>Ga0335071_10001506_pt1 | contig 25086 bp, 26 predicted proteins | sample Lox_Sample_15_FD_206724 | JGI IMG/M metagenome (GOLD analysis project Ga0335071, IMG submission 206724) | Soil microbial communities from Loxahatchee National Wildlife Refuge, Florida, United States - Lox_Sample_1.5 | ecosystem: Environmental > Terrestrial > Soil > Wetlands | place: USA...
TATGCAGCACGAGTATGGCGAAGCCTGTGACGAACGCGGCCACCGCGCAGAACGCGGCGATCCCCGGTACCGACCAGCCCGCCGCGGTAGCGACGATCAGGTAACCCGGTCCGCCGAACAACGCCGCCCAGGCACCCTTGGTGATCGGGTCCAGCTTGGGCAACGGCGGCGGAGGAGGCGGGATGAAATGCTCTTCGTCGTCTTCCGGCGCGGGCTGCGCCGGCGCCTTGCGGGCCCGGATCTTCCGCGCCTTGGTGCTGTGCGCGCCCGCGCGACGCTCCCGCCGCGCACCCTGGATCACGTCCGGAGCCTGCGTCCCCGCCCTTTCGGCGTCGAACGCTCCCCGTACTCCTTCATCATCGAACCCGCGGATTCCCTCAGCTCCGCGTGCCCTGCGTGCCTCGCGTGCTTCTGCGTCCCCTCGCGCCCCCTGCGTTTCTTTAGCCTCTGCGCCGCCTCGGGTGCCTTGAGCCCCGTCAGGCTCGCTCTGCGCACGTCCGGGCTCATCCGGCCCGCTAACCCCGTGAACCCCCGGTGATTGGCTGGCTTCATCCGGCGCGCGATCTGGAAGCGGACGCGGATGCGGCACATCCTCGCGGTCCGGCCAGGGCACCGGCCCGGCCGTGGTCGTGGGTTCCTCGAACCGGGCGACCAGATCACGCCACGCCGCGTCCTCGTCGCTCTCTCTGCTGTTCGTGTTATCCCAGTCCGGCACGTCCCCACCGATGTCCGAATCGAAGCCTGACTTCCACGATAGCCGTCAGTGGTCCGCTGTCGGGAGGGTAAATCTCACGAGTCGGGTTGCTTATTCGCCCGAGTCGGCCCGATTACGCCGAAGGCGTATCGAGGTCGTTGCTCGCTGGAATCGCCGCCCGCCGGGCCTCGAGCCAGCGCTGCCGCTCCTCCGCGGCCGCGGCGTCCGGCAGTTCGAGCACGGCGGCGATGGCCTCAGCTGGCATGCCCATCGCGCGCGCGGCCTGGAAGAGCTCGGCTTCGAGGCGGTCCAGGCCGAGCCGCGCCGCCTGCACCAGCACGAGGGCGGCCCCCATGTCCAGTCCCTCGGCACGTCCCGAGGCTGCCGCCTCGGTTACTGACCTGATTGCGTCCAGGTCCGGGATGAGGCGTTTCTCCGTCTCCCACAGCAGCAGGTCGACGCCGGACGCGTAGCGTTCGGTCAGGTGCCTGCGCGAGGCGGTAACCATCTCGAGTGATGGCGCAGGAGGTTCCACGCCTTCTACGTTAGTAGGTCCGAAATGGCCCGTCGACCATACGAGACTGTCGCTACGCAAGAGTGATAGTCCCCGGCGCGCGCCGGGTCTGGCGGCTACCCGGAATGATCCTGGACGAACTTCAGGCTGCCCTCAAAGATGGCCTCGGCGTCGTTGTCGAGCGTTGCGACGTGGTAGCTGTCGGCGCATTCGCGCACGGTCACCTGGCCGTCGGGGAGCCCGGCCAGCAGCGCGCGCATGCTGGCCGGGCCGACGACATGATCGACGGTGCTCCGGTAGACGAGCACCGGCTGGGTGACCTGGCCGAGGTTCCTGACCGTCTCGTTCCAGAGCTTGGGCAGCGTGGCCGCGGCCCGGACCGGCACCCGGTCGTAGCCGATCTCGTGCCCTCCGGGTTTCTTGATGTCGCTGGCGATGCCCGGCAGCGACCGCAGCACGTACTTGAGCACCGGGGCGAGCAGGAACAGCCTGGTGTCCGGGGCCAGTGACGGGTTGACCAGGACCAGGCCGCGCACCGCGCCGCCGCGGGTCTCCGCCACCCGCAACGCGAGGCAGCCCCCCATGGACAAGCCGAACACGAAGACCTGCTCGCACCGGCTCGCCAGCTTGCCGAACGCGGTGTCCACCTCGGCGAACCAGTCATCACCACCGGTGCTGGCGAGGTCCTGCCAGGTGGTGCCGTGCCCGGGCAGCCGCGGCAGGCTGACCGTCAGGCCCTGCCCGGCCAGGTAGTCCGCCCAGCCGCGCAGCGTCTGCGGGGTGCCGGTGAAACCGTGGCACAGCAGCACGCCGACCGGGCCGCCTGCATGGTCGAAGGGTTCCGCGCCTGGGAGCACTGGTGACATGCAGTCAACGTCCTTTGCTTTTAATTTCTAATGTTCTTGCAGGTCAGCTTATGTGCAGAGATGGTAAATAGATATGGGGAAGGCCGACAACTCGGCGGGACTTCTCGGTCTTGGCGTCCCCGCCGAACCGCACTGAGCGGTAGACCGCCACCGTGCCCGCCTCCAGGTCAACTTCGGACCAGCGGAGAGCTCGTGCTTCCTCGGTGCGCAGGCCACCCAGAAGGCTGAGAGCTTTAGTGATGGTAACCGCCGTGCCTAGCCGGAGAACTCGTACCCGGCTTCCTCGACGGCCTCGCGCAGCGAGGCGTCGCCGGGCAGCGGGTCGCCGGAGACGCGGACGGTGCCCGCGGCGACGTCGACGTCGATCCCGGTGACGCCGGGGAGCTTGCTGATCTCGGCGCCGATGGCGCTGGCGCAATGGTCGCAGCTCATGCCGGTAATCGCGATGGAACGAGTGAACACGCTCATCATCGTAACGCCGGGCTAGCCTACCCCGACGTCGTGTAGTAGATCGCGTCGTAGTGGAGTACGGTGGGCACGTCAGAGGGCACCTGGTGAGGCGGCGGCGAGGTGATCCGGTGATTCGCGAGGCCAAGCTGGTGGGGGTTCGTGATCCTGCCCGCGGCCCGGGCACGCCGTGACCGCCGTCCCCGATATCGCCCAGGTCGAGCTGGTCGTCGGCGGGATGACCTGTGCCGCCTGCGCCGCACGGGTCCAGGCCAGGCTGAACAAGGTGACCGGCGTCACCGCCTCCGTCAACCTGAGTACCGACGTGCTGGACAAGACCGGCACGGTCACCACCGGCCAGATGACCGTGACCGCCGTGCGGGCCGTCCCCGGCACCAGCCGGACCGACCTGCTCCGCTTCGCCGGCCCGGTCGAGCAGGCCTCCGAGCGCGCCGTGGCCGCCGCCATCACCGCGCTGGCCCGCGCCGAAGCCCCCGCCCCGGCACCCGCCGGGACCGCCGGGACCGCCGGGCCGACCGCCGCCGGCCCGGTGCCCCTGGCCGCCGCCGACGGCTTCACCGCTTTGCCCGGCCTGGGTGCGCGCGGCGTGGTGGACGGCCGCGAGGTCATCGTCGGCCGCGTGGCCCTGTTCGCCGGCCGGGACCTGGCGATCCCCGCGGACCTGGCCGGCTGGTGCCGCGACCGGGAGCGGGCCGGGTGCACCACGGTGCTGGCGAGCTGGGACGGCGAACTTCAAGGGGGGTTCGCGGTCACCGATACGGTCAAGCCTTCGGCCGTCGACGCGGTCGCTGCGTTGCGTGCCCTCGGGCTGCGGCCGGTGCTGCTGACCGGCGACAACGCGGCCACCGCGCGGGCCGTGGCGGACGCCGCCGGAATCGGCGAGGTGATCAGCGAGGCGCTGCCCGCGGCCAAGGCCCGGGTCGTCGAGGAGCTGCAGCGGGAGGGCCGTTCGGTCGCCATGGTCGGGGACGGGGTCAACGACGGCCCGGCCCTGGCCGCGGCCCGCCTGGGGCTGGCCCTCGGGTCCGGCACCGACGTGGCCATCGTCGCCGCCGACATGATCCTGCTCCGCGACGACCTGGGCGCTGTGCCGGACGCCATCGCGCTGGCCCGGGCCACGTTCCGGACCATCCGCCGCAACCTGGCCTGGGCGTTCTGCTACAACGTGCTGGCCATCCCGCTGGCCGCGCTCGGCCTGCTCAACCCGCTGGCCGCGCTCGGCCTGCTCAACCCGCTGGTCGCCGCGGCCACGATGACCCTGTCCTCGGTCTTCGTGGTATGGAACAGCCTGCGCCTGCGCCGGTTCACCGCCCCTTCGCCGGCACCGTGACCATCCAGGCTACGGTCACCGCCCCGAGCACGCCGTAACGGCGCTAACTTGATGAGCCGTACTGGATGGGTACCTTGATGGCTTGTGTCCTGGCCCATGCCGCCGCGCTCGGGCGGAGCTGCCAGACGGTCAGCGAGCCACCGGTGGCGGCGAGCGCGTCAGTGGTTTCCCCGGCGGGTAGGGCCAGGGTGACGGTCCGGCCGGCCGGAAGGGGCGGGAGGGCCCGCCAGGGTGCCCCCGGGCCGGCCAGGGTCTCGCCGCGGTGGCTGGACAGGACGACGGCGGTCGCGCCGCTGTCGCCGAAGGACACCGATTCCGCGTACGCGCCGCCGAGCCGGAACGCGGGAGACAGCCGCCATCGTTGGCCGCCGTCGCTGGTCCAGGCAGCGAGCAGGGTCGCCGACGGCCCGGTACCGGCTTGGAGTAGCGCCACATCGCCGGCGCCGGTCCGGGCCAGCCGCAGGACCCGCACGTGCTGCCCGGCCAGCGAGGCAGGCAGCAGCGGCGTAGCCTGGTGCCAGGTGCCGCCGGCGTAGCTGAAGATGCCTGCCGTGCCCGCACGCCCACAGGTCCCGGCCATCATGGGGGACCCGGCCGCGGTGTAGGCGGCGGCGGTGAGCCCGGTCAGGGCGCAGGCCCGGGTCGCGGGCGTGGCGGCCAGGGCGCGCCGGGTGGTGAGCGTGGTCCAGCCGCCGCCGGGCCGGGCGATCGTGACCTGCTGGCTGCCGCCGAGCGCGATCAGGCCGCCATCGGGCGCGGCGGCGAGCGCGTCCGGGACATCGGCCAGGCCGGAGGCGGGCGGCAGCGTGGCCCAGGTACGGCCGCCGTTACGGGTGGTGGTGATGGCGGAGAAGGTGAGGGACAGGCTGGGGCGTTCCCCGACGGTGATGCCCTGGCCGGCCTGGCCGGCCAGGATGAGCGCCCCGTTGGTGGCGATGTCGGGCGGGGTCTGCAGGGACCACCGGGCTGCGCCGGCCGGGAGCATGAACAGCTGCCAGAACTGGTTGGCCCCAGACGCCGCGCCCATCGGGACCGCGGCCCAGATCGCGCCGGGACCGGTCACCGCGGTGGCGAGCGAGAGCGGGACGGCGGAGGAGCCGCCGGCTTGCGCCGGCCGGGACGCGCTGCCGCATCCGGCGGCCAGGATCGCCACGGCCAGGGCCAGGGCCCCGACCGCACGCCGGGGCGCTTTCATGAGGCGCCCAGCAGCCCGGTGGCCGCGTCTGCGAGCTCGGCGGCGAACGAGGACTTGGTGGCCGCGGTGCCCGGCCCGGGATCGAAGTTCAGTTCCTGGCGCAGGTGCCCGGCCTGGTCGATCACGAAGGCGACGTCGTTGTGCGCGAGCATCGCGCCGCCCGGGGCGGTCTGCGAGGCGACGCCGTAGGCGCGGTACACCGGCCGGAGCCGGCCGGGGCTGCCGGTCAGGTACAGCCATTCCGGCACGCTGGCCAGGCCTTCCTGGCGGTCGAAGGCCTGGGTGTAGGCCACCTCGTTGTACAGCGGGTTGACGTCGACGGCGACCAGCTCGACCCGGCGGGCGTTGCCGCCGAGGAGCTGGCCGGCCTGCCGGAATTCCTGGGCGATCAGCGGGCAGTCCGTCACGCACACCGGGTCGAGGAAGGTCAGCAGCACCACCTTGCCGCGTAGGCCGGACAGCGGCACCTGGCGGCCGTGCTGGTCGGTGAGGGTGAAACCCGGCGCCGGAATGTCGACCGGGACGGAGGCCCCGTCGACGGCCTGCGCCAGGATCGTGCTGGCGGCCGGGCTGGCCTGGGCGGCGGCCATCGGGGCGGCGCCGAGCAGAATCACGGCGATCGCGCCGGCCGAGATCATGGTGCCGAGGCTTGCCGTCGCCACCGACTGCCGCACCGCGGCCGGCCGCAGCCGCTCACGCCAGCTCACCCCTGGCCCGGTCCCGATAGTGTCCGGCCCGGCCGCCGCCGGTTCCGCCGCGGCGGGCACGGCGGCCGGGGCGCGGGTCACCGCCAGGTACCCGCCGGCCGCCAGCAGCGCCATCGGGATCATGCTGTTCGGGTCGGTGCCCAGCCCGCCGAAGATGCCCATGTCCTCGACCAGCACCCAGTCCGCCAGGCACAGCGCGAGGAACGCGGCCAGAGCAGGGCGGGTCACCGTCCGCCGCCCGAGGATGAACGCCACGCCGATGACCCCGAGCGCGACCACGGCGACCAGGTTGACGGCAAAGCCATGCCGGCCGGTGAACACCCCGAAACCGGACACCAGGTCAGAGATGACCCGGGGCTGCGAGGTCTGCGCCATCGTCTGGACCATGCCGGCCAGGGTGCCCGGCTGGCCGCCCGAGATGCCCTGCCAGAATCCCCGGCCTGGCCACGCCTGCAGCACCGCCATCCCGGCCAGGAACAGCCCCAACCCGGCCAGGATTACCCGGCCGAGCCGCGGCGTCCGCCAGCTCCGCTCCGGCAGCGCGATCAGGGCCCCGGCGGCACAGTACGCCAGGGCGGCGCCCGGGGCGCCGAACAGCCAGGTCAGCCCGGGGGCGAAGATCCCGCCGAAGGACTCGCCGAACACCCAGACCACCAGTCCCCACCCCGCGCTGGCCAGTCCGGCCAGCCGGGACGCGGCGCCGGCGAACTGGACGCCGTCGGCTCGATCACCCGCGACGGCAGGCCCGCGGCCATCCCCGGCTGCGCCTGCAGCAGCCCGTCGATCAGCCACAGCACCCCGAAGCCGATCCGCAGCATCACGCGCCCGGCCGGCTCACCCGACGCGGCGTGGCTCGCTCCATCCGCAGCCTGCTGGCGGCGGACGGCGACCCAGGCGATGGACAGCACGGCGAAGATCGCCAGGATTATCAGCATCTGGTGCAACAGCGCCGCCCGGAACGCGGCAACCACCGTGGGATCATCGACGTTCAGGCCGCTATTCATCCCGGGCATGACACCGGTCACCTCCAGGCCTGAGGAGCCACCGGGCCGCACCGCCTCGAGGCGGCCCGGTGATGTCAACGTAAGGCGGGATGCCGCCGAACAGGGCGGAACATGATGAAAATGTCATTGTCTCCCGCGCCGACGGCACCGGAGAGCAAGCACGCCCAGCCTACTACTACGACTTGTCGTACATTCCTTTGGCTTTCCCGGCGCTGCCACCCACCTCAGGAACTTGCCATGCAGGCATCGTCGCGCGACCGTGCCCGCCGACGCATCCCGCAGGGCCCCCGGACGTGCGACGATGTGACCGTGGGCTACTGGCTGACGAAATACACGCTCGGGATTACGCTGATAATCGTTTTCCGGGCCCGCGCGTGGGGGGCGAAGAACGTGCCCAGGCGAGGCCCGGTCATCCTCGCGAGCAATCACCTGTCGTTCTCCGACCACTTCTTCGGCCCGTTTCCGGTGCCGCGGAAGGTGACCTACCTGGCCAAGTCGGAGTACTTCACCGGGCGCGGGCTGAAGGGGCTGATCAGCAAGGCCTTCTTCACGGGGGTCGGACAGATCCCCCTGGACCGCGCCGGAGGGCCGGCCAGCGAGCAGGCGATCAGGACCGGCCTGCAGGTCCTGGCGGACGGGAAGGTGCTCGGCATCTACCCGGAAGGAACCCGGAGCCCAGACGGCCGGCTCTACCGCGGCAAGACGGGGGTGGCCCGGCTGGCCGTCGTGTCCGGCGCCCCGGTGGTCCCCTGCGCCATGATCAACACCTTCCAGTTCCAGCCGCCCGGCACAATCTGGCCGAATCCGCGGTTCCGGCCCGGTGTGCGGTTCGGCGAACCGCTGGATTTCTCTCGCTATCACGGCCAGGAGGCGGACGCGAAGCTGCTGCGGACGATCACCGACGAGATCATGCAGGCGATCGCGAAACTCTCAGGTCAGGAGTACGTCGACATCGACGCCCGCCTCGCCAAGGCCCAACTCGCCGCAGATAAGGACAAAACCACGCCCTGACCGGTCCTCGCGCCGGGTTTTATCCCGGGCCTGACGCCGCAGCCATCCGCGCAGCCCTCCGGCCCACTATGGTGGTTGCCATGCGAGTGGGAGTCCTGACCGGCGGCGGCGATTGCCCCGGATTGAACGCTGTTATCCGTGCCGTGGTCCGCAAGGGCGTGCAGGAGTACGGCCTTGAGTTCGTCGGGTTCCGCGACGGGTGGCGCGGGCCGCTCGAAGGGGACACCGTGCCGCTGGACGTTCAGGCCGTGCGGGGCATCCTGCCGCGCGGCGGGACGATCCTCGGATCGTCCCGCACCAACCCGTTGAAGAACCCCGGCGGCGGCCGCAACGGCATCGAGCGGATCAAGGATAACCTGGCCGGGCTGGGCGTCGACGCGCTGATCGCGATCGGTGGCGAGGACACGCTCGGCGTGGCCACCCGCCTCGGCGAGCAGGGGGTTCCCGTCGTCGGGGTGCCGAAGACGATCGACAACGACCTCAGCGCCACCGACTACACGTTCGGCTTCGACACCGCCGTGAACATCGCCATGGAGGCCATCGACCGGCTGCACACCACGGCGGAGAGCCATCACCGGGCGCTGATCGTCGAGGTGATGGGGCGGCACGCCGGGTGGATCGCGCTGCACGCCGGGCTCGCGGGCGGCGCCAACGTGATCCTCATCCCGGAGCGGCCGTTCGACATCGAGCGGGTCTGCGCCTACGTGCAGCACCGGTTCCAGACCCGGTTCGCGCCGATCGTGGTCGTCGCCGAAGGCGCCCACCCGGTAAGCGAGGACCTCGCCACCGCGGGCGAGCAACTCGACTCGTTCGGCCACGTGCGGCTGGGCGGCGTGGGCCAGCTGCTGGCCGACGAGATCGAGAAGCGGACCGGCAAGGAGGCCCGCTGCACGGTGCTCGGCCACATCCAGCGCGGCGGCACGCCGACGGCGTTCGACCGGGTGCTGGCCACCCGCTTCGGCGTGCACGCGGTCCAGGCGGTGCACGACGAGGCGTTCGGCGTGATGGTGGCGCTGCGCGGCACGGACATCATCCGGGTGCCGCTGGTCGAGGCCACCAGCCAGCTCAAGCTGGTCCCGCCCCAGCGCTACGCCGAAGCCGAGGTCTTCTTCGGCTAGCCGGCGCCTGGCGCTCCACGGCGTCCCGGGCCTTCGCCTCTGCCCGGCTAATAGGGTTGCGAGCGGCTCCGGCGCGCGCCTATACTCGTCTACGAGTACTTTAAGACGAGTCCTCGGCAACGGAGACTCGGTTACGAGGAGACGCGGGATGGCCCGGCAGCCGAGGACAGGGCGGCGCAAGGTCAGCAATCTGATGGCGCTGTCGTTGCTGTCGCTGCTGACGGAGCGGCCGATGTACCCCTACGAGATGGCCTCGAAGCTGCGCGAGTACGGCAAGGACCAGGCCATCAAGATCAACTGGGGCTCGCTCTACACCGTGGTGCAGAATCTCGAGAAGCACGGGTTCATCGAGGCTGTCGAGGTGGCCCGGGAGGGCAGGCAGCCGGAGCGGACCACCTACCGGATCACCGAGGCGGGCCGCGCCGAGCTGAAGGACTGGCTGCACGAGCTGCTCAGCGAGCCCGAGCGGGAGTACACCAGGTTCGAAGCGGCGCTGGGGGAATGCGGCATCCTGTCGCCTGACGAGCTGATCGGCCTGCTGCGGCAGCGGCTCGAGGCGCTGGAAGAGGCCACCGCCGCGCATCAGAAAGGGCTGGATGCGATGGAGGCCCAGCTGCCCCGGCTGTTCCTGATCGAGTCGGAGTATCAGCTGGCGTTGCAGCGGGCCGAGACGGAGTGGGTGCGCGGGCTGCTCACGGAGCTCACCGACGGCACCTTCCCCGGGCTGAAGGCCTGGCGGCACTACCACGAGACCGGGGAGTTCCCCGCGGAGCTCATCCCGTCCCTGAACCAGGAAGGAGAACCGGCAGCAGGCGGCTAAGCAAACGACCCCGGCCAGGTGCGGCAACACCGGCGGCCGGGGCCGTCAACCTCAATCGATCCCGCGAGCACGCGAAACCCGAGGTCCCACCTACTACAGTAGCCGGGTTTCTCCTCGCGGGGCAGGATCGCAAGGAGACACCAGTGCGCACGACCGACTGCGCCATCGAGGCGCGTCAGCTAGTCAAGACCTATACGGTCCGTGGCGAGAAACACGGCATCCGGGCGCTGGACGGGCTGGACATCAGCGTCCCGCGCGGCATGATCTTCGGACTGCTCGGCCCGAACGGCGCGGGCAAGAGCACCACCGTCAAGATTCTCACGTCGCTGGCCAGGCCAGATTCCGGGGAGGCGCGCGTCGAAGGCGTCGACGTGCTCGCCCGGCCGGGGCAGGTCCGGCACATGATCGGAGTGGTGGCGCAGCGGTCGGGCGCCGACCCGACCGCCACCGGCCGGGAGAACCTGATCCTGCAGGGCCGGCTGTACGGGCTGCGCGGCGCGGCCGTGCGGGCCCGCGCCGACGAGCTGCTCGCCCACTTCGGCCTGACCGAGGCGGCGGAGCGGCTGGTCAAGACCTATTCCGGCGGGATGCAGCGCCGCCTGGACGTGGCCCTCGGCTTGATGCACCGGCCCGCGGTGCTGTTCCTCGACGAGCCCACCACCGGCCTGGACCCGGAGTCCCGGGCGGCCATGTGGCAGGAGATCGCGCGGCTGGCTGGCGGTGAGGGGATGACCGTGCTGCTGACCACGCACTACCTGGAGGAAGCGGACCGGCTGGCGAGCCGGCTCGCGTTCGTGGACCGCGGCCGGGTCGTCGCCACAGGCACGCCCGACGAGCTCAAGGGCGAGCTGCGCGGCGACGCCGTGCACGTCGAGCTGCCGTCTTCATGGGACGGCGCCGACGCGAACCTGGTCCGGAACGTGCTGGCCGGCCTGCCCGCGGTCCGGGACGTGGTCATCGCCGGCCGCGGCGTATCCGCCCGCAGCGACGACGGCGCCGCCGCCGTCCCGGTCGTGCTGGCCGAACTCCAGCGGGCCGGTGTCAGCGCCGCGTCGGTGGCGGTAGCGCGGCCGTCGCTGGACGACGTGTACCTGCGGCACACCGGCCGCCGCTACAGCGAGTCGGAAAGCCCCGACCGCGCCGGACAGGCGAACGATCTCCAGACCGCAGGGGTGAGCACGTGATGACGACCATGCAGGTTGACGCGAACCCGCCGGCATCGGCCACCGCGGCGCGGTTCCAGACAGCCCAGCCCAACACCGTGCCGTTCCGCACCACCATGGCGCACACCTGGTACCTGACCGGCAGGAAGCTGCACGCCCTGGTCAGGCAGCCGTGGGTGCTGGCGTTCAGCGTCATTCAGCCGGTGATCTGGCTGTTCCTGTTCGGGCAGCTGTTCCGCCGGGTCATCGACATCCCGGGCTTCGCTTATCACGGCAGCTACCTGGCCTACCTGGTGCCCGGGGTGATCGCGATGAACGCGATGTCCAACAACATGTGGGCGGGCATGTCGATGATCGAGGAGATCGACCGCGGCACGCTGAACCGGTTCCTCGCCGCCCCGGCCAGCCGGATCGGGATCATGAATGCCTCCGTGGCGGAGCAGGCCGTCAGCACGACCGTGCAGTCGCTGATCATCGTGTTCCTCGGCCTGGCCGGCGGGGCGCGCTATCACGGCGGGGTCGCCGGGGTGGCCGTCATGGTGGCGGCGTCGGTCCTGGTCGGCGTGGTGTTCGGCGCGCTGTCGAACGCGGTCGGCATGACGCTGCGCTCCCGTGAGGCGATCATCGGCGTGTACACCTTCTTCATGCTGCCGCTGATGTTCTTGTCCTCGGCGTTCGTGCCGACCAGCCTCATGCCGGGCTGGATGCAGGCGATCGCGTCGCGCAACCCGCTCAACTGGGTGGTCCAGATCGGCCGCAGCTCGGTCTCCGCCCAGCCCGACTGGGCCGCGATCGGGGTGCGCTGCGGCGGGCTGTTCGTGCTCGCGGTGGCGTGCGTGGCCGTGTCGGTGGCGACGTTCCGCTCCTACCAGAAGAACGTCTGAACCCCAGGCCGGAACGGCGGGTGTTACGGGGGCACCCGCCGTTCCCGCGTGTTACTGGGAGACCGGCCCGGCCACCAGGCGAGGATCGGCTTCCAGCACGGCCGCCGTGTCCCCGGGCGCTGGCGGCGCCGGAGCGTCCTCATTACGGAAGGTCCGGATTTCACGCGGGATCAGGGCCAGCGCGGAGGCCACGACGATCACCGCCGCCGCGGCGTACTGCGCGCTGGAGGCCCCGATCGCGGCGCCGAGCGGCCCGGCGATCAGCGCCCCGGCCGGCATCGCCATGACCGAGCCGAGGACGTCATAGGACGACACCCGGGCCAGTTTGTCCGGCGGGATGTTCCGCGCCATCGTGACCGTCCACTGCACCATCATCATCTCGACGAACACGCCGAGGCCGAACGACGCGAGGCAGATCGCGGGCAGCGGCAGGACCATCGCCAGCGAGAGCGGCGAGATGGCGATGGCGCCCCCGGTGAGCACCACGAACAGCATGGGGCGGCGAGGCGTGAACCGCAGCGCGGCGAAACCGCCCGCGATCAGGCCGAACGCATCCGCCGCGGTGATCGCGCCCCAGGCGGCCGGACCGCCGAGATGCACCCGGGCCACCACCGGGCCGAGCACGGAGAACGCCCCGTACCAGGCCATCAGCACCACGCCGAACTGGGCGACGATCACCCACAGCCAGGTGTGCGAGCGGAACTCCGACCAGCCCTCCCGCAGCTCGCTGAGCATGCTCCGGGCCGGAGCCCGCCCTTCGGCGGCTCCCTCGGCCGGCCGCGTCCCGTCCCCGGTCAGCGGCCGCGAACCCCGGATCGCCAGCAGCAGCGGAATGGTGCTGAGCATGCCGATGCCGCAGAGCACGAGCGCCCAGCCCGCGCCCGCGGCCGCCACCAGCAGGCCGGCCACGGCCGCCCCCGCCATCTGGCCGACGTTCATCACCAGCCGGCTGATCGCGCTCGCCTCCTGCAGCAGGTCGCGCGGGACCAGCCGGGGGAGCAGCGCCTGGGAGGCGGGGTAGAAGAGCGCCACGCCGGTCCCGGTGATGCCCTCCAGCCCGATCATCGCCCATAGCGGAGGCCTGCCGGTCAGCGCGAGGAGGCCGAAGGTTCCCTCGCCGATCGCCATCAGCAGGTTGGCCGCGACGATGACCCGCTGCGGCGGGAACCGATCGGCGGCGACGCCGCCGATGAGCGCGAACACCAGCGACGGGGCGATCTGGGCGGCGAGCACATAGGACAGGGCGGCGGGGGAATTGGTCGCCTTGAGCACGGCGAAGGACACGCCGACGATGGAGAACCCCACCGACGCGGGCGCGATCAGCCGGTCCGCGAGCAGCAGCCGGAAGTCCCGGATCCCGAGCACGGGGAACCGGCGGAACAACCCACCCCGCGACATCGTCCCCGTCCTTCCCTGCTAGAACCCGGTAGCGCCGGTAAATCCGCCGGCCATCCGACGCTAGCCAGGGGCGTAGCGCGCCGGCAACTCCTTTTATTCCGCCGGCGACCGTGATGCCGGCTGCTCAGCAGAGCTGATCGATCCGCGTCCAGACACCGGGCGGGTTGTCGTCACGCGGCAGCCAGAGCAGCGGCTGCCTGCCCTCGTACTTGAACTGGAACCCGGGATCGCCCGGGTAACGGTCCCGGCGGTCGGGCCAGACCACCTGCAGGTATGGCGGCCTGACATAACCGTGGTACCGGTCCGAGACCGCGAACATGCTGGTCGTCCGCCAGCTTGCGTGCACCGGCCGGATGGCGAGCGAGCACGGGCAGATGCCGTCGATCTGGTCCCCGGCTTCGATCGGCACGCCGCTCGCGATGCGCTCGCCGATCGAGTTCAGGATGACCGTCATGTGCTCGACCGGGAGGCCGAACATGGTCAGCTCGGGACCCTGGTGGCTGAGCCAGAGGCCTACCGTGTAAGCCCAGGGAGGTGCGATCTCGTCGCCGAGCACGGCGGAGACCGACCAGCCGACGGTGCGGATGTCCTCGGCCACGGCCTGCATGCAGGCCTCGGGGTCGAGGTCGGCGCTCTCGGCCAGCGCCTCACGCTCCGGGGGGTGGCCGCGGCGCCTGCGTGGTGGGTTCATGGGCGACACATTACGAGGGGGGTACGACATTTTGGGGCTCAGGACAGGCGCGCCCGGAACGCGGCGGTCTTGACCCGGTTCTGGCACGAGGTCGAGCAGTACCGCCGGGTGCCGTTACGCGAGGTGTCCACGTAGACCCGGTCGCACCGGGGTCCGGTGCACACGCCGAGCCGGTCGTACCGGGGGCCGCCGAGGACGACCGCCAGGCCGGTGGCGCAGCCTGCCGCCCAGCCGTTCGGCAGGGACCTGTCGGCGGCATGGAAATGCAGGTGCCAGGGCTCGCCGTCGTGCCGTTCCAGTTCCGGCCGCGCCCCGGTGCGCACGAGCAGCGCGTTGACCTGGCGGGCCGCGTCGTCCACCGCCCCGCTGCTGACCGACTCGAACACCTCGCGCAGTTCCGCCGCCACGAAGCAGAGCCCCGCGGCCTCCTCCCAGGTCGCCTCGCGCCCGCCGGCGCCGCGCAGCACCGCGCCGACCGCCGCCGTCCGCTCGTCTCCCTCGGGCGGCGGGTACCGGCGCCCCCGCTCCTCTCCCGGCGTGAGCAGGTTCACCAGGTCCACAGCCACCCTGACCACGACATCCGTGTGACTGTTAAAATTCACTTGACCAGTTACATCTCCGTGTCTAGGGTTGTGACTGTCAAAGATAGCTTAGCCAGTAACGGACCGAGGAGGCAGGCCCATGGCCCAACTCGACCGCGACACCGCCCGGGAATGGATCGAGCGCTGGGACCGCCAGCAGGAAGAGAGCCTGCCGGACCGCGAGGACAGGTTCACCGCGCTCATCGACGCGGTCGAGGCGGGGACCGAACGGCCCGACCCGCTCGTCCTCGACATCGGCTGCGGGCCTGGCTCGCTGGGGGTCCGGCTGCTCGGCCGGATGCCGCGTGCCACGGTCATCGGCATCGACGCCGATCCGGTGTCGCTGACCCTGGGCCGGGCGGCCTATTCCGACGTGCCCGGACTGCGCTTTGCCGAGGAGGACCTGCGCGTTCCCGGCTGGGCGGCACGGCTGGGCCTGGAGACCCGCGCGCCGGACGCCGCGGTGAGCACGACCGCGTTGCACTGGCTGTCCGAGCCCGAGCTGCGCGCCGTGTACGCCGAGCTCGCCTCCGTGCTCCGCCCCGGAGGCCTGCTGCTCGACGGCGACCACTTCACCCTGGACGCCAAGGAATCCCCGGTCCTGGCCCGGCTGGACCGGGCGCTGCGCGAGCGCGAGGACCAGCGGCGTTTTCCCGGCGGGCATTCCGAGAACTGGCACGCCTGGTGGGACGCTGCGGCCGCCGATCCGGCACTGGCCGGCCACGTCGCCGAGCGGGCCCGCCGCCGGGTGGAGGCCGGTCACCACGTGTCGGAGTCGACGCTGCTCGCCACCCACGTCGAGGCCCTCAGGGCGGCCGGGTTCGCCGAGGTCGGCACGCTCTGGCAGCGCGGCGACAACCGCCTGCTGTGCGGCGTCCTGCCCGCGGACCAGGACGGCGACCGCGTCCTCGGGTAGTAAAAGTCAGGGCCGCCGCGCGTAGGCGACGTTGATGATCACGATGGCAACCCAGATGACCAGGACGACGAACCCCCGCCCGCCGAGAGTGTCCCCGTGCGTCACGACGGCGGTGGCCGCGACACCCAGGGCCATGGAACCGAGCGCGGTGACGGTGTTCGCCACGTTCCGCGCCCCCACCTGGGACGGCCGGGCCGGCGGCGGCCCCAGCTGATACCCGGGCGGCAGCATGGGCCCCAGGTACCCCTGGTTCCCCTGATAAGGCTGGTAGCCGGCCGGAGCCGCGGCGCCGAGGGGACCAGCGGCGCCGGTTACACCAGCAGCGCCCGGCGCACCAGCGGCGCCGGCCGGCGTAGGGACCCCTGGCTGGGTGCCGGCCGGCGCCGCCGGGGAACCGAGCCGTGCGTCTATCCGCCTGTCGATTTCCGCGCCGATGCGCTCGACCAGTCCCTCGGCCACCTCGTCGTCGTAGCCGGGACCGAGATCGGCGTGCGCGGCTACCGAAGCACGGATCTCCGCGTCGTGGTCGCTGCTCATGAGCGCACGCTACAGCGTGCCCGGGGCAGCCACAATTAACTGCCGGTACCGGGCGTAGGCGACGTTGACGACCCCGATCACGATCCAGATCAGCGCGATCAGCACGGCCGCGCCGCCGCTGACCTGACCCGGCGGAGCGGCGCCCGGGTGCAGCACCGCTGCCGTGGCCCCGATGGCCATGCCCATCGAGCCGAGGGCCAGCACCACGGCGCCGAACCCCATCCGCCCGGGTGTCGGCTCACGACGCATCCGCGGCCGCGGCGCCTGATAGGGCACCTGGCCGTACAGCCGGGCGTCCACCCGCTTATCGATTTCCTCGCCGATCCGCTCGACGAGTCCCTCGGCCACCGCGCCGTCGTAGCCGGGTCCGAGGTCGCGGTGTGCCGCAGTCGAGGCCCGGACTTCATCGGAGATGCTCACGGGCCTCACGCTATCGGCCGGCCGCGCGGGAAACACTGGGGCTAGCACCCGGTTCTGGGCTCCGGCTGGCCCCATGAAGTCCGTATCTGCTGGCAGACTAGGGGAGTGCCAGATTTTCCCGCCGCCGATGAACCGTGCGTGCTGCTCAAGCTGGGCGAAATCGTGCTCAAGGGACGGAATAGGCAGCAGTTCGAGAAGATCCTGCACGGTAACATCCGCGCCGCGGTGCGAGACCTCGGCGTGCCGGTCGAGCTGCGCCAGCGCGAAGGAGTCATCCTGCTCCGGGTCGCCGACGGCGAGCAGCGCGGCGAGCCGGGCTGGGCCCGGGCCGCGGGCGAGATCGCGGAGCGGATGCAGGACGTGCCCGGCATCGTCCGGGTGTGCCTGCCGCTGCGGGTGGCCAAGACGCCCGAGGCCGTCTCCGCCGCCGCGATGGCGCTGACCAAGGGCAGCTCAGGCACCTTCGCGGTGCGCGCCCGGCGCCGGGACAAGCGGTTCCCGCTCACCTCGTCCCAGCTGGCCGTGCTGATCGGCCGGGAGATCCAGGAGGCGCACGGCCTCGGGGTCAACCTGTCCCGCCCGGACACCACCGTGTTCATCGAGGTGGACCAGGACGAGGTGTTCGTGTTCACCGAGGGCATGGCGGGCCAGGGCGGGCTGCCGGTCGGGATGAGCGGCCGCGGGGTGGTGCTCATGTCCGGCGGCATCGACTCGCCGGTGGCCGCCTACCGGATGATGCGCCGTGGCCTGCGCTGCTTCTTCCTGCACTTCTCCGGCATGCCGCTGACCGGCCCGGAATCCATCTACAAGGCCTACGCCCTGGCCCGCGGGCTTGACCGGTTCCAGGGCGGGTCGCGGCTGTTCGTGGTGCCGTTCGGCAAGGCGCAGCAGGCCCTGAAGTCCTCCGGGGCGGACCGGCTGCTGATCGTGGCCCAGCGGCGGCTGATGCTCAAGACGGGCGAGGCGCTGGCCCGCAAGCTCGGCGCCGCCGCGCTGGTTACCGGCGACTCGCTCGGCCAGGTCAGCAGCCAGACGCTCACCAACATCACCGCGCTGGACGACGCGGTGAAGCTGCCCATCCTGCGCCCGCTGATCGGCTGGGACAAGACCGAGATCATGGCCGAGGCCCGCCGGATCCGCACCCTGGCCATCTCCGAGCTCCCCGACCAGGACTGCTGCACGCTGCTCACCCCGCGCCGGGTCGAGACCCGGGCCCGCATCGACGACCTGCGCCGCATCGAGATCCGGCTGGACGCCGAGGACCTGGCCGAGGAACTGGCCGCGGGCGCGCACGAGTACCGCCAGTCAGAACCCTTCTAACCGAACGGGCCGGGTTTCACGCAGCCACAGCGACACGTGCGCCGGCGCCAGGACCTCGTCGACCACGCCGAGCAGCCCGTCGCCGAGCACGTCGAGGTCGACCTGGTCGCGAAGCTGAACCGAGAACTGCGTGACCACCCGCTCGGCGTCGTAGCGGGCCCGGTCGAACCGCCGGTCGACCGCGGCCTGCACCCGCCGTCGCAGCGGGTTGAACAGAGCCGCCGCGGCCAGCACCGAAACGGCGACACCGACGCCGCCGCGCACCGGGAGCACCCTGGTGAGCAGCGCGACGCAGCCGAGGTAGACCCCGACGACCAGCCCGGTCACGAGCACGTAGGAGACCGTCCTGGAGATGATCCTGTCGATCGCGTACAGCCGGTACTTCAGCACGGCGACGCCGATCGCGGTTGGCACGGCCAGCCCGATGCCGGCCACGATGGCTATGTCGTAGATCAGCTGCCCCGCCGAGCCCATGGGGGCCACCGGCAGCAGCGCGAAGATCAAGCCCAGGCTCACCGCCACGGCGTAGGCGAACCACTTGAGCTGCAGCCGCTCCTCGCCGGCCGACCGCCGGTAGCGCAGGACGACGCTCACCACCGCCAGCAGCAGGAAGACGAAGCTGAAGACCCATGCGCCGTCACCGGCCATGTCGTACACCACATGGTTCACGCCGCGGAAGGCGGTCGGGTTCGCTACGGCCGGCAGGCCGCCGCCGAGCTTGACGGGCACCGGGAGCAGCCACGTGATCACCAGGAAGAACGCGGCCAGTCCGGCCGCGGCCCAGAAGACCGCCCACCACCCCCGGCTCAGCGGCCGGCCGTCGGGAAACAGCAGCAGCAGGGACGTCAGCACGCCGTCCGGGAACAGCAGAGTGAGCGACCAGCCCACGTACCAGGCCGCCCATACGCCGCCGGGATGGCCCGGATGATGCGGTCCGGCCAGCGCGTACTGCGCGTACTCCCCGGCCAGGCCGCGCAGGGCCGTCACCAGTCCGATGGTCAGCAGGAACCAGCCGACGGGGTTGACTGGCCTGCGGGACGCCAGGATCGTCCCGGTGACCGCGTACGCGACCATGAACCGGTCCGGGCTGAACTCAGCCGTGAAGTCGAACGCGTCGCCGTTGCGGGCGGCCAGCACCCACGCCGCGGCGAAGCCGGCCAGGCTGATCGCTCCCGCCGACCAGGCCACGGCGGTCAGGAAGCGCTTCAAGCTCACCCGTAGAACGTACCCGGGCGCCGTTCCGGGATCGTTACGAAGGACCGCGCGAGGGGGCCTGTTCAGGTCAGGGCGGGCTCACGCGGGACGACGGGAGCCGGGGTGAGGGTCCGGCCGACCAGCGGGGACAGGTGGGCGGCCACGGCGGCCAGTTCGCGCAGGTCGGACTCGACCAGCGCCTGCGGGCCGTCGCAGAGCGCGGACTCCGGGTGCGGGTGGACGTCTACGATGATGCCGTCCGCCCCGACCGCGATCGCCGCCCGGGACAGCGGCAGCACCAGGTCGCGGCGGCCGCCGGAGTGCGACGGGTCCACGATCACCGGCAGGTGCGAGAGCCGCTGCGCGACCGGCACCGCGCTGATGTCCAGGGTGTTCCTGGTCGCCTTCTCGAAGGTGCGGATGCCGCGCTCGCACAGCACGATGTCCAGGTTGCCGCGCTGGGCGATGTACTCGGCGGCCATCAGCCACTCCTCGATGGTCGCGTTCATGCCGCGCTTGAGCATGACCGGCTTGCCCACCGCGCCGACCGCCTGCAGCAGCGGGAAGTTCTGCATGTTGCGCGTGCCGACCTGCAGCATGTCCGCGTAGCTGGCGACCAGGTCCACGTCACCCGGGTCGACCACCTCGGTCACCACCGGCAGCCCGGTCGCCTCGCGCACCTCGGCGAGGATCTTCAGCCCGGTCTCGCCCAGCCCCTGGAACGCGTACGGCGAGCTGCGCGGCTTGTACGCGCCGCCGCGCAGCAGCGACGCGCCCGCGGCCCGGGCCATCAGCGCGGCCGCCATCGTCTGCTCGGCCGTCTCGACGGCGCACGGCCCGGCGATCACGGTCAGCGTGTCCGGCCCGATCGGCACGCTCCCCACCCTGATGACCGAGCGATCCCGGTGGTGCTCCCGGCTCACCAGCTTGTAAGGCGAGGAGATCCGAACCACGTCGCTGACTCCCGGCATGCCCCGCAGGTTCAGCGTGTCCAGGTGGTCCACGTCGCCGACCAGGCCGACGATCGTCCGGGACATGCCGCGGCTTACGAAGGCGTCGCCGCCGGCCGCCCGCACCCGGTCGACGACGCCGTCGACTTCCGTTTCCCCGGCCTCCGCCGTCATCACCACGACCATCTCGTCCGCCTCCAGTCATAAAGAAAACCCCGGGCCGTCTGGCCCGGGGTTCCCGTCAAGTCGCTTCCGTCAGAGCAAGGCTCGGCAGGCGACCGTCCGGGACCCGGGCCGGTAGCCAAACCAAAACCAGAACTGCTGGCGCATGACGGTCATGGTAGCGCATGCCGTCAAGCCGGGGGTCAGAAGCCGACGGCGAGGGTGATGGTGCTGCCGCGTGGCGCCTGGTCCACCGGGCTGTAGTCGAACACCCTGTTGAAGAAGCCGTACTTGTTCACCTTGACCTGGAACCCGGCGTCCTCGAGCAGCTTGGTGGCGGCCTGCACGGTCATGCCCATGGGGCTGGGCACGGGGACTAGCTGAGGGCCGGTGGACACCCCGACGACCACGGCCTGGCCCGGCCGGAATGTGGCGCCCGCCGCGGGCTCCTGGCTGGTGATGATGCCCGCGGGCTGCTGGCTGTTGCCGTCCGGCTGCTGCTGCAGGTTCACGTTGTACTGGCCGGCCAGCTGCTGGGCGGCGTCGATGTTCATCCCGGTGAAGTTCGGCAGCGGCGGGCCGGTCGCCACCAGGATCGTGACCGTCTTGGTCTGCGGCCAGGTCGTGCCCGCCGGCGGGTTGGTGCCGATCACCGTGCCGACCGGGGCGGTCGAGCCCACCTTCTGGATGGTGCCGACCAGGTGCACGTGCTGCAGCGCGGCCTGCGCCGCGGCCTGCGTCTTCCCCTGGACCTTAGGCACCACCGAGGTGAAGGGCCCGTCCGAGACGAGCAGGGTGATCGTGGTCCCTCTCGACACCCGCCCGGTCGGGCTGGTGCCGACCACCATGCCCTTGCCCACGATGTTGCTGTGCACCTCGGCGCCCTGCCTGACGGTGAAGCCGTCGGCGGTCAGGACCACGGTGGCCTGGTGGACGCTGTCCCCCGACACCGCGGGCACGTGCGTGAACCGTCCCGAGAAGAGCCACCACCCGCCGAGGCCTAGCCCCGCGCCCAGCGCGACGATCAGCACCACGATCAGCAGCCGCGGGCTGAACAGCCAGCGACCGAGGAACGGCTCACGGCCGCCGTGGTGCCGGCCGCCGCCGTGGTCCTCGCGGTCCACGATGAGCGTGTGGGAGTCCTCGCCGCCGGGCGCGCGGAACTCGCCCCAGGATGAGCCCGTCCCGTTGCCGTTGACCGCGGCCGCATCCAGGTCCAGCCACGGTGCCTCGGCCATGCCCTGAACCCCCGCCCCCATCACGCCGGTGAAACCGGCCGGTTCGGGCAGGCTCTCCCGCACATGACGAACAGCCCGCAGGAACTCGCCCGCGTCGGCGGGACGCCGGCCGGGGTCCCGGCTGGTAGCCGCGAGCACGAGCTGGTCGACCTGGGCCGGGATGCCGGGCGCCATCGCGGACGGGGCCGGGACATCGGTGTTGACGTGCTGGTAGGCGATCGAGAGCGGGGTGTCGCCGGTGAACGGCAGGCGGCCGGTGAGCAGCTCGAAGAGCATCACGCCGGCCGAGTAGACGTCTCCGCGCGGGCCGGTGGTCCCGCCGGTCACCTGCTCGGGCGGCACGTACGCGACCGTGCCGATGAGCAGCCCGGCCCGGGTGTGCCCGGCCGCGGACAGCGCCCGGGCCAGGCCGAAGTCGGCCACCTTGATCCGGCCGTCGGCGGTCACTAGGACGTTCTCCGGCTTTACGTCGCGGTGCACGATCCCCGAGGCGTGCGCAGCCGCGAGCCCGTCGAGCACTCCGGCCATGATCTCCAGCGCCGTCGCCGGGGGGAACCGCCCGCTGTCCCTGAGCAGCTCCTTGAGCGTGCGTCCTGGCACGTACTCCATCGCGAGGTACAGGAACGGGCCGTCGGCGCCCTGGTCGAAGACCGCGACCACGTTCTGGTGCGACAGCCGCGCCACCGACTTGGCCTCGCCGATGAACCGGCGGACGAACTCCTCGTCCCTGGCCAGTTCGGCGTGCATGACCTTGAGGGCCACCTCGCGGTCCAGCCGCATGTCGGTGGCCTGGTAGACGGTGGCCATCCCGCCGTGCGCGATGCGTGCGGTCACGGCGTATCGCCCGTCGAGCACGCGCCCGGTGAGGGGGTCGGCCAGGGTATCGTCCATCGCGACGATTTTACGGTTGTTTTGCCTGTCGGGCGTGTTAATCATTGAGCCCCCGGGCGGCTCGAGGTGTCCGCAGGAGCGGGCACCAGGCCCGTTCGGCTCATCATAGGGGAGCGGCCGGAGCAAGTGAGCCGGACCTGGCCCCGACCGGCCCAGTTGTAATCTCACCGTCATGAGCGAGAGCGGACGGGTAGTGGTGGTCGGCGCGGGCCTGGCCGGGTTCCGGACCGTGGAGGAACTGCGGGAGCGCGGTTTCGCCGGCCCGATCACGCTGATCGGCGCCGAGCCCCGGCCGCCTTATGACCGCCCGCCGCTGTCCAAGAAGTTCCTGGCCGAACCCGATCTCGACCCGTCGCTGAAGGCCGACTTCGCCGCGCTCGACGTGGGCTTCCGCCCGGACGAGGCCGCCACCGGGCTCGGCGACGAACTGGTCACCAGCCGCGGCGCGTACCCCTTCGACCACCTGGTGCTGGCGACCGGGTCGCTGCCGGTGGCGCTGCCCGGCGACGGGCGGCAGCGCTTCCTGCGCACCTACGACGACGCGCTGGCGCTGCGCGACCTTCTTAAGCCCGGGCTGCGGCTGGCCATCGTGGGGGCGGGCTGGATCGGCGCCGAACTGGCCACCGCGGCGGTCGCGCACGGCAGCCGGGTCACCGTGGTGGAGGCCGGCCCCACGCCGCTGGCCGCGGCGATCGGCGCCCCGATCGGCGCCCAGACCGCCCGCTGGTACGCCGAGGCCGGAGTGGATCTCCGGGTGGCGACCGCGGTCGAGGCCGTGCGGCCCGGCGGGCTGGCCCTGGCCGACGGCAGCCAGGTCGAGGCGGACGAGGTTGTCACGGCGGTCGGAGTGCGGCCGGCCACCGGCTGGCTGGACGGCTCCGGCGTCCGGCTGGAGAACGGCGTGGCCGTCGACGCCAGCCTGCGCACCTCCCGCCCCGGCGTCCACGCGGCGGGGGACTGCGCCGCGTTCGAGTCGCGCCGCTTCGGCCGGCGGCTGCGGGTCGAGCACTGGGACGTGGCCCTGAAGATGCCCGAGGTGGCCGCGGCCAACATACTCGGCGGCGACGAGGCCTATGACCCGGTGCCGTACTTCTGGTCCGAGCAGTTCGGCCGGATGGTGCAGTACGTCGGCTACCACGGCGGCGCGGAGAGCCTGCTGTGGCGCGGAGACCCGGCCGATCCCACCTGGTCGGCGTGCTGGCTGGCGGGCGGCCGGCTCGTCGCCACGCTCACCGTCGACCGCCCCCGCGACATGCTCCAGGCCCGCCGCCTCATCGCCGCTGCCGCCCTGGTAGACGCCTCCCGGCTCACCGACCCGGCCATCCCCGTCAAGGAGGCCGCCATCACCTGAGGGCAAAATGCAATCGATAGCCGTTAATCGCTCGTTAACAGGGGGTGTTTGGGAGCAGCTCCGGCGTGGGACATTGGTCTCGTGGCACAGATCGACCCCACGACCGACGCTCTCGTCGGCGAATGGCTGTCACTCCCCGATGTAGCCGGCCAGCTCGGCATTCCGGCTGGGCGAGTGAAGCAGCTACTGCGCGACCGTAAACTTCTCGCCGTGACCCGCCCCGAAGGGGGGACCGCGGTACCGGCTGCCTTCCTGGACGGCCCCCAGATCGTCAAGGGCCTGTGCGGAACGCTGACCTTGCTCTTCGACTGCGGATTCGACGAGCTGGAGGCGCTTCGCTGGCTGTTCACGGCCGACGACTCGCTGCCCGGCACGCCGATCGACGCGATCGTCAAGCACCGCGGCACCGAAGTGAACCGGCGCGCGCAAGCTCTCGCGTTCTAAACTCGCTAGGCTTGGGGCATGCCGCCGAGCCCGCCGCGTACCCACCGGACCGCAGGTGCGGCGCTCCGGCAACCCGTCGGTCCGCCGCACTCACCGCTGATCCGCGACCTGCTCGCGTCCGGCGGCCAGGCGTTCTCGTTCGAGTTCATGCCGCCCAAGACCGAGGCCGAGGAACAGCAGCTGTGGCGGGCGATCAGGCAGCTCGAGCCGCTGCGGCCGACCTTCGTCTCGGTGACCTACGGGGCCGGCGGGTCGACCAGGGACCGGACCGTCCGGGTGACGGGCCGGATCGCCGCCGAGACCACGCTGACCCCGGTCGGCCACTTCACCGCGGTGAACCACTCGGTGTCCGAGCTTCGGCAGGTGATCGGGGCCTACGCGGGGGTCGGCGTGCGCAACGTGCTCGCCCTGCGCGGTGACCCGCCCGGTGACCCGAACGCTGACTGGGTCCCGCACCCCGACGGGCTGAGCTACGCGGCCCAGCTGGTCCGCCTGATCAAGTCGGCCGGTGACTTCTGCGTTGGCGTGGCGGCGTTCCCCGAGAAGCACCCTCGCTCACCCGACCCGGACACGGACGTGCGCTACTTCGTGGCCAAGTGCCGGGCCGGGGCCGACTTCGCCATCACCAACATGTTCTTCTACCCCGAGGACTACCTGCGGCTGCGGGACCGGGTCGCGGCGCAGGGCTGTGATGTGCCGATCATCCCGGGCATCATGCCGATCACCAGCCTGCGGGTGATCGAGAAGGCGATCGAGCTCGGCGGCTGCCGGGTGCCCACAGAGCTCTGGCAGCGACTGCAGGCGGTGGCCGGTGACCGGGCCGCGGTGCGCGAGATCGGCGTCGACTACGCCGCCGGGATGTGTGAGCGGCTGCTCGCCGAGGGCGTCCCCGGCCTGCACTTCTACACCCTCAACTGGTCCCGCGCGACCAGGGAGATCTACCAGCGGCTCGGCCTCTACGAGCGGGCCGGACGCGTCCGGAGGGGAAGCTCGGCTCCCATCACGGCGTAGGGCGGCTCGCCGCCGGGGAAGAAGCGGAACGCGGTCAGCAGATCGGTGAAGCCGGTCCCGCGGTAGAGCCGCCGTGCGGGGGTGTCGGCGTCCCTGGTGGACAGCAGGGCGGTACGTTCCGGCCGCCCGGAGGTCAGCCTCAGCAGCACGCCGGCGCCGACGCCGTGGCCCTGATGGTCCGGCGCCACGTGCAGCTCCGCGACCTCGA
>Ga0335071_10001507_pt1 | contig 25084 bp, 24 predicted proteins | sample Lox_Sample_15_FD_206724 | JGI IMG/M metagenome (GOLD analysis project Ga0335071, IMG submission 206724) | Soil microbial communities from Loxahatchee National Wildlife Refuge, Florida, United States - Lox_Sample_1.5 | ecosystem: Environmental > Terrestrial > Soil > Wetlands | place: USA...
GTCGTCTTCGTGGGGGGAGCCCCGGTGAACGACGACTTCCGCAAGAAGATCGGGGCGAGCTTCTACGCCCCCGACCCGCAGGGTGCGGTGGAGCGGCTGAAGCTCCTGGCGGCGTGACCGGGTCACGAGAAGCGGGTGAGATCTTCGAAGGCGGCGCGGAACGCTGATCGACGAGGCGCCTGGAGGGCGAGGAGTAAGAGCGGAGGAAGGAAGTGCGCACGGAAGTGTGCTGATTCGGCCATGGAGAGGAGAAGACTGTGAACAAGCTTGCCATCGCAGTACTCTGCTGCGCGTCGCTTCTCACGCCGGCGCTCGGGTCGGCGGCGGAGGCGAAGGGGAAGATGAAGGTTGGGGTCGCGCTGGACAACCTCAACGATCCGTTCTGGCTCGGCATCAAGAAGGGCATGGACGACGCGGGCAAGGACCTGGGCGTCGAGTTGATCGTCCGGACGGCGGAAGGTGACGCGGTCAAGCAGAACAACCAGATCGACGACCTGATCGCGCAAGGCGTTTCGGCCATCGTCTGTGTCTACGTGGACTTCAAGTCTATTCTCCAGGCGGTCAAGGCGGCCAACAAGGCCGGGATCCCCTTCGTCTACACCGACCGAACCCTTTCGAGCACGGAGGACGCGAAGGTCTCCTGGGGGATCGCCACCGACAACAAGGCCCTCACGATGAACGGCTGGAAGTGGATGGCCGACTACGCGCGACAGAAGAAGATGAAGCTGAAGGTGCTGGAGTTGGTGGGCAGCCTGACGGACGAGAACGTCCTCCGGCGCACCGAGGGCTTCAAAGAGGTCATGAGCGCCAACAGCGACATCGTCCAGTTGGTGCAGCAAGTGCCCACCGAGTGGAACCTCGAGAAGGCTCTCGCGGGCACGACCAACGCGCTCCAGGCACACCCCGAGATCAACGTCGTCTTCATGCACTCCGACTACCTGCTCGGCTCGGTGATCTCCGCCCTCCGGCAGGCCGGCAAGTACAAGAAGATCGGCGAGCCGGGACACGTGGCAGTGATGCCGTACTCGGGGAACAAGACTTCGCTCGAAGCGATGAAGGCGGGTTACGTGGAGATGACCTTCGGGATGGACGTCTACAAGTGCGGCTACCAGTCCGTGAAGGCGGCGGTGGAAATCGCTGGCGGAAAGAGCTACGGCAAGCCCGTGTCCGACCCGGGATTCATCATCACCCAGGACAATCTCGCGGAGATGTCGAAGAGGGCCTACGGGAGCTTCTGACCCCGGACGCTCAGGGGCGCGGGCCCGGTGCGCAGGGGAAGGCACCGGGCCCCTCCCCGTGCGCTGGAGGCCCGCAGTTCGGGCGTCCCCCCGGGGCTGGGGAACGGGGCCTGCGATGGCGCATGCTCGGGGAGGTGGCCGTTGCTAGACCGAGTACCGACCCGGCCACGGCCCGAGCTCCCGAGCATGCCCTGGCTCCGGGAGTTCAACCGACGTGCGTTCTCCTCCGTGGAACGGATGTCGATGCTCTTCTTCGTGCTGTTCCTCGCCTACTCCTTGGTGTTCGTCGAGAAGTTCGCCAACCCGGTGAATCTCGGGAACATGCTGGTGCAGTGTGTGGATCTCATCATCCTGTCGTGCGGGATGACGTTCGTCTTCATGAACGGCGGGATCGACTTCTCCGTCACCGCCATCCTCGGGCTGAGCAGCATCCTGGGGGCACGAGTCCTCACTCTCGGTGGCTCACCGAGCGTGCTGGTGGCCGCCGGGGTAGGGCTGATGCTCGCCATCGGCCTGGGCGTCGGTGCGCTCAACGGACTCATCGTGACCGCTCTCCGAATGCCCTCGTTCATCGCGACCATGGCCACCCAGCTCATCTTCGGGGGATTGGCGCTCTGGTATACGCAGAGCGCGACCATCGGCGATCTCCCCAGGCCGTTCGTACAAATCGGGCGGGGAACGCTGCTCGGCGCCCCCATCCCCATCCTCATCATGCTCGCGGTCGTGGCCGGCAGCGCATTCGTCCTTCACCGAACCGTGCTCGGTCGGTACATCTTTGCGGTGGGAACGAACCACCGCACCTCTCTCGTTTCGGGCATCCCCGTCAAGCGGACGGTGTTCCTGCTGTTTGTCATCTCCGGGGGTCTCGCGGCGGTGAGCTCCATCGTCATGAGTTCGCGGAGCGGCGCCGGAATGCCGGCTCTCGGCAAGGGCATGCTCATGGACATCGTGGGCGCCGTGGTGATCGGGGGAACCAGCGTGACCGGGGGCAGGGGAAGCATCCTGGGAACCGCAACCGGGGCGGCGCTGATCATCGTCCTCAACAACAGCCTCAACCTTCTCGGCATCGAATGGTACGTCATCAACTCGCTGAAAGGCGCGATGATCGCGCTCGTTGCGCTCATGGGCGTGATGCAAGCGGCGCAGGAACGGTGAGCGGAGCGCCGGGCTGCGCCGTGGCGCGGCCCCGGGAGCACTTCCGATGGATGCACCGCTACTCGCATTGGTGCGGCTCAACAAGAGCTTCTCGGGCGTGCGCGTCCTGAAGGACGTGAACCTGACGGTCCGTAGACCGGGTTCGATCCTAGGCCTCGTGGGGGAGAACGGTGCCGGGAAGTCCACGATGATGAACATCCTCGGCGGAGTTCTGCACCGAGACAGCGGTGAGATGCTCCTCGAAGGAGCGCCCTACAACCCGCGGAGCCCTCTGGACGCCGAAAAGGCCGGGATCGCCTTCATCCACCAGGAACTCAACCTGTTCCCGAACATGACCATCGCGGAGAACCTCTTCCTCAACGCCGCCCCCAGGAGCCGCCTGGGCCTCCTCTCCTACGGGGCCATGAACCGAAAGGCGCGAGAGGCGCTTCGCCGGGTGGGGATCGACCTCCACCCGGCCACGCGGGTCGAGGGTCTCTCCATGGGACTGCGACAGATGATCGAGATCGCGAAGGCCCTCCGGCGCAAGGCCCGGCTAGTGGTCTTCGATGAGCCCACCACGTCGCTCTCGACGAACGAGAAGAATCACCTCTTCTCGATCATCCGGGAGCTATCGAGCAAAGGGATCTCCACGATCTACATCTCTCACACCCTGGACGACGTGCTGGGCCTCTGCCAGGAGATCGCGGTGATCCGTGACGGCAGCATCATCGGCCAGGCGCCGCTCGCGGAGATGACCAAGGAAAGGATGATCTCGATGATGGTGGGGAGGAAGCTCGACCAGCTCTTCCCCTACGTCGAGAAGAAACGGGGGAACTGCCTCCTCCGCGTCGAGGGCATGAGCCGCGCCAGCATCCTCCGGGACATCGGATTCTCCCTGCGAAGCGGGGAGATCGTGGGCCTGTTCGGGCTCATGGGCGCCGGCCGCAGCGAGCTCGCCCGGGCCGTCTACGGGATCGACCCCGTCGATGCGGGCCGAATCTACTTCCGCGAAAGGCTGGTGAAGCGGCCTGCCCCGGAGTGGTGGATCGAGAATGGGATGGCCTACATCACCGAGAACCGGCGTGAGGAGGGGCTCCTCATGCCCAAGAGTGTCCGGGAGAACCTCGTCCTCGCCAACCTGCGAAAGATGGCGCTGGCGCTCGGCGCAGTCGATACGCGGCGGGAGGATCGAGACAGCGATCTGGCGATCGAGCAGCTGCGCATCAAGACCACCGACAAGGCCCGGCAGCAAGCGCGGAAGCTCTCCGGAGGAAACCAACAGAAGGTGGTGATCGGAAAGTGGCTGCTCACGAATCCGCAGGTGTTCATCGTGGACGAGCCCACACGCGGGGTTGACGTGGGTGCGAAGTTCGAGATCTACAACCACCTGAACGCCCTGGCGCAACGGGGGTCGGCGATCCTGTTCATCTCCTCGGAGATGGAGGAGCTCATCGGAGTCTGCGATCGAATCCTGGTCATGAGCCAGGGAGAGCTCACCGGTGAGCTCGAGAGAAGCGCCTTCAGCCAGGAAGAGCTTCTCAAGTACGCCCTCGGGAACCGAGCATGCGCGCTGCCCAGCTGACCCGAGAAGCCGTCTCCAGCGGCTTCTACCGGTACGGACTGTTCACCACCTTCGGGTTGCTGGTGATCGTCTTCACCCTGCTCAATCGGAACTTCCTCAGCTTCCCGAACGCGATCAACCTTCTCCAGCAAACCGCCTCGACCGGGATCGCGGCCGCCGGCCTGGTGTTCGTCCTCGTCTCCGGCGGGATCGACATTTCGATGGGGTCCACGATCTTTCTTTCCTCGGTGATCGTGACGACGCTCGCCAACAGGGGGATGGGTCTGGTCGGAGCCTTTGCCGTCGCCCTCGGATGCGGCGTCGCGGTGGGCGTCCTGAACGGCTTCTTCGTGGCGGTGTTGCGGGTCGTCCCCCTCATCGTCACCCTGGCGAGCCTCTACGTGGTGCGAGGGGTGGCGCTCGCCCTCACCGGTGTTCAATCGCTCTTCTTCTTCAACGACGTGGGAGAGGCGGTCGCCTACCGGCGCCTGGGGGGAGTGATCCCGGTGGTCGTGATCATCCTCGTGGCCACGCTCCTGGTCGTGCAGGTGGTCCTGAGCCGCACCCTCTTCGGCCGGCAGCTGTTTGCGATCGGCAACAACGCCGCGGGCGCCCAGGTAATGGGGATCCGGGTCCGGCGGAACACTTTTCTCACCTACGTCATCTCCGGTGGGCTGGCGGGCCTTGCGGGCCTCGTGTCCGGGGCGCAGGTAGGGGCGATCACCCCCACCTTCGCGGAGGGACAGGAGTTCATCATCATCACCTCGGCGATCTTGGGTGGGGTGAGCCTCTTCGGAGGCAAGGGAACTGCGTTCCCGGGAGCGTTCCTGGGCGTCCTCATCGTGATGTGCATCGAGAATGGACTGGTGATGGCCGGCGCCAATATGTACCTCTACACGATCGTCCGCGGGGTGGTGATCTTCTTCGCGGTGATGCTGGACTGTCTGAGGAACACCGGCGAGCTCCGCTGACTCGCGGGGGAGGCTCCGTGTCGCGGCTATTCATCGATACCCCCTACCTGGTCTTCGAGAACCACGAGACCCAGAACGATGGGCCTCTCGACGCTCGCCCGGGGGAGATCGCGGTTCTTCGCGAGCTCGCCTCTCGGTATGCCGAGATCGCCGCCGACCCGGTGAACGGAGAGCGAGAGCGGATGTGGGCTTTGCTGAACGATCTCGAGAGGACCCGCCCGCTGATCTGGATCAACGAGATTTGCTGGAACGAGATGAACACCGGCGACGAGCTCACCCTGCGAACCGATAACCTCGTGTGCCGACGCATCGAGACCGAGCTCCGGCGCACCATCTACCAGTGGAATCACATGCAGGGCGACATGGTCGTCGCCCCGGCTTTCCGTGCGCCCTTCATCCTCGAGAACAGCGGCTTCGGCATCACCGTGGAGGCGGACGTCCTCGAGACGGAGGAAGACCGGGAGATCGCCTCGCGGCGCTTCCACAACCAGCTCCGGACCGAGGAGGACATCGAGAAGATCCGGGACCCGGTCGTGGTGGTGAACCGGAAGCGGACGGAGGAGTTCCTCCAGTTCTACAGGAGGATCTTCGAGGGGATCCTCCCCGTAGAGAGGCGGGGCTGCACCGGGTTCTGGTACGCGCCCTGGGACGAGATCGTCTTCTGGATGGGCGCGGGGGCGGTACTCGAGGCGCTCCTCGAAAAGCCGGAGTTCATGCACAAGCTGATCGCGCGCGTATGCCAGGCCTTCCTCCGGGGCCTGGACCAGTTCGAGAGCCTCGATCTCATCTCCCGCAACGACACGAACGTGCGCATCGGGTCGGGGGCCTACGGATACACCGGCGATCTGCCCAGGCCCGAAGGCCCGTCCTCCCGGGTACGGTGCTCGGAACTCTGGGGTTGCTCGACGGCGCAGATCTTCGGATCCGTCTCGCCGGCCCTTCACCAGGAGTTCGGGATCGAATACGAGCGAGGGTGGCTCGATCGCTTTGGCCTCGCCTACTATGGTTGCTGTGAGCCCCTGCACAACAAGATCGAGCAGCTCGCCACCATCCCGAATCTGAGGAAGATCTCCACGAGTCCCTGGGCGAACGTGCCCGTGGCCGCGGAACTGGTGCGGGGGAGATACGTGATGTCCCTGAAGCCCAGTCCATCTTGCTTGGCGGCACCGGGCTTCGACCCGGAAGCCGTCCGGAACGAGCTCCTCGCGAAGCTCACGGAGGCAAGAGGATGCAACGTGGAGGTCGTGCTCAAGGACATCAGCACGGTCCGTCATGAGCCGCAGCGGCTGTGGCAATGGACCGAGGTGGCCATGGAAGTCGTTCGATCCCTGGAGTAGCGGAGGGGCCGACCCGGGAGCGTTCGAGCAGAAGTCTGAACCGTTGACAAGGACGTCGAGAAATCGAGCGAGAGTGAGGACGCGAATGCGCTGGTACTGCTTGGTGAACGAGCTGAAGCCCGAGTGCGTCGAGAAGTACCGGGACGCCCACAAGCGGATGCACCTTACCGAATGGAAGAAGCAGCTGCAGATCCTCAAGGAGGCAGGAGCCGAGGAATGCATCTGCTTCTTGAACGGGACGCAGACGATCCTGTTCTACCGCTGCGGGGAGATCAACGAGAGCTTCGCCAAGCTCGGCCGGATCGAGGGCCGCTCAGCGTGGGACGAGTACACGCTCCCGATGTTCGCCTCGACTCCGCGGTTCGACGGAACCACCAAGGTAGTAGGCCTGGAGAAGATCTTCGACCTCCGCCAGCAGTTGACCGGTCATCTAGACCCGTGATGGGCCCCCACACCGCTCGAAGGGGAGCGGCAGGCCCTGAGCACGGAGGAAAGCCAACCCGGAGGCAACCATGGCTCGCAATCGCGTGACGATCGTGGGGAGCTACAACGTAGGCCTGTTTCTCAAGGGCGAGTCATTCCCCGGCCCGGGAGAAACGCTCATCGGTACCGAGTTCAAGGAAGGGGGGGGCGGCAAGGGGTCCAACCAGGCGTTGGCGGCGGCGAAACTCGGAGCCGAGGTCTCGTTCATTGGCCGGATCGGAAACGACGCCTTTGGACGCTACGCCCTGCGTCTCTACGAAGAGTTTGGCGTCTCGTCCGAGACCATCAAGGTCGACCCCGACACGCACAGCGGTGTGAGCGTGATCTTCATCGACAAGGCGGGGCGCAACATGATCATGGTGGTTCCGGGAGCGAACTTCCGCCTGTCCAGAGCCGACGTGGACGCGGCCGAGGCGAGCATCCGTGAGTCCATGGTCGTCGGGTTTCAGCTCGAGAACAACTTCGAGATCGTCGAGTACGGGATCCTCAAGGCGTCGCGGGCTGGGACGCGTGTTCTCCTCGATCCCGCCCCGGTGCGTCCGCTTCCGGAAAGTGTGTTCAAGAACATCTGGTGCATCAAGCCGAATGAGCACGAAGCATCCGCCCTCACCGGGATCAAGGTGGTCGACCGTCGATCTGCGGTCGAGGCCGGAAAGTGGTTCCTATCGCGGGGTGTCGCGTTGGCCCTCATCACCCTGGGAGAGCAGGGAGCGGTCTTGGTGACCAAGGAAGAGCAGCTCCACTTCCCAGCCCCGAAGGTCGAGGCCATCGACAGCACCGGAGCCGGTGACTGCTTCTGTGGCGCCTTCATGGCCGCCCTCGCCTCGGGTGCGGGCATGCACGACGCCATTCGCTATGCGAACGTGGCGGCGAGCATCTCGGTCACCCGGCTCGGGGTCATCGAGGCCATCCCTTCCCAGGACGAGGTCAGGGAGCGCCTCCGCTCCGCCGGGCAGGAGGGGCGTGCGTGATAGGCCTAAGGGAGAGAATGCTCGACGCCTATTACGGCCAGGCGCACGAGCGGACACCGATCGGGATCTACTCGCGCTACCTGCCCCGGGGGGCGCGCGAGCGCGAGTTCAGGAATCGTGGCCTTGGCATCATCGACTACATTCCCCCGACGACGCTGCTCGCCCCTCCCTGGCATCTCTACGACGAGTTCTTGTCGCCGGTGGACGGTGCCCACCTGACCGTGAAGCGGCATTGGAATGGTCAGACCTGGATCGAGCAGAGAACCTACGAAACAGCCGTCGGAAGCGTCTGGCAGGAGTCGGAGAAGGATGAAGGAGGGGTCGGGAGCGAGCACATTCGTAAGCACTACATCGCCTCCCCCGAAGACTACCGGACCATGACGTACCTCGTACGGCATGCGGTCTTCCTCGACAACGGCCCCAGGATCCAGGGTAGGCTCCGCGAGTTGGGGTCGGATGGAGTCGTCCTGGGCCGCCTCGATCGCTCTCCCTACCAGAAGTGTCTCATCGAACTCGTGGGCCCCGAGCGGTTCCTCGTGGACCTCCACGTGGACCCTGAACCGGTGCTGGAGCTCATGACTGCCATGGGCTCACGAATGGAGGAGGCCTTCGAGCGGGCGCTCGAATCCCCGCTCGAGATTCTCTGGCAGCCCGACAACGTCACGAGCCACATGACGCCGCCGGACGCCTTCGAGACGTTCCTTTTGCCCTTCTACCGCAAGCGGGCCATGGCAGCGGACGCGGCTGGGAAGAGGTACCTCGTCCATATGGACGGCAAGTTGAATGCGCTCTCGAGGCTGATCGACGAATCGGGCGTGCACGCCGTGGAGTCCTTCACTCTCCCGGACATGGGAGGCGATCTCTCGTTGGCCCAGGCGCGAGTACTTTTCCCCAAGGCCATCCCGCACCCGAGCCTGCCCTCCAACTGGTTCGTTCTGAGCGACGATGAACTGAGGCAACGAGCGGGCTCATTATTGGAGGAACTCCGTGGCTCGCCCTCGATGCTCCAGGTGAGCGAGGATATTCCACCCGCGGCGCTCGACCGCCTCCTCGATTTCGTGATCGGAGCGGCTGGGAAGCGACCCTAGGCGAGCCCGAGCGGCGGTAGAGCGTCGCCCATTCCCAGCCGTGAAAGTCCCTCTCGTTAAGGGGCCGGCGCAGGCGGCGGTCTTGTCAGGAATGAACCGACGGTCGAGTGGGTGTGAGGTCGACGGGACACCGAGGTGTGAACGTTCTATGCAACGGTGAGGCCAGTGAAGCCACGCGCATTGCTCTTGGATCTGGATGGCACCATCGCGGACACCCTGCCCGTGTGCATAAGCGCCGTCCGCGCAACCCTCGCCCACCATACCGGGAGAGTCCTATCCGATGACGAACTCCTCGCGCTCTTTCGATACAACGAGGAGGAAGTCCTTCGGCGCGCCGCTCCCGACTGCTGGCAGGCGTGCGTGCCGACCTACCTCGAGGAGTATGAGCGCGCCCACGGGCTCTGCCCGGCTCCCTTCCCGGGACTCGTCGAGCTAATCCGTGCCCTTCGTTCGCGTGGAGTCGCACTCGGCCTTGTCACCGGAAAGGGTCGAGATACGCTGGCCATCTCCTTCCGACGGCTCGGTCTCACCGGCCTCTTCGACGAGGTACGGATGGGTTCGCCAGCCCCCGAGGCCAAGGCGCTGTGGATCGGAGAGATCATGCGCGCCTTTGAAGTAGGTGGTGACCACGCCGCTTACCTAGGCGACTTCCCAGCGGATATTCAAGCGGCGCACTCGAACGGAATCTGGGCACTCGCCGCGGCATGGTCCCCCGCTGCGAGGATCGAAGCGCTGCTGTGCGAGAATCCAGACGTCCTCTTCCATTCCGTACCCGAGTTCGGAGAGTGGGTCGAGCGATGGCTCGAAGAGTGAGGGCTTGACTCGTAACGAGGCTGGGCAAATCAGAATCTCGGCGAGCTCAGACAGTTCCCCCGACGCTCGGGCGCGCGGTTGAGATCTGTCTTAGATCGAGGAACTTCCCGCCTGGCCCGAGAGCCGCTCCCCCCGAGACTGTCTTAGGGCCGGATTCTGAGCCTCTCGAAAGGCGAACGGTGGCCATCGGGGGGAGCGAGGAAGGTGTCCAGGATCTCGCGGACGCGCCCGTTGATACCCTTGACGGTGTCTTTGCGGCACCCCGGCGTCCTGAGCTCCTCACCGGCCGATCCTTCCGCCTGCCGCGGGGCCGTGCTACTGCTCGCGCTCCGATGCCGCCCCTCGCCGGAGCGCTCCTCGCCGTCGTCTTTTGGGGAGTGTCGTTCGTCGCCACCAAGGCGGTCGTCCGCGAGATCTCGCCCATCGCCGTTGTCTTCTCGCGGTCGGTTATCGGGGCGATGCTCCTCGCCGGCATCCTTCGCGCTCGGGGAGAGCCGATGCTTCCACCGCGCGCCGCCCTCGGTCCGCTCGCCGCCATGGGTTTCGTGGGCGTCGCGTTCCACGGAGTCCTCCAGGCCCAGGCCCTGACGCTCACGACCGCGGTCAACACCGGCTGGCTCATCGCTCTCATCCCCATCTGGTCGGCGATCTTGGCCGCGGCGCTTGGGCGCGAGAGGTTTGGGCCGGGGAAGCTCGTCGGCCTCGCGCTGGGGTTCGCGGGGACGCTCCTCGTTGTTACCCGGGGCCGGCTCGACCCCAGCCTCATTAGACTCCCCGCGACCCGCGGCGACCTCCTCGTCCTGGCGAGCACGGTGAACTGGGCGATCTACTCGCTTCTCGGTCGCGCTACGATTCGAAGCCTCGGTCCGACCCGGGCCACCGCCGGGGCGATGCTCCTCGGCGCGCTGATGCTGTTGCCCTTCTTCGTCGCATTTCACGGCCCGGCAGCCTATTCCCGGCTCTCCCTCACCGGCCTCGCCGCCCTGCTCTTTCTCGGCGTGGCCTGCTCCGGCCTCGGGTACCTCTTCTGGTACCGGGCGCTGGAGCGGATCGAACCGTCGCGGGTTGCGGCGCTGCTGTACCTTGAGCCGCTCGTGACGCTCGGCGCCGCGGTCGTCCTTCTTGCCGAGCCGGTGGGACTCGTGACCGTCACGGGCGGCGCCCTCGTGGTGGGCGGCGTCGCTTTGGTGCAGCGCGCCTAGTGACTCGGGTCGCTTTGAGCGCTATTGAATCGGACCAGTTCCGCCGCTTACATCGGCGTGCACCGCCCGCCAAGGCCAACCGGACGATGGCTTTCTGGTCAGTCTGGCCTCGGGCTCGGACAGGCATGGCCCGGGCGGTCGACGGACCCGCGGGTGTGAGGGCCTGGGTCGAGCCTTCGACCGTATGCTTGCTCCAAAGGGAAGGACGCAGATGACCGAAGACGACCCACTGGGCGCGCGGCGAAGACGATGGATCCCAAGACGAAAATGTGGACCGCGCTCGCCGTAACGACGGTCCTCATCGGGCTCGCGCTGTTCATCTCCGCGGGAACAATCGACTATTGGCAAGCGTGGGTCTACCTTGGGGTAGGTGCCGTATCGAGCGTCCTTCTCGCGCTCTCCGTAATCAAGGACCCGCTCCTTCTCGAGAGCAGGACGAAGGGTGGGCCGGCCTCGGAGAAGCGACCCAGTCAAAGAGTGATCGTGCTGTGTGCGGGGGTCCCGGCCATCGCGGCGTTCATCGCTCCCGGACTCGAGCGCCTCTTCGGCTGGTCGAGCGTTCCGTCCTGGCTTTCGATCGTCGGGGGCCTCTTGGTGATCGTGAGCTTCTGGATGGTGTACCGGGTATTCAAGGAGAACTCCTTCGGCTCCTCGACCATCGAGATCGTCAGCGGCCAGAGGGTGATCTCCACCGGTCCCTACGCGATCGTGCGGAACCCGATGTGTGCGAGCGCGGCGGTGTACTTCACGAGTCTTTCGCCGGCGCTTGGTTCCTACAGGGGACTCGTCGCGTCCGCCCTCACCATCCTCGCACTCGCCTGGCGACTTTTCGACGAGGAGCGGTTCCTTGCTCGGAGTCTGCCTGGCTATGCGGAGTACCGCACCAAGGTGCGCTGGCATCTGTTACCCGGGATGGATAGAGGCGCACCAGAACGTGATCGTCTCCGGGAAAACCGGCGTCGGGAATAGCCATATCGTCTGCGCCCTCGGCCAAAAAAGCGTGTCGCGAGGGCTACTCCGTCGTCTACCGCCGCGCATCTCGACTCCTCGACGAGCTCGCCCAAGCCCGCGCCGAAGGCACACTCTTCCAGCTCCTTCGCCGGCTCGCGAAAACGGACGTACTGGCGGTGGACGATTTCGGAATGGAGGTCCTGAACGCCGCCCAGCGGCGAGACCTCCTCGAGGTGCTTGAGGATCGCTACGGCAACACCAGCACGATCATCGCGAGCCAACTCGAGCCGAAGGACTGGCACCCCGTCATCAACGACGAGACCATCGCCGATGCCGTCTGCGACCGCCTGGTCCACAACGCGCACAAGCTCAAGCTGGTCGGGGAGTCCATCAGAAAGTTGAAGGCGGACTTGACGAAAGGCTCGAAGCCGGCGAAGTAGAGCTACCCGGCGACGCAACGCTCCCGGTGATCGCCTTGCCGGAATGGGTGATCGGCTTCAGCCGGAACGACCGATCGGCATGGCCGGAATACGCACCGGATGACCTTGGGGTCGTTGGGAATCTCGTGAACGTTGGCCTCTCGGTCGCTACCCACGAGGACCGCGTAAACGATGCTCCTCGAGGCCTACGTAGGTGATAACCTTCTCCATGGCCGGCTCCTCCGATTGCGGCTCTGGCCGCGGGTTTGTCCACACATCCCCGAGGCTAACCCGCGCACTCGCGCAGTGAGCCGGCCGTTTGATCTTGTCTAGACTGTTGAACTAGCGACGGGGAGTTCGTCGTCCTGGGAGCTGCCCTCGCGGGCGGCCGAACCTGGTATGGGTCGAGTTGCGGGGGCGGCAGCACCGAGGAGCGGAGCTCCCGGCGTATGCTGTCGGCAGTCCTCTCGAAACCGTGGGGCGCTCACGGTCCGGCCCGCGTCGTAGGCCTCCGGGGTGGTACGCTCGTCGCGATGGCCAGCCTCGACCCTTGGGGTCTCTCGTGAACGTGCTGCGGTCCTGGGGCTGGGTGGTCTCGGCCGCCGTGCTCGCCCCGAACCTCCTGTGGTTCATCGCACCTCCCGCTCGACTCCCTCCGCGAACAAGCGCGGCGCCACCATGGAAGCGGTGGGTGGAGCCAGTTGAGTGGGCCGGGCGAGCAGCGGTGCCCATCCTGCCCGTGTTCAGTCGGTTCGAGCTCGAAACATCAGCGAGCCGAGTTGGGCTGGCAGCGATGCTTCTCGCTCTGGGGCTCTAGTATGCCGCTTGGGCTCGGTACTTCACTCGCCGCGACCCTTTGCTTCTATACGAGCCGCTCTGCGGTGTACCTCTCCCGTTGGCAGTGAGCCCGGTCATATGCTTGCTTGCCGCCTCCATCCCACTTCGGTCCGCACCTCTTGCCGTCGCCGCCGTGGTGTTCGGTATCGCGCACATCGCCATCAGCCGGGCCGAATACGGACGCCTCATCCAACAAGGGACGAACCAGTAGGGTCGGATCGGTCAGGGGGACTCCATCATGGTTCGGGTGTCCAGGGGCCGGTGCCCCATGGTGGATCTTCTGCGCTTGACCATCGGTCGGCCAAGGGGTGCGTCCGGAGCTACAGCGTTCGGCCTCCCACGCCTCGCTCAGCGCATCCCTACCCAACGCGCTCCGCACTTCGGACAGGCGTAGGTGACCATGTGACCGACCGCTTGCTGAACAACCCCCTCGGCGCCGCACTTCGGGCATTTGTTCGTCGGCTGCGTGGGGGCGGGTTCGTGGACGGGCATGGCGACCAAGTCTAGCGAGTTGTCGAGCCCATGTGCTAGAGGCCTGGACGGTCCGGCCATTCAGCGGTTGGAGCGGCCGGGCGTTGTGGGGATAGAGCTTGCGGAACGCCTGGAGCTGCTCCTTCGAGAGTGTGCCCCGCCGCTGCAGCACGAACCAGCGCACGCCCTCACTGCACGGCGGGGTGGTGAGCGAGCCATCGAACGTGTAGTAGCCGAGCTGGGCGGGCAGGAGGGTCGCCGGGTCGTAGTCCTGCCCGAGGGGAGCCTCGGCGTCGGTCTTGTGCGGCATCGCCGCGAAGACCTGCCCGAGCGCGGCGTTGGCCGACCCGACGTCGTACAGCACGGCGATGACGGCCAGCTTCCCCTCCGTGTCCTTGTGTACTAGGTGCACCACCAGTGCCGCGTGCTTTCCGGAGATGGCCTCCTCGCTAGGCGCGTGGAAGTGAAACTGCTGCAGCTCGTACTTGTGGTCACCAACAGTGATGGTGCTGCCCGGCGGAATGCTCACCTGGATGGTGTGGCCGTTGTTCACGACGGTGAACGCGCCGGCCTGGTAGGCCACCTGGATGGCCGGGAGGTCCGCCTTCTTGGCGCCGTGGATGTCGATAGGGGACTGCTGGCTGTGCTTGCCGGCGGCGCAGGCGGCGTACTCGGGGTTCAGCTGCGCCCAGTGGGCAGGTCCCTGGTGGCCCTTCTCATAGTTCCAGTGAGAATGGCCACCCTCTCCCCGCGCGGCGAGGGGAAAGGACACTGCCGCCAGCAACGCAGAAGCGGCCCATCTTGACACACAATTCATCGGAAGCCTCCTCCTCCCGCAACGAGGTGGTGCCCTCTGGAGGCGCTGGCCCCTCATTACGCCTTCCGCGTGTGTCCGCAACCGGACCCTGGTCTCACCACCTCCATGAGTCGGAGCAACGATGGCAACGGCATGCTTCCGAGCTGGCCAGATTGACCGGCCAGTGCGAGCCGTGGCCGGGTGCTGCGGCTCGCGCGTCTGGCCGGCACGGAGGAGGGGTTTCGTTTCGAGCAGTCTTTTCACCCGGCCTTGCGACGAGGTCACGCTTGCGGTGAGCCATCCCGCCACGGCACACCAGTCACCCGAGCGATAAGCGGGTGGGGGACGATGAAGAAGGTCGGGACGGCTACGAAGACCACAATGCTGGCCACCGGAGCCAGATGGCCCAGCATGCCGCCCAAGAGGTACACGGCCGCCGGTGTGCCGTGCAGCGCGACCACTCGACGTGCGAACAGCGGCGACATTCGGCTCGAGACGAGACGCCCGCCGGCGGCCCCGTAGGCCCAGAGCGCAGTGCCCGCGATGTTCACACCGGCGAGGGCGCTGGCGTACAGGAGCACTGCCGCGGGGGCGAGAGGGTGCGCCCCCAGGACCGAGGTAGGGAAGGGCAAGAACGCCACCAGCAAAAGGACCAGGTTGTTCAGCCAAAGCGCGGTGCGGTCCACGCGCTCGAAGTAGCCGAGGAAGGTGTGATGGGCGACCCAGTAGACCCCGACGATGGCGAAGGTGATGACGTACACGCCCACTCGCGGCAGTAGAGCAACCATCGCGCGCCCGAGCGCAGCGTCTGCCAGGGGAGGGAGCTTCACGTCTAGGACGAGCAAGGTAATGGCGATGGCGAACACGCCATCGCTGAAGGCTTCGAGGCGGGACTTTGACATGCCCGGAAGTATGGCGACGAATGGTCTCCAGGGCAGCCCCGCTCCCCGTCCTCCAGGTACACCGCTAAGCTCGCGTGGCCGACCGGCGCACCCCTCCATTTCTCGGATGGCCCAAAAGCGATGACCTGCCCGTTCCCTAAGCTTCGTACCGCGATGAAGGCCTCCGCTCGATGAGGCTCGCGTCGTTCCCCTGGGGCGCGACTCTGCCCTTTCGTCCGAGGGTCTGAATCACCCCCTCCCTTTCGAGGGGAACCGTGCGCCGGCGCGAGCGGGCGAGCGACGTCTGGAGATCGAGCACGGCCGCGGAGTTCAAGGAGGGCCGGAGGCCGTCACCACCACGGAGAGGCGCATGTCGTCGGTCCGGGTCGCTTGTCGTGCCAAAATGCCCAAGCCTGCAACTGCCTCAATCGATCCCCACGCCCGATGAGTGACGTGGTTCATGCCACGACCGAACCGTGTCCAGTCCCCGGTGGTTTCGTCATGGACTGTGGAACTCACTAAGCCGCGGCAGGCTTCCTATCTATCGCTCGCCTGCTCAGAAGCCGTTCCTTCGACCGGTGTTCCAGGGGAGCGTGTTTCTGGCGAGGCCCTTTCCGGGTGAAATGGGCGATCGGGGCGCCCTCGAGACCAGGACGAGATTGGCGCGCCCGCGACGGGACGCACCGATCACGTGTTCTTCTGGCCCCACACGAGGAGCGCCTTCAGCGCCGGGCCGAGCTCCCGACCCTTGTCCGTGAGGAAGTACTCCGCCCGGGGCGGGTGCTCGGCATAGAGACGCCGCGCCACGATCCCATGCTCCTCCAGGGTCTTCAGCCGTCCGGAGAGCGTGTTGGGACCGATGCCGGCGAGCGAGGCCTCGAGGTCCTGGAACCGGAGCGACGGATTCCTGAGCAGGTCGCGAAGGATGAGGATGGACCACCGATCGCCGATGATGGCGAGCGTCCGGGCGATCGGACAGCTCGATGGCCGTACGCTGTCGCGTCGCGTGCTGGCTGACATGGCCCCTTTCGAACCCTTGCCGTCCGCCTCGGTAGTCACTACCGAAATGATAGTCACTTCTGCTGTCGGAGGAACGCTCGAACACCCATAGCGTCGGAGCGAGCGTACCGCGACCCCATGAACAGGGGGACCTTCCCGCACGCCCTTGAGGCGCTGCGTCGAGGAGTCGAATCGGACGTCCCCTTCCGCGAAGCACCGACGGGAGCGCACCCGTCACCCCTCGCCTCGGGGTCGAAGGACGCGCAAGTTCGTTCGTCGTGAAGCACTTCTCGTAGCAAACGAGCCGAGGCCGCCCATGACGCTCATTCTTCTTCAGGTCATGATCCAGTCAGTCTCCTCGACATTGCAATGGATCGGACTCTATGTCGGCATTGCTTCCCTCGGCGGCGCGGCTGCACGCAGGCGTCGCTGGACCGTAGGATCGGCGCTCGTGTTTGCCGCCTGGCTCATCGGCATCGTCCTCCTGGCCGCGGGTGGGTTCTTCGCGTTTACCCGCATTCCGGTGGCGATTTCGATGACGCTCGTCGTCGGCTATCTTCTGCTCATTTCCCGAACATTCCGGGAAATCATCACCGGCGTTCCCCAGAGTTGGTTGATCGGCATACAGACCTTCAGGATTCTCGGGGGCGTATTCTTGGTCCGCTATCTTCAGGGACAGCTACCCGGCATCTTCGCGATTCCGGCCGGGGTGGGCGACGTCCTCACTGGGATCCTCGCACCGCTGGTCGCGTACTCCTGGTCTAGGGGCAAGTCCGGGGCTCGAGGCGCGGCAATTGCCTGGAACGTCTTTGGCATGCTCGACCTCGTCAACGCCGTGATTCTCGGAGCAATCACGAGCAGAGGCGGAGGCGGGCTCGTATTCCCAGTTGTTCTCATTCCGATCTACGCCGTGCCGCGCGCCTTCCTCATGCACTCCTACTCGCTCGTGAAGCTGTTCAGGGAGGAGGCGGAGGCAGGTCGTCTGGCAGGATGAGAGATCACTCGGGACTCATACCGGCGAGAGCAAAAGTCCCGGCGATGCACGCACGCCGTGAGCGACGAGGACCCTAAAGTCGCCGGCGCCGCCTTTAGCACTCGGTTGAGCACCACCGAGGGGACGGGACGCGCCCGGCTCACGATCACGGCGATTCGGGAATAGCTGAAGACCCGGCGAGCCCTGCCGGGATCTGGTCGCCTCGGTGGTTTCCAGGCCTGGTTGCGGGCAGTGTCTACGAGAGGGCCTGGCCGTCCGCGGGCGGCGCCTCACGAGCGCCTTTCGCCGGCGCCTCCGCGGGTTCGACAATCTGGAGCGCGGCCGGGATCCCCGCCTCCACCTCCCATGCCTTCAGGTGCTTCATGACCGAGGTCAGGGCCGCAAAGATGGACCAGGTCAGGCCCGGGATGCCGTTCCGGAAATTCCGGTACAGAACGTAGTGGCGCAGGAACTGGACCGGCATTGCGAACAGCATCACGAGCGTACTCCGGCGCTTGCCCCGCCGGGCGAGCTCCTTGCCGGCCAGGGTCGAGTAATGGTCGAGTTTCCGGAGCGCGTCGGAGATGTTGCGGGTGGTGTAGTGGAGGGCCGTTCCCGAGAGGGTCCCCACCTTGCCGCCCGGTTGCACGATCTCGTGCACGTTGGAACTCGTCCAGGCCGCTCGGCGGCGGTCGAAGAGCCGAGTCTTCCACACCCCGGAGATCGGTCCATGAGCCAGCGGGACCCCCATGAACACCGTGGGAAAGCAGATCCGGTACGCTGCACAGGGAGGCTCGCCGGCGTCGAGCAGCGCCCGGATCGAGCGGCCGAGTTCCGGCGAGACCACCTCGTCCGCGTCCAGGTGGAGCACCCAGTCGTGCTGGGCTTGCTCGACCGAAAAGCGCTTCTGGGCACCGTAGCCCTGGAACGGATGGTGAAGCACCCGGGCCCCGAGCGAGCGGGAGATCTCCACCGTCCCATCCTCGCTGCCGGAATCCACCACCAGCACCTCGTCCGCGAACGAGAGGGCGCGGATGGTGCGGGCGATGTTGTGCTCCTCGTTCAGGGTGATGAGGACGGCGGAGAGAGCGGTCATGACTCCTCGGGGGGGGAGGGCTCACGCGAGACGCATCGAGGAGAAGCCATGAGGCCCACAATGGCGGGAGATTCCGCGGAGGCTCGTCCCCCAGCGCCACGCCATTCAGGCGACGAGGCGCTGTCCGGTGCGCGGTAGGTGATCCGATGGCTTTCGAGCATGGCCTGCCGTTCCGGGTTCTCTCCTCGAGTGCGGACACCCCTCAAACCCGCAGAGCGCTGAGCCGTTTCTGACCGATCAGGGGAAGTACCCAGACGGGGCATACGCCTACCTTATAATGGCCAGGCCGGGCAAATCCAGAAGCCAGGGCGTCTTCCGGAGCGTCTGCGAGAACGCCAGGCCAAGCCAGGTCGTCGACCAGGTCGGGCCCTGGGCGCGTCTCTGCTCTATGACGGTCCACCCGGAATCCGCAGGGGCCGGAGTTCCCGCTCGTTCACGGCTCTTGGGCCGAGAAGCATCCCCGCGCAACGTTGCACTGGTCGGCGTAAACGAGCTGTTCATCGGGGCCGAACGCCTCCATGGTGCGCAGACACCAGTACGCGTCGATCCCGGAGGTGCCCGCCTCCCAGGTGGTCATGCCGGGAATCTCGGCATAGGCACCTCGGCAGCGCAGAAAGCGGCACACCTCCTTCGTGCCCGTCACGTCGGACCTCCTGCTGCGAGAAGGGCGCGGCGAGTGACGACCTCCAGCAGCCGCACCTTGTAGCCGTTCTCGGCGAGTGGCGTCGCCCCCGAGACCGCTGCTTTCCCTGCGTCCTCGGCCGCTGCCGCGTCGAGGGGGCGGCCTTCGAGCTGTGCCTCGGCCTCCCTCGCTCGCCAGGGCACGGCCGCAGCGGCCCCGAGCACGATCGAGGCGCGGGAGCACCGGCCCCCATCGAGCTCGAGAACCACCGCGGCGGAGGCGAGCGGCCAGTCCGCGGATTCGCGCTCGCCGAGCTTCAGGTACGCACTGCGCGTGCCCGGACCGGGCGCCGGTACCCGCACGGAGAGGAGGAGCTCGTCCGGGGCGAGCCGATGCTCTCGCTGGACGTCCTCTTGCGGCGCCACGAAGAGCTTCTCGAGCAGGACCTCGCGGGTGCCGCTTCGGCTCGCCACCACGGCCCGGGCCCCGTAGGCCACCAGGGCGACGGCGGTATCCGAGGGGTGGACGACCGCGCAGGTGTCGTTGGCGAAGACCGCATGGTACTGGTTGCGCCCGCCCTGGGCGAAGCAGTTGTCGCCGCCCTTTCGCAGGCAGTGAAAGGCTTCCCGGCGGAAGTACCAGCAACGGGGCCTCTGCAAGAGGTTCCCGCCCAGCGTGGCGGCGTTGCGTACGTTGGGAGTCGCGACCCGCAGGGCCGCCTCGCCCAGGGCGGGGAGGCGCGAGCGCACCAGCGGGTCGTCGGCGAGCCGGGCGATCGTGACCAGGGCACCGAGCTCGATGGTGGCGTTCGACTGGTACAGGCGGTCGAGTCCGCGAACCTGGCGCAGGTTGACGACGCGATCGGGGGTATCGAGCCGCTCCTTGAGCCGGTCCATGAGGTCGATCCCCCCCGCCTTGGGGATCGCGGACGGACCGAGGAGAACGAGAGCCTCCTCGAGGGTGGCGGGGTCGTTCCACACGAAGCTCGGCATCTCTAGTTCCTCCCCGCCTCGGCCAGGGCCGCGAGTACCCGCGGTGGGTTCATGGGCAGCTCGCGGATGCGCACCCCGGTCGCGTTGTAGAAGGCGTTGGCGATGGCGGCGGCGGTGGCGATGTTGGCCGGTTCGGCGATGCCGCGTGCGTCGGTGGAGCTCGTTCCGTGGTAGTCCTCGAGGAGCACCACCTCGATCTGCGGCGTCTCGCGGGCGCCCAGGATCTTGTACCCGTCCAGATCGGGGTTCACCACGCAGCCCGTGGCCCGGTCGAGGAGCCGCTCCTCGAACAGGGCGTAGGAGATCCCCTGGAGGATCCCACCGGCCACCTGGTTCTCCAGGGCGAGGGGGTTGATCGGCCGTCCGCAGTCGTGAACGGCGACGATCCGGGCGACCCGGACCATCCCGGTCTCGACGTCGACGGAGACCTCGGCGAACTGGACCCCCCCCATGGCTCCGCGCCAGTCCTGGCCGGAGAACCCGTAGTTCTCGCTTCGCTGGGCGCGGGCGCTGAATCCTCCCTTGGGGAGAAGGGCGGCTGCCTCGCGGAAGGGGAGACGCCGCGCCGGATCTCCCCGCGCAACCACGGCGCCGCCGCTCAAGGCGAGTTCCTCCGGCGAGGCGTGGAGCTTGCGGGCGGCGCGTGCCATGAGCTCACGGCCCACGGCGGCGGCGGCGTTGCGGGCGGCAGGAGTGAGGGAGCCGGTGACGTTGCTCCCGCCCGACTGCGGGCCATCCGGGAAGGCGGTATCCCCGATCCGGACCCGAACCTCCTCGGGGCGCAAGGAGAGCTCCTCGGCGACGACCAGGGCCAGCGCGGTCCGGGTTCCGGTGCCGACATCCTGGACACCGGAGCGGACCTCGACCTCGCCGGCGCGTGAGACGGAGACCTCGCAGTTCGCCGGGCGGATGATGTGCGGCCAGAGTGCTTGGGCGACCCCGAGGCCTCGCTTCACCGCCCCCGGGTCGGCGCCCGGCGGGCGGCGTCGGGACCAGCCGAAGCGCTCCGCTCCGACGCGGCGCTCGACCCGGTGGGCATGGCCGGCCATGTCCTCCCGGAGGTCGATCCGGTCCCGCAGGGCGAGGGGGTCGAGCCCGAGCCGCTCGGCGAGCTCGTCAACGAGCTGCTCGAGGGCGAAGGTGCTCTGGGGCATTCCGGGGGCGCGGAAGGCGGCGCCCGGTCCGGCGTGGATGAAGACGTCCGACTGGGCTCCGGAGAAGTTCGGGCACACGTACATCCGCTCCGCCCCGAAGCCCACCCCGGCTCCGGTGCCGATCCCGGCCGTTCCGAAGGACTCGAGCTCGATCGCGGTGAGGGTGCCATCCCGGCGGGCGCCGATCTTGAGCCGCTGGCGCGTCCCTGGGCGGTTGCCGGTGGAGATCTGCTCCTCGGTGCGGTCGAGGACGAGACGGACGGGAGAGCCGGTCTTCTTCGAGAGCTCGGTCGCGAGCACGCCGTAGGAGCCCGCCCCGAATTTGGCGCCGAATCCCCCCCCCACGTACTCCGTCACGACGCGCACCCGCTCCTTGGGGAGCCCGAACAGGACCGCGAGGTCGTCGCGCACGCCGGCCGTCCCCTGCGTCGAGGCGTAAACGGTGAGGAAGCCGTCGTCGAGGTGGGCCACGACCCCGTGTGTCTCCGCGGCCGAGTGCACCTGGGTCTGGGTGGTGAAGGTCCCCTCGACGATCACCTCCGCCTCCTCGAAGCCGCGGGAGACGTCGCCGCGCTTGACGAGGGCCGGTCCCCGCACGTTCCCCGACTGGGGAAGCCCGGTGGCCGCCCCTCCGCCCCCGGCGGTGGCGCGTTGATCGACGGGGCCGGGGTAGACGAGCGGTGCTTCGGGCTTCATCGCCTCGTCCATGTCCACGGTGAAGGGCAGGGGTTCGTAGCTCACCTCGACGAGGCGCGCCGCCTCGTCGGCCGCCTCCTGGGTCAGGGCGGCGACCGCTCCGAGCGGCTGCCCGACGTAGCGCACGAGCGGGTAGCGCCCGGCCTCGGCGGATGGGTCGCGGACCACGGGGCCCTCGAGCGCCCGCTCGATGAGGTGGATCGCCTTCACGCCGGGGACTCGCTCGGCCCGGGAGGTGTCGATGGCGAGGACTCGTGCGTGAGGGACGCTGGAGACGATCCGCCGCGCGTGGAGCATGCCGCGGAGCCGGACGTCGCAGGTGAAGCGCGCCTGTCCGGTCACCTTGGCGCTGGCGTCGATCCGGGCGGTGGGCTTTCCCACCACGGCGAGGTCGCTATTGGCGGGCCAGGGGGGCGGCTCGCCCTCGGGCAACGGCCGCTCTTCGCGTCGCAGGTCGTCGCCGGCGATCCCAAGGCTAAAAGTGGCTTTTCCTGAGCTCGTTCCGGTGGTCGGGTCGGCCATGGCTCGCCTCACTCAAAGGCGGGTGAGAGGGGATCCGCCGGCCGAGAGCACCGCCGCGAAGATCCTCGGATAGGTCCCGCACCGGCAGAGATTCCCACTCGTCGCCGCCCGGACCTGCTCGAGGGTGGGGTGGGGGGTCCGGGCGAGGAGAGCGGCGCAGCTCATCACCATGCCCGGAGTACAGAACCCGCATTGCATGGCATCCGCCGCGATGAACGCCTCCTGGACCCGGTGCAGGGCGTGCCCGTGGGCCAGCCCTTCGATGGTCGTGACCTCGCGATCGCCCACGTCGAGGGCGAAGGTCATGCAGGAGGAGGCCGGAGTCCCATCGAGAAGAACCGTGCAGGCGGAGCAGGCACCGCGATCGCAACCGACCTTCGTACCGGTGAGGCCGAGGTCTTCGCGGAGCACGTGGGCGAGCGTGTCGTCCGGGTTCACCCTGACCCGGCGTTGCGCCCCGTTCACGCGCAGCGCGATCTCGATCGGTCCCGGACCCCGTACCGTCGGGGTGGCCACAGGGGCAGCTTCCCCGCGGGAAAGAGGCAGGCTCGCCGCGACGACGCCCGCCGAGGTATAGGCGAGAAATTCTCGACGAGTGGCCCGAAAGGCATGGTCGCCCGGGACGGGCGAATCGCTGGACGGGGCGAGGTCTCCGTCCCCTGGGTCCAAAGGCGTCGCGGCCACAGGGTCCGTCTCAAGGCGGTTCACAGGGCACCTCCCCCCGGGAAGCGAGCCGGGACGGACGAAGCCTAGCGCGATCGCACTGCGGTCGTGAGGGTCGCGAGGGCGCTCGAGGGGTAGAACCTCCGGGGAAGGAAAAAGTGAAGAGACCCGGTCTCGATGGAGCGTGGTTTCTTTGACCGCCCGGCGAGTCCCCGTGTTGGCTGCTCGCAGAAGTGACGCCCAGGCGAGCCCACGCTCGCTCTCGCGATGCGGCGAACCCCGGGCCAAGCACCCGGGCGGCGGGAGCTCTGGACTTGCGCCGATGCCGGAGGGAGCACGAGGTGGGCACAGCGCCCAAGAGTTCGGGACCACTCGGCACGTGGCCTCTCTCGACGCAGCGGGTCGCGTCCCGTGACGACGACGCGACAGAAGTTCCGGGGAAAGGCTCACGACCAAAGGGTGCGGCTTGCGATCGCGGCCGACCGTCATCCAGGAGTTCATGGGGAAGACGAAGGCCCACCGCCCTCCGAACGCCGGTCACCGCGAGCGAACGTGAGACCGAGGCGCGGGCTCAGGGCGCCTCGAGCAAGAAGAGCCTCGACCAGAAATCGCCGCGAGGGAGCCGCTCGGCCGGCTCGTCGCCGATGGGTAAACCCACCCTCATGAGCTCGTCGCCGCCGCGCCGGCCGACACTGTCCCGCCCCACCACGTGGCCAGCGTCGGGCCAGGTCGACACCTCGTAGCGCAGGTCCGGATCGAGGCCGCGCAAGCGCAGCCGCCTCGCCGGCCTGAGCGAGCACCCGGTAGTACCCCACCACCGCCCGGTGACGATCGGGGGAAACGCACATCCAGGCCATTACGTTGCCGTCTTCCTCGAACGGGCTGGTGAGGCGGACGAGGCGGCCATGCTGGAACAGCTCGCGGTGCCGTTTGTAGAACGCGATCTGCCGGGCCACGCTATCGCGCTCCGCCGCGGTGAGTGCGGATGGGTCGAGCTCGTATCCGAACACCCCGAAGAACGCCACCGCGGCGCGGGTGTGGAGGGAGGTGATCCGGCCCACCTGGTGATTCGGCACCGCGGAGACGTGCGCCCCCATGGAGGCGAGGGGGTAGCAGAGAGAGGTGCCCCATTGGATCCGGAGGCGTTCCACCGCGTCCGAGTCGTCGCTGGTCCAGGCTTGCGGCGCGAAGGCGAGAATGCCGGGGTCGAAGCGCCCGCCCCCCCGGCGCAGGACTCGAAGAGCACCCCTGACAGGATTAGGGCGGGTTGCTCCCGGACCCTTCTGCGTATATACAACGTAGCGACATGAGAACCGTGACAGTCCCGATCCGGATGAGCCCCGAAGAGCGGCGCCGACTGGTGGCGGCCGCGTCCCGGGCGGGGCTTCCGCTCGGCACCTGGCTCCGCTCGTTGGGTCTCGCGGCCACCCAGGGCTCGGGGCGCCGGCGCGCCCAGGTCATCGCGAGGCTGCGCGGCTCGGTGTCCGACGACGAGGCCAAGATCATGCGCGAAGAACTCCGGAAGTCGCGCAGGGAGGATTGGTGACGATCGTCGACACCGACGTGCTCATCGACTTCCTCAACGGCCGGGCGCCGGCGAGCGTGGACGAGGACCTCGCCCGCGGGGCGCTGTCCACGACCGCCATCACGGCCTACGAGCTCAGGAGGGGCGCGCGGGCAGAGAAGTCGCTCCGGTCCGTCGAGTTGCTGCTCGCCCACCTTGCGGAGATCGTCCCATTCGACGATGCAGCCGCGGGAGAGGCGGGAGCGGTCTACCGCGAGCTGTCGCGTTCGGGGCAGGTCATCGGGAAGGCTGACCTCTACATCGTCGGGATCTGCCGCGCCTCCGATGCTCGGCTGCTCACGCGCAACAAGCGAGAGTACGGGCGTGTGCCGGGGCTAAGACTCGTCACCGTGTAGCGCCCAATTCGAGAACGTGATCGCCACTCGTACGGAAGGTCTCGGGGTTCGCGAAGGAGCGGCGATCGGCGCAAGGCAAGGGAAGGGCAAGAACCCTCTCGATGAATCCCGAGAAGGCTCCGGCCTCTCTAGAGGGCGCACTCTGAAGGATTCGAACCCGTGACCTAACACTACTCGATCACATCCTAGAGGGTCCCCGAGGAAGAGTCGCGGGGTAGACGGGCTGCCGGCACAGCGGGCACCAGCCGATGCGGCGGAGCAGGACCAGCTGAAGATGGCGGCGCACCAGGG
>Ga0335071_10001508_pt1 | contig 25082 bp, 23 predicted proteins | sample Lox_Sample_15_FD_206724 | JGI IMG/M metagenome (GOLD analysis project Ga0335071, IMG submission 206724) | Soil microbial communities from Loxahatchee National Wildlife Refuge, Florida, United States - Lox_Sample_1.5 | ecosystem: Environmental > Terrestrial > Soil > Wetlands | place: USA...
AGGGTGGTTTTACAGTAATGAGCACTGCATCGCGGAGTTTTGTTTACAAATCAAAACCGGCCGGCGCGATGCATCACGGCATGCTGCGTCACAGAATCATTACCGAAGCCGGAGAACCATTCCATTTGCTGCTCCTGGCGGAACCAGGTCATCTGGCGCTTGGCGTATCGCCGCGTGTTCCGCTGGGCATAGAAGACGGCTTCCTTCAGATTCAACTCGCCCGAGAGAAGCTGAAGAGCCTGACGGTAGCCGTGCGATTCAAACGGTTTCGAAGACGCCGCAAATCCTCGAGCCAGGATGCCTTGCACCTCTTCCACCAGGCCGCCCTGGAACAGTTTTTCGGTGCGGCGGTCCAACCGCTCGTAAAGCTGGTCGCGTGGCGGAGCGAGACCGATTTTCAAAACATCATAACCGCGCAAGGCGTCGCGCCCTTCGCGGAACAGGTCGGTCGTTGCACGGCGCGTCAGCAAGCAGACCTCCAGGGCACGAAGAAGTTTCGGGAAATCGTGCGGATGGATACGCGCGGCCGATTCGGGGTCAAATCGCCCGAGCAGGCGATAGACCGCGCCGGGCTTGCGGCGCTCCCGCACTGCCAGACGGTCGCGTAAGTCCTGATCGCGGGAAGGACCGGGAAACAGGCCATCGACCAGGGCGCGGAAGTAAAAACCTGTCCCTCCGGCGACCACCGGCAGCCGCCCGCGCGCCGAAACATCGTCGAGCACCCGGCGGGCAACCCGCGCGTATTCGCCGGCCGTAAATATCTGATCGGGATTGAGGATATCGATGAGGTGGTGAGGAATCCCACGCCGCTCGGCCGGCGGAAGTTTTGCGGTTCCGATGTCAAAGTAGCGGTAAATTTGCAGGGAATCGCAACCAACCACCTCGCCATCAAACGCTTGTGCCACCGCCAGCGCCAGATCGCTCTTTCCTGAGCCCGTTGGGCCTAAAATGGCAATAACTTTGCGCGCGTTCATTACGTCTTAAGTTTCAGCGGTCTGGCAGTATACTATGTAAGAGAGAAGGGCTTCGTCTGTTGTGAGCGCCAGGCGCGCGGTGGGCGAAAGAAGATTTCATCAAATGAACTATCCGGTTAGATTGCTTCCAGGGGCATTGTGCCTCGTCGTGTTTTCAACTGGCCTGGCTCTCGGCCAGACCCCGACCGACACGGGCAGCCCGAGCGCATCCGATCCCAAAGTTTCCGATAAAGCCAGCGCCTATTACAACTTTGCCATGGGGCATCTATATGCGGAACTGGCAGGCGCTTTCGGTAACCGCAGTGACTACACCAACAAAGCCATTGAGTATTACCGCCAGGCCATGAAACTCGATCCCACGGCATCCTTCCTTTCCGAGGAACTCACAGACCTCTATATTCAGGCGGGCAGGATCAAGGACGCGGTGAACGAGGCGGAGGACCTGCTGAAGCAGGATCCCGCTAACCTGGACGCACGGCGCATGTTAGGCCGGATGTACGCGCGGCTGATCGGCGACCCGGAGCAGCACAAAGTGAACGACGAGATGGTGCAAAAGGCCATCGAGCAGTTCCAGAAGGTTACCGAGAAGGATCCTACGGATATCGAGAGCTGGTTGATGCTAGGACGCCTGCAGCGCGTCAGCCGGAATTCCGTAGAAGCGGAAAAGGATTTCAAGAAGGTCCTCGATCAGGACGCCGGCAATGAAGAAGCCTTGACCGGTCTGGCGATGGTGTACTCGGATTTGGGGGATAACAAGAACGCCATCGAGATGCTTCGCATGGCCACGAGCAAGCATCCTAACCCCAGGACCCTGGCGGAGTTAGCCACCTTCTACCGCAATGCCAAAGACTTCGCCAACGCCTCCGATGTTTGGCGGCAGGCGCTGCAAATGGACCCCGACAACACGAGCATCAAGCGGGAACTGGCGCGGGATCTTCTATCGGCGGACCGCACGGCCGAAGCGCTGAAGGTGTATCAAGAACTGGCCGCGGCGGACCCTAGGGACGCGGATAGTCTGTTGCCCCTGGCCGAGATCTATCGGGAGCGAGGCGATTACGCCAAGGCGCACACAGCGCTGAACAAAGCCCGCGAGCTGGATCCGCAGAATCTGGGACTGCGGTATGAAGAGGTCAACCTTCTGGAAGCCGAAGGCAAGGCGGACGCAGCGATCGCCGCTCTGCGCTCCATGCTCAACGACACAGCGGCCAAAACTTATAATGACGACGAAAAGCGGCGGCGGATCACGCTGCTGGAGCGGCTGGGCCTGCTCTACCGCAACGCGGAACGCTACAGCGATGCGGTGGACGCTTTTCGGCAGATGATTGATGTAGACCCTGACGCCGCACCGAGCGTATCAGCATCCATCGTCGACACATGGCGAAGCGCAAAGGATTTCAAAAAAGCGGATGCCGAGTTGCAGGCTGCACTAAAGAAGTTCCCCAAAGACCGCGTGCTGATTGGCGCCAAGGCGTCTCTGCTCTCCGATGAAGGCAAGATCGATGATGCGGTGGCAACGCTTCGCACGCTACCAGATTCCGACAAGGAGTGGGGAACGCAAATCGCCATCGCCGGCTTCTATGAAAAGGGCAAACGCTTTGACGACATGGGCAAGGCCCTCGACGCGGCCGAGAAATTGTCCGAATCGAGCCAGCAGAAGCTGAACGTGGTTTTCATGCGCGGAGCGATGCTCGAGCGGACCAAGCAGTTCGATGCCGCCGAAGCCGAATTCCGCAAGGTGCTGGCGATTGACCCGGAGAACGCCGGGGCTCTGAATTATCTGGGTTACATGCTGGCCGATCGCAATATCCGGCTGGACGAGGCGCAGAAAATGATCGGCAAAGCCGTGGAACTCGAGCCCGCGAACGGTGCCTACCTGGATAGCCTGGGATGGGTATGCTTCCGCCAGAACCGGCTCGATGACGCCGTTGGATATTTGCAGAAGGCGCTGCAAATCCCGAGCGTGGCGAAGGATCCCACGGTGCACGATCACCTGGGCGACGTTTACTTCAAACAGGGCAAGATCCGCGAGGCCATTTCGCAGTGGCAAAGCTCGCTCAAAGAATACGAGGCTGGCGTAACGCAGTCGGACGCGGATCCCGAGGAAATGGCCGCGGTCGGCAAGAAGCTGGAAGATGCCCGTGTGCGCGTGGCCAAAGAGGATCCCCTCGATAAGGAAAAACGGCAGTAGACTGGACTTGTTGGAGGTGACGGCATGCGCCTCTGGTTGGTGGCCGGCGTTTTTCTAATGGCGGCAGGCGTGCGCGCACAAGACGCACAAACCTTTCCGCCGGAATTCTTCGATACCCATCCCACAGCGCTCGACAGCGCCCACTTTCAACGCGTCTTCGAAAACGACATGGTGGAAGTGATTCGCGTGCATCTTGGTCCGCACGAGAGAACCGCCAACGTCGCACTGCCTCCGCATGTCATGACCTGCGTGAGCGACCAGCATGTCCGCTTGATTTACCAGCATGGCAAGCCGGTCGAGCGCGTGGAAAAAGCGGGCTATTCCGGATGGGTGCAGCGCGACGATTACGGCATCGAAAACCTCGAAGACAAGCCCGCGGAATGGATTCTTGTGGTGCCGCGCATCGTCGAAAAAAGCTGACCGTCAAGGTCACAAACCGGCCTTGCAGTTGACGTGACCCGTTCCAACCCGATATCCTGAACGTTTCTGATAGAGGTGCGGCGGCCAATAGTATCCGGGCGCGCGATTCCGACGAGCTTCGGACGCCCGTGAAAAAGGGGCCGGCTGCCGAAATCGCCGGACAACTCGTCATCCGGTGGTTGGGGGGTGCGGATAACACCGGCCCACTGTCATCCTGGTTGAGAAACGGGATGGAGCGCTATCGGAGGGTGCACCTCGTGGTCCGGCGTCACTGGAGACTGCCGGTGCCCGCCTTCCTTCCCCGCTCCTCCACAAAAGAGTCATGAACGTTTTTGAGCTGACGCGCGCGCTCGTCGATATCGAATCCATCACCGGCAACGAAGAACGTGTCGGCGGATTTCTGTTCGGATATCTTTCCGAGCTCGCGCAGCGCTACGGCGGGCACGTCGAGCGAATGGAAGTGGAGCCGCGGCGGCACAACGTGCTGGCCCGGTGGGGCGACCCGGTGGTGACGCTCTCGACCCACATGGACACCGTCCCGCCCTTCTTCCCTTCCCGCGAAGACGACGAGTTTATCCACGGACGGGCGGCGTGCGATACCAAGGGCATCATTGCCGCCATGATCCATGCCGCAGAAGCGCTGCTGGCGGAGGGCGGCCGGAATCTCGCTCTGTTGTTCGTGGTGGGCGAAGAACGCAACAGCGCGGGCGCGTATCACGCGGCAACGGAGCCGCGCGGTTCGAAGTATCTCATCAACGGCGAACCCACCGAGAACAAGCTCGCGGTCGGCTCAAAAGGCGCGCTGCGCTATGAAATCGCGGCGCAAGGCAAAATGGCGCATTCGGCCTATCCGGACCTGGGCGATTCGGCCATCAACAAATTGCTCGACGCGCTGGAGCGGATTCGTCATATTGAACTGCCCGTCGATGATCTGCTCGGGCCGAGCACGCTGAATATCGGGACCATCAGCGGCGGCCGGGCGCCCAATATCATCGCGGATGAAGCGCGCGCCGAGTTGATGATCCGCCTGGTTGGCGATTCGCACTCAACCAAAGAAGCCATCGCCGCTGCTGTTGCTGGTTGCGCCGAAGCGCGCGGCGTACTGGAAATCCCGGCGGTCCGGCTCGGACGACTGGAAGGATTTGAAACCACGGTGGTGGCCTACACGACCGACATCCCGGCCTTCGGCGGCAAGTGGGGACAGCCGTTCCTCATCGGGCCTGGAACCATTCATGTCGCGCATACGCTCGAGGAGCGCGTGCCCAAGCGGCAGGTCATGGAAGCAGTAGAAATCTATCAACGCATGGTGAAACAGTTATGGAACCAAGAATCGAAGTAGGCATCCTTGGCGCGACCGGCATGGTCGGCCAGCATTTCATCAAGTTTTTGCAGGGCCATCCCTGGTTTGAGGTGCGGTGGCTTGGCGCGAGCGACCGCTCCGCCGGCAAGAAATATCGGGATGCTACCAAGTGGCACCTGGCAGGCGTGATGCCCGACGCCGTCGCCGATCTCACCGTGGAAGAGTGCAAACCGAATAACGCGCCGCGCCTACTATTCTCGGCGACGGATTCCTCGGTCGCCACCGAGATCGAGCGAGCCTTCGCGCAAGCCGGGCACGTGATTGTCTCGAACTCGAAGAATCATCGCATGGATCGCGACGTGCCGCTGCTCGTGCCGGAAGTGAATCCCGACCATCTGAAACTGGTGCCGCTGCAGCAGCGCCATCGCCCGTGGAAAGGCCAGATCGTCACCAATCCCAATTGCGCCACGGTTTCGATGGTGATGGGCCTGGCGCCGCTCAAACCCTTCGGCATCCGGCAAGTGATCGCGACGACGTTTCAGGCGATCTCCGGAGCCGGCTATCCGGGCGTCCCGTCGATGGACATCAATGCGAACGTCATTCCCTTCATTGGCGGCGAAGAAGAAAAAATGGAGCAGGAGGCGCAGAAGATCCTGGGCGATTTCGCCGGCGACCACGTGCGCCATCTCGATGCCAAGATCAGCGCGCATTGCAATCGCGTGCCGGTGGTGGACGGGCACCTGGTGACGATCTCCGTCAAACTGTCATCCCAGCCCTCGCAAACGGATCTACTGTGCGCGTTCGACGAGTTCACGGGCGTTCCGCAACGAAAGGGACTGCCCAGCGCGCCCGCCAAGCCTGTTACCTATATGACGCAGCACGATCGGCCGCAGCCGCGGCAGGATGCCGAGCGCGACCGCGGCATGGCGGCTTTTGTCGGGAGGCTGCGAGCCTGCCCCGTGCTCGATTACAAGTTTGTGGCGCTCACGCACAACACCATTCGCGGCGCGGCCGGCGCAGCCGTGCTGAATGCCGAGCTGATGCACGCCGAAGGGATGCTCGACTAATGATCGTGATGAAGTTCGGCGGGACGTCGGTCGAATCGGCTCCCGCCATCGAGCGCGTGGCGTCGATCGTGCGTGCGCGGGCCGAGCGGCAGCCGGTTGTCGTGGTGTCTGCGATGGGCAAGACCACGAACAAGCTGCTGGCTATCGCCAACGCCGCCATCAGCGGAAACCGCGCCGATTACATTGCTCAGCTTCACGATCTCCGCGATTTTCATTCCCGCGAAGCGCGGCTTGTTGTGCCGCTTGCGGATCGGGCGGAACTCGACCGCACCCTCGACGAACATTTCCAGGAGCTGACGGAGCTCGTGAAAGGCCTGGCCGTCCTGGGAGAGTTAACGCCTCGCTCGATCGACGCCATTTCGAGCTACGGCGAGCGACTATCGAGCTACATTGTGTCTTTGGCCTTCGCGCATTTTGGAATGAAAGCCGCGCACGTGGATTCGCGCCGCGTCATCGTCACCGATCACCGCCATACGCAGGCGGCCCCGTTGTATACGGAAACCTACGCGCGGCTCGCGTCTGTGATTCCGCCGCTCGCCAAAGACAAGATCGTCGTCATGGGCGGTTTCATTGGCGCGACGGAAGAAGGAGTTACCACAACCCTGGGGCGTGGCGGATCGGATTTCACGGCATCCATCGTCGGCGCGGGCATCGGTGCGGAGGAGATCGAAATCTGGACGGATGTGGATGGCATGCTCACGGCCGACCCGACCATCCTGAGCGGCGGCCATCGCGTGAAGATTATCTCGTTCGCCGAGGCCGCGGAGCTCGCTTACTTCGGCGCCAAGGTGCTGCATCCGGCGACGGTGATTCCAGCGGTCGAGAAAAACATCCCGGTGCTGATTCTGAATTCGCGACGGCCGTCGGTCGAGGGCACGCGCATCGTGGCGGAGCCCGTGCATACGTCCAACACCGTGAAATCGATCGCGTGCAAACGCAAAATCACGCTGGTGAATATTCACTCGACCCGCATGCTGATGGCGCATGGATTCTTGAAGCGCATTTTCGATGTGTTCGAACGCTTGGAAACTCCGGTGGACATGGTTGCCACTTCGGAGGTGAGCGTCTCACTCACCATCGACAATCCACACCGGCTCGATGAAATCTGCAAAGAGCTGCGGCAATTTTCGGAAGTCGCCATCGAAGAGGCACAGGCGATTGTTTGCCTGGTGGGCGATAACATCCGCTATACCCCAGGTGTGGCGGCGCGCGTCTTCCGGTCGCTCGAATCGATCAACATTCGGATGATCTCCCAGGGGGCATCGCTGCTGAATCTCAGCTTCGTCGTAGCGGAGGCCGATCTGAAGCGCGCGGTGGAAGCGCTGCATCGCGAGTTCTTCGCGCAACTCGATCCGGCGGTATTCGATGGAAACGGAGCCGCCAATGTCGCAGCCTGAGCGCCGCCTCGCCATCATCGGGTACGGCAAGATGGGGCGCCTCATCGAGCAACTGGCGCCCGAATACGGGTTCAGTGTGGCGCTGAAACTCGACGAGTTCAACAACACCAACTACGAAGGCGTCACAGCCGAGAATTTTCACGACATCGATGTGGCGGTGGATTTCTCGATTCCGCCGGCGGTAGTGGAGAATGTCGAGCGCATCTCCGCGTTGGGCGTGAGCATCGTGGTCGGCACGACGGGCTGGACCGAACATCTGGCACACGTGAAAAGCGTGGTTGAGAAGAAGGGCATAGGTCTGGTCTGGAGCCCTAACTATTCGATCGGCGTGAATGTGTTCGCCCGCCTGGTGGCGGAAGCGGCGCGGCTACTCGCAGCGCAGCCGGAATATGGCGCTTGGGCGTGGGAGATCCATCATGCCACCAAGAAAGACGCGCCGTCGGGGACGTTACTCAAGCTTGTCGAGGAAATGAAAGCAGCCGGATATTCGCGGGCGATCGATGCCGGCTCCAGCCGCGCCGGCGCGCATCCGGGCACGCACGAAATCGGATTCGATTCGGCCGCCGACACGATCACGCTGCGCCACACGGCGCGCAGCCGCGAGGGATTCGCTCGCGGCGCGCTCAAAGCCGCACAATGGATCGTGGGCAAGAAGGGCTTTCACGAGTTTCGTGAGATATTGTTTGAGTAAAAATTCGGAGGTGGTACATGTTCACAGGATGCGGTACAGCGCTAGTCACGCCGTTCCGGCAGGATCAATCGCTCGACGAAGCGACGCTGCGTAAGCTGGTCCGCCGCCAGATCGACGCCGGCATCAACTTCCTGGTCCCTTGCGGCACTACGGGCGAGAACCCGACGCTCACGCGGGCGGAGCATCTGCGCATCGTCGGGATCACGGTCGAAGAAGCCAAGGGCAAGATCCCTGTGCTCGGCGGAGCGGGCGGTTACAACACGCAAGAGGTGATGGAACTGGCGCGCGAGGTGGAGCACGCCGGCGCCGACGGAATTCTCTCCGTGACTCCCTACTACAACAAGCCCACGCAGGAAGGCTTGTTCCAGCACTTCAAGTCCATCGCCGACGCCGTCCACATTCCGATGATCGTCTACAGCGTCCAGGGGCGCACCGGCGTCAATATCGAGCCCGCAACTCTGGCGCGGCTTTCGCGCATTCCGAACATCGTCGGAGTCAAAGAAGCCTCCGGGAATATCACGCAGATGGCGAACGTGATCCAGCAGGTGCCGGATACCTTCGCCGTGCTTTCGGGCGATGACGCCATCACACTGCCTTTGGCTGCACTGGGCGGACGCGGCATCATCTCGGTTGCGTCGAACGAGATTCCCGCGGAAATGACCGAACTCGCCCGGCTATGCCTGAAGGGTGATTTCGCGGGCGCTCGCGCAGTGCAGCGCAAATACCTGGCGCTCATGGAAATCAATTTCATCGAATCGAATCCCATCCCGGTGAAAGCCGCGATGGGACTGATGGGACTGCTCGACGCGGTTTTCCGGCTTCCCATGTGCCCACCCAAACCCGAGAACCTCGCAAGAATTGAAAAGGTGCTCGAGCCGCTCGGACTCCTCGCAGACCGGAGCGTACACGTTGCAGGCTGAAATCGAAAAGCTCTTCGACGAAAAGCCCGCGGTTTATACCGAAGATCACTTCCGTATTTTCCAGGAATTCAAGGATGCTCTGAATGCCGGTGCGGTCCGCGCGGCCGAGCCGGATGCCGGCGCTCCGAGCGGTTGGCGCGTCAACGGATGGGTGAAGAAAGGCATCCTGGCCGGCTTCCGCATGGGCGGCGTTGTAGACATGTCCGTCAACGCAACGCGGCAACCCTTCTTCGATAAGGCCACCTACCCGGTGAAACATTTCACGGCACGGAGCGGCGTGCGCATCGTGCCTGGGGGATCGAGCATTCGCGACGGCTGCTTTGTCGGCAAGGGTGTGACGTGCATGCCGCCGATGTACATCAACGCAGGCTCGTATGTGGGTGACGGCACGATGGTCGATTCGCACGCGCTCGTGGGAAGCTGCGCACAAATCGGGCGGAACTGCCACATCTCGGCAGCTTCGCAGATTGGCGGCGTGCTGGAACCCATCGGCGCACTGCCGGTGATCATCGAAGACGACGTGCTCGTCGGCGGCAATTGCGGCGTCTACGAGGGGACGGTGGTGAAACGCCGCGCCGTGCTTGGAACGGGCACGATCCTCAACCGCTCGACGCCCGTCTATGACATCGTCCGCAACACCATCCACCGTGCAACGGATGACGAACCGCTCGTCATTCCCGAACAAGCTGTGGTCGTGGCGGGTTCGCGCGCGATTGCCAGCGGCCCGGGCAAGGAATGGGGGATTTCTCTCTACACCCCTGTCATAGTAAAATACCGCGACGAGAAAACCGACACCAAGATTCAACTGGAAGATCTGCTGCGCTAAGGGAGAGCGCAGGCAGTCATGTCCGCTGCAGCATTCACGCTCCAATCGAAAACCGCGCTGATCACCGGCGCCGGCCGCGGCATCGGCCGGGCCATTGCCGAAAAGCTCGCGGCCGCGGGCGCCGCCGTGATGATCAACGATCTCGACGCCGCCCCGGCGGGCGAGACAGCCAGCGCCATCCAGGCGACAGGAGCACTGGCCTCGCACTTAGCCGCTGACATCACGCGGCCCGGCGTTCCCCAACAACTCGTCGATGCCACGCTTGCGGCCTTCGGTTCCATCGACATCATCGTCAACAACGCCGGCTACACCTGGCACAACCTCATTCAGAAAACGACCGACGAGCAGTTTCAGGCCATGCTGGATATTCATATCGTGGCGCCGTTCCGCCTGTTGCGCGCGGCTTCTTCGTTCCTACGCGAAACCGCCAAGCGCGAGATTGCCGAGGGCCGCCGCGTAATGCGCAAGGTCGTGAACATCACTTCCATCGCAGGCATTGACGGTGACGCGGGCCAAGCCGGTTACTCATCCGGGAAAGCGGCCATCATCGGCCTCACACGTACGATGGCCAAGGAATGGGGACGTTATAACGTCAACGTGAACTGTGTGGGTTTCGGGATGATTGAAACCCGGCTCACGCAACCGCTCGCGCCCGATGCCGCGGCCGTCGATATCCAAGGCAGGCCGATCGTCCTCGGCGCCAATCAGAAGATTCTGGATATGGTCCGTTCGTCCTGTCCACTGGGACGCTTGGGGACCCCCGAGGAAGCGGCCGGACCCGTGCTGTTTTTCTGTTCGCCGCTTTCCGATTACGTCACGGGCGAAGTGCTGGTGGCAAGCGGCGGGCTGCACTTCTGAGCTTCCATGCCCAGACTTCTTTTAGTGGACGACGATCGCCAGCTTTTGGAGCTATATCGACTGATACTGGAGCACGCCGGACATGAGGTTCACACGGCGGAAACGTGCCGGGCCGCCGCTCTCCTACTCACGGAAACCGAACCAGACATCGTCGTCATGGACCTCCGGGTCCCTGAGATGGACGACGGCCTTGCACTCATTCGCACCCTCAAGAACCATAAGCGACCTTCCGGCTTGGCGCCGTTGAAGGTGATTGTGGCATCCGGGTGGACCGAAGATCTGCCCACGGAAGTGCAAAAGCAAGCCGTCGATCGTGTCCTGGCCAAGCCAGTGCGCATGCAAGTGCTGCTCCGTTCCATTGCCGAACTGGCGCAATAACGGCCGGCCTGCACCCTCCTATAATGTAGGTAATGGCGAAAACCAGAGAGCTTGAGATGCGCCTGGAGCGCACCGAACAGCAACTGCGGCTGTTTCAAAAGATCAGCCGGTTCATGGTGCGCGAGATGAGCCTGCAGGAGGTTTTGCAAGGTATCGTTTCCTTGATCGTCGAATTCATGGAATGCGATTCCTGCCTGGTCTACCTGCTGGATCACGATCAACTCGTACTCTGCGCTTCCAACACGCCGCACCCCTCCACGATCGGCAAAATTCGCTTGCGATTGAGCGAAGGTCTCACCGGCTGGGTAGCGCGCGAGCGGCGTCTGCTGGCGATTACACGGGAGTCCTACAAAGACTCCCGGTTCAAATACTTTGGCGATCTGCCCGAAGACACCTTTGAAGCCTTTCTTTCAGCGCCGGTGATTGCCCGCAACCGGGTAGTCGGCGTCATCAACGTCCAACACCGCGTGCCCCACCAGCATACCGGCAGCGAAATGGAAGTGCTCTCCACCGTCGGCGAGCAGGTCGGGTGCATGCTGGTTTTAGCGCGAATGGAACCGACCGCCGTCGCCGAGGCTGGACACGTCGAGTTGGTCCTGTCGTCGGGACCGGTACAACCGAGGAGCTAGTGCAAAAATTCTCGTGGTTGATTCTGGTGGGTTTTCTCGCGGCTGCCCTTGCCGCCGCCGACAGCAAGGAGACATGGCGCAAGCTGTATTCTTACGACGAGCTGAACTCGTCGCTGGTAATCAACGACTTCACCTTCGTAAACGCCCAACATGGCGTGGCAGCCGGATTCCTGCTCGAGAAGGACGGCAAGATCAAGCCCACCACGCTCCTCACCAATGACGCCGGCCAGCACTGGACTCTCACCCCGCTTAAGGATCACAAGGATGTCCCGGTCTCCCTGTTCTTTCGAGATGCCAGCAAGGGATGGATGGTGACTGACGACGCCATCTGGGCCACCGAGGATGGCGGCCTAACCTGGAAGAAACTGACGACCCTCAGCGACATCGAGCGCGTCTATTTTGCCAACGCCGACCACGGCTGGGCCGCCGGTGACCAGAAGAAGGTCTACGAAACTTTCGACGGCGGAAAGACCTGGAAGGATCTTGCCGCGGCCGCCCAGCCCGATTCCACGCCCGAACGCACTATCTATAACTGGATCGATTTCGCGGGGCCCGACGCCGGAATTATCACCGGATGGAACCAGCCCGAAGTCGAAGCGCGCCGCGTGATTCCGGAATGGGTGAGCCCGGCGCATTCGTCCTCCTCACGGCGCGAGGCGCCACACCTTTCCATCTTTCTTCAGACCCGTAACGGCGGAAAAACCTGGAATCCCACCACGGGTTCGCTATTCGGTCATGTCACGTGCGTGCGGCTGTCGCTCAACGGCTATGGCCTGGGCATCATCCAATTCAAAGATGCGTTCGATTGGCCCTCGGAAGTGTTCCGCATCGATTGGACCACCGGTGAGAGCTCGCGCGTTTTCCGAGAGCAGAACCGCCTCATCACCGACGTGGCGCTGCCATCGAGTGGTGCGGCTTACCTGGCCGGCATCGAGAAGATCGATCATTTGAACGATAGCCCGGTGCCGGGAAAAGTCAAAGTGCTGCGCAGCGAAGACTTAGACAACTGGCAGGAGATGGATGTCGACTATCGCGCCACCGCGCATCGCGTCCTGATCTCGGCGGTTGACGACAAAAACATCTGGATCGCCACCGATACCGGCATGATTTTGAAGCTGGTTCCCGGCAAGTAAAACAAGTCCCCGTTACCGTGTTTTATCCACCACCGATGCACTGCCCGCCACAAGTAACTGTATGAAACCAAACCGTCATAAAACTGAGGAAAATGTACTCGAAAGTTAAGATTTCGTTTGACGGAAGTGACCGTTGAGAGCAATATGAAGAAGGTTCCAAGAGGTTCATGGGACAGTCAACCTGGTGAACGGTAGCGGACCTGGAACGTTGATCCGTCGGCGAAACAATAAAACGGGAAGCCGGCGGGGAGCGAAGGGAAATCGGGCCGGGCACACAGGCGAGCTTTTCGACAGGCGAGCGAGCTGAACGCTTTGATCCAGAGGGGCCTAAGAACCCCAAAGGGGAGCGGAGGTTCAATCACCCGAAGAAAGTGCTGGACCGAGAGCCGGACAACGGGTCTGTTGCGTTGAATTCCCCGCAGCCGGGGCGAACCAGGCGGTGGGGGAGGAGCGGCAGGCCGAACGGGTTCGGCGCAAGGATCAGCAAGGCAGTGAAGGGCTAGGCCAGGATCGTTAATCTTCGAATGGCAACCCGGCAACGGGAAGTTGTTCGGAGGGAGTGAAAGGCCGACCCGAGCAGCCGGTTCCGAACAGGAAGGACTAGCAGGCGGGCTTCGGAGCACTGATCCGCTGTTCTACAAAAGGAGCAGCGGGGAGCAAAGAAGATGACGTCCGGTACACCTGGTCGCCAAAGCTCATGCCGTGCATGCCGGCGGGAGTGGGGCTGTTCACTGAGTCACTTGGAACCATTTCTTTTTTTGGGCGCTTATTCGTGCCGCAGCGCCACAATGGGATCCACGCGCGTTGCCCGGCGAGCCGGAAAGTAGCAGGCCGCCAACCCCGCCCCTGACACCACCAGGATCACCGCCGTGAGGGTCATCGGGTCGTGCGCCGAAACACCCCAAATCTGGTTCTGAATCAGACGGGTCAGGCCGAAGCTGGTGACGATTCCGGCCAACACACCCAGGCCGACAAGGCGCCCGCCCATCCGCAACACCATGCCCAGCACTTGCGCGCGGCCTGCGCCCAGCGCCACGCGAATCCCGATTTCGTGGGTTTGCCGGGAAACCGTATACGCCACCACGCTATAGACTCCGAGAGCCACCAGCACCATGCCGACGCCGGCGAACACACTCAGCAGAACCAGGCTGAAGCGCGGCTCCGCGTAGGAATACTGCTTGAGGATGTCGGTAAGGCTTCCCGTCAAGGTCAACGCGACGTTGCGGTCGACCGCCCAAATTTCGCGCCGTACTGCATTTAACATCGCGGCCGGATCTCCGGCCGTGCGCACCAGTACGCCGCGCTCAAAGGCCCACGTCGTCGTATATGGTATGAACGCCTCCGGCACCACGGGTTCCTGGATGCCTTGATTCTTCACGTCAGCCACCACCCCGACGATCTGAAATACCGGATTCTCTACTGGCGGCTCCACTTCCGTCGCGAGCATCACCAGTTTGATCTGCCGGCCGAGCGGGTCTCGCTGGCCGAAGTATTTCCGCGCCAACGTCTGGTTCACCACCGCTACGCGGCGAGCATCGTTTACTTCCGCGTCCGATAGCGCGCGGCCTCGCAGAAACCGGATTCCCAGCGTGGGAAAGTACCCTTCGCTGCACAATTGGTAAATCCCATGCCACTTTTCCAAGTGCGTGCTTCCGGGCACGTCGATCTCGGTGGGAACACCTCCATACGGCGGCAGATTGCTGGTTTCGGTCGCGGCCAAAACGCCCGGCAGCGCGTACAAGCGCTGCAACAGTGGCTGGAAGAAGTGCTGCTTCGCCGCGGCTGTCCGGTATTGCGCTCTCGGCAAGGGCGTGCGCACCACCAGGATGTGATCCGGATTCAGTCCCAGATCGGTTTGCCGCAAGGCAATGAAGGTCCGCATGAGCAGGCCGGCGCCCACGAGCAGGACAACCGACAGCGCCACTTCGAGAACCACCAGTGAGTTTCGCAGCGGGCCGCTGCGAAATCCTCCACTGACGCCTTTGCCGGAATCCTTGAGAGATTCGACAATCTCGGGCCTGGCTGCGTGCAAAGCCGGCCCGAGTCCGAACAGGATGGCCGTGAGCGCGGCCATACCGAGGCTGAACAGAAGCACCCGGTAATCGACGCGGATCATGGTTTCTTCCGGGATGAGGCCCCATGGAATCTCACGCGCCAGCACCTGGATGCCGGCATAGGACACGAGACAACCGGCCGCGGCGCCGCTCATCGCGAGCAGCAAGCCTTCTACCAGCAGTTGCCGCACGATGCGCCAGCGGCTGGCACCCAACGCGGCACGCACCGCCATTTCCTTCTCACGGGATGACGCTCGCGCCAGCAGCATGTTCGCTACGTTGCTGCACGCAATGAGCAGCAGCAGTCCCACGGCCGCCGACAGCATATACAGCACTTTGCGAAAATGCGCCACCCCGGCATCGGTCATGGTCTCCACGCGCATGGCAAACCGCTCCGGATACTGCTGCGGGTAGATCCGGCTCAAACGGTGTGCAATCAGATCCAAATTGGCCTCCGCCTCGGCCAGCGTCACGCCCGGCTTGAGCCGCGCATGCATGATGAAGTCGCGGTTCTTTCCCTCGGGGTCGTTTGGATCCGCTGCCGCGGGCATCCATATGTCGGCGTGCTTGCTGAATCGTGGCGGCATAATGCCCACGAGCGTCCTGGGCTTGCCGTTCAACACCATTGTTCGCCCCACAACGGAGTCCCGGTTGTACCGCTTGAGCCACAATTGATAGCTGATCGCGAATACCGGCGAGGTGCCCGGTCGCCCGTCCTCGGGCGTGATCGCGCGGCCTGCCAGCGGAGGCACTCCCAGCACCCGAAACGTGTTCGGCGTTACCAGCGCCCCGGAAAAGCGCTCCGCCCCTTCGCCGCCCGTCGATAGAACATCGATGTCAATTGTCCCGAAAACCTCCTCAAAAACATGATTCTCGCGTTGATACGCCAGGAATTCGGGAACGGAAAAGAACGGCCGCCGGCCTTGCTCGCCCCGCGCGGGATCCTGCACATGGATGTTCACGAGCCGCTGCGCGTCTTTGTAGGGAACGGGGTCCAGTAAAACATTGTTGATGACACTGAAAATCGTTGTGGCTGCGCCAGCGCCCAGAGCCAGCGCTGCAATTGCCAGCAGCGTGAACCCCGGCCGTTTCACGAGGCTTCTCCATCCGAAACGCACGTCGTGCCAAGTGAAATTCGAGAACGTCATTTGCAGACCGCGCGCGGCGCCTCGGTAGGAGGTTTTGCCTTAAGCGGAAAAGTGCGCGCTTTTACCCGTCAATAATAGCAATTTACAGAACAGATTTGGCGGGAATTGGGGAGAATTCAAAGGTAGCGGCGGTTATCGCGCCGAAGCCGGCGCCGGCCGATGTTGCGCGACATACCGCTCCACATACTTTGAAAACTCCGCCTGGAACGCGTTCCGCGCGCGATCACCCTGTTTCATCGGCTTGCCTTCTATTTCGAGTACCGGCAGCAGTTCGCGCGTCGTCGAGGTGATGAAAACCTCGTCCGCGCTCTCTAAATCCCCAGGAAACACTACCTTCTCGCCGATTGAGAAACCCGGAACGTGCACTTCCTCGAGCAATACACCGCGCGTCACTCCCGGTAAACAGCCGGAACTGATGGGCGGGGTCCAAACCTGGTTACCCTTCGCAATAAAGATATTCGCCGACGTGCACTCGGCAACCTCACCGCGCTCGTTGAGCAGGATCACTTCATCGAACCCCTTGGCCTGCGCCTCTTCTACCCAAGTCAGGTTCATCGCCCACGAGAGGATTTTCGTCCCGGCAAACGGTGACGCCGCGTGACGTGCCTGCGGAATCATTGCCAGCTTCACGCCTCTGCCCCAGTGGTGGAGATCGGAAGTGAGCGCGATCAGGTCGCTCCGCCGCTCCGTTGGACCGGTCCACACACTGCCGTCATTGCGCACCACTACCACACGCAGCGACGCATTGTACGCGCCGTTTGCCTCCACCAATTCCAACAGCCGCCGCTGTCCTTCAGCCGCAGTGCACGGCATCGGAACGTGAAATAACGCGGCATCTTTCACCATCCGGGCCCAGTGCCGTTCGAACGCGAATAACACACCATCCAGCACGCGGATCGTGCTGAATACGCCCCACCCGGCCAGCAGCCCCACCTGACCCGGCGCCAGCAACTTTTCCGACGAGTCGCGCACCTGGTCGTTGAACAGAATGTGCCGATGGATCACCGTTTCATTGTATCCGAGGAGCGCGATCGTTATACTCGCCCCGCGATTGCCTTACGATGTAGATAGCCATGTCTTATTCTTCCCCCGATACCATTGTCATTGGCGCCGGCATCATCGGCGCTTCCATCGCCTGGAAGCTTGCACTCGCGGGATTGCGGGTGACGCTTGTAGACGCCGGTTCCATTGGCGGCGAAGCCAGTTGGGCGGGCGCGGGCATGCTGGCGCCGGGCGGCGAGATTGTCTCGCGCGAACCCTGGCTCGACCTTGCGCTCGAAAGCATGCGGATCTACCCCGGGTTCGTGGACGACCTCCGGGCCGTCTCCAGCGTAACCATCGACTATCGGGTGTCCGGTGGCGTGGATGTCGCCTTCGATGACGACGAGTGGCAGGCACTCGCCAACCGCGCGGAAAAGCAACGCGCGCTCGGCATCCATTCGACCATTCTGGAGCCGCAAGGTCTTCGCGATCTGATTCCGCGCTGTGACCGCGAATACGCCGGCGCGATTCTCTACCCGGAAGATACCCTCGTCGATCCGCGCGACGTCATGCGCGCGCTCACCATCGCCTGCCGCGCAGCGGGCGTAGAGATACGTGAGGCGTGGCGCACCACCGCAGTTCACGTGTCGCGAGGATCGGTCCTGGTGGAAAGCGCCGCGGAAAGACTCCACGGCGCCACGGCGGTCCTGGCCGCCGGCGCCTGGTCCACCGGCATTGCTATTTCCGGTGCCGCTCTTCCGCCACTGCCCGTCGCCTTTCCGGTCAAGGGGATTCTCACCAGCTATCAGCTTGAACCGCACGCCCTCGGCCCCATTCTGCGCCACGGTCACACCTACTTGTTGCAGCGTGCCACCGGCGTCATGATCGCCGGTACCACTTCGGAGCAAGTCGGCTTCAACCGGTCAGTGGATCAGGCTTCGACCGATGGCATCACCGAGCGCGTTGGCGAGCTGTTACCGTGGGTGCGCCGCCATGAGCCAACCGCCGCGTGGGCCGGCTTCCGTCCCGCGGCCGACGCGCCAGGCCCGATTATTCACCGCGCCGCGGAGACCGGACTGTGGCTCGCCTACGGACATTACCGCAACGGAATCCTGCTCGCGCCCGTCACTGCAAACATCTTGGTCGAAGGGATTCTGGGCTCGCACAAGCTGGAGCCGGCCGGCGCAGCAAGTATCTAAATAAACGATCGTGCACGTGCGATTCCTCGACGAGTTTACCCGAGACGTTCGATACGGTTTCCGCGTGCTGCGTCGTTCGCCCGCCACGAGTCTGCTTGCCATCGTCTCGGTAGCGCTTGGCATGGGCGCCAATACGGCCATCTTCAGCTTGTTGAACTCGCTCCTGCTGCGGCCCGTATCCGGCGTGCGCGCGCCACACGAACTCGTCGGCGTGGAGACTGGCCTGCCGTCTACCATTCTCGGTGACCTCGCCAAAGAGCCCGTTTTCGCGGGTGTCTGCGGTGTCTCCACACCGTTGCTCACCACCGAGGTGCACGGTGATCCGCAGCCCGTTGGGATTCTCGCCACTACCGGCGGGTGCACGGAAACGCTCGGCTTGAATCCGGAAATCGGCCGCATGCTCCAGCCCGCCGACGATCGCGAAGGCAGCCCCAAGGTAGCAGTCCTGACCGATTCCTATTGGCGCCATGCATTCGGGGGACGCGCAGATGCGCTCGGCAGCACCATTCGCATCGATGGCGTCGGATTCACCATCGTTGGCGTCGCCGATCCGCCGTTTCACGGCATGCTGCTGGGATTCTGGCCCGGCGCCATCCTCCCGGCCGCGCAAGACCCGAGTGACGCGCATGTAGTATCCGGTAGCCGGCACTATTCGTGGGTCCACATCTTCGCTCGCCGGGCGCCCGGCGTTTCCATGCAACAGGCGCAGACCCGGTTCCGGTTCTCGGCGCCGCGCCTGCTCGATCACGCTATCCCGCCCGATTACCCGGGCGCGCGCCGGCGTGAGTTTCTTTCGCAAAGGCTGGATCTGGTTTCCGCCGCCACCGGCTTGGATTACATGCTGCGCAAGCGTTTTACCCGCCCGGTCACCATCCTTCTCGGCATCTGTCTCCTCGTGCTGCTCGTTTCCTGCGTCAATCTCGCGAACCTGCTTCTGGCACGGGGAGTGCGACGCCGCGGGGAACTCGCCGTACGCCTCGCGATGGGTGCCTCCCGTGCTCGCATCGCGCGCCAACTCGCGATCGAGAGCCTCCTGCTGGTTCTCACGGGAACGGTCCTCGGCTTCGTGTTGGCGTATGCAGCCGATCAAGTTCTGATGACGCAGATGCGAGCCGCATTCATTAATTTCACTTTGCGCACGTCACCGGATCTGAGGGTACTGGCCTTTGCGGCCGCAGTCGCCCTCATCACCGGCATCGTGTTCGGCGTGCTTCCCGCCTGGCGCAGCAGTAACGTTAACATGGGCGCCGCGCTGAAGCAGTCGATCCGCGGCGTTCCGACCGGAGCTGCAGGGCACGTACTCATTTCTGCTCAGGTAGCTCTCACGCTTGCGCTCGTGGCCGGCTCCAGCCTTTTTGTTTCGTCACTCCATCGCTTGCGTAGCGTTCCTCTTGGGCTCCAGACGGGCGGCGTAGTGGAAGCGCAGCTCTTCCCCGTGCCTCACGGTTATGAGAACTTCTCCCCCGAAGCGTATTATCGCGATCTGTTGACGCGCGTCGAATCCTTGCCCGGAGTCGAATCGGCCTGCTATTCGAATTTCGCCCCACTCGGCGGAGGATATCCGCAGCCCGTTCAATTCGCCGCCGACCAGGAATCGACCGCCCGCAAGACCAGCGTCTTCTGGGTGTCGGATGGCTTCCTGCGAACCATGAGCATTCCGCTACTCGCTGGCCGCGACTTCGCGCGCACCGACCGCGCCCGGGGCGTGCGAACCGCCATTGTCAGCCAGTCGCTCGCGCGTTCACTATCGCCCGATGGAAAGGTGATGGGCCGTCACATACGGGTCGGAACCGAATCGGAGGACCAGGATCTCGAAATCATCGGCATCGCCGGCGATGCCCGCGGCCTAAACGGCGTTCGTGCGGAAAGTTCGCCCGTCGCGTACATCAACATTTGGCAATACTCGTATTCGGCGAAGTATGGCGTGCTCGTAGCACGCACGCGACATCTCTCGACGGGTTTTGTCGATGTGCTGCGCCACACGATTCGCGGCGCGGGCCACGAGTACGTAGAGCGCGCGGGCGATCTGGACCAGCAGCGCGAGAATTCACTGCTTGAGGAGCGCCTCCTAGCCTGGTTCTCTTCCGCCTTCGGCCTGCTCGCGTTGCTGCTCGCGGCGACCGGACTCTACGGCCTGTTGACGTATCATGTGGCCGGCCGCACGGGCGAAATCGGCATCCGCGTTGCCCTCGGCGCGACGCCGGCAAACGTCCGTTGGCTGGTTGCCGGCGAGGCGCTCCGGCTGGTCTCCGTGGGAATCGCCTTCGGCCTATTGCTAACCTTTATCGCCGGCCGCTTCATTCATGGCCTGCTCTACGACGTCCGCGCGTTCGAGTTCGGACCGGTATCTGCCGCCATAATCGTTTTGGCCGGAGTCGCCGCCATCGCCGCCTGGGTGCCCGCCCAACGCGCCTGCGCCATAGAGCCGGTCGAGGCGTTGCGCAACGACTAAGTCTCGCGATTCGAATCTCGTGCCTGGCTGCGTAACTTTCTCCCCGGCCGCCGCGAATCCCATTAGAGGGTTTAGGCTCCCGGTTTTTGGTAATGTTTGAGGGAGCCGATCTCTCTCGTGCCACCGCAACCTGCTGAGGACCTCGAATCCCTGATGGCCGCGTACCAGCAGGGCGATCGCGCCGCGGCGGAGGCTCTCATCGAGAGGATCAGCCCCCAGTTGCATCGATTTTTTCTGGCTCAGGTGTCAAGCCGGGCTTATGCAGACGATTTACTCCAGGAAACCTGGTTGCGCGTCCACCAAGCGCGGCACTCCTTCCGCCCCGGTGAGCCCGTGCTGCCCTGGATCTACGCCATCGCCAGGCATACCCGCGTCGATAGCTACCGCAAGGTGCACCGCACCGAAATCCGCGAGCAACAGATGGATGTGCTCCCCGAGCCGCCTCTGCAAGCCGCCGCTTCGCCGCCAGGACCCGATCTTGAAACTCTCCTTCGCGCCCTTCCCGAGAGCCAGCGTGAAGTTGTCGTCATGCTCAAGGTTTCAGAAATGACCCTGGAACAGGTGGCGCGCGCGACATCGTCCAGCGTTGGCTCAGTCAAACAAAAGGCGCACCGCGCCTACGAGAAACTCCGCCGGGTGTTGATGGACATGGGCTTTGGCACTGCCGCCGCGAGGACCGACTGAATGACGCCGCAGGATATCGATCGCATCCTCGCCCAGGCCGCAAATCGCAGCGCGCCGTCCGATTCCGATTCTGCGGAGATCGCACGCGCCACCGCTTCCCTGCCCGGCTCGCTCGCTCCTGTCCGGCCCATCCGCTCTCCTTGGCTTTTCGTGCTGTTGTTGGTCGCCGCGTTCGCTGCCATCGCCCTCAGCGGTGCTGCGATCTTCGGCATCCGCGGCCTTCCTGTGCTCAGCATCGTCCGGCGCGCCGTCATTTTTCCGGTCATTCTGGCCGGCGCGGGAATCGCGGCCGTCGCGAGTGCTCGCGAGATGCGGCCCGCCGGCGGCACCCGAATTTCTCGAGTTGCGCTGGCAGTCGCCGTTCTCGCGCCGTTGGCCGCTTTCGCCCTACTGTTCCAGGACTACGATTTCCGCAACTTCGTCCCCGAGGGCGTACGCTGCCTGCTCGCCGGCCTGGCCTGCGCCATCCCGGCCGGGCTTGTGATTTTCTTGCTCCTGCGCCGCGGATTCATCCTCGACTATCGCGCCACTGGTCTCGCCGCAGGCAGCCTCGCCGGCCTCGCCGGGATCGGCATGCTGGAACTGCACTGCCCCATTCTCAAAGCGCCGCACATCATGTTCTGGCACGTGGCCGTGGTGGGGATCAGCGGAATCGGTGGGTGGTTGGCGGGATGGATTGCCGAAAGGCGCAGGCACTTACGCGTCTAGCAACTTCAGGCAGCTTGGTGTCGCGGCGCGACTTCGCCCTCTCTGCCTGCTGGACTCCAATGTCTTGATGTACGCGGCCGGCCGGGCGCATCCGTTCAAATCACGGAGTACGCCCTGCTCCGCCTGATCGCGGAAGGTGGGATGGAAGCTGCTATCGATGCCGAGACCTTACAGGAGATACTGCATCGTTACCGCGCTTTGCACCGCTGGGAGGAGGGCCGTTCCGTTTACGATCTGGCGCGGACAATCTTTCCGACGGTGATCCCCGTAACGGCCAAGATCCTCGACCAGGCTCGGCTCCTGATGGACAAACATCTGTCGATCATGGCCCGTAACGCGCTTCACGCCGCTGTGGTTCTCGAACAGGGCCTCGATGCGATCTGCTCATTCGATCGTGGTTTCTACCGCATTCGGGCCATACGCCGCATCGAGCCCCGCTAAGCCCCTTATCGCTCAGAATCCAGCGTAATAATCGTATCCCCGCTCCGCCCAATAGTCCGGCGGCCGTGCGTTACTGAACACGATTTTCCCGATGCGTTTGAGATTCTTGATGCCGTACTTGAGCGGGATCACCAGCCGCAGCGGCGCGCCATGCTCGGAGGGAAGCGGCTCGCCGTTCATCTCGTAGCACAGCAGCGTTTGCGGATGCATCGCCGACGCCATGTCCAGGCCCACGTAGTACTCGCGCTCCGGCGTTTCCAGGCCGACGTAACTGTTCGGATTCGTCTGGTGCGGCGCGTACTTCGCCACGAAATCCCGAAAGCGCACGCCGCCCCACTTCAGGATGCGGCTCCAGCCCTCGATGCATTTGAGCTCCGTGATCATCTCGACCTTCGGCAGCATCTGAATATCCGCCATCGAAAGGGACAGCGGTTCCTCTGCACCGGCGATGCCTTCTACGGTCAGCTTCCACTGCGGGTCCGGATCATCGTCCAGCCCGACGTCACCGTTCTCCCGCGGGCTCTCCACGGCATCGGGACCGAACGTCCGCGCCATCTTCGTCCCGTTAAAGTAATCGCGCCAGAATTGCTCGTTGGCCCGAAGCCCGATCCGCAGCGGCCATTGCACTCCATCGTCCGGCCGCCGTGAATCGAGCCACGCAAAGGCACCCACGCCGCCAACGGCTGCCAATGCACCCACGAGAAAACTCCGCCGCGTCTTGCGGGCAATCTCGCCATCGATGGCGGTATCATTGCTTTCCGCCGAGGGGCTCACCTCTTTCGGCGCCGGCGCCTCTTCTGGCACAGGTGGCGGAACCGGCTCCTGCTCGCTCATTGCCCCGCCTCATCGGACACGATCTCGTATCCCGTAACCATCGACCGGAAATTATTCCACCCGGCGCGAATCACCTGCGCGATGTGCACCGCGAAGAACCCGACATAGCCCAGTACCAGCAAGAAATGCTCGATGCGCGCCGCCGTGTAGCCGCCCAGCAACCAGGTCAGCCAGCCGAACTGCACCGATTTCCAGATCGCGAGCCCGGTAACCAGCGACCCGAAACCCATCACAATGATTCCCGTGTATGCGAACTGTTGCGCGCCGTTGAATTTCCGCCGCGGCGGCTGCGTCTTGCTCAAATGCAAATCGTACAGCGTCACCTGGATGGCTTCGCGGAGCGAATGGCGGTTGGGCACGAGATACCGCCACTCGCCGGAAACGATCGTGTAGATCACGTACGCCACGCCGTTAATGGCAAAGAGCCAGGCAAACGCGAAATGCCACGCCATGCCTTCGGCCAGCCGCCCTCCGATGCGAAAAGCTTTGTAAAACCAGTCCGGAAAGAAGTGGAACAATGTGAAACTGCCGACGCCCACGCGATACACATCGTTGGCCCAGTAGATCCACAGCCCGCTCCAAATCATGATCGCCAGAAGGGGAAAGTTGATCCAATGGAACCAGCGGATGGCCCTGGGATGTTTGGATTCCAGTCGTTTCACAATTTGTAGTTCGCCCGCACCACCTGAAAAGTTATGCTAACAGCTTAGTGCCCTGCGCGACAGTTCGCTTGATGGGAGGAACTGCCATCAGGTCGCTGTTTCTGGATCCAATTCGTCCGCTGGGCCAGAACCAGAACTCGGCGATTTGCCTCCGTTTGAACTACAGTTTGGATTGCCACAAAGTGGACTGCCTGCTGAACTCTTGTTTGATCCCCTCGGTCAGCCGGGTATTCTCGGCTAGCTGTTCCTGGAGCGCTGCAAAATCCGATTTCGTCGCGAGATTTTCGGCTTTCTTGTTCACATACGCCTTGACCAGAATGGCGACTACACTGATGGCGGCGAGGATAACGAGCGTAAAGATGCTCAGAGCGAGGCTAGGACGGCCGATTCCAGCGGCTACGGCTTGTTGGATGCCCTCATAGACGTGCGAATCCATTCGGGCGTCCTCGATCGAGAAGTCGTAACGCGATCGTGGGCTGGGTGTCAAGCCTTCGCCTCACCCCTTCCAACTCACGAACGGACTCACCTTCGCCCGCCTCACATCCCGAATAAGATCCGGCACGCGTTTGCGGCGGCGCATCAACTGCTCCACCATGCGCTCAAACTCGTCTTCCTCCCCTGCCATCCATTCCGGGGGAACTTGCTTGCACGCCTGGTCCACCACGCTCTCCGGAAAATGAACCACGCGCTCGAGCCACGGCTCGAATTGCTCGAGCGACACCACACCGTCGTAAACCTGCTTGCGCGAATAGAGACCCTGCACCGGGGAATCGACGAAATTCCACTCCGGCCCGTTGAAGGCAAAACCCTGGTCAATCATCAGCGCGATGAAGCCCATGGTGAGCGGATGCGACTCGGCAGCCAGCGGCGTCCACTCACGCACGCGTGCGCGAAAAAATACCGCCTGACGGCCGTCTGCGTTCGACACCCATTTGTCGAACACCAGCGCTCCAAGAAAATCCTCACGGTTCCGTACCTTGTGGAGTAGCGTGTCTGGCACGAAATCGTACACTGCGACGCGCCCCGGATCTCCGGGGTACAAAGATCCGAACTGCCACCCGGAGGACACGCGAACCTTGCTCGCACCGAGTTCGATGTTCACCGCCGGATTGCTATCCAGGAATTCATCGGTGACTTC
>Ga0335071_10001509_pt1 | contig 25074 bp, 23 predicted proteins | sample Lox_Sample_15_FD_206724 | JGI IMG/M metagenome (GOLD analysis project Ga0335071, IMG submission 206724) | Soil microbial communities from Loxahatchee National Wildlife Refuge, Florida, United States - Lox_Sample_1.5 | ecosystem: Environmental > Terrestrial > Soil > Wetlands | place: USA...
TAAAGCAGAACCATGGCGATAGTCAAGAATAATGATGCTGACGTGATGCAGGATTTGACAGCCGTGAGCAGCCTGCATGTATAATTGACTGTGGCTGAACCGCAGACCCGTCAGTCCAGACCGCCGCAGATGAGCCGTCCGGTCGTGGTCCTCGTGACCGTACTCGCCGTCGCGGCAGCGCTGTTCGTGGTCGCAAAAAGCCTGCGCAAGGTGCAGCCGGCGCAGCTCCCACCGGCCCTGAAACAGGCACCTCCTGACACGGGGTACGTGTTCTTCCGTGCGAGCATCCGCAGCAAGGTGAACACGCTGGCGATCCGGTGCCGGATGAAGCGAGAGGAACTGCGTGATACTCTGACCCCGGCGCAGGACTCGATGAGCCGGGCGTGCGATGTCTCGATAGCCGCAGCCCTCAGCCGCATCGCGGCATTCGATACGGTCAGCCGCGGCGGCCGCAAGGTCGCGGCGGAGAGCATCAAGGCCGCCTACGACAACGCGAAACTCGTGGTGAGGAGTTTCACCCACTCCGGGCTGGGCAGTAACGATGTCAGCGACGACTCGCTCGACCGGGAATTGCAGAGACTGAAGAGCAAGTAGCCGGACGCCCGACACACGCGGGCGCGTCTTTCTTGACAGGCCGCGAGTTTCACCTATCTTGGCCTGTGCTCTGGCGAATCGAGATTATCAAGACCACAACCGATCCCGAGGCGAAGGCTCTGGAAGCCGATATCCGTGACGTCGTTGCCGGGATGTCGGCCGACGTCCGGATAACCCGCCTGTACTATCTGGAAGGCGACATCGACCAGGCTGCGGCCGAGCGCATCGCCGGCGAGGTGCTCTGCGACCCGGTCTGCGAGAGTTACTGCGTGCGCAAGGCCAATGTTGGCATGGAGGGGACCGAGGTTCTGTACAATCCGGGCGTAATGGACCCGAGCGTGGAGAGTATCGCGCGCTCACTTGCCGACCTGGGCTTCAAGGACGTCGAGATACGAACCGGGCGCGCGTACGACTTCGACTTGTCCCGGAGCGACCGCTACGCGGCCGGCGGACGCCGGGCCGTAGGTTCCGCCCGGGGGCTGATCGTCAAGGCGCTGCTGGTCAACCCGGTCATACAGCATACGGCCAACGCCGGCGAACAGGTGTTCGTCCATGCGAAGCCATATCGCTACCGGAAGAACGTCGTGAAGCTGCGCGGGCTCACCGCCCCGGAGCTGGAGAACCTGTCGCGGCAGGGGTTGCTGGCCCTGAGTCGAGCCGAGATGGCGGTGCTCCAGAAGTACTTCCGGAAGCTGCGCCGCGACCCGACCGACGTCGAACTGGAGACATTCGCCCAGACGTGGTCCGAACACTGCCAGCATAAGACGTTCAAAGGGTCAATCGACCTTGACGGCCGCAAAGTCAATAACCTCCTCAAGTCTACGGTGTTCAAGCTGACCGAGGAGCTCAATCTGCCCTGGTGCCTGTCCGTGTTCAATGACAACTCGGGGGTAATTGACTTCGATGACCGCTACGGAATCAGCTTCAAGGTCGAGACGCATAATCATCCATCGGCCCTGGAACCCTACGGCGGCGCGGCGACCGGCATCGGCGGCGTGATACGGGACTGCCTCGGCACCGGGCTGGGGGCGAAACCGATTCTCAACACGGATGTGTTCTGCTTTGCTCCGGTCGACACCAGGCCTGAGGAGGTGCCGCAGGGGGTGCTCCATCCGCGCAGGGTAATGAAGGGCGTCGTCGCCGGCGTGCGCGACTACGGTAACCGGATGGGCATTCCCACCGCTAATGGAGCGGTCTACTTTGACCCCGGGTTCCTCGGCAATCCACTGGTCTTCTGCGGAACTCTCGGCCTGATACCGAAGGACAAGCTCGAGAAGCGCGTGCGGCCCGGCCAGCAGATAGTACTGCTCGGCGGCAGGACCGGGCGCGACGGTATCCATGGAGTGACGTTCGCCTCGCTCGAACTCCATCAGAAGTCCGAGGAGATCTCCGGCGGCGCGGTACAGATCGGCAACCCGATAGAGGAAAAGAAGGTCACGGACGTGCTGCTCGCGGCACGCGATCGGGGGTTGTTCAGCGCGACCACCGACTGCGGCGGCGGCGGGCTGTCGTCGGCAGTAGGCGAACTCGCGAGCGAGCAGGGCTGTGAGGTCTGGCTGGAACGCGTACCGCTCAAGTACGCCGGGCTGTCGCCGGCCGAAATCTGGATTTCCGAGGCCCAGGAACGGATGATCGTGTTCAGTGAACCCGGAGACGTGAAGCGGTTACTCGGACTTGCCGCCGACCATGACGTCGAGGCTTCCGTGATCGGCAAGGTCACCGGTTCCGGCCGCCTCAAGCTCAAGTTCCGCGGACACCAGGTGGCCGATATCGACATGGAATTCCTGCACCACGGCTGGTGCGGAGCAGCCAAGAAGGCGCACTGGCAGCGCCCGGAGACAGCCGACCCTTCGGTGCCGACGAAGCAGGACCTGACCCCCGAGGTACTGCGTCTACTGCAGGCTCCCAACATCGCCAGCAAGGAGTGGGTGACTCGCCAGTACGACCACGAGGTGCAGGGGACATCCGGGTTGAAGCCAACCTGCGGACATAGCAATTCCGGCCCGACCGATGCCTGCGTGGTGATGCCGGTTCGCGGTTCGCCGCGGGCTTGCGTTGTAGCATGCGGCCTGTGCCCGCGCTACGGTACGATTGACCCCTACTGGATGGCGGCGTCCGCGATCGACGAGGCGCTGCGTAACTGCGTGGCGGCCGGGGCGGATGTCGAGCGGATCGCTTTACTCGATAACTTCTGCTGGGGAAGTCCGGACCGACCCGACCAGCTCGCGGGTTTGGTACGCGCCGCCGAAGCGTGCTACGACATCGGAAAGAAGTACCGCGTTCCGTTCATATCCGGCAAGGACTCGCTCTACAACGAGTTCAAGAGCGAGGCGGGTGAATCGTTCCCGATCCCGCCGACGTTGCTCATCTCCGCGGTCGGCGTCATTCCTGACGCCTCGCGCACAACCACGCCGGATTTCAAGACCCCCGGCTCGCTGGTTTACCTGTTGGGCGAGACTCTCGAGGAGCTGGGTGGCAGCGAATACTTCCGCCGCTACCAGGGGCTGGGACGGGACGTGCCCAAGGTCGACGCCTCACGCGGTCGTCGGACAATGGTCGCAGTAGGGACCGCTATTCGTAATGGAATCGTGACCGCCTGCCATGACCTTTCGGATGGCGGGCTCGGCCTCGCGCTCGCCGAAATGTGCTTCGCCGGTGCCGTGGGGGCGCGCATCGCTCTGGACAAGGTTCCGGGGAGTCAGCGCTTCAGGCGCGACGATTTCCTGCTCTTCAGCGAGTCGAACAGCCGTTTCCTGTGCGAGGTGCCAGCACGGAATCGCGGCGCGTTCGAGAAGCTGACGGCCGGCCTGAGGGTAGTGTGCCGGGTAATCGGCCGGACTCAGGAGAACAGGGAATTGAGGATCGAAGGGCTGCGCGGAGACGTTGTCGTCCGTCTCAGCCTGGGCGAGGCCGAGAGCGCGTGGCGCAGGGCTTTGACCCGGCGTCTCTAGAGTTCTATCGACTGAACCGAAGTCCGGCCGGTTTCTACCAGAAAAGGTATGAGCTCGGCGAACGGCTTCTTGTTGCGGTGGTAGAGGAACCGCACGAGCATCGCCAAGTTCGCACCGCTGAGCACGGCGATGTGGGGATGGCTGCGCTTGACCTCGAGTCCGGCATTGGCACAACTGGACCCGAACAGGTCGGCAAAGACCACTACGTCGCCTGCAGGCAGACTCAGGATGGCCTGCTCGAGACGATTGCGCAACTCGGCAACCTGACATTCCATATTGGAGAGCGTACTGACGCCATCGGCGTCCGGGACTATAGCGCGTGCCGCATCGAGCAGAGCTCGCGGCAGGTCACCCTGGCCGGTCACTATCGCGTAGACCATGACCGCTTGCCTGCGCTCACTCCTGGTCGTCGGCGATGAAGGGGTCGATCCTTGGCGACTTGCTCATGACGCTTGTCAGGGCGTCATCGAAGACCTTCGCGGGTTGGTAACCGAAGACCTTGAGTATGTGGTTCTTGGCAATGACCTCTAGGACAAGGGCCAGGTTCTTGCCTGGTATCACCGGGATGGTTATGCGGGGAATTCTGACGCCCAGAATGTCAGTCAGTTTCTCCTCGATGCCAGTTCGTTCGTAGTCCATGCCCGGCTTCCACTGCACCAGCTTGACCTCGACCTCGATGCGCTTCTGGATGCGGATGGCGCGCACCCCGTAAAGGCTGTACACATCCACGATTCCGACCCCACGAATCTCAATGTGGTGAGCCAGTTCCGAAGTCCGGGCGGCGGAATAGCCCATGACGATGCCGGTGCCGCGGCGCAACACTTTTACGAGATCGTCGGCGATCAGTCGGTGTCCCCGGTCGACGAGGTCGAGGGCACACTCGGACTTTCCGATGCCGGACTCGCCGGTGATGAGCAGTCCGACTCCGAATACGTCGACCAGCTCGCCATTGATGAAGTCCCGCGGCGCGAGCCGGTAGTCGACGAAGGCGGACAGGGCGCGGATGAACGGAGTAGTATCCATCGGCGTGGTCATGACCGGTACGCTGAATTCGTCCGCCGCGTCCTTCCAGAGCGAAGGCAGTGCCAGGCCCTTGGTTACAATGATGCAGGGCGGGCGCAGCGACAGAAGCCGGTGCACGGCCTCGCGCTGCTGCTCGGGGGGCATCGTCTCAAGATAAGAGAGCTCGGTGCTGCCAACGATCTGGATGCGTTCCCGCAAGAATACACCGGTGTACCCGGCCAGCGCCATGCCCGGACGATTGATGTCGCCCGTTGCGACGACGCTGGCGTGCAGTCCCTTCCTGCCCGCCGCGACCTTGAGTCCCCACTCCTCTCGTTTCTCACCGACGAGAACCGCGACTGTGAGCGGTGGGAGGTCAGATTCCACCAGCTTCTCTTCCTTCGTCCCGGTGGCCAGGTCGCTTCCGGTCGTGGAACTTGCCCTGCTGACGGTGCAGCTGGGCGACGAGCTTGTCGACCACATCGTTGACCGCGATGTACATGTCCTTGCCCTCGCCCTTGGCGGTGAGCACGGCGTGGCTCAGATGGATCTTGGCTTCAGCGACGTCCTTGGCGCCTTCCTTCAACAGGACGATTTCGGTCTTGATGATGTGGCTGTTGAAGTGGTCCAGTTTCTTCGCCTTCTCGTCGACGTGAGCTTTTAGATACGGTGTGACTTCCAGATGGCGTCCAGTCAGGGTCAGGTTCATAGTTTCCTCCGGTAGAAAGCCTGTCTTATGATAGGGACGCGAGTTCGCCGGTCAAGCGCTACCAAGCTCCCCCGAACCGAAATAGGGTTAACCATGGGGTCCACAGAGAACGTCGAGTAGGTGAAGCCGGAGTCCGGTCCCTACCTTCTGCATCCCCGTGTGCTCTGTGGTTCAATTCCGGATTCAGGGAAGCTCGCGCCGGCCCTCGAGCGCGCGCAGGATGGTTTCACTATCGGCCAGGTCGAGGTCGGACCCGACCGGCAGGCCGCGGGCAATGCGGGTCACGTGTACCCCGGTAGGCTTCAACTGCTCGGCGATGTAGATGGCGGTTGCCTCGCCTTCGGTTGTCGGGTTGGTCGCGATGATAACCTCGTGGAGACCTGCCGCGGCGCGCGCGATCAGCTCCCTTACGTGGAGGTCGTCCGGGCCGATGTTGTCGATCGGCGACAGGATTCCTCCCAGCACGTGGTACGCTCCGCGGTGCCGGCCCGATTGCTCCATGGTCAGCACGTCGGCCGGTTCCTCGACCACGCAAACGACGGAATGATCCCGAGTTGGGTCAGAGCACACCTCGCATCGCTGTTCCTCGGTCAGGCTGAAACAGACCGGGCAGGGCCGCAGCTTGGAGCTGGCCTCAACGATTGAATCGGCCATCTCCCGGGCGACGTCCGGTTGCCGGAGCAGATAGAAAGCAATACGCTGAGCGGTCTTGCGACCGATTCCCGGCAGCTTCACCAGCGCAGAGACGAGTTGCTCCAGTGAGCGCTTCAACGCTGCTCCCTTTCATCAACTTCGCCCAAGATCCGGCTGACTCGTTCTCGTGTCGCGTCCGGCTCGGGCTTCCGCGTCAGCTGAACATGAAGTCTGATTGGTCGGCCTGCGATTGCCGTCAACGTCGCGGTCAGGTACATCTTGCTGTCCTCGAGCTTTTCGGCTGCCGGCTTCTGCTTCGCGGGCAGCGAGACTGTCAGCACGTCGCTGCTCAGGGACACGGGCGTCGCCAGATCAAGAAATCCTGCCAGCAGCGGTTCATGCGCGTTCGTGCGAAGTCGTAGCTCAACCCACAGCGCGTTCAGGTCCTTCGGCCGGTCAGCGGCAACCGCAGCATCGGTATTCTCGACGGCTGACTCACGTGTCGCGGTTTCTGCATGGCCAGAGCGTTCCGATGCCAATTCCAGCGACATGACTTCAAGCAGCACTCGAGGATATTGGGTCGTCGCGGCCTGAGATTCGTACTGGGTTATGCCGGAGAGCAACTTCAGCAGGTCGCCGCGACCGAACGATTTGGCTTGGCGCGTCATGCGCCCAATCTCATCCGGCAGCAGACTGAGGTTTGCCTCCGGTCCACCGATCTCCAACACAAGCAGGTTGCGAAAGTGCAGCACCAATCCGGAGTAGAATTCAACGTGGTCATAGCCTGACTCGAAGAGCCGCGCCAGGAAGGTCAGCAGACCCGGGCCGTTGCCTGTTAGCACGAGGTCCGCATAGTCGAAGAAGACTTCTGCCGGCACGAGGCCGAGCAGTTCTTCCACGTCCCTGAGTTCGATTCCTTCCGGCCGGTAGGCGGCCAGTTGGTCGAGAATGCCCTCACCGTCTCGGATGGCTCCGTCTGCCCGGCGAGCTATCGCCATCAGCGCCGAGTCAACTGCCTTGATGTTCTCCCGCTGTGCCAGCCAGGCCAGGCGGTCCTTGATCTCGGCCGGGGTTGCCCGGCGGAAGTCGAACCGCTGGCAGCGAGAAACGATAGTCGCCGGTACGTCCTGCGCAGCGGTCGTGGCGAAAATGAACTTGGCGTGAGCCGGCGGTTCCTCAAGGGTCTTCAACAGGGCGTTGAACGACTCCGTGGTCAGCATGTGGACTTCGTCGATGATGTAGATCTTGAACCTGCCGGCGGTCGGCAAGTACTTAATATTCTCTCTGAGTTCGCGGACGTCATCGATCTTCCGATTCGATGCGCCGTCAATCTCAATCACATCCAAGCTGCGTCCGTTGGCTATCTCGACGCAAGCGGAACAGACTCCGCATGGAGATACGGTGGGTCCCTTTTCGCAGTTCAAACTCTTCGCAAGGATTCGGGCAGTGGTCGTCTTGCCTACGCCGCGAGGTCCGCAGAACAGATAGGCATTGGCCAGACGGTTCTTCTCGACTGCACGTTTCATCGTATCACGGACATGATCTTGCACGAGGAGTTCGTCGAAACGCTGCGGTCGGTACTTCAGGGTGAGAACGCTGCGCGCCATGGTCGGTCTCTAACCGCTTATTGGCAACACTTCAAGTTCCATTCATCACTCGTTACGAGTCGCTTCCAAAGGTCCGGCCGTGCAGGCGTCTTCGCCCGGTCAGGGAGAGGGTCGTGCGAGTGGGCAGCTCCAGCCAGGCAGACTTGCGACTGGTCGCCAGTCCGCTTACCGTTGCTACCTTCCGGTCCTGGCGGGGTTCACGGCAGCGGCCATCGCAAGACCCGGCCTTCATTGCTGTCGCACTCGGCGACCGGATTCGCCCCGGTTCGGTCTCATGACGCTCTTTCAATCCCGCATGGGCGGGTTTCGGGTTACAGGGGACCGCCAACCCCCCATCTAGCACGACCGGACCAGATCGTTGCTGCGAGCAGGCCATCGGGCGATGGACACATTCTGCGCGTTGGCCACGCTCGTCGGCATTCAGGTAGAAGCTTCCTCCAGACTAGCGGCCCTGTTTCCTAAGTGTGTCGGCGTTCTCAAAAGCCTTGAGGGCCTTGTCTTTCTGGTCGGTTTCCCTGTAGCAGATGCCGAGGTTCTGGAAAGCGTCCGAGTTGTTCGGGCCAAGCTTGGTGGCAATCAGCAGATTGCCGATGGCGCGCTCGTAGGTTGCCTTCGCCACTTCCTTTCTGCCTTTGTCTGAGAGGGAATTTGCCAGGCCAGTCTCGCATGAACCGAGCCAAAGGAATGCTTGCTCTACCAGTTGTGGGACCTGAGTGCTAAGGAACATCCCTGCGGTGTCTGCGACCGTCGCATGGCCGTTCAGCTTCCGGCTATCGAGGTTTGGGGTGAAAAGCCAGCCGAAGCCGGCCGTCTTTCGTCCTCGGCTGGCCAGAACCGAGTCCACTTTCTCCGTCAGCGGGCCGGGGATCTGTACGTATCCAGATTCGGTCGATGTGACAAGAGCGAGCAGTGAGTCGATCCACGGCTGGTTCAGTGCGCCCACGGGTGCGACTGCGTGGTCTATCACGGTTTGCAGTGAACTCTCGGCCAAGGTGTCCTCCTTGCCCTGGTATTGAGTGATGCCGAGGTTGAAAAGCGACACCAAGTCTGTTGAGTCATACTGCACTGCCTGTTTGAAGAGCATCTCGGCTTTGGCACGGAAGCGTTCGGAAGTGTCGGCTTTGGTGTCGGCCGTAGCCCGAAGCATAGCCGTTCCAGCTCGCGAGTTGGCCACATTCAGGTTGTTGGCAGCGTAGAGGAGTCTGCCTGCTATCTGGGCGACTTGGGTAAGCTGACCGGCCGCGTTGAGGTCTCTTTCGATGTAGCGCTTGAGTTCTGACTGATCCTGTTTCCGGCTCAGGTCAATGATCTGGGCGGTGATCTGATTCAGTCTGACCGTGTCCGCAGGCTTGAGTTGTTTTGCGAGGTCGGCCTTGGCTGCGGCGAAGCGCTTCTCGTAGGCGGCGATTGCCTTGTCGTAGTAGTAGTCGGCCGAGTCCAGACGCAGGGTCTTGGGTTCTTTGGCCGGCCAGAGGCTGTCCGGTTTCTCGAGGAAGTACTGGCCAAGTAGGCTGAAGGCCTCAGGTACACCCGCGTCCAACTTGAGCAGGTCGCCGGCGGTTGCATACATGTCATCGTAGCGGCCCAGCGCCGAGTAGATGCCGGCAACCAGGGCATAGGTCTGAGACTTGGACGGGTCGACCTTGAGTGCCCCAAGCGCATAGCGGAGGGCGGCGTCGTTAACTCCGGCGTCGTAGTTGTCGCGCGTCGAGGTGATGAGCGAGTTCCAGGCGAGGTACTGCCATTGCTCGTCGGCGCGGATCTTGCTGACTACGGCAGTGTCCTTGTCCATGGCTGTCGCGAAGTGGGAGGCCGCTGAATCCTGTAACTTGAGTTGCGCGTCGCAGAGCCCAAGCAAGAGGTGGATGTTGGCCAGATCCTTGTCCGCAGCGGTCGCGCCGTACTGGGCCAGCGCCGTGGAAAAGCGCTCTCTGGCGCCTGTGTAGTTGCCGATTCCGTACTGAACGCGGCCGCCGCGCAACAGCGCATCAAGCGGTATCTGCTGCTGTGCGAACAACGGCACGAACAGCAGCGCGGTCAGCAGAATTGTCGCCGGACTTAGCTTGCGGAAACTTGGCATTGTGGTCCTCCTTAGACCTGCTGGATAGCCGTGGGGAATGATAGCTATTTCAGTGGTACTGTCAACTCGCGGCAGGACCGTTTTGCCGCCTTGTGGCGTTTGACTTTCGAGTGCCCACAGTTATATTTACCGCGCGTGTCCCACGAAGATTCTGTAGTACCGGTTTACATCGAGGATGAGGTCCGCAAGTCCTTCCTCGATTATGCCATGTCGGTCATCGTGGCACGTGCGCTGCCCGACGTCCGCGACGGGCTGAAGCCGGTCCAGCGTCGTATCCTCTTCACAATGAATGAGATGGGCCTTGTTCCGACTCGGGCTACGCGCAAGTCGGCTACCGTCGTCGGCGACGTTCTGGGTAAGTACCATCCCCATGGCGATAGTGCGGTCTACGACGCGATGGTGCGGATGGCTCAGGATTTCTCGCTCCGCTATCCACTTGTCCACGGCCAGGGCAACTTCGGTTCGATTGACGGCGACGCGGCCGCGGCCTACCGGTACACCGAGGCGCGGCTTGCGCCGCTCGCCACCGAGATGCTGAGTGACCTGGACAAGGATACTGTCGACTTCCAGCCGAACTTCGACGAGCGACTCAAGGAGCCGACCGTGCTCCCAGCCGCGTTCCCCAACCTGCTTGCCAACGGCGCAGCCGGCATCGCCGTCGGGATGGCGACCAATATCCCTCCGCACAACCTTGGTGAGTTGGTTGATGCCTTGGTGCTCTTGATCGACGAGCCGAAGACCGAGAGCAAGGAACTGATGAAGAAGGTGCGCGGTCCGGACTTCCCGACTGGCGCGACCATTGTGGGCGTTGAAGGTATCAGGCACGCCTACGAAACCGGCCGCGGCAGCATCATGTTGAGGGGAACTGTGACGTTTGAGGAGGTCAAGGCCGGCAAGGATCGACTGGTCGTTAGTGAGATACCGTACCAGGTAAACAAGACCGCGCTTATCGAGCGTATCGCCCAACTGGTCCGTGAGAAGAAGATTCAGGGCATCGCCGACCTCCGAGATGAGTCGGACCGCGATGGCATGCGCATCGTCCTCGATCTCAAGCGCGATGCCGTCAAAGAAGTCGTCCTCAATCAGCTTTACAAACACACCGAGTTGCAGTCGTCGTTCGGTATCATTCTGCTGGTGCTGGTCAACGGTCAGCCGCGGACACTGGGGCTCAAAGCGTTGCTCGAGGAGTTCCTGAAATTCCGGTTTGAGACGGTGACGCGCCGGACCCGCTACGAGCTCAAGCGTGCCGAGGAGCGTGCCCACATCCTTGAAGGTCTCAAGATCGCTCTGAAAAACATCGACGCGGTCATCGAGCTCATCAAGAAGTCCAAGGATACCGAGACCGCCCGCGAAGCCCTGATGTCGAAGTTCAAGCTAACCGAGCGTCAGGCGGACGCGATCCTCGAGATGCGCCTGGCCCGGCTCACCGGCCTGGAGCGTGAGAAGATTGATGCGGAGTACAGGGACCTCATTAGGGAGATCAGCCGGCTCAAGAATCTCCTTGATTCACGTTCCGCGATGATGGGGGAGATACGCGACGAGCTCCTCGAAGTGAAGCGCCGCCACGCGGACGAGCGACGCACCAAGATTGTCCGGGGTGAAGCCGAGGAGTTTTCCATCGAAGACCTCATCAAGGAAGAGGACATGGCCGTCACCGTAACCCATCGCGGCTATATCAAGCGGATGCCGGTCTCGGTGTACCGACGACAGGGGAGAGGCGGCCAGGGCCGGACCGGCGTATCGGTGCAAGAGGAGGACTTCGTCGAGGGCCTGTTCATTGCCTCAACCCACGACTACATGATGTTCTTCACCGATCGCGGGCGCTGCTACTGGCAGAAGGTGTACGAGATACCTGAGGGCTCGCATGCTGCCAAGGGCCGATCAATCGCCAACCTCGTAGAGATGGAGAAAGGCGAAGTGACAACATCCTACCTGGCGGTCCGCGACTTCTCTGCCAAACAGTTTGTCTTCTTCGTCACCCGGCTCGGGAAGATCAAGCGGGTCACCCTCGATCAGTTCTCCAACCCGCGGCGCAAGGGCATCATTGCGATGGGTATCGACATGGATGACTCGCTCGTCGCCACCTTGCTCACCTCCGGGACCGATGACCTCTTGCTCGTTACCCGTGACGGACAATCAATACGCTTCCACGAGAAAGATGTCCGTGACATGGGGCGCTCCGCGGCCGGGGTCCGGGGCATCAAGCTGGCCAAGGGCGACGTTGTCATCGGTGCCGTGGTCGTGCGCGAGAACCAGTCGCTGCTCACTGTATTCGAGAATGGGTACGGCAAGCGTACCGACTTTGATGAGTTCCGCACGCAGAGCCGCGGCGGTTCCGGCATCATCGCCGCCAAGCCGGTCGAGAAGTCCGGCCAGCTCGCGGCAGCAAAGGCCTGCAGCGATGCATCAGAGGTCATACTCACCTCCAAGCAGGGCATCGTCATCCGGGTAAACTGCTCGGAGATCCGCAAGTGCGGCCGCGCCACAACCGGGGTAAGGGTGATGACGGTCGAGAAAGGCGACGCGGTCGTTGACGTGGCGCTGATTGAAGAGGAGGCTCAGCCCACGGCTGAGAAGCAATAGTCCACGGTCGCGGCTCGCCTCCCGTTCATCGCCAGTTGTCCATCGGTTCACAACCGCCGTGCACTGCCGGTTTCGTTCATCCTGCTGGCGGCTAGCTTCCTGTCATGCGCGAAACAGACACTGAGCTCTGCAGCGCGGCCGGCTTGCATCTTCGTGACCGATGCCCGGCTCGACCGCTTTCCGGTCTATGTTGCAGCAGTCAAAGCACAGCGCGCGGTCAGCCCTACCATCTGGCTTGTGGCCGGAGACCCATTCGCGGACCGGACCCTGGCAGTGCTGAGCGATGGCGCAGCACCTATGGTGTTGTTCAACGAGGCCGGTGTAGATGCGGTGGTGCTCACTCCTTCATGGCTTGGATTCGGTCTGTCTCGCGTAGGGCAGATCGTCTCGTCCGCGAGATTCTACGCACTGTCCGCAAGCGTTCTTGATTCGCTGGGACAGCCTCTGGGCCAGCCCTTCATGGTGAGGAGGAGTGGTTCCGCGCTCCTCGCCGTTACTGGTGTCGCCATTGACTCGACAAATGTCCTTACGCACTTGAATGGAACGAGTTACGTAACTCCCGGCTTCGCCATCGCCAAGACAACGGCCCTGATGCGGGGTCGGGCAGACCTTGCGGCGGTCATGGTTGAACCACGAACCAGCGGCTCGCACTGGGGCGCGGATTTCATGGTAAACGTCGCCGGACACGACCGGTTTGCCATGACCGTGTCGGACGACACGGCCCGATTGAACTGCTACGATGTCAGCGCGGATGCCGGGAGATTTACCGCAAGAACCGTGGATGTCACCGGGCTCAGGTCTGACTCCGCAACGGTTCGGCTGCTGGAGTCGCTCGCGGCAGCGGCAGATTCCACAGCCGCACGCCCCATGTCGTCACCCCACTCTGTGTGGACTAATGACAACCTAAGTCATGCGCTTGTTGGCGGCATGCTGACCGCGAAACTTGCCGACGGGTTCCTGTGTGATTCGCTATTCCAATCCGACTTCCAGGAGCCGAAAGACGTCCAGGCTCTGGTTAGTTTGTTGCGCGACCCGGGTCGTCTCGCGGTGCTTACCGTCAGCGGTGACGTTCTGTCCGGACTACCCGACTATCTCGTGCTCCGGTCGGGCCTCGTCCGGTCAAAGCTGTCGCGAAGCTCGTCATACCGCATCGCCACGACCGTTGACTACCTGCAGCGTCACCCCGCCATGGCCAAGACCGGGTTTGAGCTCTCGGCCCGGCCGTTCTGGACAATCTGCCTGGACATCCTACAATCTGGCCAGGTCAAATGAGCAGTTACGTCAGGCAATTCAAGGCCGGCCGGTTAATCTGGACGGTGCTCGTCGCACTTTACTTCCTGGTCTTCTTCACCAATTTCTTCCGGGACGCCATACCCGGCCGGACGACGTTGCCCGTGCTCTTCGCCTACGTTTTCGTGCTCTGGCTATCCATCGAGTACTATTTCGGCTCGCCGTTTTTCCAATCCGGTGTCGTCGAACACTCGGCGCTGTGGCGGGGTGTCTTTGCCTTCTTTGTCTATCCGTACCTCGCCTACATCGCTGCTGACTTCATTTGGTGGCACTGGACCCAGTTGCCGGTTCCGTTCGCGGTCACCGGGCTGCTCGGCCTTGTAGGATTCGGCCTCGGCACATATGTCCGTCTGAGTACGCTATTTGACATCATCAGAATCGCACAGGTGCGGCCGCCGTCCCGCGGCAGCACGGAAGAGACGCTTTTGCTGCCGGAGAAGAGGTTCGTCGCACTGAGATTTCAGAAGTTTGTCCGGCATCCCCGGTATGTCGCCACGTTCATACAGCTTCTCGGGGCCGCGCTGGTATTCCGTTCTTGGGGCGGGCTCGTGCTCGTTTGCGGCATCGGTCTGCCGCTCTTGCTGCTGCAGGCAAGGTACGAAGACGCGCACCTGAGGGACCTGCTCAGGAACGAACTGAAGACCTATAGCGCGGCAGTCCCCGCGTTCTGGCCCCGCTTCCGTTAGCCTTAGCTCGGCTGGCGGCCGAGACGGCGGCGTCATTCCCAGTGACTAATGACTAATGTTGCCTGCCAGCCGCCCGGCGGCTCGGGACGTGACTGAGCAGCCAGCGGCCGCGGCCCGGCTTGCTATTGCTTTCGGTCGGTAGTAGCCAGCGCGGCGTAGAGAAGCAAGAACAGCGTGATGGCCAGCGCGACCTGGCCGAGCGCGGCACCAGTCAATATGAAGAAGCGAGCGACCAGCCCGGTGGACCAGGTCACCCGACCGAAGACCAGCCCGACCAGCGGTATCCAGATCAGGCGAACAGCCAGCAACAGCGCGCAGGCGACCGCGACCAGGGCCGCGGCCCGCTGACGCGAGCGCCAGACCGCAACGGCCCAGACAAAACCGGCCACAAGCGCGAGAGTGACCAGAGAACGGGCCACATGGTCCAATGTTATCATGCCTACCTCCTACTGCGGTTTTCTGGGTGGTTCATCGGTCGCTACATCGTCGGCGAACAAGGGCCCGCCCGGAGCAGTCGCCGGAGATGGAGTAATCAGATTCGTGCGACCCCATCGTGGTTCAGTTCGGTCCGACGTCTCTGTCGCCTCGGGTCGCCTGCCTCGGCTCTCCCGGGCGCGGGTTTCGCGCAGCAGCTGTCGCAGCGACGCTGCGGTGTCGCGCAGAGGCATCCTGAAACGTCTGAGTACAGCCTAAATCAAGACGCTGGAAGATCTGGTCTCCCCTGATAGCTCCCCGGCTGAACCAAACGTCTCGGCTTCACGCCGAGCCCTCTTGCCATCTGTACGTGGGTGTCGTCGAGCGCCCACTCTCGTCTTACGCCGACCCAGGCCAGCAATTCGTTCACCATATGCTTCAGTTTCATATTCTCAACTCCCGAATCGAAGAAATGGTAGTAATCCGGGGCGAGATGTCAACCGATGGGGCGCTCGGTCGGCCGCGCCGGGTTGTTCGTATCCCGTCTCGGTCGGGCTTGTATTGGTTCCGGGACGAATGACGACGTGGGCTGGACTGCTCTCTGCGACCGTGGGGGATCAGCTCGTTCTGCTGACCCACTCGGGATGGTCCTTGCGGCAGCGGCGTGTCTCTTCTCTGCCCTTGGGGGTTAGCGTCCAGAGTGAGCCCTTGTTGGTGCCGCCGGGCAAGGCCTCGATGGTGCCTCGTTTCTCCATCAGGCCCAGCAGCGATCCGGTTGCGTTGATCGCGCGGGCACGACGCGGCCGCCGGTCGTACAACAGCACGGCGACCTCAAGTTGTCTTTCGGTGGTTATCATTCTCTTTTGTCCAGACAGCTTCATCTCGTACCATATTAGCAATCTGACGACCGTTTGTCAACAACGACCAAACTCGCTGCGAGATCACAGTACTTGCCCGTATGCTTGACTTCCCGACCGTGGGGTGTATCCTTAGCGCCTTGAAGATACTGGTGACGAGCGCGTTGCCGTACGCGAACGGGGAGATACATTTTGGGCACCTTGCCGGTGCCTATCTGCCGGCCGACATCTTCGTAAAGTACCACCGTCTAAAGGGTTCGGACGTCGTCTACATCTGCGGGTCGGACGAGCACGGGGTTCCGATTACCCTCGCGGCCCAGAAGGAATGCGTCTCTCCGCAGACAATCATCGACCGGTACCACCCGTCAATCAAGCATTCGTTCGAGGAGTTCGGGATGGAGTTCGACAACTATTCCCGGACGTCCCTGCCTCTCCACCACAAGACCGCGCAGGGCTTCTTCACGAACGTCCACGCCAAAGGCTTCTTGCAGCCGAAGACGACGCGCCAGCTCTTTTGCCCGAAGGACCGGATGTTCCTCGCCGACCGTTACGTCGAGGGGACGTGTCCGAACTGCAAGTCCGAGGAGGCTAGAGGTGACCAGTGCGAATCGTGCGGCCGCTGGATTGAGCCGTTCGAACTCATCAACCCGCGCTGCAAGACCTGCGGCACCACGCCCGAGATACGCGAGACAACCCACTGGTTCTTCGCCCTGTCGAAGTTCGAAACCCAACTCAAGCAGTGGTTGGACTCGAGGACCGACTGGAAGCCGAACGTCAGGCGGTTCTGCGAGGGTTGGTTTGCCCGCGGGCTGCAGGATCGGGCGGTGACGCGTGACCTGACTTGGGGCGTGAAGGTACCGCTCGCCGAGGCCGGGGACAAGGTGATGTACGTCTGGTTCGACGCGCCCATCGGCTACATCTCGTCTACCAAGGAATGGGCCCAGCGCATCGGCAAGCCGGACCGGTGGAAAGACTATTGGCTCGACCCGGACACGAAGCTGGTCCATTTCATCGGCAAGGATAACATCGTGTTCCACGCGATCGTCTGGCCAGCGATGTTGATGGCGCATGAGGGCATCGTCCTGCCCAAGGATATCCCTGCGAACGAGTTCCTGAACTTGGAGGGCGCCAAGCTCTCGACCTCGCGCAACTGGGCCGTGTGGCTGCCGGACTATTTGAAGCAGTTCCCGGCCGACCCGCTGCGCTACGCCCTGGCCGTGAACCTGCCCGAGAACCGGGACGTGGATTTCACCTGGCGCGACTTCCACGCGCGGAACAACAACGAGTTGGCCGACGTGCTGGGGAACTTCGTGAACCGGGTGGTGGTGTTCATCAAGAAGAACTACGGCGGTAGGATACCGGAGGCCAGCCCGGATGACGAGCAGAGCCTCGAGGTGCTGAAGGCAATTGCCGAGGCGCCGGCAAAGCTCGGCCAGATGATTGAGGCATACCAGATCAAGGACGCGGCACGCGAGGTGATGACGCTACCGGCACTGGGCAACCGTTACTTCGACTACGAAGCGCCGTGGAAGACGTTCAAGACCGACCGCGCGAAGTGCGACCGGACCATGAACGTCTGCATGCGGCTGGTTTCGTCACTCGAAGTGCTGCTCTACCCGTTCCTGCCATTCACGAGCCGGAAGATGGGCAAGCTGCTCGGACTGGGCAAGCGGGGATGGGACGATGCGGCCCAACCGGCGCTGCCGGCGGAACTGGGCCCGGCGGAGATTCTGTTCAACAAGATTGAGGATGAAGTGATAGCGGTGCAGGTAGAAAAACTAGGGAAGAAGGAGACGCAAGCCGCAAGCCCCAAGCCTCAAGGGGAAAGTGCGAAGTCCGAAGTCCAAAGTCCGAAGTCAGAGGAGCGGACTGTGATTACCTACGACGATTTCAAGAAGCTGGAACTGAAGGTCGCGAAGATAGTGAACGCGGAGGCGGTGGCGGGTGCGACCAAGCTGCTCAAGCTGCAGATAGACCTCGGGACCGAACAGCGGCAGATTGTGGCCGGGATCGCGCTTGCGTACAAGCCGGAAGAGCTGGTCGGCAAGTCGATTGTCGTTGTCGCCAACCTGGCGCCGGCGGTTATCCGCGGAGTCGAGTCGAACGGCATGCTGCTGGCCGCGACCGGCGGCGACACGCTCGCCCTGCTGACGCCGGACCGCGAGGTGCCACCCGGTTCGTCGGTCTCCTGACCCATGTCCCGACGTTCTCCGGAGAACCCCGAGGGTTTGAAACTCTTCGATTCACATTGTCATCTGACCGACGGTCAGTTCTCGATGGACCTTGCCGTCGTGCTCAAACGGGCGCACAACGCCGGTGTGCGTTGGCTGATGACCGCGAGTCAGAACGTACCAGACAGCCGGCAGGCCGTCGCCCTCAGCCGGAACCGGGATGGTGTCTACTGCGCGGTGGGCGTCCATCCGCACGAGGCCGACCATTTTCGAAGCATGGACGTGCAGGCGCTCAAAGACATGTGCATCGACGCCAAGGTGAAGGCAATCGGCGAGATCGGGCTGGATTTCTTCCGGTCCATTTCGTCCAAGGGTAATCAGGAGACCGCGTTCCATGCCCAGATTGAACTCGCCAAGATGCTAGACATGCCGATGATTGTCCACGTGCGGGACGCGGCCGGACGCGCCCGCAGCATCATCGATGAGCACCAGTACTATTGCGGCGTCCTTCACTGTTTCTCCGCCGACAAGAAGCTCGCCGATTGGACGATCGAGAAAGGCCTCTTCGTCTCTTTTTCCGGCAACATCACCTACGGTGAGGAACGGCTGGCGGACATCGCGCGCGCGATTCCGCGTGACCGCATAATGGTCGAGACCGATGCGCCGTTTCTCGCGCCGGTGCCGGAACGCGGGCAGCGGAACGAACCTGCCCTGCTTCGGTTGACGCTGGAAAAGCTGGCACAGGCCCTCGACATGTCGTCGGTTGAGGCCGCGGACCTGACACGCGAGAACGCTATCCGCTGCTTCAGAATATGACGGGTCCACGGGTGCTCGGGTTCAGGGGGCCAGGCTCCGAACCGGAACCCGCGAACCTCTGAACCTCCCAACCCTCTTTTCCCTCTGAAGCATCTTTATCCCCGCCGTGGGCTCGGGCAGTCGTTTCTGACGTATGAACCGGTCGCCGACGCGCTGGTGAAAGCGCTGGGTCCGAGCCGGAGCGATACGGTGCTCGAGGTCGGACCGGGTAAGGGGATACTGACTCGGCGGCTGGTTGCGTCAGTTGGCAGAGTCATCGCGGTCGAGATTGACGGACGACTGGCAGAAGGGCTGCGGTCCGAACTGGACGGATGCGGAAACCTGGAAGTGGTCCAAGCCGACTTCCTGGACTTCGACCTCGCACGCTTCGAGCATCTGAAGATAATTGGCAACCTGCCCTACAACATCTCGTCGCAGATCCTGTTCAAACTGCTGGAATCTCTCCGCACGTGGGATGTCGCGGTGCTGACTACCCAGCGTGAGTTCGCCTACCGGGTTGTAGCAGTTCCCGGTACCAAGGTCTATGGCGCGCTTTCGGTCTTCTTTGACCGCCTCACGACCAGGGAGCGGTTGTTCAATATCGCCCCGGAGAGCTTCAAGCCGAGGCCGGATGTGGTATCGACCTCGTTCCGCCTCGCCCGGCGGGAGCAGCCGCTCTATCCGGTGACGGACGAGGTTCTGTTCGGGCGCGTGGTCCGGGCCTGCTTTGCACAGCGTCGGAAGACGATCGCGAACAACCTCATGGCAGTGCTCGGTCTTGAGCGAGAAGCTGTAAGCGCATCCCTGAAGAAGGCGGGAATCCAACCGAGCGCAAGGGCAGAGACCATACCCGGCGGGGAGTTCAGGAAACTGGCGGAACTGCTGGCTGCCGGCTAGGGATGAATCGCACGCGCCCTGAGCAGTTCGCGGTACAGCTCAAGTGTCCGCGCAGCTATCTTGGGCCATGCGTAGCCCTGCGCACGTTCCAGCCCCGCAGCAGCCAGGAACCGCCGCCGCGAATCGTCGGTCAGGACGTTGACCAGCGCCGCAGACAGGGCGTCAGGTTCAGCCGGCGGGACAAGGACACCGTCCACACCATCCCGAATCGTTTCATCGTAGCCGGGGATCCGTGAGGCCACGACCGGTGCGCCGCTGGCCATGGCTTCAAGCAGCACGATGCCGAGGGTTTCGCCACCCAGACCTGGAGCGCAGTAGACGTCGCAACCCGCGTACAGGTGCGGTAGTTCCTCTGGTGGTGCCGATCCGAGGAAATCGACGGCGTCGGCGATGCTCAACTCGGCTGCGGTTTGGCGGGCCCGCGTTTCCATCGGGCCACTGCCGACGACCGTCAGTCTCACATTGGGTATCGCTCCCCGGACCGCGGGTAACGCTCGCAGCAGGACCTCGAGGCCCTTGCGTTCGTCAAGGCGACCGAGGAAGAGAATGCGGCGCTCGCCCGGCTTGCGTTCGGGTCGAGGCGACAAGCCGGCGCGGAAGCGGCCGAGGTCGATGCCGGAGGGCACGATTCGGAAGTCGCCGGGCACGTAGGGTTCGATTGCTTCACGTGCCCGACGGGATATGGCGATGCGACCGTTGATTCTCGCCAACTGGCGTCGGAACAGGAAACGGAAAGCACCTGCCCCGGCAGTGTGGATTCTGAAGCCGGCGGTCACGAAGGTCACGACGTTCACCGCGCGGCTGTGCCGGATGGCCCAGTAGGATATTTCGGGCCAGAACATTCCGTGGCAGTGGACGATGTCGAAGTCGGTGTCGCGGAGAAAACGCTTGACCTGGCCGGACAGCTTGGAACCGACCGGCAGGGTTGCGTAGGAGCGGTTCATGGGGAGGAACAGGGCGCGGCCGAAGCGTGTGACGGGCAAAGACGAGGTGCTTCCTTCGAATCCGGGATAGGCTGTAGTCAGGATGCTGATGTCCTGACCGAGTTCGCGCAGACCCTCGGCGAGATGGTGAACGTGTTCGCTGACACCGGAGGGATAGGGCCGGTAGGCGGCCGAGACGAGGCAGATGCGCAGGGCTTTGTCCGCGGGTCCCACTACCATGTCCTTGGTCCCACGTCAATCTGCAATCCAGAATCTCGAATCTGCAATGTCATGCGCCCGTGTGTCCAAAGCCGCCGGTACCACGACCAGTCTCAGAGAGTTCGTTCGCCTCAACGAGTTCGACTTCCGTCACGGTGCTGAAGACGAGTTGGGCAATACGATCCCCGCGACGAACCTGGTAGTCCCGGTCGGACGTATTGAAGAGCACGACCTTTATTTCTCCACGGTAGTCTGCATCAATTGTACCCGGGCTGTTGAGGATGCCAATGCCGTGCTTGGCAGCCAGCCCGGACCTCGGCCGCACCTGGGCTTCGGTCCGGTCCCGCAGTTCGATGGCTATGCCCGTGCCGACGGTTGCGAAACCGTGTGCCGCCACTGTCATGTCCTCTGTCGCACAGAGGTCGAATCCGGACGAACCCGGTGTCTGACGGCAGGGGAGAGGGACGTCGCCGAGTCGCCGTATCTTAACCTTCATGGTTTGGGCTGCCAGGCCCCGTTGAACACGAGCCATTGGTCCGGGTGCTCCCGGATGATGTCGTTAAGCGCGGCGGCTATCTCCGCGGTGAATACGGGCACGTCCGCGTTCATGTCTCCCGTGGGTGTGAACCGGATCCGCCGGTAGTACATGTAATAGGGTGGCCGCCCGGGCTTGTGCTGGAACAGGCAGGCGGCGACCAGTATCGGTATCTTCAGGCGAAGCGCGTACGCGGCCGCACCTTTGGGGTAGTAACGATAGGAGTCAAACGCGGGACAGAGCGTGCCGTTGCCGGTGATGTCGCGGTCAGACACGAGCGCCAGCAAACGGTGCCGAAGCAGAGCCCGAGCCATGGCCCGCCGGTCGGAAACCGATATCGTCTCCATCGCCGTCGCTCCCCGGTAACGGTTGAACGTATCGGCCCAGCCGCCCGGGACCGGCTCGTAGACCGCCGACATCGGGTAACCCTTGGCGGCCATGTAGACGCCGGCGAGGTCGTGGTTTCCTATGTGCCCGGTCACGACAACAATGCCGCGTCCTTCGGCCATCATCCGGTCCACTCCCTGCGAGTCGAATTCGACGAGGCTGGTGACGCGACGTTTGATCGCCGGCACACTGAGCAGGTCCAGGTAGTTGGTGACGAGGTGGATGAACAGCCTGCGCGCGACGGCGCTCAGCTCCGATTCCGGCGTCTCCGCGCCCATCACGTGCCGGCAATTGTCCATGAACTTCTCGCGTCCGCGTCGGTTGGAAAGATAGACTATCGTACCGGCCACCTGCGCGACCCTGACCATGAACCAGCGCGGAAGCATGAACTGGATAAGAGTCCCCAGCGGCATCAGCCAGGTAATGGCGGCCCGGCGTTCCCTATTCCTGGGCATGTCGCGGTCGGTCCCTGAATCCGATTCTTGATCGCGGAACGCGCAGAATCCACCGAGGCTTCGGAATCAGGACAACGTCTTCACCCACTCTGCCTTCTCGGTGTACTCTGTGGCTAACTCAATGTCGGTCCTGCGGCCGGTTGTCTGCGGCCCGCGCCGCAGCCTTGGCGAGCTTGTCGGTCTCCTTGTTCTGTTCCCGACGGACCAGCTCGATGGCGACGTTGGGCATCTCCAGTTTCAGTTCGCAGGCCTTGGCGTGCAGTACCTTCAACTCCGGATTCTTCACCTTGTACCTGCCCGCCATCTGATAGTACAGGAGCTCGGAATCGGTCCTTATCACGACTCGCCCGGGGCCGAGCCCGGAGCTTTCCGACAGGGCACAGAGCAAGCCTTCGTATTCGGCCTGATTGTTGGTGCGGGTGCCGATGTAGCGGCTTATTTCCTTGACTACGCAACCATCCGGTCCGACGATGCGTACCCCGATTCCGGCCGGGCCGGGGTTGCCCAGCGAAGACCCGTCAATTTGCACGAGGAACCCGGCCGGTTGGATACCGGCTATTCCTGCTCGACGATCAGAATCCGGCCGCAGGCTTCGCAAAGGTAGAGGTGGTCCTGCCGTTCGACTTCCAGTATCCGTTGAGCGGGAATCGGGCTCATGCAGCCGCTGCAACGCTCCTTCCGGACCGTGGCGACGGCGATTCCACCTTTGCTGGCGCGGACGCGCTCATATCGCTTCAGCAGCTCGGCCGGGATTTCGGCGACGGTGGTCTCCCGCTGCTCCTTGCGGGTGGCAATGGCGGCCTCGATCTCCTTCTTCTCACTGTCCAGCATCTCGATCTTGCGCGCCGTCTCGATATCCAACTCGGCGCTCTTCTTCTCGTTCTCCCTTACCTTGCGGTCCAGGGCCTCGGTCTCCTCCATGAGCAGAATCATCCGGTCCTCGATACCATTCTTCAGCTTCTTCTGGGCCTCGATTTCCTTCAGAAAAGCCTTGTACTGCTCATTGGTCTTGGCCGAATAGAGCTGCACCGAGTAGCCGGCAGCCTTTTCCTCGGTGCCCTTCAGCTCGACCTCGCCGAGCTTGTACTGCTTCTTATGCTCGACTATGTCCACTTTCGCCTGATCCAGCTCCGACTTCACCGTTGCCGCCGCCTTCTTGAGGTCTTCAACCCGGGAAGGGATCTGGTTGAGCTTCTCGGTCAGGGTACGCAGCTCCGTGTCGAGCTGCTGCAGGTGCCATAGTAGTCGGAATGACTCTTTCATCGCTGCCACGTAGAAAAGAAGCGAGGTGTGAGGCCGGTGGCCGTCACACCCCGTGGGATGGGCGATACCTGACTTGAACAGGTGACCTCTTGCATGTCAAGCAAGCGCTCTAACCAAAGCTGAGCTAATCGCCCGGTTGTCATGGAGCATCGCACTGTGGACTGAATATATTGATTCTGACCCATATGTCAAGGTAGCGCGGGCAAGAACAGACGGGCAGAGGTCACCGACCGCGGCGGTTGCGCCCGATCCAGCCCTGCCCGCAGATGTCGCACGAGAATCGTATCCCAACCCCTCAACCTCAGCACTTGCCTCAACCTTGGCCTTGCCCTCAACCTTAACCTTAGCCTCAGCCGAAGTCCTCTGTTGTCACTCTACAATCCTGAATCTGGAATGGGTTGGACTCGGCAGGCCTAAAGTCGGAAATCCACAATCTTGAATTACGTTGCTGTTAGCTGTTAGCTGTAGGTCAGTTTGATTTCCCGAGGCTTCCCGAAATACGGTGCCTGTGGGGCTGTTGAGAAACCCGCATTAGATCGTGGCTGACACTGGCTCCAGCTGGCTTGTTGTCGGCCTCGGAGGAGCCACATCAGGAGCACGAGGAGAAGTGCCGCCAGGCACTTCAGGTTCATCACTGCGGCGGTAAGATAGGCCTGGATCGCTACGTTCCATCGCCCGCGGCGTACCGCACGCCGCAATCCATGGGTTGTTTTCGCCTCGCCATGCTTGCCCTCTGCTCGCCATCGATGCCGATCATATAGTTCTCTCGTCCTGGCGTCCCAGCCCCGCGCTTTGCTCCGCCGGGCACGGAGCAACGCTTCGTATCCGTGTACGATCCTGATCGTCCGATGTAAACTGCTCGACGGCAGACAACGCTCCCGAAGCGGGCAGTTGCGGCAGTCACATCGCCGTGACTGGTAGATCCTGCTGCCGTCGTCCTTCTCTTTGCCGGAATGTAACGCCTTTCCATTCGGGCACCGCACCAGCCCATGCCGGGCGTCGTACTTGAAGCGCCGCGCCGGTAGCTTCCGGGCAACGCCCGACTCGCGCTGCGGCACTATCACCGCCTCAATCTTCCGCTTCTCCAGTTCGTCATAGTTGCGCGGATGAGCGTAACCGGCATCGGCGGTGATTGTCTTCGGCTCACAACCGGTGTTGGCTTTGATCCGCTCCAACTGCTCCATTAGCTGTGTTCCTTCGCTTGACTCCCCGGTCGTAACCGCGACGTCGACGACTACTCCATTCCTGTCATCCACCGCCGTATGCTGTTTGAAACAAGGCTCCATGCGGTACTGGTGATTGGCTGTCGCCATCGTCGCCTCCGGGTCGGTGCGACTGCGCTTCTTTGGCTGACGCTGGTGCTTGCGCGGACGTCCACGTCGGCCCACAGCCGTTGTCTGCCGCCCATCACTATCGGCTTCAGCTGTATTCTCAGCCAGCACCTGCTCGGTATGGTCTTTGACCAAGCTCTCCCAGCTCACATCCGCCCGGATCAGCGTCGCATCAATGTGCACCGTCTCACCATCGACCAGTCCGGCCTTGCGGCAGGCAGCCACCGTCCGCTGGAAGATGCGCTTGAATCGCTCCTCGCCCCACCGCTGCCTTATCCGCGTCAGGCTGCTGTGGTCCGGCAACTGCTCGTGTAACCGGTAACCGGCAAACCACCGCATCGCCAGGTTCACCTGCGCCTCACGCATCAGCTTCCGGTCGTGGACGATACCGGCAAAGAACCCGGCCAGCATCAGCCGCAGCGCGGCCTCCGGGTCAATGCTGGGACGACCGTTATCCGAACAGTAGCAATCCGCCAACTCATCGCGCAGCCAGGACAGGTCCAACACCCGGTCGACTCGCTTCAGAACATGGTCGTCCGGCACCAGGTCCCGTAGCGGACAGGCGACGAAGATGTCCTCGCACCAGCGATCCTGATTACCTACCATTGTCAGGGGTGTCCTTTCGGTTGGGCGTCACTACTTCTTTGACGCACTAGCCATCAGAAAGGTGTCAAGACTTTTTCAACAGCCCC
>Ga0335071_10001510_pt1 | contig 25069 bp, 23 predicted proteins | sample Lox_Sample_15_FD_206724 | JGI IMG/M metagenome (GOLD analysis project Ga0335071, IMG submission 206724) | Soil microbial communities from Loxahatchee National Wildlife Refuge, Florida, United States - Lox_Sample_1.5 | ecosystem: Environmental > Terrestrial > Soil > Wetlands | place: USA...
ATCGTCAAGGGCCAGCAAAATCTTCATTTCTGACCTACCTTTCGCTGGAGCCGGGCTAAGTTAATGCTCTGCTTCTGGCAAGGACTTCAGGTAAGCAACGATAGCCTGCGTGTCATTATGGTTCATGTGATAAATGTGCATTGGAGGACGCAGCGTCTCGCCCTCCGGTCCCATTCCCTTCTCCAAAACTCGTTCGGCTTCTTCATCGGTAAGGCCAGGCAGGCCAGCCAGTGCGGGTGCACGATCTGCCCAATTAGGAATCGGCCGAACTGGAGTAATCCAGATGGGTGCTCCCTGCAGCCAAGCCTCGCGCTTCAGCTCGCCCCTGGCATCTCGCGGAGTGTGACACTCCGCACATTTCGCGACTTCTTCGACGAGGTAGCGTCCGCGTTGGATTTCGGCCTGATCCGCAGCTTTTTTGCTGGGCGCCTGCAATGCATAGGCGACTACGAAAGTGGAAGCCAGAAAGAGGGTTGGGAAAACGAATTTGAGCAGCAGCGCACGCATAGGCCCTCAGCCAGGAATTGCTTTCCCGCGGCGCGCTGCAAAACCCGCCCCCCGCGTCCGGGAAGCACTCAATCCCCTTACAAAAATAGGATGTATCGTAATGCGATATGGTTGCAAGCGTCCAACATGTCGGTCCCGTGGGTGAGTCTGCAGGCTGTTCGACTCTGTAAGTTGTGAGCGCGATGGTTTGGACTCTGCTTACTCTTCCGTTTTGGAAAATCTCAAAGATTCTTGAACGCTACATTCAACGACCCGACAAGTCCTGAGAAGTCGGGTTCCCGGCAACTTGGGTCCTGATACCGAACCGGCACCGTTTACTAGGACGTAGTGAAAGGTCTCAAAGTGGCTGGTGGCTCGTGATCATGCTGATCGTTTGTGGACGGCCACCAGCATTCGGATGCACTGTCTGCTGCACTTGTCCTCTTACCATCTGGCTGCGGGATGGAGATGGTTGGGAGGTTTGCGTGACACCATCACTCACTTGAATGCAGTCCATGCGCAGCGTCCCGGAGTCATTAAAGACCAATCCATAGAAACGAAATGCGCTGCCCGCCGCAAGAGGTTGCTTGTTGAGCAATTGAGCGTTGCTATCGACATAGACTTCGATCTCGGTGGGATTCGTCAAAAGCGTGGTCTGTCCCTGCTGGACCGCGAACTGGGAGAAAAAGTCGTACGGCGAAAGGGAGACGGAATAGACGGTAAAATTTCCGTTCTGCGAGGTGCCGCTGACGACGCCGTTGATGGTTTGCGGGAGCAAGGTGATCGTGCTGGCGGTGGTGTAGATTCCCCCGACCGAGGTCATGTTGAGGGACGAAACATAGACATTTTGTCCCGCGACCATGTTCGAGAGGCTGAAAGTAGCGGGAAATGGCAGTTGCGCAAGGTTGTCGATTTCGCCGGAGATCTGGAAAACACTGCTGGCGATACCGTAATACCAAGTCCAAGGCATCTGACCCTGGCTCTCCAATAAACGGCCAAAGATGAAAATAGAGGGTTGCTGAGTGGCTGGCTCCGTGGGAAAAACGGAAAGCACCGGGCCGCTCATGACGTCCACGGCAGAGGGATCGTGCACGGCTATGCGCGTCGCGACAAGGGAACCGTCGGGCTGAACGGCTCCATCCAGGTCGACGAAGGTCTGAACAGCGAGCGAAGAAAAACCGCCCACGCCCTGATAAACGGTGTTCGAGTTCACGGTAACAGCCTGGGTTCGTGTGCTAAACAAGGTCGTGGGTTCCGGCACCGACAGGGTGAACGATCCTGCGCTGGTGTTCAGCGCGGTGATCGGTCCCTGAAGACCCGAGACCTTGCCATTTGCCGAGTTGGTGGGGGAAGAAGAAAGAGAAACAGGTGTTACGTTAAAAGTTGGGTTGATGGAATATGTGGGTCTCGGGCTCTGCTGGTCACAGCTTGGGAATGTCGCGGAGGGAGAGACAAGCAGACTGAACAAAAGTCCCATGTTGTCTCCGGTGACCGTGACCGGCGAGGGCAGGGTAACCGTTACATTGGCCTGCGGCACAGCTCCAGTTGAATAGGTATTGGTTGACATTCCCCCCGAAGACATCAAAACGTCGCAGGTGAAGTCCGCCCCTCCGATCGTTGCACTGGCCGAAACGTAAATGCCTTGCGGGACGGTTGCCGTGACAAGCGGCTCGATTTGGCCGTTCAGATGTATGAACTCCGCGCCCTGCGCCGCTGAAAGCAGCGGAACTGTGTTGCCGCTTTGGTCGGTCAAGGTGATGCCACCAAATGTTAAGTCGAATTGCGACAACTGATCATTGGCAGCACTCGAGAGCATTACGGTAACGGATGTGCTTCCGCTGAACTGGGGCTTGCCGGGCTGGGAGCCGCTTCCGCACCCGGCGAAAATGCCAATGCAACTCGAAACGATTAAAAGAGCAAGACTTTGACGGCAGAGAGTTGCTTGCCTCACACGTGCCTCCGCAAACGTAGAACCGCGAATGCCCTGCGCATAGCATATTCAAAAAATTATATTGTAAGGAATTACCTGTTCCACTATTGAGACGCAGACTAGTATACCCGGGTTTCGCTAAATGCCCCGGGGATAAGCGATGCCTGTTCCACGTTTAAACCCTGATCCGGAATCAGGTCCCGATTAATCAGGTGGTCTCAATGGGTCGACGCAACACTCAGCTCGTGCCCAATTTGCATTGAAAACAGAGACAAGAATCCCGGGCTAGGGTCAACTCAGCCGGAACCCGCCCTGGCTAGGTTTTGAGCGAGAAGAGCCAAATAGATGGGATCGTCCGGGAAGGCATTGTGGAATGAACGCATTGGATGGTGTTGCAACGATCCATCGAATGCACCCCGTTCCTCAGGACCTAGAGAAACGAACTCTTAAAGGAGAGATCAAACCGGTTGTGGATTCTCTGCCCACGGATCGTACGACCCGAAAGCCCAGACGTGCCCTTCCACGTCTCGGCATGAGTAGCCTCGACCTCCGTATGGCTTTGACTCAAGCGGAACCAATATTTCCGCGCCTGCCGTCCGTGCCCTCTCATAGTGAAACTCCATTTCCTGTTCTTCCACCCGCACAACAATTTCGACTGTCCCCACACCACCAATCTGGCGCGGTGTCCGGCATAAATTGGGAAAGGAGTATTCTTCGGCGGACGACAACATCACTCCGCCGTTTCCGTAGATCAGATGGGCATGCAGAATCCGGCCATCCTTTGAATCCGGTATGACCAGGCGCACCTCAAATCCAAATGCTCGTTTGAGCCACTCGATCGCTTTCGTGGCATCGTGATACAACAGGCCTGGTGTCACAGTTGGATGTGGCGAATTCATGGTTTTTCCTGTTCCGTTTGTGCATTCTCAGCACTGGCCCGTGAAGACCAAACCCCAAAAGGTAAATCGCCGTTTCTTCGCTTCTGATCCAATGCTACTCCGACTCGACAGCTCGCGCAGCTCCCGGGAAGTCGATTAACCGGAAAAGTGGCTCACAGTACTTCCGCCTAAGCCGCCCGTTCCTGCCCCGTCAGAATTTCCCCGTCAAAAGCATTGCAAGATCAGTGCAAGGGAGTGAATTCCGTAGTGTTGCTTCAGCCATTCTCCGAGGAGTTGCCAGCCGATACCGTCACCGGACCTCGTCCCGCGCCGGTTCTGACCGACGAGAAGACGGGCGAAGATCTAGAATTAACGCCGTGACAAACAGCAGCAGGGCTGGCTTACATTTCGGCGGCGGCTCTCCTCTGTGCCTACATGGCCGCGATGTTCGCGCAAGCAGCGCAGATAGGCGTGCGCTAGCTCAACTCGGCTGACCCGAGTTCCCGCGAATACCCAATTTTCCCCACGAATTGTTTAGTTGCTTGGTGACGAGATACTCTCTAGCTCCTGTAACCGCTTCAGCGCCTCCAACGCCTTCAGAGTCTGATAGTTCACCCCAGCCGCGTTCAAGCTTGAACCCTGCTGGAACGGGTATTTGTCAATTGTCGAAAGGAATGCCTTCAGTTTGTTTTGTATCGGCACAAATAGCCAAATGTTGTCCCCGTACCACCGGATGTACATCCCCGATTCGCGCGACGCCGATTCAAACGGATCCGCGCGCAAGTTCGTGATCACCGGCCATCCCGGCACATCCCGTGTTCCGGTTGCGATGTTTCCGTTGATGACCGCGAAACTCACCTTCCAATCATTCCAGCGGACGGCGTTCAATTCGCCGCCTTGTCCAAAATAGAAAATCTCCTCTCGCGGTCCTTTCTGTGCTTCTCCTTTGAAGTACGGCAGGAAATTGTAGCCGTCCGGATGAATCTTCCAGGTTTTGCCACCCCCTGCGTACCCGTTCTCCAGCTTGTTCACAATGTCCGGTTCGCCCGCAGCCGCGAGAAACGTCGGCATCCAGTCAATGTGCGACATGATGTCATTGATCTGCGTCCCAGGCTTGATCACCCCGGGCCACCGAATCATGCATGGCACCCGGAATCCGCCTTCCCACGTTGTCCCCTTTTCCCCGAAAAAGGGCGTCGTCCCTCCGTCCGGCCAGGTCACCTTCTCCGCGCCGTTGTCCGTGCTATACATGACGATGGTGTTGTTCGAAATTCCCATGTCATCGAGTTGTTTCAGCAGCTCACCAACCATCCCATCATGTTCGACCATGCCATCCGGATAGAGACCGATTCCCGTTTTGCCGTCGCTCTCTTGCTTCAAATGCGTCCAAACGTGCATCCTCGTGGTGTTGAACCAGATGAAAAACGGCTTCTTGTCCGCCACTGCTTTCCCCATGAACTTGATTGTGGCGTCGTAAATCTCCCGATCGATTCCTGGCATCCGGGCGCGCGTGAGCGGACCAGTGTCCTCGCAATGCTGCCCGCCCTTGCCGTCGGCAAAGCAGTGTAAAACGCCGCGCGGCCCGTACTTTTTCTTGAACTCGGGATCCTTCGGGTAGTAGTAGCCCTCGGGCTCTTCTTCGGCATTCAGGTGATATAGGTTGCCGAAGAATTCGTCGAAGCCATGGACAGTGGGTAGATGTTGGTCGCGGTCGCCGAGGTGGTTCTTGCCGAATTGACCGGTAGTGTATCCCTGAGCTTTAAGAAGATCGGCGATGGTGGGAGTCCAGTCCGGAATGCCGTGCGATGAACCGGGCATACCGATCGTCAGAAGGCCGGTGCGAAACGGCTCCTGTCCCAGGATGAACGACGCCCGGCCAGCTGTGCAGCTCTGCTGCGCATAAAAGTCTGTGAAGATCGCCCCTTCCTTCGCAATTCGGTCGATATTCGGGGTGCGATAGCCCATCATCCCTTGGTTGTACGCGCTGATGTTCCAATACCCAACGTCGTCGCCCCAGATGACGAGTATGTTTGGTTTTTGTTGCCCGTTTGCGGGTTGCAAACAAAGAATCAGAAAACTGCAGAGTAATACACCCTTCCACAGAGGATGCATATCGCACTCCTATGCAACAGATTAGATTCGATGGGCGGCGTCGGCAAACTTGCGTTGTACTATACACGTCCGACTGCAGCGATTGTCAACTCCTGAGTTGTCTGCTAACCGGAATAGTTGGCTCCTAGGACCCGGTATAGGGAGATAGGTTGCCCCCAATTGGGTTCCAGTGTCCGTCATCACTGCGGTGCGAAACCCTTCGCGGCTACGCTCGTTACAACTCTTCTGAGTGGAAGCACTATCGATGCCGTTCCACGTATCGTTAAACTGGAAAACGCTCTTCGTCACTGCTACCGTTCCTCTGCTAGCGCTTGCTCTTCACGTTCGTGCGCGCGCTTGCACGGCTGTCTTTGTCGTTTCTGGCGGCGCTGTCCTCGTCGGCAACAATGAAGACGCTTCCATGCCTCTCACCAAGATGTGGGTCGTGTCCGGTGAACCAGGAAAGTACAACCGCTTTTATCTTGGCTATGCCAACGATCAAACCATTCAGGGAGGCATCAACGAAAGAGGTCTGTGGTTCGACAGCTTCTCCGCAGAACCGAAACCGGTCGTGTCCACTCCGGGTGCCACAGTTTTCGACGGTGACATGCACGACAAAATCATGGCTGAATGCGCCACCGTCGAGGAAGCTGTGGAGCTTCTGCATCGCTACAACCTTCCTTTTCTCGCCGACAACATGTTGATGCTCGGCGACCGCACTGGCGCTTCGGTCATTGTCGAAGGTAACGCCATCCTTCCGCGGCGCGGTTCCTATCAGATCATCACCAATTTTCGCCAATCCGAACATCCCGAAGGCAGCAATTTCGACGCTCGCTACAAAATTGCCGAGACCATGCTCAAGGCCGACCCCCACGTCTCCGTCGAAAGCATCCGGAAGATTCTCGCCGCCGTCCATCAGGAGGGGCAGACCTCAACCGTCTACTCCTACATTTGCGATCTGCAGAGTCTCAAGTTGTACCTGTACCATTTCCATAATTTTGAAAACGTCGTCATCCTCGATCTGCATCAGGAATTCGCAAAAGGCAGCCACACCCAGAACCTTCGCGAACTTTTCCCCACGACCTTTGCTGCCGAGCAGTTTGTTTCCCAATCCGTCGCCGCGCTCGAAGCTATGAAAGCGGAACACAGGTACTTGCCGTTTGATCCGAAGACCTACGCAGACTTTGTGGGCCGCTATACAGTACAGAGTCCGCCAAGCATGGCGGGTAGAGAGGTCATTGTGATCGCCGCGCCGGATCGCCTGCGCGCGGAATTAAAGGACGGCGTTCTGCGGGAGCTCATCCCGGAATCCACCGTTAAATTCTCCGTCTGGGAGCCAGACCAGCGCGGCACCTACGTCACTTTTCTGCGCGATCCTTCCGGCATTGTCACCGGCTTCGTCGCCGACACAGCCAGCGGGCTCATCTCCGCCACCAAAATGAAGTAGTTGTCCTCGTTGTAGGGGCAAGTCTTGCGACGCCAGATGAGCCATGCTCAGAATTTCTCTGACCGATGTCGGGACTTCTTCGCTAACTCTCGGGTCCCGATCAATCGACTATCTCTAACGAGGTCGGCCGTGGCAAGAGCTTCATCTGGCTTTTGTTACTCACCGTGACCTCCAAGCTGGATGAACTTCCTTCAATTTGTTGGATGAGCTGGCACTGCCCAAAGGCTATATTAAACACGGATGCCCAAAGAAGATGCGGTTTTCTGCTTACGTAGCCCGATTGTATAGCAATCGAGTCCAGCGCTCTGTCGGTTAGTGGCAAGATTCCGCCGCAAGTGATTAGTCAGGATATGGCTTGGGCCTTTAGACTGCCTCTCTCTCCCGATGGCAAGGAAGTGGCCTATGTCGCCTTTTCCAACGATATGTCGGTTCCCAACCGCTTGAAGGTGGTGCCTGCGGAGGGCGGAGCGGTGTTGTACGAACTCGACTGGCCAGTTTTTGCTGCAGAGCCTCATTGGTCGCCGAGTGGCAAAGCCGTTCAGTACGTTCGCACGCAAGAAAGCGTATCGAATATCTGGGAGCAGAATCTAAGCGGAGGACCGCCGAAGCAGATCACCAATTTCACTTCCGGTTTGATTTTTGGCTTCGACTGGTCGCCTGACGGCAAGCAACTCGCTCTCACTCGCGGCAGCGTCAGCAGCGACGTGGTGATGATCAGCAACTTTCGCTGAGTTTCTGGTTTTCTGGCTGTCAGTGCCTGGTTTGTCGGATACCGGCAATTGAGGTCCTGATACCTCAATCGACGGTTTGCCCGTTAATCGGGACCCAGGCGATCAGCGTTTCCCACTTGGCGCGTTGTGCATGCACAATGGCGTGTTCTGCATGGCAGGAAACTGGCCGGTGATCTAGAGTAGGGCCATGTACAAAGCAAAAGCGTATTCCACTGCAAGTGCAACATCCCCTCTCACCCGAACCACCATATCGCGGCGCGAGCCCACAGAACAGGACGTTCAGATCGAGATTCTATTCTGCGGAATCTGCCACTCCGATTTACATGCGGCCCGCAACGAGTGGAGCGAGTTCATGTCGACGACGTACCCGATCGTGCCGGGTCATGAGATCGTTGGTCGCATCACGAAGGTTGGTTCGGCGGTGACCAAGTTCAAGCCCGGCGATCTCGCCGCAGTTGGTTGCCTCGTAGATTCGGACGGCACCTGTCCCGAATGCAAAGCGGGATTTGAGAACTTCTGCCCAAACCTTACCCTCACGTTCGGTATGCCAGACAAGCACTTGGGAGGGGTAACGTATGGCGGTTACTCCGAGAGCATCGTTGTAGACCAGAGATTCGTACTGCGGGTTCCCTCGAATTTGAACCTGGCTGCTGCTGCGCCTCTGCTCTGCGCAGGAATTACGACGTACTCGCCGATGCGCCGTTGGAAAGTTGGCAAAGACAAGAAGGTTGGCATCGTAGGGCTCGGTGGATTGGGCCACATGGGGGTAAAGTTCGCTCGGGCGTTCGGTACCCACGTGGTTGTCTTTACGACTTCTCCCAACAAAAAGGACGATGCACTTCGATTGGGTGCGCACGAGGTTGTAGTTTCGCGTGACGCCAACGAAATGCAAAAGCACGCCGGTAGCTTCGATTTCATTCTCGACGCAGTTTCAGCCGATCACGACATCAACGCCTATATCTACCTGCTCGCCCGCGACGGCAATCTCACGATCGTCGGCGCGCCTGCGAAGCCTCTCGGCGTCGTTGCCTTCGCCCTGATTATGCGCAATCGCAACTTTTCGGGCTCGAACATTGGCGGCATCCGCGAAACCCAGGAGATGCTCGATTTTTGTGGGCAACACAACATCACGGCCGATGTGGAAGTGATCCCAATCCAGAAGATCAACGAAGCCTACGAGAGACTGCTCAGGTCCGACGTGAAATACCGGTTCTCCATCGATATGGACTCTCTGAAAGCGGAGTAGACCGATGACCAAGCACCTTCGCTTCTCTGGTAGCACATTTTCTAAATTGGAAGAGCATGGGGTTTCGGCATCCGTCGTTCTACGCAGGGCCGGACTGCCCCAGGAATACGCGAAACAACCGCTGGTGCTCCTTAAAACGGACGAACTGTTTGCCCTCTGGCGTGCCATTGGCGAGGTCAGCACAAATCCCGCTATTGGCCTCCTGCTTGGCACTGAAACGAGAACGGAACGCTTTCACCCCATTGGCTTGGCGGCACTTTCTTCAGAGAATTTCGGTGCGGCCATGAACCAAATGGCCCGCTACAAAAAGCTCACTTGCCCGGAAGAGATCATTCAGAAGAAGGACAACAAGGAGTGGAGCATTCAGTTCCGCTGGCTTCTCGCGGATGAACCTGAGCCTCAGGTGATGATTGAATGTGCATTCGCATGGGTTCTCTCGATAGCGCGCCACGGTACGGGTACGCGCCTGTCACCTCTTCGCGTTGAGTTCGTGGAAGCCCGCTCGAACGTGAAGGCGATGGAACGTCACTTCGGTTGCCCCATTCGTTGTGGGTGCTCTCGCAACGCAATTGTGTTTCGTGCCGTCGACGCCGAGCGTAAGTTCGTGACTCGTAACGCGGAGCTTCTGGGCCTGCTCGCACCACAGTTTGAAAAAGAACTGGAGCAGGAGAATGCTGCAGAGAACTTTATCGAGCGAGTCAGGTTGGCCATAGAACAAAAACTCACCGGGCGACGCCCCACGATCGAAGACATTGCCGACGCGTTGCACATCAGCTCTCGTACTCTGCAAAGGAAGCTCCAGGAGGAGGGCACCAGCTTCCAGCACGTTTTAGAAGAGGCTCGTCATCAACTCGCACGCCGCTTCCTAAATAACTCGGTGCTCGAATTGAATGAAGCGGCCTATCTTCTCGGATACGAAGACGGGAACTCCTTCGTGCGTGCGTTTCGCACTTGGGAAGGCGTTCCTCCCGCTCGGTGGCGCGAGATGCAGCGTTCAAGCGCGGTATCGTGAATGCCAATCTGAAAAAGGAAGCAAAGCAAAAGGAGAAGTTATGCAGAAGCGCAAACTAGGAAAGAGCAACCTGGAAGTGTCCGCCATTGGGCTGGGCTGTATGGGTCTGAGCTTCGGTTACGGACCAGCAACCGATAGACAACAAGCAATCAAGCTCATCCGCACAGCATTCGAGCGGGGCGTGACATTTTTTGATACCGCCGAGGCCTATGGTCCGTTCCTGAACGAAGAAGTTGTCGGCGAGGCCGTTGAGCCTTTCCGAAACAAAGTGGTGATTGCCACCAAGTTCGGCTTTCAGGATGGCGACTCGAAGAAGGGTCTGGACAGCCGTCCGGAGCGGATTCGCGAAGTGGTGGATGCCGCTCTGAAGCGCCTCAGGACGGATGTCATCGATCTCTTTTACCAGCATCGCGTCGACCCGAAGGTGCCGATTGAGGATGTTGCCGGCAGCGTGAAGGATCTCATCCAGCAGGGCAAAGTGAAGCATTTCGGAATGTCCGAGGCCGGTGTCGAGGCGATCCGTCGTGCTCACGCAGTTCAGCCCGTTGCGGCCCTCCAGAGCGAATACTCACTGTGGTGGCGAGAGCCAGAAAAGGAAATCCTCCCGACGCTTGAGGAACTCGGAATTGGTTTTGTCCCGTTCAGCCCGTTAGGAAAGGGTTTCCTCACGGGCGCAATTAACGCGAACACGAAGTTCGACAGCACAGATTTTCGCAACATTGTTCCGCGCTTTACGGAGGAGAACCGCAAAGCGAATCAGGGTTTAGTGAATGTGCTCGGCGAGATCGCGGTCCAAAAGAAAGCGACTTCGGCTCAGGTCGCGATTGCGTGGCTGCTTGCTCAGAAACCATGGATCGTTCCGATTCCCGGCACCACGAAGTTACATCGTTTAGAGGAGAATCTCGGCGCGGCAAACATCGAATTATCCGAAAGCGACCTTCGCGAAATCGGTGTAGCTGTGTCGAAGATCCCTGTGCAAGGCGACCGCTACCCGGCGCATTTGCAGCAGAGAGTCAATCGCTAACCGTTGTTTCAGAGTCTCGAGGGACGTGAATGGCACCAAACGAAAGAGCGCAAAAGAATCACGATAAACTGTTTCCGGGTCACGTTTCCACACTAGCGGTGACGGACCCGGAGTTGATCGAAGTCTTCGACAATTTTGCCTTTGATGAAGTGCTCAGCCACGGCAGTCTGGATGCGCGGACGCGCCTGATGGTACAACTCGCATCGATGATCGCCTCACAGGCTCTTCGCGAGTATCGGGTGATGATTAAACCCGCGCTCACCGTCGGCGTTACGCCCGTTGAAATCAAGGAAATCGTCTACCAGGCGGTGCCGTACGTAGGCATGGCTAAAGTGTTTGACTTCCTTCACGCGACCAATGAAGTGCTGAAGGAAAACGGTGTCTCGCTGCCGCTGTCGGGTCAATCCACGTCCACACCAGAAACTCGTGCGCAGAAGGGATTCTCTGTCCAGAAAGAAATAGTTGGGGAGGAGGGCCTGCAGAGACTCCTCGCATCGGCCCCCGAGGACGAACAGCACATTTATCGCTTTCTTACCGCGAACTGCTTCGGCGATCACGTTTCGCGCTCCGGTATCGACCTGCCCACGCGAGAACTGCTTACTTTCAGCATGTTGGTATCCCTGGGCGGATGTGATCCGCAGGTCAAAGGACACGCGGCTGCCAACCTTCACGTGGGCAACACTCGCGCCAAGCTGATTGATGTCCTCACCCACTTATTGCCGTTCATTGGCTATCCCAGAACGCTGAACGGTCTGCGAGCTGTGGATGAAGTTACTTCGTCCGTAGCGAACGACCGCAGGGAGGAACGATGAACGAGACGCGCAAAACAGTGCTCGTGGTCGGTTCTACCGGCAGCATCGGACACCTCGTCGTGGAAGAGGCAGCACGGCGTGGCTACGCCATGCGTGCTTTAGCACGCACGACTTCCAAGGCCCGCAGTTTTCCTGCTGAAGTCGAAGTGATCTCTGGGGACGTTACTCGGCCAGAGACCCTAGGCGAAGCAGTACACGGAATCGACGCCGTCGTTTTTACGTTAGGCTCGGACGGCTTGGGCAAGGCAGGAGCGGAAACCGTGGATTACGGTGGAGTACGCAACATCTTGAACGCTTTGGGCTCGCAAAAACCTCGCATTGCGTTGATGACTTCGATCGGCGTTACAAATCGCGACGGTTCCTACAATCGCTCGACTGAATCTCACGACTGGAAACGACGCGCAGAAAGGCTGGTGCGAGCGAGTGGCTTGTCCTACACCATCGTCCGACCAGGTTGGTTTGACTACAACAGCCCCAACCAACACAAACTGCTATTCCTGCAGGGTGACCTGCGGCAAGCTGGGGACCCTAGTGATGGCGTCATTGCGCGACGTCAAATCGCGCAAGTGCTGGTACACAGCTTGTCGTCCGAAGCAGCCCTGCGGAAGACCTTCGAACTGGTCGCGGTCACGGGTCCGGCACAAGAGAACTTCGATCCTCTATTAGCAGCGCTCGATGCTGATCCGACGGACGCATTGGATGGCGTTCGGGACACGCCAAACCAGCCGCTGGAGGAAGAACCGCAGCGTGTCCTGGACGACCTTCGCAGCTTGTCAGCAAACCGGGGCTAGGCGCAGCCCTTCACAAAGCGCAAGGTTAGAGATTGCGACTGGTTCACCTGGTCTGAGGCATCGGGTGTCTTAGTATGCGCTGGCTCTCGACACGCAAAGTCCTGGTTAGTCGACTAACCAGAAAAGTGGCTCACAGTACTTCCGCCTAAGCCGCCCGTTCCGGCCCCCTCAGAGTTTCCCCGTCAAGAGCATTGCAAGATCAGTGCAAGGGAGTGAATTCCGTAGTGTTGCTTCAGCCATTCTCCGAGGAGTTGCCAGCCGATACCGTCACCGAACCTCGTCCCGCTCGGGCTCTGACCGACGAGAAAACGGGCGAAGATCGAGAATTAACGCCGTGACAAACAGCGCAATCGCGGCGGCATGAATGAGGTACTTCCAGGGGCCAATGCTGCCATCGGAAGCGATCACAATTAGGCAGCAGCCGACCGCGATGAGGGATGTGGAGTTCGATTTGCGATTGTCTGGCATAGAGACACCCGTCGGGCATTATTAGAAGAGCTAGATACGATTGCGGTGCGCGCGGTCACCGTATCGGGTGACCGCGCGCTCAACGGCAAACGCGTCCCAACCCCGCCCACACGCGCCCCTCTCGGCCGGGCCGGTCCTTTGCCAGGTGCGTGCCGATTTTAACTTGACTATCTATTTCATTAGTAGTAATATATCTGTTTCGGACGGTGGCCGCTGGACGCGCCACCGGGGTCTCGCTCGCCCGCCGCTCTTTGAAAACCGAATCTCGCGTTTCCAATCACGGCGTAACCACGCCACGTCCGTACCGGATTTTCTGCACGTACCGTACGCTCATTTCGCCAACTTGCTTTGTTTCTTCTACTTCCGGCGCGTACTACAGAAACACGGGGGGTAGGGGGGTGCCACCACCACCCACTCATTGTTCGACCGATATCACCGTTACCGATTTGGGCTCCACCTTGACCGTCACCTTCCCACCCTCGACTTTGGCCGAAATTGCTTTCGGTGCCACCGTATTCGGCGCGTCGGACGTGTTCACGCTATCCACCTTTGCCGCCGTCAGTGTTTCCCCTGACGCGGACTTGGCTGCCACGCCGGCAAGGTTGACCTCGATCTCCGCCGCCTGGTTTGGATCAACGTTGGTGATCTCCATCCACAATTTGCCGGCGGAGTCCTTCGCGGCAATGGCATCCACGCGAGGCAACGTCACGTCGCCGTGCGTGTACGTTCCGGCATCAAACGTCACCGGCACCAACGTCGCGTCCTGGAACGGTACGTACAGCTTGTACACGTAGTACGTCGGCGTCAGAACCATCTTTTCCTTGTCGGTCATGATCATCGCCTGCAGTACGTTGATCATCTGCGCGATGTTCGCCATGCGAACCCGCTCCCCATGCCTCGCGAATATGTTCAGGTTGAGTGCTGCCAGCACCGCATCCCTCATGCTGTTCTGCTGCACCAGAAAACCGGGATTCGTGCCCGCCGATGGTGCGTACCACGCGCCCCACTCATCCACCACCAGCGCCACCTTCTTCTGCGGGTCGTACGTGTCCATGATCGCCGAGTACTTGCTGACGAGATTCTCCATGTCCAATGTGTACTTGAGCATTTGTGCGTACTCGGTCTCCCCGAATCCTGTCGATGCATAGGAAGGCGGCCATTTCCCCACGGTGTAGGAGTGCATCGACAGTCCGTTAATATCCCAACTCCACGTGTGAGTCTGGTACGCCTTCATCACCGTCTCCGCCCAATCCACCCAGCGAGGTTCGCCCCCTCCCGGACCGACTGCAATCTTCAGCATCTGCTGCTTGTCCTGTTGATCCGGATTGAAATTCCTCACGAAGCGGCTGTAGATCTTGAGTTGGCTCAGATAGTAATCGGCCGACATGTTCCCGCCGCAGTCCCAGCTTTCGTTGCCGATGCCGAGAAACGCCACCTTGTAGGGAGCCGGATGGCCGTCAGCTGCACGCTCCTTCGCCAGTGTCGTCGGCTGTGCTGTCGTCAGGTACTCGAGCCATTCAGACGCCTCCTGCGGAGTGCCCGAGCCGACGTTTACGGACACATAAGCCTCTGCGCCGATCTGGTTCAGGAAGTCCATGAACTCAATCGTGCCGAAGGTGTTGGGCTCAGTGACGCCACCCCAGTTCGGATTGAGGGTGACTGCTCGCTGCGGCCCCACGCCCTTGTGCCAGTGGTATTCATCGGCGAAGCACCCGCCCGGCCAGCGCACATTCGGTACCTTGACTGCTTTGAGCGCGGTAACTACGTCATTGCGAATACCGCGCGTGTTCGGAATTGAGGAATCCTTGCCGACCCAAATGCCCTCGTAAATACCATGCCCGAGATGTTCGGCGAACTGACCGAACAGGTTGCGGTCGATCTTGGCACCTGGTCTCGAAGCGTCTACCGACAGTTGTATTTTCTGCGCGAGAACCACCGGGGTCGTGGCCCACGCTGCAATGACCATTACGCTGACAAGAAGCCCGCGAATGGAGCGCGAATCAGGTTGCAGAACTTTGAGTGCAGCTCTTGGACACAGTAGTACTGGGTGCATAGGATATTTCTCCGAATGCGCATCACTCAGCCCACCGGCGAGCAAACTGGATGAGCTCGGGTATGCGACGTTAACTTTGGTAAAGCGATGACTCAGGTGATGCCACAACCGTTGACGATTGTAAACAAGCTTTTCGCCTTGCCTCCCTCTAACCGCTTGGAAAATTTGAGTTGTACCCGGTTTCGGAACGTGGCATTGTCTCTGCCTGAGAATTCAGCGGAGACCAGCTCTGTGGTGACCCAGACACAGGTGGGTGTGCAAAATTCGAGAGGCGGCAGGGCGTCCAGGTCCCCGGCCCGCCGGGAGCTTTTCCTCAAGCTGGGGCTCCACAGTAATGCGGAGGCTCTGTGCCTGGTACGCGCTGCTCTGGAGCGCGCTACGGAAGTGATGCGGTTTCCCGAACCGGATTCGCGAGCGATTGTGCGTTCCGTGGACGAGGCATTGGCAAACGTGATTCGCCACGCGTACAAAGGCCGCAGCGGGCTTCCAATCGAAGTCATTTGTTCCAGGCTGTGGAATGCTAACGAGAGTGACGCCCCGAAGGGGTTGGAAGTCGTACTGATCGATTCGGGCGTCGCTGCTGACCCCAAGAGGCTGAAGGGGCGGCCGCTGGATGAAGTGCGACCGGGTGGATTGGGAATTCATTTCATAAAACAGAGTATGGACGTAGTAGAATTCCACCGGAAAAGTGGCAAAAATCTGCTGCGTATGGTGAAGTATTTGACTTCCCGCAGGCCGGAAGTTGTGTCCCAAGGAGAAGAGTGACCGTGCAGATCTCAGCAAGACAGTCTATCAGCGGCACGATTTTTGACGTTGCGGGTGACATCGACCTGGCCCACTCGCCAGCGATGCGCAAGGCGCTTTTGGGTGAAATCAAAGAAAAGAAAACGCCCAAAGTCTTCATTAATCTGAAGAATGTCCGTTACATCGACAGTTCTGGAATCGCCTCGCTGGTGGAGGGGCTAAAGGCCTCGCGCGACATCGGTTCACGGCTGATCCTGTTCGCGTTGAATCCGGCAGTGCGGGAGGTGATGGAACTCTCCCGTTTGCAGAAAATTTTCGAGATTTACGAAAACGAGGAACAGGCGCTCGGCGCGTAAGCGGGAGCCTCTTCCTGCTGGAACAGGTCACCAGTCGATTGGAAGCCGTTCAACAAATCGGTGAGAAGGTTCTGGGAGGATTGTCCTATCTCGGCGCGCTGGCCATGCTGGCGGGCCGCTCGGCGTACTTCACCTTCATCGGGCCATTCCAGGGCAAGCCGATCCGCGCTCAGCGAGCAGTTTCTCAAGCCATGGAAGCAGGTGTACGTGCCCTGCCTATCCTGTCCCTGATCACGTTCTTCATCGGGATGATTCTTGCCTTACAAGCGGCGTATGAGCTGCGTCGCTTCGGCGCCATGAGTTACGTCGCCAGCGCCGTGGCGTTGTCGATGACCCGCGAACTGGGGCCATTAATCACGGCGGTGATTGTCATCGGGCGTTCCGGGTCGGCCTTCGCGGCAGAGATAGGAACGATGAAGGTCACGGAAGAAATCGACGCGCTGGAAACGATGGCGATCAACCCCGTGAGTTTTCTGGTGGCGCCGAAGTTTGTGGCCATGATTCTGATGCTGCCGTGCCTGACCATCTGGGCGAATTTCATGGGGATTTTGGGTGGCTCATTGTTTGGAATCTGGCAAGCGGATTTCACGTTCCTCCGCTACGTCAGTGCCTCGCTCGACGCACTCTATCTGCGTGACGTGGTCACCGGACTGATCAAGAGCTTCATGTTCGGCATCACGATTACGGCGGTAGGCTGCCAGGAAGGTTTTAATACGGGCGGCGGCGCGGAGCAGGTCGGCCGCTCAACGACAAAGGCCGTGGTGGTCTCGATTTTCCTTGTGATTTTGGTGGACTTGGTCTTTACAATGCTGTTTTTCTTCATGGGACATGACTGACGATGGCATCAGACTTTGAAACAGAGGACAGGGAAGTCCCGGAGTCGGGTCCGATGATTTCCTTGCGCGATTTGCGCGTCGCGTACGGCGGCGGTCGCGAGATTCTTCACGGTATCACCTTCGACGTGCAGCGCGGCGAGACGCTCGTGATTCTTGGCGGCTCCGGTTCGGGAAAAAGCACGCTCCTGCGAACCCTGGTCGGCCTGGAAAAACCCACGTCCGGCGAAGTACGGATTCGCGGAAAGAATTTTGGCGCGATTTCCGAAGACGAGCGGGACGAGATTCGCAAACATCTGGGGATGTCTTTCCAGGGTGGAGCCCTGTTTGGTTCGATGACCGTGGGCGAAAACGTGGCCTTGCCGCTGCGCGAGCACACCAAATTGGAAGACTCCACTGTCGAAATCATGGTGCGCCTGAAACTGGATCAAGTCGGCTTGTCTGGATTTGAGGATTTCCTGCCCTCGCAGTTGAGCGGCGGCATGAAAAAACGAGCCGCTGTTGCGCGTGCTCTCGCGATGGATCCGGAGATTCTCTTTTTTGATGAGCCATCTGCCGGATTGGACCCCATCATTGCCGCAGGGATCGACCAATTGATTTTGGATCTAAAGAAGGCGTATCGCATGACCATTATTGTGGTCACGCACGAGCTTGCCAGCGCCTATTTGATTGCGGATCGCATGGTGCTCATCAATAAAGGCGATGTGGTGGCCATGGGAACGGTGGAGGAGATGCGAAACAGCAAACATCCGAAGGTGCGCCAGTTTCTTGATCGTGTGCCAGAACCGGCCGTAGCCCAGGAGTTGGATTATCTGCAAATGCTGACGGAACCTGCCTCGAGGCAGGGAGAAGGCCGTCAGGGGAAGAGCAGGTAGGCATGGACGCGAGACGTGAACAGGTCTTCGTAGGATTGTTCGTCATCGTCGCGATAGCGCTGCTGATCGCCACAGTGTTTTCACTCACCGGCGTGTTCGCCAGTGCCACGAAAACGTTCAATGCCAAATTCCCCAATGCGGCTGGCCTCGAGCCGGGTACGACGGTTAGATATGCCGGAGGACCAAAAGTCGGTCGAGTGGAGAAGATTCAGATTGATCCCGCGAATCCGGCCCTGATGGATATGACATTCACGGTCAAAAGCGACGTGCCGGTGAAAACCGACAGCCATGTGGCGATCCTCAGCTTCAGCCCGCTGGGTGATAATCATCTCGAGCTCAAGGCCGGGTCGGCGGCAGCTCCCCGAGCATCCGACGGGGCGTGGCTGCCGGCGGATCCCTACGTTGGATTCAATGACCTGACCGCGGAAATCAACCAGTTGACGCCTCAGGCCAAGGAACTGCTTGCAAATCTGAACGAGCGCGTAACGCAGCTACGCGTCACACTCGATCGCGTCAACGACCTGTTGAATGACAAGAATCGGGACAACGTATCGGCTTCCATCGCGGAGTTGCGCGGCATACTTGCCGAAAACCGGCCGCAGATCAAAAGCACCTTGGACAACGTGAACCAGGCCAGCGCCAAGATCGGCCCTCTGTTGGATCAGATTCACGGCACCATTGACCAGGCCAACGGGACCTTGAAGAAGGTGGATTCCCTGGTTGGCGACAACAAGGAAGACATCCGCGCATCGGTGATCAGGCTTCGAGAATCTCTCGAGAATGTTTCCAAGATCTCCGCGCAGTTGCAGCGCACGCTTGACAACAATGACTACAACATCGACGAGCTGCTGAACAATCTTCGCATCGTTTCCGAAAACTTGAAGGAGTTCACGGACGCCATCAAAACGCGACCCTCAACACTGGTGATCCCCGGGAAGTCCGTTGACCGCAAGCCTGGAGACAAGCAATGAGAACAACCGAGACTACTACGAACCGTCCACTTCAAAGGATCATAACGTCAGCCGGTGTTTTGGCACTCGGCCTCGCGCTTTCGGGCTGCGGCGGCAACCGCCCCATCAAGTACTACCAGATCAGCTATCCCTCGGCGTCCGCAACGAACGCCGACGTGGTCGACACGATCCTGCTGATCCGCGGCTTTGATTCTTCTCGCCTTTACCTGGACGATAGGATTGTGTACGGGTTTGACTCTCCAGAGATGGGAACCTATGAGTATAAGCGGTGGGTTGAACCACCTGTGGAGATTCTGCAGGATTCACTGGTACGCGGGTTGCGGGCGTCCGGCCACTTTAGGGGCGTCTATGCTTTACGGTCGGACATCAATGGTGATTTTGTCCTAGGCGGTCACCTCTACGATTTTAAAGAAGTGGACGGCAGTGCGATCGTGGCGAGATTGAGCTATGAGGCCCGGTTGCGGGACCGCAAGTCTGGTCTTACGGTTTGGAGCTACACCTACAACCACGATGAGCCAGTTGCCGAGAAGACGATCAACGCTTTCGTACAGGCAATGGACAAGAACGTCCAACGAAGCGTGCAGGACATTCAGACTGGCTTGGAGCAGTATTTCAAAGCGCATCCCACGATGTAGAGCCTAGGGTTGGGGTGCATTGATCGCAGCTCTGATGAGTTCTTAAGCATGGGCATAACGTTTCGCAACACTGATTTTTCGTTCGGCATTTCATGTGGATTCAGCATTTTAGCTAGGTCCGCTGAAAACCTCATCGACCTCTCCGTTGAGAAGTTCATCAAGTAGCGGTTGATCCCGTCTGGCCAGTCCGCCATTGATTTCCGCCAATCTCCCAGCTATTCCCTTCATTCTCCGTATTTTACGCTGCCTTGGGCGGTCGTCTCTCCAGTCTTGCGGTTTGGCTCTCTGGTTGCCTTTCTATCAGTCGAGATTTGAGAGCAAGCGGGGTTACAGGAGGCGGGTCATGACAGTCATTCTGGTATTGGCAATGTTCGCAATCTTTCTCACGATCGATTATCTGAGAAAGGGCAAGGCCGTAGAAGCAGCAGATTTGGTGGAAGAAGGTGCCGGAGCAGCGGCGCGCCGGCTGCCGACGATTGTTTCTGGATTCGAGCTGCCCGAGAATCGCCGCTACCATCAGGGGCACACGTGGGCGCTGCAGGAAAGCCCGACGCTGGCGCGAGTTGGGATCGATGACTTTGGAGCAAGGCTGGCCGGCAAGATCGACGAGATCATCCTCCCGAAGCGCGGCCAATGGATTCGTCAGGGACAGAAATTTGCGACGCTGGTTCGCGACGGCCAGAAGACGGAACTCATTTCGCCGCTGGAAGGCGAAGTAACTGGCGTCAATGAAGCTCTCTTTTCTGACCCGGGCACGATGAATGCGGATCCGTACGGCCATGGCTGGCTCGTTTCGGTGCTCTCCCCCGACCTCCCCACGAGTTTCCGGAACCTGTTGAATGGCAGCTTGGCGCGCAAGTGGCTGGCGGATGCCGCGAGTCGGTTGCAAATGAGGATTCCGGCCCTGGCTGGGGCGGTTGCCCAAGACGGTGGCCTGGCGGTGCACGATCTGACGGTTCAGCTGCCAACGACGAAATGGGCGGAAATTACCCGCGAGTTTTTCATGACTGAATGACCAACCCTCCAACCCGATAGGAAGCAGGAGCCTCGATGGAAGAAATCGAGGCTCTTGCCGTTTTTTGAGGTCTTGCCGTTTAGTAATTAAGCAGCGGAAAGTTGCAACGGTATCGAGTGATAGGGGTCACCTCGGAAGGTGACCCACTTCACGGGACTGTATCGCTCTCTTCTTCATACTTGCCTCGGGCAAACGACTGCGTAGAAGGTTTCATCTCTGGCGCGGCCATCCCCGTTGAACTTCTCTACAGTTCACGGACACGAAAGCACGTCGTTTGGCCCCGATGTCCGGGTGGTTCCCCGCCGGAGCTCCGGCCCTCTTACCAATATCGCTCCAGATTGGTGCAGTTCGAAATGAATGCGGTTTGCCCAGGGATTGAGGATCGCTTCAGGGAGCCAGGTCAACTATGAGCAAGGGAATCCTGTACGACGCGACGCTCTGCATCGGCTGCAAGGCATGTGAGGGCGCGTGCGCGGAACACCACGGTCTTCCTTACAACGACGCCATCGCAGCAGAATCGAAGCAATCCGATCACAAGTTTACGGTGGTCCTCACCAAGGACGACAAGTTCATGCGCCGCTTGTGCATGAATTGTCAGGATCCGACGTGCGCTTCGGTGTGTCCGGTAGGCGCTTTCAAGAAATCGGCGGCAGGGCCTGTCACCTATGACGGGACGAAGTGCATTGGCTGCCGCTATTGCCTGCTGGCTTGCCCGTTTTCGGTGCCGAAATATGAGTGGAGTAAGGCGTGGCCGCTCGTGAAGAAGTGCGACATGTGCGCCGACCGTGTTTGGAATGGCCAGCAGACTTCCTGTGCGGAAATCTGCCCGACGGGCGCCACAAAATTCGGCGAACGAGATGATCTGATCGCCGAAGCCAAGGAGCGCATTGCCAAGGGCGAAGGGAAGTACGTCAATCACGTTTACGGAATCGAGGAGGTTGGCGGCACGTCGGTCCTCCTGCTCTCCAGCGTGCCGTTTGAAACGTTTGGCTACAAAACGGATATCAGCACCGAAGCGTTGCCGCTGTATACGTACCGGGTTCTCGAAAAACTGCCCGACGTCGTACTGCTGGCGGTGGTCTCGCTGGGCGGCATCTGGTGGCTTCGCAACCGCAAGGAAGAAGTGGCAGCGGCGGAAGGGCCCGCGTTGCCCAACAAGGCATAGGGAGAGGAATCCATGCTAAAGGTCAAAGTCACGTTCTGGCGAGTGGTCCTCGCGGTGGTGCTCGTCTTTGCCACGTTTGCGACCTACATTCGATTCTTCAAAGGGCTCGGCGCGTCGACCAATTTGAGTGACGCGTTTCCCTGGGGGTTGTGGGTTGGCTTCGACGTGATGTGCGGCGTGATGCTGGCGGCAGGCGGCTTCACCCTCACTGCGTCGGTGTACCTGTTTAATATCAAGAAATTCAAGCCGATCGTCCGGCCAACCGTTCTGACCGCATTCCTGGGCTACCTGCTGGTCTGCGTAGGATTGTTCTTCGACCTGGGGCGCGGGTACCGCATCTGGCATCCGCTGGTGATGTGGAATCCGCATTCCGTCATGTTCGAAGTGGCGTGGTGCGTCACGCTGTACACAACGGTGCTATCCCTCGAATTTGCCGGCGTTCTATTTGAACGATTCAAGATGGAAAAAGCCGTGCGGATTCAGCACGCGATTATTATTCCGCTCGTTATCGCGGGAGTCGTGCTCTCGACGCTGCACCAGTCATCCCTCGGCAGTTTGTACCTGATTCTCCCCAATAAGCTGCATCCTTTCTGGTACACCCCGATTCTTCCCGTCCTGTTCTTCCTTTCGGCAGTATGCGTCGGGTTAGCCATGACCATCTTTGAGTCATCGATGAGCGCGAAGCACTTTGGCAAGGAACTGGAACTTCCATTGATCAAAGGGCTGGGCCGTACGCTGCTCGTAGTGCTCTGTATTTATACAGTTGTCCGGTTGCAGGACCTATTTCATCGCGACGCATTGCGCCTGCTGAGCCGCGGCGGTTGGGAGAGCGGACTCTTCATTGTGGAAATGCTCATGGCCAGCATTATCCCGATTAGCCTTCTCCTGTTCCCAAAGGTCAGGCAGAACCCGAAGGGTCTGTATTTGTCGGCGGTGATCTGTCTGTTGGGTTTTGTCACGAACCGCATGAATGTCGCGATCACGGGACTGGAGTCTGCCGCCGGCCAACACTATTTCCCGAAGTGGACGGAGATCATTATCACGCTGGCCATCATTGGTGTCGGCTTCTTGATTTTTGCCCTTGCGGCAAAGTATCTACCCATCTTCACGCAAGAATCGGCCCACGTTTCTGTCGAGGAACCAGAGGTTATTGCCCCCAGCGAGGTAGAACTCTGGAATGCTCAACCCTGATGCGAGATCGCGGCTTCGATCCGTCTGGAGCAAACTGACGGGGAGTCTGAGCGTCCGCTTGCTCGTACTGTTGGTCTCGTCGATGGCCGTGGTGTTCGGCGTTTTGGGGTATGTGAATATCCAACTGCATCGCAGGCACCTCGAAAGAACGACGCTTGCGGATGCCGCACGCATGAGCAGTGTGATCAAGCGCAACACGTCTTACTACATGCTCCGCAACCAGCGGGATGGGCTCTACCACATCATCACGGACATGGCCAACGAGCCGGAGATGGTTCGCATTCGCATCATCAATGAGCAGGGCAGTATCAGCTTTTCCTCCGATCCTTCAGAAATGGGCAAACTGGTGGACCAGCGAATGCAAGTGCACGACACTCTGCCCTCGGGAGTGTCGACGTTCCACCTGGCGAGCGACAAGCAGACGTTTCACACATACACGCTTCCCAATGGCGAACGAGCCCTAGGCGTAATCGATCCAATCGATAATGCCAAAGCCTGCTCGGAAGCCGAGTGCCACGCGCATCCGGCGTCGATCAAGATGCTGGGAGTCCTCGATACCAACATTTCGCTCGCTTCCACTGACAAAAGCGTGGAGGAGAGCCGGCATCAGGTCCTGCTTTACACCGTGCTGGCCATTCTCGGCGTTGCGCTTCTGTGTTCGGAGTTCGTGAAGCGCATGCTTGGCAAGCCGCTGGTAGCTTTGAACGAAGGTACCAAGCGCCTGGGCTCAGGCGAGTTGGGGTACCAGATTCAGCTGGAATCCAGCGGCGAACTGAGAGACTTAGCGAGCTCTTTCAACACGATGAGCCGGCAGCTCCACGAAGCCCGGGATGAGATCGACGCCTGGACGGAAACATTGGAAAAGCGCGTGGAGGAAAAGACACGCCAGCTCAGCGGGGCACAGGAGGAAATGCTGCGCGTTGAACGGATGGCCTCCATCGGCAAACTGGCGGCAGTTGTGGCGCATGAAATCAACAACCCACTTGCGGGCATACTCACGTACTCGAAATTGCTGAAAAAACGGCTGAGCCGGGAAGCGAATCCCGATCCGGAAAACATTAGCATGCTGGACCTCATGGAGTCGGAGAGCCGGCGCTGCGGGGAAATCGTCAAGAACCTGATGACCTTCGCCCGGCCAACCTCCATGAACCGGGAACCCGCAGACCTGAACGTCGTGATCGATCGGTGCGTTCGACTCGTGCAGCACCAGCTCGATTTGAAGAATATCGAGCTTCACGTCGAAGTCGACCACAGCCTGTCAACCGTGCGGTGCGATATCGGCCAGATTGAACAGGTGATGCTGGCGCTGGTGATGAATGCGATAGACGCCCTATCCAACGGCGGAAATCTCACGTTGCGATCCCGCAAGGGACCGGGCCCCGGCGAAGTTCAACTGGAAGTACGGGATGACGGCGTCGGCATGCCACCTGAAGTGATGAAAAACATGTTCGAGCCCTTTTTCACCACCAAAGAGCACGGCCGTGGTCTCGGACTGGGCCTGGCAATCAGCCGAAATATTGTCGACCGGCACGGCGGCCGCATTGAGGTGGCCTCCGAGCCCGGTCGTGGAACCGCTTTCACTATCACGTTACCTGTACAGTCGACCGTTGCGCCGGCGCCTGCTTCCGCCGGCAGCCTTGTGTGAGGAGTTGACGTATGACAACGAAGGCTAACTTACTCGTGGTGGACGACGAACTCATCGTCCGCGATTCTCTGGACAAATGGTTCCGCGAAGAGGGATATGACGTGGCCGTCGCGGACAGCGCGCAAGACGCACTCACGAAAATGGCCGCCCGCCGCTACGATCTGGCTCTGGTCGACATCAAAATGCCCGGGACGGACGGGGTGGAACTGCAGCGTCGCATGCACGAGATCGACCCGGAGATGCTGGTGATTATCATGACCGGCTATGCTTCGGTCGAGACCGCCGTGGCCGCCCTGAAGAATGGAGCGTATGACTACGTATCCAAGCCGTTCGACCCGGATGATATCGCGCACACGGTCCACAACGCGCTGTCGCATCGGCGCGCCCAGGAAGAAAATGCGCGCTTGCGCGAGACGGTGGCTTCGGTCGTGCGTCCACAAGAGATCGTCGGCCAAAGTGTCGCGATGATTCGCGTCTTCGAGGCCATTCAGACTGTTGGGCCGACGGATGCCACGGTTCTTATAACCGGCGAGAGTGGAACCGGGAAGGAGCTTTGTGCCCGTGCGATCCACGCAGCCAGCCCGCGCCACTATAATCCGCTGGTGGTGATTCATTGCGGAGCGCTGACGGAAACTCTTCTCGAAAGCGAGCTGTTTGGCCACGAAAAAGG
>Ga0335071_10001511_pt1 | contig 25063 bp, 24 predicted proteins | sample Lox_Sample_15_FD_206724 | JGI IMG/M metagenome (GOLD analysis project Ga0335071, IMG submission 206724) | Soil microbial communities from Loxahatchee National Wildlife Refuge, Florida, United States - Lox_Sample_1.5 | ecosystem: Environmental > Terrestrial > Soil > Wetlands | place: USA...
CGCGATGCCCGCGGTCGACCAGACCGACGACCTGCACCGCCTGCGGGCGCCCGAAGTCCATGAGCGCGTCCATTGCGGCGCGGATGGTGCGCCCGGTGCTCACCACGTCGTCGACCAGCACCACCACGCGTCCGTCGACGGCGGACGGCATCTCGGTGCGCCGGAGCGGCGGGCGGTCGCCGCGCGAGAGCAGGTCGTCGCGGTACAGCGTCGTGTCGAGGATGCCGACCGGCACCTCGAGCTCGGCGATCTGATGGAGATTCGCAGCGATCGCGCGGGCCAGCGGCACACCGCCGTTCGGGATGGCGACGAGATAGAGATCGCCGAGGTGCTCGTTGTGCTCGACGAGCTCGTGCGCGATGCGCACCAGCGCGCGGCGGATCGCGGTGTCGTCGAGGACGACGCGCTCCGCGCTCTCGCCGGACGGGGCGGAGCGCGGGTCGGGACCGGCCGTGGCGTTGGGCGAGGGGACCACGCGCGCACCTTTGTCCGCCTCTCGGGACGGACTTAAAAGGAACGGTCTCAGGGCTGGATCGGGGTCAGGATACCGGCGGAGCCTCCCCCGTCAACCCCGCTTCAGCGCTTCGTCACCTGGCTCGCCGTCGGAAGGTCCGCGCTCGACCAGCCTCCGCCGAGCGCCTCGATCAGGAGCACGCTCGCGGTCATCCGCTCGCCGCGCAGCTCGACGTCGGTGCGCTCGTCGGCAAGCGCGATGGCCTGGACGGTGACGACGTCGAGATAGCTTACGGTGCCCGCGCGGTACTGGTTGGTGGTGAGCACGACCGACTCGCGCGCCGCCTCCACGGCCGCCGCCTGCGCCACCGCCTCGTCCTGGAAGATGCGCAGCGCCGCGAGCTGGTCCTCGACGCCCTGGAAGGCACCCAGCACCGTGTCGCGATACGCCGCCACGCTGGCGTCGAAGCTGGCCCGCGCGAAGTCCGTCTGCGCCCGCCGGAGGCCCCCGTCGAACACCGTTTCAGAGACAGAAGGTCCGACCGACCAGAGCCGGCTGGCCCAGGTGAACCACTCGGCCAGGCTCGCGCTCTCGAAGCCACCGGAGGCGCTGAGCGTGACCGTCGGGTAGTAGGCGGACTCGGCGACGCCGATCTGCGCGTTGGCCGCCGCCATCCGGCGCTCGGCGGCCGCGATGTCGGGGCGCCGCTCGAGGAGCTCCGACGGCAGGCCGACGGGCACGCTCGGCGGCGTCGCGTCCAGCGGGTCGCTCGCGATCGAGAGCTGCTCGGGGGGGCGGCCGACGAGCCGCGCGATGGCGTGCTCGGTCTGCGCCCTCTGCACGCCCACGTCGATCGCCTGCGCCCGCGTCGTCTCGAGCTGCGCCTGCGCCTGCACCACGTCGGTGCGCGCCGCGACGCCCGCGTCGTAGCGATTCTTCGTCATCTGGAGCGATGTCTCGAACGCCACGACCGTGTCGTCGAGCAGCCGCCGCACGGCGTCGAGCGTGCGCAGCGTGAAGTAGTCCTGCGCGAGCTGCGCCTGCAGGCTGAGCTGCGCGGACGCGAGGTCCCCGGCGCTCGCCTGCGCCCCGGCCTGCTGCGACTCGACGCTGCGCCGCACGCGCCCCCACAGATCCGGCTCCCACGACGCGTCGACGGGCAGCGACTGCTCGGTCACCGCGCCCTGCGTCGAGGAGAAGTTCGCAATGTTTGCGGACGCGCGAGAGCGCGTGGCACCGATGCCGATCGCGACGGTCGGGAAGTAGCTCGAGCGCGCCTCCCGCACCAGGGCGCGCGACTCCGCGTAGGTCGCCACCGCCTGTGCCAACGTCTGGTTGGCCGCGACCACCTGGGTCTCGAGCGCATCGAGGTCGGGGTCGCCGAACACCTCCCACCACGAGCCGCGCAGCTCGGCGTCCTTCGGCTCCGCGCGCTTCCAGCCCTCGAGCTCCTTGAAGGCGGTAGGCGCCTCGAACGGCGGCCGCACGTAGTTCGGCCCGACCGCGCAGCCGCCGGCACCGGTCAGCGCGAGCGCCAGCGCGGCGTCGCGCAACGCACGCGGGGCCCGGATCACGGGCTCCCCCCCGGTGCCGGCGCCGGAGCCCCGCGCCAGCGCCGCTCGCGGACCCCGGAGAGCCGGAGCCGCGCGCGATCGAGATACAGGTAGATCACCGGCGTGGTGTAGAGCGTCAGGATCTGGCTCGCGACGAGGCCGCCGACGATCGCGATCCCGAGCGGGCGGCGCAGCTCCGCTCCGGTGCCGGTGCCGAGCGCCAGCGGGAGCCCGCCGAGCAGCGCCGCCATCGTGGTCATGAGGATCGGGCGGAAGCGCAGCAGACATGCGCGGTAGATCGCCTCGCGGCTCGACAGTCCGAGCCTGCGCTCCGCGTCGAGGGCAAAGTCGATCATCAGGATCGCGTTCTTCTTCACGATCCCGATCAGCAGGATGATGCCGATCAGCGCGATCAGGCTGAGCTCCGTGTGGAAGAGCTGGAGGGCCAGCAGCGCCCCGACCCCCGCCGACGGCAGCGTGGACAGGATCGTGATGGGATGGACCGTGCTCTCGTAGAGGATCCCGAGCACCAGGTAGACGCTCACGAGCGCCGCGGCGATCAGCAGCGGCTCGTTGCGCAGCGAAGCCTGGTACGCCTGCGCCGTGCCCGCGAAGCTCGCATGGATCGAAGCCGGCATGCCGGCGCTGCGCGCGGCCTCGGCGATCGCATCGACCGCGTCGCTCAGCGCGACGCCGGGTGCGAGGTTGAAGGAGAGCGTGACGGCCGGGAACTGTCCCTGGTGGTTCACCGCGAGCGAGCCGGATGAGCGGCGGTCGCGGACCACCGCCGAGAGGGGGACCGAGCGTCCGTCGCCGGTCACGACGTAGATGTCGTGCAGGGACTCGGGGCTCTGCCAGAATTGCGGCTCGGCCTCCATGACGACGTGGTACTGGTTCAGCGCGGTGTAGAGGGTCGACACCTGGCGCTGTCCGAAGGCGTCGTAGAGCGTGTTGTCGAGGAGATGCGCGCTGATGCCGAGGCGCGCCGCGGTCTCGCGGTCGTAGTCGAGCGACGCGTAGAGCCCAGCGTCCTGCTGGTCGCTGCTCACGTCGCTGAGCTGGGGCAGCGCGCGCAGCCGCTCGAGCATGCGCGGCCCCCAGGTGTTGACGTCGACCACGCTCTCGCCCTGCAGCGTGTACTGGTACTGCGCATTGCTCCGCCGCGCCCCGATGCGCAGGTCCTGCATCGCCTGCAGGTACAGCGTCGCCCCGGGGACGCTCGCGAGCTTCGGCCGCAGCCTTGCGATCACCTGGTCGGCGCTGACGCCCCGCTCCTCCAGGGGCTTCAGGGACACGAAGAGTCGCCCGGTGTTCGTGGTCGTGCCCGCGCCCCCACCGGTGAAGGCCACCACGTCGGCCACCGCGGGATCCGCCCGCACGAGGTCCACGATTCGCTCGAGCCGATCCTTCATCGTCTGGAACGACGTGCTCTGGTCGGCCAGGATCGCGCCGGCGAGCCGCCCGGCGTCCTGCTGGGGGAAGAAGCCCTTCGGCGCGCGGATCGCGAGCCAGACGTTGAGCCCGATCACCGCCAGCGCAACCCCGAGCGTGAGCGCCGAGTGCCGCAGCGCCAAGGAGAGCGTCTTCTCGTAGCCGTAGAGCACGCGCTCGAACACGCGCTCGATGGCCGCATGGAAGCGCCCCTGCGCGGCGTGCGGCCGCAGCAGCGTCGCGCACATCATCGGCGTGACCGTGAGCGAGATCACGAGCGAAACGCCGATCGCGATGGAGAGCGTCACCGCGAACTCCCGGAACAGCCGGCCGACGATGCCGCCCATCAGCAGGATCGGAATGAACACGGCGATCAGCGAGATGCTGATCGACACCACGGTGAAGCTGATCTCGCGCGCTCCCACGAGCGCGGCCTGGAGCGGCGATGCGCCCTCCTCGAGATGCCGCGAGATGTCCTCCACCACCACGATGGCGTCGTCGACGACGAATCCGGTCGAGATGGTGAGCGCCATCAGCGACAGGTTGTCGATGCTGTAGCCGAGCAGGTACATGGCACCGAAGGTCCCGACCAGCGAGAGGGGGACCGCGACGCCCGGGATGGCGGTCGCGCGGGCGTTGCGCAGGAAGAAGTAGACGACGCCCACGACCAGCAGCACCGAGAGCAGCAGAGCCCGCTCGACGTCGTGCACCGAGGCACGGATCGTGGCGGTCTGGTCCACCACCACGTCGAGCGAGATCGACTGGGGGAGCACCGCCCGGAGCTGCGGGAGCGTCGCCCGCACGCGGTCGACGGTCTCGATGATGTTGGCGCCGGGCTGACGCCAGATCACGACGAGCACCGACGGCTTGCCGTTCGCCATGCCGAAGGCGCGCACGTCCTCGACCGAGTCGGTCGCCGTGCCGATGGCGGAGATGCGCACCGGGGCGCCGTTGCGGTAGGCCACGATGAGGGGCTGGTACTGGTCCGCGTGCGGAAGCTGGTCGTTGTCGGTGATGTCCCAGCTGCGGTCGTCGTCCGAGATCTGTCCCTTCGGTCGGTTCACGTTGGACGCCGCGAGCGCGCCGCGCACCTGCTCGAGGCTGATGCCGTACCGGAAGAGCGCCGACGGGTTCACGTCCACACGCACGGCCGGGAGGGAGCTCCCGCCCACCAGCACCTGCCCGACCCCGGAAAGCTGCGAGATCTTCTGCTGCAGGATCGTCGAGGCGGCATCGTAGAGCTGGCCGCGGTCGAGGAGATCGGAGGTGAGCGCGAGGATCAGGATCGGTGAGTCGCTGGGATTCGACTTGCGCCAGGTCGGGTTCCCGGGCAGGTTGGCGGGCAGGTAGCTGCGCGCCGCGTTGATCGCCGCCTGCACGTCGCGCGCCGCGGCGTCGACGTCCCGGCTGAGGTCGAACTGGAGCGAGATCGACGTCGAGCCGAGATCGCTCGTCGACGTCATCTCGGTGAGGCCCGCGATGTGGCCGAACTGCCGCTCGAGCGGGGCCGCCACCGACGAGGCCATCGTCTCGGGGCTCGCCCCGGGCAGCGACGCGCTCACCTGGATGGTCGGGTAGTCGGTCTGCGGGAGCGGTGACACCGGCAGGAAGCCGAAGGCGAGGACACCTGAGAGCCCGAGCGCGAACGCCAGCAGCGTGGTCGCCACCGGCCGGCGGATGAAGGTCTCGGAGACGCTCACGCGCCGGCCTCGGCGCGGCCGGCTCGCCACGCCGACACGCGACCCGCGAGGCGGTCGAACGTCAGATAGATCACCGGCGTCGTGTAGAGCGTCAGGAGCTGGCTCACCAGGAGGCCGCCGACGATCGCGATGCCGAGCGGGCGGCGCAGCTCGGAGCCGGTGCCCCCGCCGAGCGCGAGCGGGAGCCCTCCCAGCAGCGCCGCCATGGTGGTCATCATGATCGGCCGGAAGCGCAGCAGGCACGCCTGCAGGATCGCGTCGCGCGGCGTGGAGCCAGCGCGCTGCGCCTCGAGCGCGAAGTCGATCATCATGATCGCGTTCTTCTTGACGATCCCGATCAGCAGGACGATGCCGATCAGCGCGACCACGCCGAATTCGGTCCGGCAGATCAGGAGCGCCAGGAACGCGCCGACCCCGGCGGAGGGCAGCGTCGAGAGGATCGTGATCGGGTGCACGTAGCTCTCGTAGAGCACGCCGAGCACGATGTAGACGGTGATCAGCGCGGCGAGGATCAGGAGCGGCTCGTTGGCGAGCGAGGCCTGGAAGGCCGCGGCGGTGCCCTGGAACGAGCCCTGGATGCTCTGCGGAAGCCCGATCTCCCGCTCCGCGCCCTGGATGGCGGTGACCGCATCGCCGAGCGCCGCCCCCGGCGCGAGGTTGAACGAGAGCGTGACGGAGGGGAACTGCCCCTGGTGGTTGACCGCGAGCGAGGTGGTGCCCGGCTGGTAGGACGCGAAGGTCGCGAGCGGGGTCGGGCCACCCGCGGCATCCACGTAGATGTCCTGGAGCTGCGACGGCTTCTTCTGGTACTCGGGCGCCACCTCGAGCACCACGTGGTACTGGTTGAGCTGCGTGAACATCGTCGACACCTGGCGCTGCCCATAAGCGTCGTAGAGCGCCTGGTCGATGTGCGACGGCGTGACGCCGAGCCGCGACGCCGTGTCGCGGTCGATCTGCAGCGATGCCTGGAGCCCCAGGCTCTGCTGGTCGCTCGCGACGTCGCGGAGCTCCGGAAGCGCGCGAAGCGCCTCCACCAGGCGCGGCGCCCAGCGCGCGAGATCGGCGGGATCCGGGTCCTCCAGGCTGTACTGGTATTGGGTGCGGCTGACGCGGTCCTCGACCGTGAGGTCCTGGACCGGCTGCATGTAGAGCGTGACGCCCGGAACCTGCGCGAGCTCCGGCTGCAGCCTCCGGATCACCGAGCTCGCGTCGATGCGCCGCTCCTCGAGCGGCTTCAGGTTGATCTGGATGCGGCCGCTGTTCAGCGTCGTGTTGGTGCCGTCGATCCCGATGAACGACGACAGGCTCGCCACGGCGGGGTCGCGCAGGATCACCTCCGCCAGGGACTGCTGCAGGCGCGCCATCGCGGGGAAGGAGACGCTCTGCGCCGCCTCCGAGACCCCGAGGATCACCCCGGTGTCCTGGACGGGGAAGAAGCCCTTCGGGATCACCACGAAGAGCCCGACCGCACCGATCAGCAGCGCCACCGCCACCACGAGCGTCGCGGCCTCGTGTCCGACCACCTTGCGCAGCGTGCGCTCGTAGAGCGCGAGCACCGCGTCGAAGCCGCGCTCCGAGGCGCGGGCGATGCGGCCCGGGCGCGTCTCGGACGCGGGCCGCAGGAGCCGCGCGCACATCATCGGGGTCAGCGTCAGCGAGACGACGGCCGAGACCAGGATCGTGGTGGCGAGCGTGACGGCGAACTCGCGGAACAGGCGCCCGACGATGTCGCCCATGAACAGCAGCGGGATCAGCACGGCGATCAGCGAAACCGTGAGCGACACGATCGTGAAGCCGATCTGCTCGGAGCCCTTGAGGGCCGCCTGCAGGGGCGACTCGCCGGCCTCGATGTAGCGCGCGATGTTCTCGATCATCACGATGGCGTCGTCGACGACGAAGCCGGTCGAGATGGTGAGCGCCATCAGCGAGAGGTTGTCGAGGCTGTAGCCCAGGAGCTGCATCACCCCGAAGGTGCCGACGATCGAGAGCGGCACCGCGACGCTCGGGATCGCCGTGGCGGAGACACTGCGCAGGAAGAGGAAGATCACCAGCACCACGAGCCCGATGGTGAGCATCAGCTCGAACTGCACGTCGCCCACCGAGGCGCGGATCGTCGTGGTGCGATCGGTCAGGATGGAGAGCTGCACGGCGTCCGGAAGGGTCGCCCGGAGCTGCGGCAGCATGCCCTTGATGCGATCCGCGACCTGGATGATGTTCGCACCTGGCTGGCGCTGGATGTTCAGGATCACCGCCGGCGTCTGGTTCATCCAGGCGGCCTGCTTCACGTTCTCGGCACCGTCGATCGCGCGCGCGACGTCCGAGAGCAAGACGGGCGCACCGTTCCGGTAGGCCACGACCAGCGAGGCGTAGTCCTTGGCGGTGAGGATCTGGTCGTTGGCGTCGATCGTGTAGGCCTGGCGCGGCCCGTCGAAGTTCCCCTTCGCCAGGTTGACGTTCGCCGCGGCGATCGCGCTGCGCAGATCCTCGAGGTCGAGGCCGTTGGCCGAGAGCGCAGTGGGGTTGGCCTGGATGCGCACCGCGGGCTTCTGGCCGCCGCTGATGCTCACCAGCCCGACGCCCGGCGCCTGGGCGATCTTCTGCGCCAGCCGGGTATCGGCGAGATCCTCGACCTTCGAGAGGGGCAGCGTGGCCGAGGTCAGCGCGAGCGTGAGGATGGGCGCGTCGGCGGGGTTGGTCTTGCTGTAGATCGGCGGAGCGGGCAGGTCGCTCGGCAGGTAGGTCTGCGCGGCGTTGATGGCCGCCTGCACCTCCTGCTCTGCCACGTCGATGTTGAGGGTGAGCACGAACTGGAGCGTGATCACCGAGCTCCCGTCGGAGCTGGTCGAGGTCATCTGGTTGAGTCCGGGCACCTGCCCGAACTGGCGCTCGAGCGGCGCGGTGACCGAGGATGCCATCACGTCCGGGCTCGCACCGGGATAGAAGGTGACGACCTGGATCGTCGGGTAGTCCACCTGCGGGAGCGCCGACACCGGGAGCTGGCTGTAGGCCACCGCGCCCACCAGCAGCACGCCGACCATCAGCAGCGAGGTGGCCACGGGCCGCAGGATGAAGATGCGCGAGGGGTTCACGCGCGCTCAGCCTTTCGCGTCGGCGCGGGCGGCGGGGATCTCGACCCGGCTTCCCTCCTGCAGCCGGTCGACGCCGCTCACCACCACGAGGTCGCCGGGCGCGAGCCCGCTGCGCACCGCGGTCCGGTCGCCTTCCGTCGCGCCGAGCTCGACCGGGCGCACGGTGACGGTGTGATCGGGCTTCACGAGATACACGAACGTGCGCTGCGCGCTGCGCTGCACCGCCGCGTCGGGCACCACCGTGACGTCGTGCTCGACGTCGATCTGCAGGCGCGCATTCACGAACTGGTTGGGGAAGAGCTGGTTGTCTTCGTTCGGGAAGACGGCCTTCAGCTTGACGGTACCCGTCGTGGGGTCGATCTGGTTGTCGAGGGTCAGGAGCGTTCCGGTCGCGAGCTTCTTCTGGCCGGCGCGATCGAATGCGTCCACCACCAGCTTCTCGCCCGCGCTGAGCTTCTGGTAGACGGGCTGCAGGTTGTCCTCGGCCAGCGTGAAGACGACGGTGATCGGCTGGAGCTGCGTGATCACCAGCATGCCGTTCGAGTCGGCGGCGTGGACGATGTTGCCCGGGTCGAGGAGGCGCAGCCCGACGCGGCCTGTGACCGGCGCCGTGATGCGGGTGTACTCGACGTTCACGGCGGCCGCGTCGATCTGACCGCGGTCGAGCTCGACCGTGCCCTCGTACTGCTTCACCAGCGCCGCCTGCTGGTCGACGGTCTGCTTCGCGATCGAGTCCTGGCGCAGCAGACGCTGGTAGCGCTCGAGGTCCACGCGCGCCTCGGCGAGCAACGCCTCGTCGCGGGCGAGCTGACCCTGCGCCTGCAGGAGCTGCGCCCGGTAGGGACGCGCGTCGATCTCGGCGAGCAGGTCGCCCTGGTGGACCAGCTGCCCCTCGACGTACAGCACCTTCATGAGCTGCCCGTCGACGCGGCTGTGGACGACCACCGTGGCGAGCGGCGTCACGGCGCCGAGGCCGGTCAGGTAGGTTCGGATGTCGCCGCGGGTCGCCGCGGCGGTCACCACCGTGACCGGCGGGGCGCCTCCCGCGGGCTTCTTCCCACCGCCCGTGGGCGCGGCGTCCGGGGCCTTGTCCGACGCGTGAAGCCGCGCCATCCCGAGGACGAGCGCGGCGAGCACGGCCGGGGCGAGCAGCCACGACATGCGGCGGAGAGTGAGCTTGGGCCTTCCCACGGGCTGCCTTGTCGGGCCTCCTCGATCGGCGACTTCGGGTCCCTGCTGCTGATACGGGCCGCGCCGCCGGAACCCACGCGGCGCGGGCTCGAGGCCCCGCGTGGGATCCGGCTGCGGGCGCCGTATCAGGACAGAGAGACCTCGCCAACATGCCGGCGTCGATTGCCACGACGGAGCCGATCTACTACGCCTTCACGGCAGATCGGGAGGCCGCTCGCCTCGCGCGGGCCCGCGCCCGAACGCCCACGATGCGAGACTATCCGGGTGCGGACGACGCGGAGCTCATGGCGTGGACGGCCGCCGGGGATCGCGTCGCGTTCGACGCCCTCGCCGCGCGGCACCTGGAGCGCGCGCACCGCACGGCGCTGCGCATGCTCGGCGACCCGAGCGAGGCGGAGGACGTCACGCAGGACGCGATGCTCGGGATCTGGCAGAACGCATCGTCGTGGGACCCGCGCCGCTCGCGCTTCACGACGTGGTTGTACAGGGTCGTGGTGAACGCGGCGATCGACGCGAGACGCCGCCCGCGCGCCCTGCGGCTCGACGCGGCCGGCGATCCGCCGGACCCCTCGCCGCCTCCTTCCGCGCGGCTCGAGCGCGACGAGCTCGCCCGCGACGTCGCGTCGGCGCTGGCCGCGATGCCCGACCGACAGCGCGCGGCGCTCACGCTCACCTACTTCGAGGGACTCTCCGGCCAGGACGCCGCCGACGTCCTGTCGGTGTCGGTGCGGGGCCTGGAAGGACTGCTGCGGCGCGGCCGGCGCTTCCTTCGCGAGCGGCTGGACCGGCCGACTTCGGGCGGAGAGCGAGCATGACGCAATCGAGGTTCAAATGGCTGCTCGAGAGCTATGGCGCCGCCTTCGAGCGCTGGCCCGAGGCGGAGCGGGAGGACGCCCGCCGGCTGCTCGAGACTTCCCCGGCGGCGCGCGCCGCCCACCAGCGGGCCCTCGCGCTGGACGCCGCGCTCGGCGCCGATCGGCTCGCGATCGACGCCGCGGCCCTGGAGCGAATGCGCGCCGCGATCCGGGTACGCGTGGCGCAGGCGGCGCCCCCGCGCCCGCGCGGCCGCCTGCGTGCGCTGTGGGCGGCGCCGGGCCTGCGACTGGCCGCACTGGCCGCCGCCGCGATCGCCTCGATCTGGATCGGCTGGGCCAGCGCCAACACGCCGCACCCCACCGTGTACGCCGTGCTCGAGGGCAACCCGCTCATCGGAGAGCGCCGATGATCGAGCGGTACGCGCAGAGTGGACGGCTGCTCGCCGCGTCGCTCGTGCTCAACGTGTGCCTGACCGGCTTCCTCGCCGCGCGGCTCTACCACGCCCATCTCGTGCGCACGGAGCGGCCCACCATCGAGGCCGTGCTGTCGGGCATCCAGTCGAAGCTCTCGCGCGACGATTCGGTGCGCTTCATCCAGCCGTTCGAGCGCGACCGCGCCAGGCTCCAGGCCGCGCAGGCGGAGCTCGAGACCGCGCGCACCGCGGTGTGGACGGCGATCGCCGCCGAGCCCTTCGACGCCGACGCGGCCCGCGCCGCGATCGACGTCTGGCGGCAGCGGTCGTCGGAGAACGCCAAGGGCTTCGTCGATTCACTGGCCGACGCAGTGCAGGCAATCTCGCCCGAGGGCCGCGCCACCGTGATCCGCACGCTCGAGGAGCAGCAGCCGACCTTCGCCTCGCACCGGCCACCCGAGGCCGCCGCGAAGTGACGCGCGGCTATTGGATCGAGTGGCCGATCCGGTCCCAGCGCATCCGGTGCGTGAACAGGTCCCACCACGTCATGGGATTCAGCAGCGACGCCCAGCCGCCGTTCCAGTCCCACGACCAGTACAGGACGAAGGCGGGCCCCTTGATGTCGGGCCCGTGCACCGTGCCCCAGATCCGGCTGTCGTTCGAGTAGTCGCGGTTGTCGCCCATCATGAAGTAGCGGTCGGGCTCGAGCGTGATCCGCTCCTTCTCCGGCCCGGCCACGCTCGGGTCGTGGAGGATCGCGTGCGGGCGGCCCTCGAGATCCTCGCGGCCGACGCGCAGCACCCGCCCGTTCTCGTCCTTGAAGGTCTCCTGGGTGAGCTCCCACGGGACGCGCTGCCCGTTGACGAAGACCGTTCCACCCCGTACCTCGATGGTGTCGCCGGGCAGCCCGACGATGCGCTTCACGAAGCGGTCGGTGTCGAGGTCGGGCCGCAGGTCGGCCGGGTAGATGCGGCCGACGCGATCGCGCGCCACCGTGAACACCACGACGTCGCCGCGCTGGGGCTTGCGCCAGCCGGGCAGCCGGTAGTCGGTGAAGGGGATCTTGGGCCCGTAGGCGAACTTGTTGACGAACAGGTGGTCGCCGATCAGCAGCGTTGGCAGCATCGAGCCCGACGGGATGCGGTAGGGCTCGATCACGAAGGCGCGGATCCCGAGCGCGAGGAGCACCGCGACGGCCAGCGTGCCGAACTGGTCCCACGCGCGGCGCGCCAGGCTCGGGCCTCTCGGGGCTCCCGGCTTCAGCCGCGCCGGCTCCCTTGCCAGCTCGGCGCCGCCCGCCGCCTTCGGGCTCATTCGGGCTCCAGCCGGAGGGCGGCCAGGAACGCCTCCTGCGGGATCTCCACCTGCCCCACCCTCTTCATGCGCTTCTTGCCCTCCTTCTGGCGCTCCAGCAGCTTGCGCTTGCGCGAGATGTCGCCGCCGTAGCACTTGGCGGTGACGTTCTTGCGCAGCGCCTTCACCGTCGAGCGTGCGATCACGCGCGATCCGATGGCGGCCTGGATGGCCACCTCGTACATCTGGCGCGGGATGAACTCCTTCAGCTTCCGCACCAGCTCGGAGCCGCGCTGGAACGCCTTGTCTCGGTGCACGATCAGCGAGAGCGCGTCGACCGGCGCACCATTCACGAGGACGTCCAGCTTGACGAGGTCGGCAGGCCGGAAGCCGACCAGCTCGTAGTCGAACGAGCCGTAGCCGCGGGTCGCGCTCTTCAGGCGGTCGTGGAAGTCGGCCACGATCTCCGCGAGCGGCAGCTCGTAGCGCACCTGCACGCGCATCCCGTGCTGCATCATGTCGCGCTGCTGGCCGCGGCGCTCCTGGCAGAGCGCGAGCACGGCGCCCACGTGCTCGGCCGGCACGTGGATGGTCGCGAGCATCACGGGCTCCTCGATGCGCTCGATGCGCGCCACGTCGGGCAGCGCCGCGGGGCTGTCGATCTCGAGCACGTCGCCGTCCGGGGGGCTCGGCGCGCCGGCCCGCGGACCCGACGCACGGCTTCCCTGGAGCACCACCCGGTATCGTACCGTCGGCGACGTGGTGATCAGCTCGAGCCCGTACTCGCGCTCCAGCCGCTCCTGGATGATCTCCGCGTGCAGGAAGCCGAGGAAGCCGCAGCGGAAGCCGAAGCCGAGCGCCGCGCTGGTCTCGGGCTCGTAGCGGAACGAGGCGTCGTTCAGCCGCAGCTTCTCGAGAGCGGCCTTGAGGGCGCCGTACGCGTCGGCATCGACCGGATACAGGCCGGCGAACACCATCGGCTTCACCTCGCGGAAGCCGGGCAGCGCCTCCGCGGCCGGGCGCGCGACCGTCGTCAAGGTGTCGCCGATGCGCACGTCGTCGAGCGTCTTGATGCCCGCCACGACGATGCCCACCTCGCCCGTCTCGAGCGCGTCCACCGCGCGCGGATGCGGGTCCACGACGTCGAGATCCTGGACGTCGTGCTCCGAGCCGCGCGCCATGAGCTTCACGGAGGCACCGCGCGCGAGACGGCCGTCGACCACCCGCACCAGCAGCACGACGCCGACGTAGGAATCGAACCACGAGTCGAAGAGCAGCGCGCGCAGCGGCGCCTCCGGATCCCCGCGCGGCGCCGGCACGCGCGCGACGATGCGCTCCAGCAGCTCCGCCACGCCCGCGCCCGTCTTGGCCGACACGCGGAGGGCGTCGGTGGCCTCGAGCCCGAGCACGTCCTCGATCTCCTGGGCCACCCGGTCCGGCTCCGCCGACGGCAGGTCGATCTTGTTGAGCACCGGCAGGATCTCGAGGTTCGCCTCGAGCGCGAGATAGGTGTTGGCCAGCGTCTGCGCCTCGATCCCCTGCGCTGCGTCCACCACCAGCACGGCGCCCTCGCAGGCCTGCAGCGCGCGGGAGACCTCGTAGGAGAAGTCGACGTGCCCGGGCGTATCGATCAGGTTGAGCACGTAGAGCTCGCCGTCGGCGGCGCGGTGGTAGATCCGGGCGGTCTGGGCCTTGATGGTGATGCCGCGCTCGCGCTCGAGGTCCATCTTGTCGAGGAACTGGGCCCGCTTCTCGCGGTCGGTGAGCGCGCGGGTCTCGTCGAGCAGCCGATCGGCGAGCGTGCTCTTGCCGTGGTCGACGTGCGCGATGATGCAGAAGTTGCGGATGCGCCGCTGCTCGGTCACGGAGCCGGACTCGCCTCCGCCGCGAGCGCCTTCTCGAAGTATGCGTGGGTGCGGCGGAGCCCCTCCTCGACCGGCACCCGCGGCTCCCAGCCGAGGACGCGGCGCGCCAGCGCGATGTCGGGGCGGCGCACCTTCGGGTCGTCGGGCGGGAGATCGCGGTGGACCAGCGGGCTCGAGCTGCCGGTGATGCGCAGGATCGCCTGCGCCATCTGGAGCAGCGAGAGCTCGTTCGGGTTGCCGACGTTCATCGGTCCGACGTAGTCGCTGTTGAGCAGGCGCCAGATGCCCTCGATCAGATCGTCGACGTAGCAGAACGAGCGCGTCTGCGAGCCGTCGCCGAAGATCGTGATCGGCTCGCCGCGCAACGCCTGGCAGAAGAAATTGGGAATCGCTCGGCCGTCGTGGATCTGCATTCGCGGGCCGAAGGTGTTGAAGATGCGGACGATGCGGACGTCGACGCCGTGGTGGCGGTGGTAGGCCATCGTCATTGCCTCGGCGAAGCGCTTGGCCTCGTCGTAGACCCCCCGCACGCCCACCGGATTCACGCGCCCCCAGTAGCTCTCGGGCTGCGGATTGACCTCTGGATCGCCGTAGCACTCCGAGGTGCTGGCCAGCAGGAAGCGCGCGCCCTTTGCCTTGGCGAGGCCGAGCGCCTTGTGGGTGCCGAGCGACCCGACCTTCAGGATCTGGATCGGCAGCCGCTCGAAGTCCGCGGGGCTGGCCGGCGACGCGAAGTGCAGCACGGCGTCGAGCGCACCCGCCACGTACAGGAAGTTGGTGACGTCGTAGTGCTCGAAGGCGAAGCGGGGATGGCCGAGCAGCGGCTCGACGTTGTCCATGCGACCCGTGAGCAGGTTGTCGAGACAGAGCACCTCGCAGCCCTCGCCGAGCAGGCGCTCGCACAGGTGGGACCCGAGGAATCCGGCGCCGCCGGTGACGAGCACCCGGCGCAGGCTGCGCGTGCTCAAGGGAACCTCCGTCCTCTCAGTCGAGGCCCGCGAGCGGCGAAGCGTCGGACTCGAGGTAGGCCCGCAGGCCCTCGCGCCAGGGCGGCATCCGGACGCCCGCCCCCTCGGTCCGCCCGAGATCGAGCACCGACCAGGCCGGGCGCGGCGCAGGCCGCGGGTACTCGTCCGTCGTGACCTTCTCGATGGGCAGCTCCGGGTGGCCCCAGGCGTCGACCGCCGCCCTGGCGAGCTCCCACCAGGTGGCCGTGCCCGAATTGGCGACATGATAGAGACCGCGCGCGTCCGCCTCCACCAGCCGCAGCAGCGCGTCCGCCAGGTGTCCGGCGTAGGTGGGGCTTCCGCGCTGGTCATCGACCACGCGCAGCGGGGCTCCGCCACCGCGGGCGCGCGCGGCCGCTTGGAGGATGGTCGCCACGAAGTTGCGTCCCGGCCCGAAGACCCACGCCGTCCGCACCACCAGCGCGTCGGGACAGCCGGCGAGCGCGCGGCGCTCGCCCTCGAGCTTGGTCCTCCCGTAGACCGAGGTCGGCGCCGTGGGATCGTCCTCGCGGTAGGGACGCGCGCTGCGGCCGTCGAAGACGTAGTCGGTCGAGATCTGGACGAGGCGGGCGCCCACGGCGTGGCACGCGTCCGCCACGAAGCCCGGCGCCCGCGCGTTGGCCCGCTCCGCCGCCTCGGGCTCGCTCTCGCAGCGGTCGACCTGCGTCATCGCGGCGGTGTTCGCGACCACGTCCGGCCGCAGCTCGCGGAGCGCGGCGTGCACCGCCTTCTCGTCGGTGACGTCGAGCGCCTCCCGGTCGAGCGCCGCCCCCAGTGCGAAGTGGCGATGGCTGCGCAGGCGCGCGGCGAGGCAGCGCCCGAGCTGGCCTCCAGCGCCCGTCACGACCCAGCGCCGGGTCAAGGCGCGCCCTCGGCCATCACCCAGGTCGGCAGCTTTTCTCGCTTCCCGAGGCGCTCGGCGACGCGCTCGGCCTCGCCGCGGTCGGCGAGCGGGCCGACCCGGACCCGCCACTTTCTGGTGTCGGATCCCGCGGCCGGAGCGACGTAGACGGGGAAGCCCTGGCTCTCGAGCTTGCGGGCGAGCTGCTCGGCCGGCGCGGCGTCGGCGAAGGCGCCGACCTGTACCGAGAAGCCGCGGCCGGGGGCCGGGCTCGGGGCGGGCGGCGCGGCGTCGACACTGGGCGCCGGCTCCGGGGCCGCCGCCGAGGCGGGAGCCTGCGGCCGCGCCTCGGGCGGCGCGGCCCGGGCCGCGGCGGGCGCCGGAGGCTCGGGAGCTGCGGGCACCGCCTCGCCGGCACCTCGGGATGCAACGTCGGGCGCGGACGGCGCGGCGCCTAAAGCCGGCTGCCCGGACTCCGTTCCGCCCGCGATCGGACGCGGCCCGGGCACCACCGCCACCGAGTGTGTCTTGCCCGTCACGTAGTCGAGCAGGAGCTGCGGCTCCTCCATCATCAGCCCTGCCACGATGCCGAGCGCGAAGCCGAGCACGACGAGGAGCCCCGCCCCGAGCAGGGCGGAGAGCAGCGTCGGACCGCGCCGGCGCGCGCGCCGGCGGCCGGCCGCGCCGCGCTCGGGCGCCGGCCGGCTCACATGCGCTCCGGCGCGGCGATGCCGAGCAGCGCGAGCCCGTTGCCCAGCACGACGCGCACCGCCCGTGCAAGACCGAGACGCGCGCGCGTGAGCGCGGCGTCGTCCGACAACACACGGTGTCGGATGCCATCCTGCACGTACGGGTTCCAGAGGCCCGCGACCTCGCGGAGGTAGTAGGCGATGTGGTGCGGCTCCCGCGCCGCGGCGGCCTGCGCGACCACCTCCGGCAGCTCGAGGAGCTTGCGGATCAGCACCAGCTCCTCGGGCAGCACGAGCGGCGATGGATCGAGCGGCTCGGAGGCGAGGGAGACGCCGGCCTCCGCCGCCTTGCGCTCGATGCCGTGTGTGCGCGCGTGCGCGTACTGCACGTAGTAGGCTGGGTTCTTCTTCCAGTCCTTCTCCTTGGCCAGATCGACGTCGAAGTCGAGATGGCCGTCCGCCTTGCGCTCGATCATGAAGAAGCGGAAGACGTCCGAGCCGACCTCGGCGAGCAGCTCGTCGACGGTGACGTAGGTCGCCCGCCGCTTCGACTGCTTCACCGTCTCGCCGCCGCGCGACAGCGTCACGAACTGGTTCATCACGAGCTCGATCGCGTCCGCCGGGCAGCCGAGCGCCGCGGCGGCCGCGCGGACGAACGGGAACTGGTCGATGTGGTCGGCGCCCTGGACGTCGACCACGCGCTCGAAGCCGCGCCGGAACTTCTCCCGGTGGTAGGCGACGTCGGGCAGAAGGTAGGTCGGCTCGCCACTGCTCTTCACCAGCACGCGGTCGCGCTCCAGGCCGAGCGCGGTGGCGGCCAGCCACACGGCTCCGTCCTTCTCATACACGAGGCCGCGGGCGCGCAGGTCGCCGAGCGCCTCCTCGATCTTCCCGCCGGTGTAGAGCGACATCTCGTTGTAGAAGACGTCGAAGCGTACCCCGAGCGCGGAGAGCGTCGCGCGGAACTCCTCGAAGATCCGCTCCTGCGCGCGCTCGCGGAAGATCCCGTCGCCGGGCTCGCTCGCGAGGCGGTCGCCGTACTCGCCGCGCAGGGCCTCGGCGATGTCGTACACGTAGTCGCCGAGATAGCCGCCCTTCGGGAAGGCGACCGGCAGCCCGTCGCTGCGCTCCGGCCACGCGGCCTCGGGATCCGCCAGGCACTCCGGCGGCGGCGGGGCGGCGCGCCCCAGCAGCTCGAGGTACCGCGCCTTCACCGACTCGCCGAGGACGCGCATCTGGCGACCGCCGTCGTTGAAGTAGAACTCGCGGGTCACGGCGTGACCGGTGGCTTGCAGCAGACGCGCGATGGTGTCTCCGAGCACGGCCTGCCGCCCGTGCCCGAGCGTCAGGGGACCCGTCGGGTTCGCCGAGACGAACTCGACCTGGATACGCTCCGCGACGCGCGCGGCGGCGTGCCCGAACCGCGCGCCCGCCTGCAGGATTCCGAGCAGGCCGGCGCGCCACTCGTCGTCGGCGATCCAGAGGTTCACGAAGCCCGGCCCGGCCACCTCGGCCCGCGCCACGAGCCCCTCGGCCCCGGCGAGCCGCTCGACCAGACGCGCCGCGACGTCTCGCGGCGGGCGCCGCAGCCGCTTGGCGAGCACGAGAGCGGCGTTGGTCGCGAAATCGCCATGGTCCGCCTGGCGCGGCGCCTCGAGGCTCACGCCGGGAGCGGCCTCCTCATCGCCGGCCTCGGCGAGCAGGCCCTCGACGCCCCGCTGCAGCGCCGCGCGCAGCCGCTCCTTCATCGCCGCAGCATCTCCCCGGGCCCCCGCGCCGTCAAGGAATCGGGCGCTGGGCCCCGGCCTCGGGCTGCGGCGGCACCCGCACCAGCACCTCGCCCGGGCGCGCCCAGCGAAGATCCTCGCGGACGGCGCGCTCCTGCGTGAAGGGCTCGGTGCGCAGCTTCTGCGCCTCCTCCGCGAGCGATCCGTTCTGCCGCTCGAGGCCGCGCACGCGCGCCTCGGCCTGCGCCACGTCCGAGCGGAGCAAGAGCCACGTCGAGATCCCGTCGTTGGGATCGAGCCATGCCCAGGCGGCAGCTGCGGCCACCAGACCGAGCGCGAGCAGCAGCGAGCGCACGAGATTCCTCGGGAGGCGCGCCCATCCTAGCAGGGCTCAGTTCGATCCGCCCGATGGCGCGGCGAGCCCGCGGATCCGATCGCGGTAGGCGTCGCTGTCCCAGTCGCGCGGTCCGATGTAGCGGGCCAGGATCCGGCCGTCGCGATCGATCAGGTACGACTCGGGATAGCGGTAGCTCTGATACGCGCTCGCGACGCGCTTCTCGGGATCGAGCAGGATCGGAAAGCGGAGCCCGAGCCGGTCCCGGTAGGCGCGCACGTCGTCGGCGGACTGGTCGACGGACACCGCCACCAGCTCGAAGTCTGTGCCGGCGAGCGCGTTCGCGAGGCGCTGCATCGCCGGCATCTCGTCCTCACACGGCTTGCACCAGGTCGCCCAGAAGTTCAGCAGCACCACCCGGCCCCGCAGCGACTCGAGCGCGAGGTTGGGCCCGCCGTCGAGCCGCGCCAGCTCGAAGGTCGGCGCGACCTGGCCCGCCCGGATCGGATCGGGCGGCGGCTTGGAGAGCCAGAAGACGGCGGAGACGGCGGCCGCGGCCGCGGCGGCCAGGGCCCACGCTCGAAGCCGGGGCGACAAGGGGGACCTAGGTGCCCTTGGAGGACTTCGTCTTGCGCGTCGGCTTCGGCTCGCGCGCCTTGCCCTTGGCGGGCTTTTCGGCCCGGGTGGGCTTCTCGGCCCGCGCGCGCCGGCCGGCCGGCTTCTCCTCGCCACGGGCGCGCTCGCTCCGCTCCTTCGCGGTCTTCGCCGCCTCGGCGGCCTTGGCCGGCAGCGCGGTGCGGTCGACCAGCTCGATCATCGACACCGGCGCGGCGTCGCCCACCCGGGTGCGCAGCTTCAGCACCCGCGTGTAGCCCCCCGGGCGCGTGCGGTAGCGCTCCGCCAGCTCCTCGAACAGCTTCGCCGCCACGGCACGGCTGCGCACCACGCGCAGCGCCTGGCGCCGCGCGTGCAGGCTGCCCCGCTTGCCCAGCGTGATCATGCGCTCGGCTACCCGGCGCAGCTCCTTCGCCTTGGCATCCGTCGTCTCGATCTGTTCGTGCTCGAGCAGCGACGTCACCAGGTTGCGGAGCATCGCGCGCCGGTGGGAGCTGGTGCGGCCGAGCTTGCGCCCTGCGTTGCGGTGCCTCATGCGGCGATCGCCCTCACGCCTCGCGCGACTCGCGGATCTTCTCGAGGTCCTTGCGCGCGGGGAAGTTGTCGAGCGTCATGCCCAGCGAGAGACCCATCGAGGCGAGCACCTCCTTGATCTCGTTGAGCGACTTGCGCCCGAAGTTCTTCGTCTTCAGCATGTCGGCCTCGGTGCGCTGCACCAGCTCGCCGATGTACTTGATGTTGGCGTTCTGGAGGCAGTTCGCCGATCGTACCGACAGCTCGAGCTCGTCGACGGAGCGGAACAGGTTGGGGTTGAGCGGCTCGGCCTCCTCCGTGCCGGGCAGCATCGCCTCGGTCGGCTCCTCGAAGTTGATGAAGATGGTGAGCTGGTCCTTCAGGATCTTGGCGGCGAAGGCGACCGCGTCCGCCGGGCTCACCGCCCCGTCCGTCCACACCTCGATGTTCAGGCGGTCGAAGTCGGTCTCGCGCCCGACGCGCGCCGGGGTCACCGTGTAGTTCACCTTCAGCACCGGCGAGAAGATCGAGTCGATCGGGATCGTGCCGATCGGCATCTCCTCCGTCTTGTTCTTCTCCGCCGGGCGGTAGCCCTTGCCGCTGCCGACGGTCACCTCGAGCTCCACGTCGGCCTCGGGATTGAGCGTCATGATGCGGAGCTCGGGGTTCAGCACCTCGATCGCCGAGTCGTCGGAGACGAGGTCGCCGGCGCGCACCACACCCTCTCCCGAGCGGTGGACCCGGAGCGTGCGCGGCCCCTCGACGTGCATGCGCAGCCGGACCTCCTTCAGGTTGAGGATGACGTCCGCGACGTCCTCCATGACCCCCGGGATGGTCGAGAACTCGTGCAGCACGCCCTTGATGCGGATCGTCGTCACGGCTGCGCCCTGGAGCGAGGAGAGCAGCACGCGCCGGAGCGCGTTGCCGAGCGTCACGCCGAAGCCGCGCTCGAGCGGCTCGCACCAGAAGCGCCCGTAGTTGCGGGTCTGCTCGTCGTCCTCCGTCTCGAGGCGGCGCGGCCGGATCAGCGTGCGCCAGTTGTTCGCGATGATCTCTTGCTGCATGGGTGTCCCCTTGTGCGAAGTCGGATGCGTGCGCCGGCCCGCCCGCGACTAGCGCGAGTAGAGCTCGACGATCAGCTGCTCCTGGATCGGCATGGTGACGTCCTCGCGGGTCGGAAGCGCCTTCACCGTGCCCTCGAAGTGCTCCTTGTCCAGCTCGAGCCAGCCGGGCACCGAGCGGCGCTCGAGCGCCTCGAGCGCGTCTGCGACGCGCTGGATGTTGCGCGAGCCCTCGCGCAGCACGACGCGCGAGCCCGGCTTCACCCGGAACGAGGGCACGTCGACCGTGCGGCCGTTCACCGAGAAGTGCCCGTGGCGCACGAGCTGGCGCGCCTCGGCCCGCGAGGTGGCGAATCCGAGCCGGAACACCACGTTGTCGAGCCGCCGCTCGAGCAGCACCAGCATGTTCTCGCCGGTGCGGCCGCGCATGCGCGCCGCAGCGCCCATGGTGACTCGGAACTGCGCCTCGCCGAGGCCGTACATCCGCTTCACCTTCTGCTTCTCGCGCAGCTGCAGGCCGTAGTCGGAGACGCGGCCGCGCGCCTGCCCGTGCTGGCCCGGGGGATAGGCGCGGCGGTCGACGCCGCACTTCTCCGTGAAGCAGCGGTCGCCCTTCAAGAAGAGCTTGGTGCCCTCGCGCCGGCAGAGGCGGCAGACGGGCCCGGTGTAGCGGGACATGCGATCGCTCCTAGACGCGGCGCCGCTTGGGAGGCCGGCAGCCGTTGTGGGGAATGGGCGTCACGTCGCGGATCATGTTGACGCGCAGGCCCGCTGCGGTCAGCGCTCGGAGCGCCGACTCGCGGCCCGCGCCAGGGCCCTTCACGAAAACCGACACGAAGCGGACGCCGTGCTCCATCGCCTTCTTGGCGCAGTCCTCGGCGGCCGTCTGCGCCGCGAACGGCGTCGACTTGCGAGAGCCCTTGAAACCCTGCTGGCCGCAGCTCGACCACGACAGCGCGTTGCCCGCCGTGTCGGTGATCGTCACGACGGTGTTGTTGAACGTCGACTGGATGTGCGCCACGCCCGCGGCGACGCTCTTCTTGACCTTCTTCTTGGCACCCTTGGCCATGGCTCGCTCCGCCCCTCCATCTCACTTCTTGACCGGCGGCTTCTTCTTGCCGGCGACGGTGCGGACGGGGCCCTTGCGCGTCCGCGCGTTGGTGTGCGTGCGCTGCCCGCGCACGGGCAGGCCGCGGCGATGGCGCAGCCCGCGGTAGCAGCCGATGTCCATCAGCTCCTTGATGTTCTGCTGGACCTCGCGCCGCAGATCGCCCTCGATCTTGAAGTCGCTCTCGATGATCTCGCGCAGGCGCACTACGTCGCCGTCCGAGAGCTGGTCGGTCTTGGTCGCGGTCTCGATGTCGGCCTTCTCGCAGATCCGCCGCGCCGAGGAGCGCCCGATCCCGTAGATGTAGGTGAGCGCCACCTCGAGCCGCTTGTTGCGCGGCAGGTCGATGCCGGCGATGCGCGCCACCGATTGTCCTCCTCCGGCTCCGGGCTCAGCCCTGCCGTTGCTTGTGCTTGGGGTTCTCGCAGATCACGCGCACGACCCCGCGGCGCCGGATGATCCGGCACTTGTCGCACATCTTCCTGACCGAGGCGCGGACCTTCATCTCGTCCTCATCGCTCGGGGCTCGACGCCCCTCAGTGCGACCCCGGAACGCGGGTCAGGACCTCGGGGGTCCCGTCCGTGATCAGGATCGTGTGTTCGAAGTGGGCCGCCAGCGAGCCGTCCGCGGTGACCGCCGTCCACTGGTCGTCGAGCATCCGCACCTCGGGCCCGCCGGCCGTCACCATCGGCTCGATCGCGAACACCATGCCCGGCCGGAGCCGCGGGCCGCGGCCGCCCGGTCCGAAGTTCGGGATCTGCGGCGGCTCGTGCATCTCGCGACCGATGCCGTGGCCGACGAAGGCGCGCACCACCGAGAAGCCCTCCGGCTCCACCCGCTCCTGCACCGCGTGGCCCACGTCCGAGAGCCGCCGCCCGGGCACCATCTCCGCGATCGCCCGGTCGAGCGAGTCGTGAGTCACGTCGATCAGCCGCTGCACCTCCGGGCTCACCGCTCCGATCGGGATCGTGAGCGCCGAATCCCCGTGGTAGCCGTCGAGCGAGGCGCCGAAGTCGAGCGAGAGCACGTCGCCCGTCTTGATCTCGCGCGGGCCCGGGATCCCGTGCACGACCTCCTCGTTCACCGAGACGCAGAGCACCGCCGGGTACGGAGGCAGGCCGTACGGTGCGTAGCCCAGGAACGACGAGGTGAGGCCCCGCCGCTTGATGGCACGGCGGGCCTGCTCGTCGAGCTCCTCGGTGGCCATGCCCGGCCGCGCCGCGTCGCGCAGCTCGAGCAGGACCTCGGCCACCTCGCGCCCCGCAGCGCGCATCGTCTCGATCTCCCGACGCGTCTTGATGCGGATCGATTCGGTGAACGCCGTCATCGCGCCAGCACCTCGCCGATGCGCGCCGCCACGGCGTCGATGCCGCCCTCTCCATCGACCTCGAACAGCACGCCTCGCCGCCGGTAGTAGTCGACCAGCGGCTGGGTCGACTCCCGGTAGACGCGCATGCGGTTGCGGATGATCGCCTCGTTGTCGTCGTTGCGACCCTCGATGGCGGCGCGCCGCAGCAGCCGCTGCACCAGCGTGTCCTCGTCGGCGCGGAGCGCCACGCAGCGCTCGAGCCGGACGCCGAGGCGCTCGAGCATTCGGTCGAGCGCCTCCGCCTGGACCGGCGTGCGCGGAAAGCCGTCGAGGATGAACCCCTTCTGGGCGTCCGGCTGTCGCAGCCGCTCTTCGGCCACCCCGATCACCACCGCGTCGGGCACCAGGTCGCCTCGCTCCATGTAGGCATGCGCCTGCCGGCCCACCTCGCTGCCGGCGCGCACCGCCGCGCGGAGCATGTCGCCGGTCGAGATCTGCGGGATGCCGAGGGCCTTCACCAGGCGCTCGGCCTGGGTCCCCTTGCCCGCTCCCGGGGGCCCGAGCAGCAGCAGGCGCGTCGCCGTCATCGGCCGAGCCGCCCGCGGATGCGCGTGCCCTTGACGAACCCCTCGTACTGGCGCGAGACAAGATGTGCCTCGATCTGCCCGATCGTGTCGAGCGAGACCCCCACCACGATCAGGAGCGCGGTGCCGCCGAAGTAGAACGGCACGCCGCCCTTCTGCGAGAGCAGCACCGGCATCACGCACACCGCGGCCACGTAGACCGCGCCGATCAGGGTCAGGCGCGACAGGATCTTGTCGATGTACTCCGCGGTGCGCTTGCCGGGGCGGATCCCGGGGATGTACGCGCCCGAGCGCTTGATGTTGTCGGCCACGTCGGTCGGGTTGATCACGATCGCGGTATAGAAGAACGCGAAGAAGACGATCAGCGTCACGTAGATCACGTTGTAGAGGGTGCCGCCGAAGGTCAGGTAGTCCTCGAAGAAGTTCTTGATCCCCGGCGACTCGACGAACTGGGCGATCGTCAGGGGGAACATCAGGATCGAGGACGCGAAGATCGGCGGGATCACGCCCGCCGTATTGAGGCGCAGCGGGAAGTAGCTCATGCCGCCCTGCATCACCTTGCGGCCGACCACGCGGCGGGCGTGCTGGATGGGAATGCGCCGCTGCGCGCGCTCGCAGACCACCACGACGCCCGTGACCAGGACCACGCCGGCCAGGAGCAGGATCGCCTGCAGGAGCGAGAACTGGTCGGTGCGCACGAGCTCCCACAGGCTGGCCAGCCGCGAGGGGATCCCCACGATGATGCTGGAGAAGATCACCAGCGAGATGCCGTTGCCGATTCCGCGCTCGGTGATCTGCTCGCCCACCCACATGATGAAGGCGGTGCCGGTGGTGAGCGTGAGCATCGTCATCACCCGGAAGCCCCAGCCGGGGTGCGCCACGGCGTCCTGCCCGAACTGTCCGTTCTCGAGCGCGATGGCGAGCAGCATGCTCTGGAACCCCGCGATCACCACGGTCGCGTAGCGGGTCCACTGCGTGATCTTGCGCCGGCCGGATTCGCCCTCCTTCTGCAGCTGCTCGAGCTGGGGCACCACCACGGCGAGGAGCTGGAAGATGATCGACGCGCTGATGTAGGGCATGATGCCGAGCGCGAAGATCGAGAGCTGCTGCAGGGCTCCACCCGAGAAGAGGTTGAAGAGCCCGAACATGGTGCCGCCCATCTGCTCGAAGAAGTTGCGGATCACCTCCGGGTGGATCCCCGGCGTCACGATGTGCGCCCCGAGGCGATAGACCGCCAGCATCCCGAACGTGAACAGGATGCGGCGCTGGAGCTCCGGAACGCGGCCGATGTTCTGGACGCCGCCGATCAAGCGAGGATCTCCACCGTTCCGCCCGCGGCCTCGATCTTGGCCCGCGCGCTCGCGCTCACGCCGTGCGCGCGCACCACGAGGTTGCGCGGCGCATCGCCCTGGCCGAGGACCTTCACCGGGACGCCGCGGCCGCGGATCAGGCCGCGGCGCGCCAGCGCCT
>Ga0335071_10001512_pt1 | contig 25055 bp, 25 predicted proteins | sample Lox_Sample_15_FD_206724 | JGI IMG/M metagenome (GOLD analysis project Ga0335071, IMG submission 206724) | Soil microbial communities from Loxahatchee National Wildlife Refuge, Florida, United States - Lox_Sample_1.5 | ecosystem: Environmental > Terrestrial > Soil > Wetlands | place: USA...
AAAGGAGCGGGCCCTCACCGAGGCGCACGTGGTGGTGGTCGAGGGCCTGGGGCGCAAGGTCGGGCTGGTGCTCGACGACGTCCTCACCCAGCAGCAGGTGGTCATCAAGCCGCTGGGCAGCGGGATGGGCGACACCGACTACCTCTCCGGCGCCGCCATCCTCTCCGACGGCCGGGTGGGGCTGATCCTCAACGTGGACAAGCTGGCGCAGCTGGCCTCGCGCAGCAGCCGCACGCTGGCGGTGGCCGGGGCCTAGGATGGAGCAGGACACCTTCCAGCAGTTCCAGCAGCTCGCCTACCAGAAGGCGGGGATCTTCCTGCGCCCGGGGAAGGCCGCGCTGGTGCAGGCGCGCCTGGCCAAGCGGCTGCGGGAGCTGGGGCTGGCCACCGAGCGGGACTACCTCGACCACCTCAAGGCAGACGGCGGCGACGAGCTGGTGCTGTTCCTGGATGCCATCTCCACCAACTTCACCAAGTTCTTCCGCGAGCCGGATCACTTCGAGGCGCTGGCTCGCGACGTGGAGGTGCTGCTCTCGTCGGGCCAGGCGCGGTTCCGGATCTGGTGCGCGGGTTGCTCCTCCGGCGAGGAGCCCTACACCGTGGCCATGGTCCTGGAGCCGCTCCTCCAGGCCCGCGACTGGAAGGTGCTGGCCACCGACATCTCCACCCGCGTGCTCTCCCGGGCCGCGGAGGGGGTGTACAGCGAGGAGGAGGTGGAGCCCATCCCCGCGGCGCTCCGGCAGAGGTTCCTGGAGCCGATGGGGGAGGAGCAGGGCGCGGCGCGCTACGCCATGGCCCGGCGCCTGCGCGAGAGGATCACCTTTCACCGGCTCAACCTCGCCAACCGGCCCTACCCCATGAAGGGACCCCTCGACGCCGTCTTCTGCCGCAACGTGATGATCTACTTCGACCGGCCCATGCGTGCCGGCCTGGTGGGCGAGATCGAGCGGCTGCTTCGGCCAGGCGCCCACCTCTTCATCGGCCACTCGGAGACGCTCAACGGGATCGACACGCGGTTGCGCTCCGAGCGCCCGTCGGTCTACCGCCTGCCCGAGGAGATCCGGTGAACCTGGTCACCATTGGCATCGGCGGGCTGGAGGTCTCCCAGGACCGAGGGGCGGTGCTCATCACCCACGGCCTGGGCTCGTGCATCGCGATCATCGCCTACGACCCGAAGCGGAAGGTGGGCGGGATGCTCCACTTCCAGCTCCCCACCTCCTCGCTCTCGCCCCACCGGGCCGCGGAGTCGCCCGGCACCTTCGCCGACACCGGCATCCCGCTCCTCTTCGAGAGGATGTACGCCCTGGGCAGCAGGAAGGGGGACATCGTGGTGAAGGCGGCAGGCGGGGGGAACTTCCACAACGACAATGGCACCTTCGACATCGGGAGGCGCAACCACACCATGATGCGGAAGATCTTCTGGAAGGCCCAGGTGCTGGTGGCCGCGGAGGACGTGGGTGGCAGCAAGTCGCGAACGGCGCGGCTGTACGTGGATACCGGCCAGGTGACGATCCAGTCTGGGTCGGAGGTCACGCCGCTCTGAGACGAGGGCGCCGCCGCGCCCTGGAGGTACGTCGTGGGACTCGACATGCTGGTCGTGGACGATTCGCCGGTGACCCGCAAGATGGTGCGGCGCGCGCTGGGGCTGTGTGGCCTGGAGGTGGCCCAGGTGCACGAGGCGGGTGACGGGGCCGAGGCCCTGGATCAGCTCGGGCGGCACCACATCGACCTGGTGCTGGCGGACATCAACATGCCGGTGATGAACGGGATCGAGCTGGTGGAACGGATGTCCAGCGACCCCGACCTGTGCGGGGTGCCGGTGGTGATCGTGGCCACCCCCATGAGCCAGGACCGGGTCGAGCACGTGCTGGACCGGGGCGCGCGCGCCTACCTGGCCAAGCCGTTCCGCCCCGAGGCGCTGCGCGACGTGGTCGTCCAGATCCTGGGGACGGCGGGAGGATCCGATGCCTGAGCCCACCGTGGATCTCTTGACCGACATCCTGGGGACGGTGCTCCAGGAGTCGGCCTTCATCTTCGCCGAGCCCGACCCGGAGCCGGAGGCCTGGGAAGGCGAGGTGCTCACCGCCCGCATCGCCTTCGAGTCCACCCAGGGCGGATCGCTGCGCCTGGTCACGAGCCCCCGCGCTGCCGCCGAGGTCGCGGCCAACATGCTGGGCATCGATCCGGGCGCGGAGGCGGATGCCAACGGACAGGCGGCCATCTCCGAGTTGCTCAACGTGCTGGGCGGCGCCTTCCTGACCCGCTTCTTCGGGGCCGCGGTCCCCAGCCAGCTCGGGCTTCCCGCCACCTCGGTGGGCACCTCCCCGGAGCCGGCGCCGCACCGGACCTGCGCCGCCGCGGTCCGCCTGGAGAGCGGCGAGGCGATCGTGCTGGAGCTCGACCTGGAGACCCGCTGAGAGAGCGTGAAGGAATCGGCCGGCGCCCCATGGACTGGGGCGGCCGGCCGTGATCTTGTTGGGGGGTGAGCGACGACGATGCCCCGCGAGTGGTGAGGCCGGTCCGCAATCAACTCTCGCTGCAGCCGATGGACCTTGAGGCGCTCGTCCCGGAGGACCATCCGGCGCGAGGGATCTGGGCCTTGGTCGAGCGGCTGGACCTCTCGCTGTTCTACGACGAGATCGAGGCGCGAGGAGAGACGGCTGGACGCCCGGCCACGGACCCGGCAGTGCTGCTGGCGCTGTGGCTCTTCGCGAACTCCGAGGGCGTGGGTAGTGCACGGTTGCTGGAAAGGCTATGCGAGCGCGACGCGCCGTACCGCTGGATTTGCGGCGGCGTGCCGGTGAACTACCACACGCTGTCGGACTTCCGGGTGAAGCACGGGGGGAAGCTGGACCGGCTGATGACGCAGGTACTCGCGGTGTTGATGAAGGAGGGCGTGGTCCAGCTGAAGCGAGTAGCGCAGGATGGGATGAAGATCCGGGCGAGCGCGGGAGCGGCGAGCTTCCGTCGGCGGCAGTCGCTGGAGCGGTGCAGCAAGGAAGCCGAGGAGCAGGTGCGGAAGCTCCGGCGTGAGATCGCCGAGGACCCGTCCGCATCGAGCAAGCGAGTGTCCGCGGCCAAGGAGCGCGCGGCAAAGGCGAGGCTCGATGCGGTGGAGGCCGCGCTGGCAGAGCTCCCGAAGATCGAGGAACTTCGGGCCGAGCGCAACGCATCGAAGCCGTCCGATGCCAAGCGGCGCGGCGAGATCCGGGTCAGCACGACGGATGCCGAGTGCCGCGTGATGAAGATGGCCGATGGCGGCTACCGGCCCGCGTACAACGTGCAGCTCGCCACTGACAGCAGTGGCTTCATCGTCGGGGCCGAGGTCACCAACCGTGGGGTGGACCAGCCGCACGTCGCCCCGATGCTCGATGAGATCAAACGACGGACTCGCAAGACCCCGCGCGAATACCTCGTCGATGGCGGTTTCGTGACCCGGGAGAACATCCAGGTCGTTTCCGAGCGCGGCGCCACGCCCTACGCACCGGTGCCGATGCCACGGAAGGCGGGAGTTGACCCCCATGCGCCAAAGGAGGGCGACACGCCCGAGATCGCCGCCTGGCGCCACCGCATGGCCACCATCGAGGCCAAGCGGATCTACGTGCAGCGCGGCGTGCTGGCCGAGCGCACCAACGCCGATCTGCGCGTGCACCGACGGCTTGACCGCCTCAATGTCCGAGGGCTGGAGAAGGTGAAGACGGTCGTGCTGCTCGCGGCCCTGAGCTTCAACCTCCTGAGACTCATAGGGACCGGCCTGCTGTCGTAGCCAAGACGAGGCCTGCTCGGGTCGGCGGCCTAAACCCAGGCGACCAGACAGGCCAAGCCGACGAACACAGGGCGCCGCTCCTAGGTCGCTGGAAGCCGGAGGTCATCGAACAGCTCCGTGCCGGCTGCCTGAGGCGATACCTTCACGGTCCCTGAGGGCGCTGGCCACGGATTGCGGGCAGGGGGAGTCCGTTCCCGTTGGTCCCCGGCCGCGGCCCAGCCGAGCTAGGCTACCCGGGCCGCGTCCTCCGCCGCCCGCATGATCTCGCCGGCGACCCGGTCGAGCGGCAGCACCTTGTCCACCGCGCCCAGGTCGATGGCCACCTTGGGCATCCCGAAGACCACGCAGCTGGCCTCGTCCTGGGCCACGGTGTGCGCCCCGGCCTCGTGCATGGCCAGGAGCCCCTGGGCGCCGTCCCCGCCCATCCCGGTGAGCAGCACGCCCACGGCGTTGCGCCCAGCGGTGTGGGCTACCGAGCGGAACATGACGTCGACGGAGGGGCGGTGGCGGTTTACCCGCGGCCCCTCCTTCACCTCGACCACGTAGCGAGCGCCGGAGCGGCGCAGGAGCATGTGCTTGTTGCCGGGGGCCACCAGCACCACCCCCGGCACCACCGACTCGCCGCCCTGGGCCTCGCGGGCGTCGAGGTGCGACTCCTCCTTGAGGCGGCTGGCGAAGAAGCGGGTGAACAGCTCGGGCATGTGCTGGGTGATGACGATCCCCGGCGCGTTGGGGGGCAGCCCCTTCAGGATCCGCTCCACCGCCACCGTGCCGCCGGTCGAGGCGCCGATGGCCACCACCTGGTTGGTGGTGCGGGCCAGGGCGCGGGGCGGGGCGATCGGCTGCGAGGCCACCGGCAGGGCCCGCACCCCGGCGCGGGCCACGTCCTTGACCCGCTGGACCAGGTCGCGGGTCATGTCGCCGACCGAGTAGGCCGCCCCGGGCTTGCACATCACGTCGCAGGCGCCGGCCGAGAGCGCCTCCAGGGCCAGGGCCCCGCCGGCCGGGGTCAGCGAGGAGACCACGATCACCGGCGTGGGCCGGTACCGCATGATCTTGTGCAGGAAGGTGATGCCGTCCATCCGCGGCATCTCCATGTCCAGGGTGATGACGTCCGGCTCCCGCTCCAGGATCATGTCGCGGGCGGCGAAGGGGTCGGGGGCGGCGCCCACCACCTCGATCTCCGGGTCGCGGGCCAGTTCCTGCTGGAACACGTTGCGAACCACGGCCGAGTCGTCCACCACCAGGACGCGGATGCGCCGGGACGGTGTCGGCTGAGGCATCATCTGCCCTCCGTCTGTGCGGGGCCCAGCGCCGGCCCCGCCGTCGGAGCCGCGGGGCCCGGGATCAGGAAGGCTGGGCCTCGGTGGTCTGGTTCGTGCGCGAGAGCTCGCGCGCCTCCTCGTTGGAGAGGATGCGGGCGATGTCGAGCAAGAACACGATGCGCTTGTCGTGCTTGCCGACGCCGAGGATGAAGCCGTCGTCGAGGGCGGCGTGGCCCAGCGAGGGGGTGGGCTCGATGTGGTCGGCGTCGATGGTCAGGACCTCGAGCACCTGGTCGACGAGGAGCCCCATGGTCAGGGGCCTGCCGTCGACCGTGCACTGGACCACGATGATCACCGTCTGGTCGGTGGTCTCGCAGCGGTCCATGCCGAACTTGAGGCGGAGGTCGATGACCGGGATGACCTTGCCGCGCAGGTTGATCACGCCGCGGATGAACTCGCGGGTCCGCGGCACGCGGGTGATCTCGAGCAGGCCGATGATCTCCCGGACCTTGAGGATCTCCAGGCCATACTCCTCCCGCGCCAGCTGGAAGGTCATGTACTTCCCCGCCAGGCGGCGGCCGAGCTCGGCTGCCGTGCCGGCGGCGGCGCTGCCCTGGGTCAACGCGTTCCCTGCTTCCACGGTGTCCTCCGGTCTCTGGGCGGCGCGACCTCACGTCTCCGCCGGGCAGGTCCTGCCAGAGCAGCGAATGTGCCACCTGGTCTTGGTCCGGCGGAGGAGGGTACGCCGGGCCGGATCGGCCAAAAGCGCCCTGGTCCCGCGAGGCTACGGCCACGCACCGGAGGTGGCCCGCCCTGCCCGGGCCGGCGCGGCTCCCGGCCTGGCGGGTCCTCCCGACCCGGGTGGCCGCCGCACCCAGGGCGCTCACTGCAGGCCGGTGCCCAGGATCTCGTCCTTGGGGTCGAGCTCCAGCACCAGCTCCACCCGCCGGTTCCGCTCGTGCGCCTCGGGGGAGGTGCCCTGGGCGATGGGGTGGGAGGAGCCGAGGCCCACCGCGGCCAGCAGCTCCGGACGGGCGCCATGGGCCTGCTCCAGGTAGGTGACCACCGTCGCCGCCCGGGCGGCCGAGAGCTCCCAGTTGTTGCGCCAGCGGTCGTTGCCGAGCGGGGTCTCGTCGGTGTGCCCCTCGGCGCGGAGGAGGCGCTGCAGCGGCACCAGCTCGTCGGCGATGGCGTCGAGCACCGGGAGGACCTGCGGCCGGAGCACCGCCTGCCCGGCGTCGAAGAACTCCGCCGCCGCCAGCCGGACGGTGAGCTTGCGCCCCTCCACCACCACCGAGACCACCGGCTTCGCCTGGTGCTCCATGACGAAGGGCCGGACCCGCTTCTCCAGCTTCTTGCGGAGCATCTCGATGGCTTCCTTCTGCTGGTCGGCGTGCTGGGCGCCGCTCTTCAGGGCCGGCCCGCCGCCATCGGCCGGCGGCCCGTCGAAGATGGGCAGGGCGCCGGTGCCGCCGGTGCCGGAGAAGTGCATGGCCCAGCGGATCGACTCCGACGCCTGGAGGAGCCGCTTGTTGTCGACGCGGGACACCGCGTACATCACCACGAAGAAGGCGAAGAGCAGGGTCATGAAGTCGGCGTAGGAGACGAGCCATCTCTCGTGGTTCTCGTGCTCCTCGTGCTTCTGCTTCCTGGCCACGCGATGGCTCGCTTTCTCCCGGGGGCGGGGCCCCCGCCGGCGTCAGGCCGCCCTCTTCTCCGCCTCCGGCGCCAAGCTCGCCTCCTCGCCGGTGAAGGCGCGCAGCTTCTCCTCCAGCACCCGCGGGTTGAGCCCCTCCTGGATGGAGAGCACCCCCTCGGCGATGAGCGTCTTTCGCTCCTTCTCCGCATTCACCTTGAGCTTGATCTTGTTGGCGAAGGGCAGGAACAAGATGTTGGCCGAGCCCACGCCGTAGACCGTGGCCACGAAGGCGGTGGCGATGCCGCCGCCCAGCTTGGACGGGTCGGCGAGGTTCTCCATCACGTGGATGAGGCCGAGGACGGCGCCGAGGATGCCGATGGTGGGGGCGAAGCCGCCGGCCGACTCCCAGACCTTGGCCCCGACGATGTGCTCCTCGAAGTCGGCCTCGACCGCCGCCTCCAGGGTGTCCCGGGTGACCTTGGCGTCGACGCCGTCCACCACGAACTGCAGCGCCCGGCGGAGGAAGGGGTCTTGCACCTCGCCCAGCTTCCCCTCCAGCGCCAGCACGCCGTCGCGTCGAGCCACGCTGGCGAACTCCACGATCTGCTTGGCCAGGCCGCCCAGGTCGGCCTTCTTGTCGGTGAAGGCCAGCTTGGTCATCTTCATCCCCATCACGAACTGCTTCTTGGGGAAGGCGACCATGACCGCGCCGGCGGTGCCACCGAAGATGATGAGCGCCGCGGTGGCCTGGAGGATCGACTCGACGCTCCCGCCCTCCAGCGCCTGGCCGAGGAGGATGAGGCCGATGGCGCAGACCACGCCGCCGATGGTGGTGATGTCCATGGGTCACTCCTTCGCGGGGGCGGGGCGGGGCAGGGAGATGAGGGATCCCCGGCGCTCGGGGCCGCCGGCGATGCGGCGGCGGTAGGCGACGGTCCGGTCCACCACCTCCTCGGGCGGCTCGCGCACCATGAGGTGCAAGCCGCCCTGCAGCTGCAGGACCGTGTCAGGGGTGGCCTCGACGGTGAGGATCTGGTCCGAGTTGACCCAGAGCTCCTTCCCGTCGAGGCGTGTCAGCAGAATCATGGCATTCCCCGCCTGCTTTCCGCTTCGTCACGCCGCGCCCCGCGCTTAAGGGGCGAGGAGGGACTACCGCTTCATGGCGATCAGCTCGGAGAGGAGCTGGTCGGCGGTGGTGATCGACTTGGAGTTGGCCTCGAAGGAGCGCTGGGCGGCGATCATGTCCACGAACTGCTGGGCCAGGTCGACGTTGGACTGCTCCAGCGAGCCGGAGATGACCGAGGCGCGGCCGCCTGCGCCGGGGGCGCCCACCACCGGCTGACCGGACTGCTGACTCTGAGAGTACAGGTTTCCGCCGACGCTCTGCATCTGGTCCGGGGCGGAGAAGTTCGCGACCGCGACCTGCCCCAGCACTCGGGTCTGTCCGTTGGTGAAGGTGCCGTCGATGGTCCCCTGGGAGTCGACCTTGATCGAGGAGAGCTGGCCGGATCCGAACCCGTCCTGGCCGATGAAGGTGGACGCCGAGGTGGAGGAGAACTGGGTCACGCCGGCAAGCCCGGTGCCGCCCGAGCCGGTCGGGTCGCCGAAGTTGAAGGTCAGGGTCTGCGGCGCGGTGGCGCCCAGGGGGTTGAACTGGACCGCGTTCTGGGTGCTGGTCTGCAGCTTGCCGTTGCTGTCGAAGGTGAGGGTGCCGGAGGCGATCTCGGTGAGGGTGCCGGCGGTCCCGCCCTGCAGCCCGCCCCCGTCGGTCATGGCGTGCCAGTCCCAGCTGCCGTCCGCCGTCTTCTGGAAGAACACCTGGGTCTGGTGGGCGGCGCCGAGCGTGTCGTAGACGGCCAGGCTGGTGGTGAAGTTGTAGGTGCTGCTGTCGGTGGGATCGAAGGCGGCGGCCTCGGCGTCGTCGGAGGCGTCGAGGTTGGCCTTGATGGTGATGTTGGCGGTGGCCTGCGGCTGGGCGGAGGCGGTGCCGACCAGGAGATCGCCGGGAAGCCCCGACACGGTGCCGGAGGCGTTCGCCGAGAAGCCCTGGACCCGCAGGCCCTCCAGGTTCACGAGGTAGCCGTCCTTGTCGATGGTGAACTGACCGTCGCGCGTGTAGTAGGCGCCGGTCTGGCCGTTGTAGTCGCCGCTGACGATGAAGAAGCCGTTTCCTTGGAGCGCAAGATCGGTGGCGTTGCCGGTGGAGGTCAGGGCGCCCTGGGTGAGGATCTTCTGCACTGCCTCGAGTTGCGAGCCGAGGCCGACCTCGCCCGAGCCGCCGATGATGTTCTGGGTGAGGGCGTCCTCGAACGAGGCGCGGCCCAGCTTGAAGCCGATGGTGTTGGCGTTGGCGATGTTGTCGCCGATGACGGAGAGGTCGAGGGAAGAGGACTCGAGGCCGGTGGTTCCGGACGACAGGGCGGTGAACAGGGACATGGTGGTTCCTTTCTGTCTAGGGGGGACTAGTTGGTCGAGGAGGTGTCGTAGACCCCCGACACCTGGGAGAGGGTGATCTGCTGGCCTGCCACCAGGAGCTGGGTCACGCCGTTCACGTAGGCCACCCCGGAGACCGTGGCGCGGACCTCCGTCGAACCCTGCACCACGGTGCCGTCGGAGGTCTTCCCGGTGACGCTCAGGGTGTACTGCCCGGTGCTGCAGGGCGCCCCGGAGCCGTCCAGACCGTCCCAGGTGACCGGGTTGGTCCCGGCCGGCTCGGCGCCCAGTTGCAGCGTCCGCACCACCCGGCCGCTGGCGTCGGAGATCACGGCCGTGGTGTCGGCGGTGGCCTGCGGCAGCACCGCCTCGAAGGTCGAGGTGGAGCCGGAGACGAGGCCGATCTGGCTGGCGTTGAACGAGACCTGCTTGCCCACCAGCTCCGTGGCGCTGAGGGCGGTGGCGGAGGCGGTGGCCGTCACCATGGAGTCGATCTTGCCGGACAGCTGCTGGACCTCGGACAGCTCGGAGAACTGCGCCAGCTGCGCCAGCATCTGGGTGTTGTCCACGGGGTTGAGCGGGTCCTGGTTCTGCATCTGGGTGGTGAGGAGCTTCAGGAAGGCGTCCTCCCCCAGGCTGTTGGAGGAAGAGGTGGTGGAGCCGCTGCCGGAGGCCGTGGCGGCGATGTCGCTGAGCGAGCTGCTGATCGAGGACGTAGAGGTGGACACGTGGGCCTCCTAGGCGGTGACATCGTGCCGGCCGTCGTGGACGCGCGTGCGGCGGGCGGGGGTTGAGGGAACGGTGGGGTGAGAGGCGGCGGCCTCTGGGGGCTCGCCGCCGGATCGCCCCTGGCCCTGCGCGGATGAGCCGGCCGAGCCTTGGCCCTGCGGTGCGAAGCCCTGGGGGCCGGCCCCGCTCCGGGAGTCCTGTCCGGCGGCGGCGCCGCCCCGCGGCTCGACCTCGAGACGGGAAAGGCCCAGCCCCTCGGCGGCCAGCGCCCGGGCCAGCTCGGGGGCGTGTGCCTCGACCTGGCGCTGGTCGGACGCCTCCACCCGCACGCGAGCGGCGCCGTCCTGGATGCGCAGGTGGAGGGCGACGTCGCCCAGCGCCTCGGTGGAGACGTGCAGGTGGGCGGAGCCGGCCGAGACCGCGCCCGACACCACCACCTCGCCGGGCTCGGCCGGGAGGGCGGCCGGCGGCGGGGCCTCCTTCACCCGCGCCTGCAGCGGGTCGAGGCGGGCCGATTCCCCGGCGGTGGCGGCGACTGCGGGCGTCGGTTCGGCGTGCGCCGCTGCGGTCGTCGCCTGCCGCGGCTCGGCCTCGCGCTCCGCGGCACCGGCGGCCTTCCCGGGCGCGCCCCGGGAGGCGCCCTCATCGCCGGCGACGCGCGAGGCCTTGGCGGCACCGTCGGCCCGGGCGGCGTGCGCGGCCGCAGCCTCCTGGGCCCACTGTCGGGCCGGGGCCGGCGGTTCCGGCGCGGCGGCCGAGGAGGGGGCCGCCGTCCCGGGCTTCGCCGGCGACGGGCTCACCGAAGGCTGCGGCAGCGAGGAGGGCTCGCCGGGCCCCGGCCGCCCGGCGCGCGCGACCGCCTCCCGCGCCGGCGGGTGCGCCGCCTGCGAGGCGGGGGCGGGGGCCACCGCTTTCGCCGTCGCCGTACCGTCCGCCGGCGCGGCTGCGGATGCCCGTCCGGTCAGGGGCTCGGACGAGGCCACGGACGAGGCCGGCGCCGTGCGGGCGGCGGAGCGCGGCTTGCCGCCGGCAGCGGAGGTCACGTCCAGCGCCGCCGTCGCCACCGGCGAGCGCGAGGCGGCGGCGAGCTGCGCGGCGGCCGCCACCGCGGTCGTGGCCGCCAGGCTGCCATCTTCCGAGTGCGGCGGGAGCGGGGGCTGGGGCACCTCGGCGCGGTACCCCATGGCGGCGTTCGCATCGGGGCGCCGGGCGGGGCGCCCGGGGGCGGAGCCCGCCGTCGCGGCCGCGGCCGCCACGCTGCCAGCGCCCGGGTGGGGAGGGGGCGCGGGCTGGGCCGCCGTGGCGGTGTGCCCCTCCCCGCCGTCCGCCTCGGCGAGCCGGGCGGAGCCCTGGGAGGTGGCGGCCGCCGCGGCGGTCGTGGCCGCCAGGCTGCTTGCGGCCGAGTGCGCGGGGGGGGTGGGCTGGGGCGTCTCGGCGGTGCGTCGCTTCGCGGCGTCCGCTTCGGGGCCCAGGGCCACGCGCCCGGAGGCGGCGGCACCGGCAACCGGAGCGGCAGCGGGGGCGGCAGCGGGCTCGGACGCGGTCAGGGGCGCGGCCAGAGCGGCTGCGGAGGCCGGCGCCGGCGGCGCGGTGGCGATGGCTCGCGTGGCCGCCGCAGACCCGAGCGCCTCCCTGGGGCCGGCGCTGACCACGGCGGTGCGGAGCGTCTCCTCGAAGGTGGCGCCGCCGGCGCGGGCGCCGGGGGCCGTGGGCTTCAGCGTCGCACTCCGCGCGGCGGCGCCGGCGGCCTCCCGCGACCGGGAGGAGGTGGAGGAGAGGATCAGGCGGGCCAGGGTCCTCATGTGCGGTCCTTCCCTGCCAGCAGCGCCAACAGCGCGGCGGCGGTGGCCGGCTCCATCTTCTCGAGCACCAGGGCGGAGTCGCCCGGGCGCATGTGGTTCAGGATGGCGGCGGCCAGCCCGCGGTCGAGCCGGGTGAGCATGGCGGCCGCCTGCTCCGCCTTCATGCCCTTGGTGGTCTTGGCGAGCGTGTCGAGTGACGAGGTGCCGGCCTTCTGGCCGCCGGGGCCGGGCTTCTCGGCCTTGGCCGCCGTGGCCACGGCCGCCTGCAGCCGGGCGGTCTCCTCGCGAAGCGCGGCGCGCGACTTCTCGATCTCCTGGGCCAGCGCCTCGAGCTTCTTGCGCTGTTCGGCCAGGGAGCCCTGCTCCCCCTGGCGGTCCCTCGCGGACCGGCGCAGCTCGTCGAGCAGGGCCCGTGCGCTGAGCGAGGGCGGGGTGGCGGTGGTGGTGGCCCGGGCGGCGGCGGAGATGGCCGCCTCGGAGCTGGCCCGATCGGCGGGCGTGCGAGAGGGAAGCGGGTCGGCGATGCGGGCCTCGCCCCTCTCCCCGGGCGACTTGCCCTCGACGGCGGGCTCCGCGCCGGGATGGGTGTTGGTCGGCGCCCCCTCCGGCGCGCGGGGCGCGGCCGGAGCCAGCGCCGAGGGCTCCCTGGGCGCCGCCGTGGCAGCGGCCGGCTCGGGGGAGGCGGGGGTGCGGGGCTCGGCCGTGGCGGCGGCCAGCCCGGCGGCCAGGATCATGGCCAGCGCGCTAGGCATGGGCCTTCTCCTTCTCGGCAGGGGCGAGGAGCCGGGCCAGGCGGGCCAGCGTCTCGGGGAGGGGAGAGCGTTCCTCCGGCTCCTGCCGCAGGAAGCGGCGCAGCGGCTCGATGCAGGCGATGGCGCGGTCGACGCGAGGGTTGGACCCGGCGGCGTAGGCCCCCACCTCGATGAGGTCGGCGGCGTCGCGGTAGGCGGCCAGCACCTCGCGCGACTCGCGCGCCAGCTCGCGGTGGGCGGGGGTGACGATGTCGTTCATGACCCGGGAGACCGAGGCCAGCACGTCGACCGAGGGGAAGTGGCCCGACTCGGCCAGCTTGCGCGCCAGCATGATGTGGCCGTCGAGGGTGGCGCGGGCGGCGTCGGCGATGGGGTCGCCGGTGGCGTCGTCGCCCTCGGCCAGGACGGTGTAGAAGGCGGTGATGCTGCCGGGGCCGGCGTCGTTCCCGGCCCGTTCCACCAGCCGGGGCAGAAGGGCGAAGGCGGAGGGCGGGTAGCCCTTGGTGGTGGGTGGCTCGCCGGCCGCCAGGCCGATCTCGCGCTGCGCCTGGGCCACGCGCGAGAGCGAGTCCATGAGCAGGAGCACCTTGCGGCCCTGGGCCCGGAAGTGCTCGGCGGCGGCGGTGGCGCTCATGGCGGCGCGCAGCCGCTTGAGGGGGGACTCGTTGCTGGTGGCCACCACCACCACCGAGCGGGCCAGTCCGGCCCCGAGGTCGCGCTCGATGAACTCGCGCACCTCGCGGCCGCGCTCGCCCACCAGCCCCACCACCACCACCTCGGCCTGGGAGGATCGGGCCAGCATCCCCAGGAGCACGCTCTTGCCCACGCCCGGACCGGCCAGGATGGCCAGGCGCTGCCCCTCGCCCACGGTGAGGCAGGCGTCGATGGAGCGGATGCCGAGGGACAGCGGCTGGCTGACCCGGCGGCGCTGCAGGGCCGGAGGCGGGGAGGCATGCAGGGCGGTCCGGTGGTGGAGCAGCGGCGCTGGCCCGCCGTCGACCGGCCGCAGATCGCCGTCCACCACCCGCCCCAGGAGCTCCTCGCCCACCGCCAGGCGGTCGGCCGCGGCGCGCGGGACCACCTCGCAGCCCTCGGCCACGCCGTGGATCTCCGCGAGCGGCATGAGCCGGGCGGTGCCACCCTGGAATCCCACCACCTCGGCGCGCACCAGGCTCCCGTCGTTCGCGTGGATCTCGCAGGACGTGCCCACCGGGACCCGGGGCAGGGTGGCCTCGACCAGGAGCCCCGTGGCCCGCACCACCGTGCCGGTGAGCGGGGTCGGGTCCGCCGCCTCCAGGGCGCGAGCCAGGCGGGGCAGGTCCAGCAGGCGCGGGCGCGGGGCCGGGGTCACGGGGCGCCTTCCTCGGCGACGGCGGCGCGCCACAGCTCGTCGAGCCGGGTCTGGAGCCGTCCGTCCAGCTTGCCGTAGTCGGTGTCGACCACGCAGTCACCCGGGGAGAGCGACGGCTCCGGGACCACCTCCACCACGGCGGCCACCACGCCCAGCCCGTCGGTCGAGAGCGCCGGGGCCAGGGCCTCGGCGTCCTGAGGGTGGAGGCGCACCGTCACCTTGCGGGCGTCGCCGGCCCTCCCGAGGGTGGCCCGGACCAGGGCGGCCAGGGCGTCGGGCGAGGTCTTGAGCTCCGCCTCGAGGATCCGCCGGGCCACCAGGAAGCCCAGCTCCAGGGCGTCGGCGCTGGCCGCCTCAGCCAGCCGGGAGGCCTCGCGCCGCAGCGCTTCCACCGCTCCGGCCACCTTCAGCATGGCCTCGGCGCGGAGGGCGGCGAGCTGCTCCGGCGTGGGGCCGGGAGGAGGGGCCGGGGCGCGCGGCCCCAGGGCGGGGCGCGGCTGGGCATCGCGGGCCGAGGGGGAGGCGAACGCCGCCGGCCGGGCGCAGGAGGCGCCGGCAACCTCGAGGGAGGACAGGAAGCCGGGCTGGCGGGCGTTGCGGTTCATGGGCGAGGCTAGAGCATCTTCTCGGACGGCCCCACGATGGTGATCCGTCCCTGGCTGGCCAGGTCCTGGGCGGTCTTGGCGATCTCCTGCTGCGCAGCCTCGACGCTGGAGAGCTTGACCGGGCCCATGGCGGCCAGGTCGTCGGAGAGCATCTCGGCGGCGCGGGAGGAGAGGTTCTGGAGGAACTTCTGGCGGACGTCGGCGGTGGCGCCCTTGAGGGCCACGGTGAGGCGCTGGGCGTCGACCTCCCGCAGGAGCTGCTGGAGGTCGCGGTCGGCCAGGTGGCCCAGGTCGGTGAAGGTGAAGAGCCGGCCACGGAGCTCGGCGGCCAGCGGGCCGTCGTCCTTCTCGATCTCCGCCAGCACCACGCCCTGCTGCTGGGGGTTGGTGCGGCGGAGGATCTCCAGCGCGGTCGACTTCCCGTCCACCCGGCGCATCCCCCCGGCCACCAGCGCCTTGAGCTCGCTGGAGAGGGCCTGGCCCACCTCGCGGAGGACCTCGGGGGCCACCGACTCGATGGTGGCCATGCGGCGGAGCACGTCGGGCCGGAGCTTCTCGGAGAGGCGGTCCAGCACGCCGGCGGCGCGGGAGGAATCGAGCGAGGACAGGACCAGGGCGATGGTCTGCGGCTGCTCGCGCTGCAGCACCATGGCCAGCGCCTCCGGGTCGGCCTGGGACACCGGCCCCAGCACCTCGTCGGGCGGGGGCGGGGGGACCACGCCGTCGAATGCCCGGCGTGCGGCGTCCGGCCCCAGGGCCCGCTCGGCCACCTGGCGCAGGAGGTCGTCGCCGGCGGCGGTGTCGCCGGCCACCGACTCCATGGTGGACACGAACTGCTCGAGGGCGTCGTTCATGACGTGGGGCCCGTTTGCGCGCAGGTCCTTGGCGCCCATGGCGATGCGCCGGAGCTCGTTCTCGCCGAGGACCTTGAACACGGCGGTGGCCACGTCGGCGCCGATGCCCAGGAGCACTGCGGCGGCGCGCTGGCAGCCGATCCCGGAGGCGTCGATCAGGGCGGAGGTGGGAGGGGGGAGGTCAGGCATGGGGGGCGGACTTCGGGGCTGGGGTGGCCTGCTCCTGCGCCATCCAGGCCTTCAGGATGGAGGCGGCGCGGGCAGGATCCTTGGTGGCGAGCTCCTTGGCCCGGTCGCGCAGGACCGCGGCCGGGTCAGCCAGCGCCGGGCGCCCCCCGGAGGACAGGGCGCCGGCGTCGCGCGCCAGGGCGGCCTCGATCTCGGCCACCCGGGCGCCGGGGAGGATGGGCAGGGGGGTCGGCGCTGCCGGGCGCCCGCGCAGGGCGAAGGCGACGATGGCCAGGGCGGCCAGCCCGCCCAGACCGACCAGCACGGTCCGCACCAGCGGCTTGTCGGCCCACGACGGCTTGGGCGCGGCCTCGGCCGGGCCCTCCTCGGCCCGCACGAACGGCGAGGAGGAGATCTGGAAGCTGTCGCCGCGGCCGGCGTCGAACCCCACGGCCCGCTTGGCCAAGTCGCCCAGCCGCGTCAGCTCGGCGTCGGGGCGCGGCTTCCCGTCCTTGCCGTCGACCAGCACCGCCACCGAGATCCGTTGCAGGCGGGGGACCCGGGCCACGGTGGTGGTGGTGGTGGTGGTGACGTCGAAGTTGCGGGTCTGGTCGTCGGTGGTGGACTGGCTCCTCCCGCGCGTGCCGGCCCCGGGCCCGGGGGAGGCGAGGGGCTGGTTGCCCGCCGCGCCGGCCACGCCGCCACTGGTGGAGCCGTCAGACACGGTCTGCTGGGAGAGCTTGCGCTCGCTCCGTACCGCGGCCGAGTCGGGATCGACCACCTGGGCGTTGGTCTGCACCTCGCTCGTGTCCACCGCGGCGGTGACCCGGGCCACCACCGCGCTCGGCCCCACCGCCTGCTCCAAGAGGTCCACCACCCGCTGCTCCAGGTCCTTCTCCAGGCGGCGCTGGTAGCCGATGGCCTCGCCCATGGCGCCGTCGGAGGTCAGCACCTGGCCGCTCCCGTCCATGACCGAGACCTCCCCTGGGGGGAGCCCGGGCACAGCCGCCGAGACCAGGTGGCGGATGCCGGCCAGCTCGCGGTCGCCCAGGGTGTGGCCCGGCTGCAGGTTCACCACCACCGAGGCGGCGGCGGGGTGGTCCTGGTCGCGGTAGAGCCCCTTCTCCGGAAGGGTGAGGTGGACCCTGGCGCTGCGGACCTGGGCCAGCCGGGAGATCGTTCGTGCCAGCTCGCCCTCGGTGGCGCGGCGCAGGTTCACCTTCTGGGTGAACTCGGACACGCCCAGGTCGCCGCGGTCGAAAATCTCGAACCCCACGCCGCCGCCGCGCGGGAGGCCGGCGCCGGCCAGCAGCAGCCGAGCGTCGTAGACCTTGGAGGCCGGCACGGCCAGCGCCGAGCCGCCCGCCTCCAGGCGGAAGGGGACACCGGCGGTCTTGAGGGCGCCGGCGGCCTCGGCCGAGTCCTCGGTGGTGAGGTTGGTGAAGGCGTACTGGTAGGCCTCGGCCTGGGAGACGGCGCTCCACACCCCCAGCCCGATGGCGGCCACGGCGGAGAGGAGCAGGACCAGCCGCAGCCCGGCGGGAAGGGCGCCGATCAGGCGGGGGAGCTCGCGAAGCTGCTTCAGCAGGGGTTCCATCTCGGGCTCCTGGCCGTCGCTACACGTTCATCCGCATGATTTCCTGGTAGGCCTCGACCACCTTGTTGCGGACCCGGGTGAGGACCCGGAGCGCCACGTCGGCCTTCTCCAGGGCGATGGCGGTCTCGTGCAGGTTGCCGCCCCCCAGGGCCAGACGCTGGGCCTCGCCGTCCGCCTGGCCCTGCAGGGCGTCGACCTTCTGGATGGCCCCGGAGAGCAGCTCGGGGAAGCCCGGCCCGCCCGCGGGGCGCTCCAGCGCCGCGGCGGGCTCGGGGAGGGAGAGGCCAGGGAGTCCGCGGATGCCGTCCATGGCGCACCTACTTGGTGATGTCCAGCGCCCGGGCGGCCATGGTCTTGAGGGTGTCGATGGCCGTGGCGTTGGCGTCGTAGGCCCGCTGGGCGGTGATGAGGTTCACCACCTCGTGGACCGGGTTCACGTTGGGCAAGGTCACGTAGCCGTCCGGGTCGGCGTCGGGGTGGGAGGGGCTGTAGACCCGCCGCCCGGGGCCCTCGTCCTGGGCGATCTCTGCCACCCGCACGCCGGAGACGCCGGTGGGGAGCCCGCCGGCCGCGCCGGCGCCCGCCAGCGAGTCCTCGAACGGGACCGCCTCCAGCACCGGGTCGAGCCGCCTGTAGGGCTTGCCGTCGGGGCCGCGGGTCGTCTCGGCATTGGCCAGGTTGGAGGCGGCGAGGTTGACGCGGACCCGCTCGGCGGAGAGCGCCGAGGCGCTGACATCGAGGGCGGAGAGGAAGTCCATGACGCGCTCCTGTCGCCGCCTCAGGCCTGCCCGTCGGAGGCGGCGTAGCGGAGGATGGCCAGCTTCCGGGCCACGGCCTTGGCGGCGGCCCCGTACTGCAGCGAGTTCTCGGCCACGGCGGCGCTGGCCTTGTCGAGGTCGACCGTGTTCCCGTCCAGGCCGGGCGAGGCGCCGGCCATCTCGAAGACGAACTGCTCGGGTGCCGGCGGCCCGCTGGCACCGCCCGCCAGAGGCATGTCGCCTGGGCGGGCCGCCGACGCCTGCTCCGGCGCGGCCGGGGCGGCGGCGGCGGCCATCGCCGCGGAGAAGTCCAGCTCCCGCTGCACGAAGCCGGGGGTGTTGGCGTTGGCCAGGTTCCCGGCCAGCACCGTCTGCCGGGAGAGCCGCACGTCCAGCGCGCGCTCCAGAGTTCCCAGGGTGGCGTCGAAGATCTTCATGCCGACCCCTCCTGCGAGCGGCGTGCCCAGGCCCGCGCCAGGATCGCGGCGGTCTCGGCAGCCCCGGGTCCGGGATGCGCCGGCAGCTCCGGCCGGGCGCGGGGCGAGGCGATGACCTCCTCGCCCGCCTCTCGCCAGGCGCGCAGCTTGTTGCGCAGGGTGCGCAGGCCGATGTGGAGCAGGCGCGCCGCCTGGGTGCGGTTGCCACCGGCCCGCCGCAGCGCCTCGAGGATGGCGAGCCGCTCCAGCCGGTCGAGGTCGAGCGGGAGGTCCTCGGGGAAGGCGGCGGAGGCGGCCTCCTCGCCGAGGAGGTCGGCGGCACGGAGCGCGGGACCTTCTCGCTGGGCGGCCTTCCGCAGGAGGGCGGCCAGCTCGGCCAGGTTGCCGGGGAGGGGCAGCGAGCGCAGCGCCTCCAGGGCGCCCTCGGACAGGGCGCGGGGCGCCGTCCCGCGGGCCTGCGCCTCCTCGGCCAGGAGGGAGGCCGCGATCCCGGCCAGGTCCTCGGGGCGCTCGCACAGCGGCGGCACCGTTACGGGGAAGACGTCGAGCCGGTAGAACAGGTCGGAGCGGAACCCTCCGGCGGCGACGCGCGCGGCCAGATCGGGGGTGGCGGTGGAGATCACCCGCACGCCCCGCGGGCCGTCGTCGCGGTCCTGGAGCGCCCGTGCCAGGCGGCCCTGGGCCTCGCCCGGGAGGTCCCCCACCTCGCGCAAGAGGAGTGTGCCGCCGGCGCTGGCGGCCAGGGTCGCCTGCAGGGCCGGGTCGGAGGGCCCGCCCGGCGACGCGCAGCGGACCTCCAGGCAGGGCCCGGAGCGGCCCGAGCGCGCGTGCAGGTAGCGTCCCAGCCGCGCCCGGCCGCTGGACCTCGGCCCCACCAGCAGCACCGTGGTCGGGGTCGACGCCACCTCGTCCAGGGTCCGAAGCACCTCGCGCATGGCAGGGCTCTCGGCCACGGGCGGTGGCTCGGAACGGGCGGCTGACGGGGCGGGCGCGGAGCGGGGCAGGTTCACGGCGTGGCTCCCTTCTCCAGGGGCGGGGTCTGGACCAGCCGGGCCGCGGTCAGAGCGGCCCGGGCGCCGGCCAGGTCGGGGTCGTCGGCGGCCGGCGCCTGGGCGCCCGCCGGGGCAGGTCGGTCGCGGACGGCGCGCCGGAGCGCGGCCCAAGTGGCGCTGCGCAGGGTGGCCTCGCCCAGGCGCGAGCGGGCGTAGCGGACGATCTCGTCGGCGCGGGCGCGGTCGCTCCCGGCCAGGTAGAGCTGGGCCACCCGGCGCAGGTGCGGCTCCAGCTCCTGCGCCGGGATGGCACCGGTGAAGGAGGCGAGGAGGTTGGCACCGAACACGGGCGCCCCGGCCCGTTCCGCCTGGGTGGCTGCGGCGCGCGCCAGCTCCAGCACCAGCGGCCCTTCCCGGCGCCCGTACAGGTCGAGGTAGGCGGCCAGCGCCTCGATCCCGCTCGCACCGTCGAGCTCCAGCGACTGCATGAGGACGCCGCGGCACCAGGCCAGCGAGGCCTGGCAGGCGCCGCCGGGGGCGGACTCGCTCGCCAGCAGGCGCGCCGTGTCCAGGAGCCCGCCCTCCAGCGCGGAGAGCCGGGCCCGGCGCAGGACGATGTCCGCCCGCAGCGGGAGATCCACTGCCGTGTCGTCGAAGACGGAGCGGGAGGACTCGGAGGCCAGGCACTTCGGCTCGGTCTCGCACAGGCGAGCGGTAGCGAGGCGCCCCCAGGGAGCCTCGGCGCGAGCCAGGCGCCAGTGGTCCACGGCGGTTGCGGGGTCGTCGGCCCGCAACGCCAGGTCCCCGAGCCGGAGGTGGGCCAGGGGGGAGGGGCCGGCCCGGAGGGCCCGCTCGAAGAGCTCGCGGGCGGTTTCCAAATCGCCGGAGGCGAGCGCGCACTCCCCGGCCACGTCCGGGGTCCGGCCCGGGCAGGGGCCCAGCCCCAGGGCCAGGAGGTCGAAGGGGACCAGGGGCGGCCCCTCGTCCTGGGGCCGCCAGGACGGGACCGAGAGCCGGTAGAGGGCCAGGCCGACCCCCTGGCCGTCCTTGATCACGTCCGCCCGGATGCGCGAGGTGGAGCAGCGGAGCGTGATCCGATCTGGCCCGGCGGTGACCTCCGGGCACAGGCGCGAGGCGCCCCGGAGCCGGAAGAGCGTGGCCGGCACCACCGCCGGCGGCAGGTGGAGGATCCACTCTCGGGTGAAAGGGTGCGCCTCGAGCTGGATCCCCGCCGCGGCGGGAGGCAGATCGAGCCGCTCGGCCTCGCGCACCAGCGAGAGCGGCGGCGGGATCCCCAGGGCGAGCGCCACGATCGCGGCGGTCGACGTCACGAGGGCCATCCAGTGCAACCGCCGTGCACGCCGCTGGCGCCGGGGGCGTGACGCAGGGGAAAAGTCGAGGGAGTACGGGGCGACAGGCCACGGGCGGCGGGGCGCGGCTCACCGGTCGCTGGCTGCGACCGTGCGGGCCAACGCCTCGCCCCGGCCGGCAGCCGGAGGCGGGAGAGGGTCCTCCGTCAGCTGACTGTCGCGTCCCGGTTCCGGCGGCGGAGCTTCTCCACCAGGGTGGTGCGCTGCAGGCCGAGGAGATCGGCGGCTGCCTTCTTGTTTCCCTTGGTGCGCGCCAGCGCGGCCGCGATGTAGGCCTCCTCCAGCCGGCGCAGCAAACGCGGGAGGTCGACCGGCCGGCCGTCGGAGAGGGCCGGGTCGAGCGCGGGCGGGGAGTCCTCGGCGGTGAGCGCGCGGAGGAGGGCCGCGTCGAGGCCGTCCTCCTGCACGTCGGTGGCGGGGGCGGTGGGGAAGGCCGGCGCGGCCTCGTCCAGCACGGGCGCGGCCTCGGCGGCGGTCTGGGAGACGGCGGCGCAGGTCGGCTCGGCCGGCGGGACCACCGAGAGCATCGCGCCGTTGGTCCGACGGGCGCGCAGGGCCAGGGGCAGGTCTGAGGCGCGGATGCTGGGACCCTCGGCGCACACGCTCAGCCGCTCGACCAGGTTCTCGAGTTCGCGGACGTTCCCCGGCCAGTCGTACTGCTGGAGGGTCTCCACCACCGCCGGCTCCAGCGGGCGGCGCTCGCCCCGCAGGGTCCAGAAGTGCTGGAAGAGGAGGAGCGCGTCGCCGCCGCGGGAGCGCAGCGGGGGGATCTCGATGGGGCAGACCAGCAGCCGGTAGTACAGATCGCGGCGGAAGCGGCCGGCGGCCACTTCGGCGGCCAGGTCGCGGTTGGTGGCGGCCACCAGCCGGAAGTCGGCCGGCACCGGCTCGGCGGAGCCGACCGGCTCGTAGGTCCGCTCCTGGAGCACGCGCAGGAGCTTCACCTGGAGCGCCAGGGGGAGTTCGGCCACCTCGTCGAGGAAGAGGGTGCCGCCCTCGGCAGTGGCGATGCGACCCCGGCGCGACTGGTTGGCGCCGGTGAAGGCGCCCCGGACGTGGCCGAAGAGCTCGGACTCGAGCAGCGTCTCCGGGATGGCGCCGCAGTTCACCGGGACCAGGGGACGACCGGCCCGGGAGCTGCGCTCGTGGATGGCCCGGGCGAAGACCTCCTTGCCGGTCCCGGTCTCGCCCGTGAGCAGGACGGTGGCCTCGCTCTGGGCGATCCGCTCACAGGTGCGCACCAGCGCCACCAGGGGGCTATCCGGCCCGCACACGATCTGGGGCGAGGTGCTCCCCGGCTGCGCGGTTCCTGGTTGCGGCCTGGTGGTCATCTTGGGCGCTCCTTGTCCGTTTCGTGGCCAGCGTCGTCGCCTTGGCGTCAGGAGCAAGGCGAGGGCCAACCGTCGTGCCGGCCGGATGGGCCGGGAATCGGGTGGTTTGCCGGTCCCCCGCGGGCTCTCCCTCCGGGGTCGCGCCATACCCTAGCGCCGCGGCCACCCCTCCGGGCCAGGGCTCCTGCGCCGGCGTCCTTGACGATTGGTGAACTCTGGACGCATCGGGGTGGGCCGAGGTGCGCGCACCGCGCCGCCGCCTTGACACCCCAGATCACGCGCCGTTAGGCTCCGCGGCCTCCATGGCGCACGAGTCCGGCCAGCGAGTGGTGGGAGGAACGTCGGGGGCGGCCGCGCCGGCGGCGGGCGGCGCCGACCCACCGGTCGGCCGGGCGCGCGCCGCCTTCGTGTCGCTCGACACAAGGACATACCTGCATCCCACCTCGTTCCCCCTCGAGCTGGGGGGCGAGCTGGCCGAGCTCCGGGTGGCCTATCGCACGTGGGGGAATCTCGATCCCGACGGCGGCAACGCGGTGGTGATCTGTCACGCGCTCACCGGCTCGGCAGACGCGGACCGGTGGTGGACCCGGATGTTCGGGGCGGGGCGAGCCTTCGACCCCGCGGTCGACTTCATCGTCTGCGCCAACATCCTGGGGAGTTGCTACGGCACCACCGGGCCCACCTCGATCGACCCGGCCACCGGGCAGCCCTACCTGGGAAGGTTCCCTGCCATCACCATCCGGGACATGGTCCAGGCCCAGCATGTCCTGGTGGCCGCGCTGGGCGTGCGCCGCATCCGCACGGTGATCGGGGGCTCGCTGGGCGGCATGCAGGCCCTGGAGTGGGCACTGCTGCACCCCGAGCTGGTCGAGTCCCTGATCCTGGTGGCCAGCACCGCCCGTCACTCGGCCTGGGCCATCGGGCTCTCCGAGGCCCAGCGCCAGACCCTCTTCGCCGACCCGCGCTGGCACGACGGGCAGTACTCGCCGGATGCGCCGCCCGAGGCCGGCCTGGCGGCGGCCCGCATGCAGGCCATGCTCTCCTACCGGAGCGCACCGTCCTTCGAGGAGCGCTTCGGCCGGCGGGCCCAGGGCGAGGGGCTGTTCGCGGTCGAGAGCTACCTCCGCCACCAAGGGAAGCAGCTGGTCGACCGGTTCGACCCGGCCACCTACGTGACCCTGACCCGAGCCATGGACACCCACGACGTGGGGCGCGGTCGTGGTGACTTGGACCAGGTGCTGCGGAGCGTGCGCCAGCCCACCCTGGTGGTGTCCATCGACTCCGACCTGCTCTACTGGCCCGTCGAGCAGCGGGAGATGGCCCGGCTCATCCCCGCAGCCCGCTTCGCCGTCCTCGACTCGCCGCATGGGCACGACGCCTTCCTCATCGACGTGGACCGGCTCTCCGACCTGGTGGCCGGGTTCCGCGGCGGCGAGGGCGCCCGCCCCTCGGCGGGCGAGCCGCTGGCCCATCGCTACCGGGAGCGGGGGCTATCGCTTCTGGTGGTGGGCAAGGGGAGGGTGGGCACCGAGCTGCTGGAGCAGCTCCGGGTGCTGCGGCCCGAGCTGGAGCAGGACTACGACGTCGTGCTGCGGGTGGTCGGGGTCGCCGACCGCCGGGGAGCGGTGCTGGCCGAGGAGGGCATCGACCTCGATGGCTGGCGCGAGCGGCTTTCGGCGGCGCCGGAGGAGGGGCCGCTCGACGCTCGCGGCGCAGCCGCGCTGCTCGACCGGCTGTCCCGGCTTCCCGGCCCGGTCCTGGTGGACGTGACCGCCGACGAGGGGATGGCGGAGGTCTACGCCCAGGCCTTCGGGCGCGGCATCGACGTGGTCAGCTCCAACAAGCGGCCCCTCTCGGCGGCCACCGCGCGGCTGGAGGCGGTGCGGGAAGCCCGCCGGCAGCGCGGCCGACACTGGCACTACGACGCCTCGGTGGGGGCGAGCCTCCCGGTGCTGGGCACCCTCCGCCGGCTGATCCGCAGCGGCGACCGGGTGGTCCGGGTGGAGGGCTCGCTCTCCGGGACGGTCGGCTACGTCGCCTGGGAGCTGCAGCGCGGGACACCGCTCTCCCTGGCCCTGCGCTGGGCCATGGGGCTCGGCTACACCGAGGCCGATCCCCGCGACGACCTCTCCGGCGTCGACTCGGCCCGCAAGGCGGTGGTCCTGGCGCGGGAGCTGGGGGGAACCATCGACCTGTCCGAGGTGCAGGTCGAGGCCCTCGTCCCGCCGCAGCTCCTGGTCCCGGGAGGGCCGGAGGCGCTCATCCGCGCGCTCCGCGCCCACGACGAGGCAGTGGCTGCCAGGGTCGAGGCGCTGCGGCGCGAGGGCAGGGTGCTCCGCTACCTGGCCCGGATCGCGCCAGCCGGGCCGGGCGGGAAGTTCACGGCGCGGGTGGGGCCGGCGGCGGTGGAGGCCGATCACCCGGCGGCCCGTCTCACCGGGGTCGAGGCCTACGTGGCCTTCACCACGGCGCGGCACGCCGAGCGCCCCCTCCTCGTGCAGGGCTCGGGCGTGGGCGGGGCCAGCACCGCCGGGGCGCTGCTGGCGGAGATCGTCCGGCTGCCGGTGGGCCACGCAGGGCGGTGAGGGCCTCAGTCGCCCGCCGCAGCCTCGGCTGGCGCCAGCACGATCTCGATGCGCCGGTTCTGGCTGCGCCCCTCCGGCGTGTCGTTGGGTGCGATCGGCTGGTACTCGCCGTAGCCCGCAGCCGCCAGGCGGGTGGGGTCCACGCCGGCCTGCTGGAGGAAGCGGACCACCACCAGGGCACGCGCCGTTGAGAGCTCCCAGTTGGTGGGGAAGGCACTCTTGCCGGTTGGGACGTCGTCCGTGTGCCCCTCGACGCGGATGGTCTTGCCCTGGAGGTTCCGGAAGGCGTCGGCCACCGCCTGGAGCGCGGCCCGCCCGTCCTTCCCCAGCGCCGCCGAGCCCGAGGAGAAGAGGACCTTGTCCTTCATCTTCACGGTCATCTTGCCCCGCAGCTCGGTGATCTCCACGCGGCCGGCCTCGATCTCGCTGCGCAGCGATCCGGCCAGCTGCTCGTACTCGGCGCTCTTGCGCTCCAGGTCGGCCTTGGCCACCTCTAGCGCCTGCTGGGAGCTCTGGGCTTCCGCCAGCAGGGCGTTGGCGGCGTCGAGCTCGGCGCGCTGCTGCGCCAGCGCCTCTTCCTCGCTGGCCAGGTCGCCGCGGAGCTTCTCCGCCTCGGCCGAG
>Ga0335071_10001513_pt1 | contig 25052 bp, 22 predicted proteins | sample Lox_Sample_15_FD_206724 | JGI IMG/M metagenome (GOLD analysis project Ga0335071, IMG submission 206724) | Soil microbial communities from Loxahatchee National Wildlife Refuge, Florida, United States - Lox_Sample_1.5 | ecosystem: Environmental > Terrestrial > Soil > Wetlands | place: USA...
GTATTTCTTTACGATCTGCTGGTAGACAATTTTTGCACTCGACTTGTCACCGAGCTTCTGAAAGGCCATTCCCTGTTTGAGAAGCGCATAGGGAACCTTGTCCCCGTTTGGATGTTCCTTCACCACCTTCTCGTATTCCACGATGGCCCGTTCGTACTTTTCCTCGACATACCAGGTTTCGCCGATCCAGAACTGGGCATTGTCCGAATAAGCCGTCTTCGGATACTGCTTGAGGAATTTCTGGAATTCTTCCCGGGCCTTCACATACTGGCCATCCTTGAAGAGCTTGTAGCACGCATTGTAGGCTTGCTCGACATCGTTTTTCGGCTCGACGGTCGCCTCGGCGGCACCCACGTTCTCCCCCTCGACTTTCGGCCCGTTGGGGGTTTCCTTCTTCCCGATGCCGAGGAAATTCTCGATATAGCCGATCCGGAAGCCCATGTCGTCCAGGCGAGTCTTGAGACTCTGCCCCTTGCCGACACCGGAGACATCCTTCTGCATCTCCTCCACCTGCCCGCGCAGGGCCTGGACATTGTCGCGGACACTGCCAAAATCGGCACCGAGATCGGCCTGGTTTTTCCGCAGGTCCCTCGTTGTCTCACCGTAGTTCTTCTCGAGCGCATCGAGGCGCGCCTGGAGCTTTTCCACATCCGTTCGCTGAGAAGAGATTTTGCTTTCGTAGTCCCGCTGGGTTTTTTTCAGATCGTCCGATGTGGCGCAACCTGATATCCAGAAAATCAACAGGGGGATCAGAAGGATAATCCGTTTTTTCACGTTGGTACCTCCTGTGTCGAGCTACTTCTTCTCAGAGTAAACGAATGTCGCATTGCGGTTTTTCGACCAGCACGCCTCTGTGGCCTCTGTGCAGATCGGGCGTTCCTCTCCATAGCTGATCGCCTTCATGCGTTTTTTGTCGATCCCCATGGTCTGCAGGTAGCGGGCCGCGCTATCGGCCCTGTGCTGTCCGAGTGCGAGGTTGTACTCGTTGGTCCCGCGGTCGTCGCAGTTACCTTCGATGGTGATACTCTTCTTCGGGTTGGCCTTGAGGAACTCCGCCACCTTGTTCAGGATCTCGCGGGCTTCGGTGCTCAGCTCAAAACGGTCGAACTCGAAATAGATCTTGGAGAGATCCTTGAGGCGAGCCGCTTCGGCGGCCGCTTTATCCCGCTCGGCCTGCTCTCGTGCTTCCTGATCACGGATGGCCTGCTCGCGCAGGGCCCGATCCCGGGCTTCCTTTTCTGCCTTTTGCTTGGCCAGTTCCTCTTCCGAGGGTCCCGTGGCCTGTGTTGCGGGTTTCGTCATTTCCTCCGTCGTGGCCTTCTTCGGGGTGCTGCATCCGCTGATTATCGTGAACGCCAGGATCCATGCCATCAGGATCGCCAGTAGGACTCCGCAACGTTTCATTCCCTTCCTCCTTGAACCCCTCGGGCCGGGTTAGGCAAGTGCCCGTAAGGATCATGCTTTTGACGAGACTGTCTTAAATCATACCTGCCGCGCCGTCAATATAAATTTAAGTGGGGCGACCATGTGGGGGAAACATAGTTGTCGAGCCCCTCGTGAATCACGCGAACGTTGGTCCCGTTGGAGTTCATGACACAGACCCTGGACTTACCTCCCAGCCGCGATACGAAGGCGATGTAGCGGCCGTCGGGGGACCAGGCGGGGTTCTCGTTTCGGCCGCTGGTCGTGAGCTGCACGGGCATGCCTCCCTCGGTCTCCATCGTCAAGATTTGGAAGGCACCGCCGGTCATGCCCTCGTAAGCGATGCGGTTCGCACGGGGATGCCAGGCAGGTGTTGTGTTATAGCCCCCCTCGAATGTAAGCCTGCGCACATTGGCGCCGCTCGAATCCATGAGGTAGATCTGGGGCGTGCCCCCGCGGTCGGAGACAAAGGCGATCTGGTTCCCATCGGGGGACCAGGTGGGCGAGACATCGATGGACGGGTCATTAGTGAGCTTCGTCATCTTGCCGTCGGCAACGCTGAGGATGTAGATGTCTTCACTGCCGTCCTTGCTCGAGGTCACGAGCATCCGTTTCGAGTCGGCCGACCAGGAGGCGGGAAGGTTGAGACGCCCTGTGGTAAGAATTCTGCGCACCGTATGCCGACTCAGTTCCATGATGAACAGATCGGGGGCGCCGTCCTTGTAGGAAAGAAACGAGATCTGTTTGCCGTCGGGCGACCATTTCGGCGAGAGCGTGATGGATCGGAAGTTGGTCAGCTTGACCGGCTCCGTGCCATCGTAATTGACGTAGTAGATCTCCGAGGATCCGGCCTTCTTGCCGGCGAAAGCGATCTTGGTGTCAAAAAGACCCTTTTCGCCCGTCAGCGCAATGAGAATCTCCTGGGCGAACCGGACGACCATCTCCTTTCGCTCCTCGAGTTTCCCGGTGTAGCGCTTGCCCACAATGAGTTTTCCCTGGATGACGTCGAAGAGACGGCACTCCAGGGTGAGATCACGGCCACTGACGGTGAACCCTCCCGTGACGAGCGACTCGGCTCCGATACCCGTCCACGCGGGAAACTGGATGTTCTCCGTAGCAATGCCGAGCTTGGCCTGGTCGACGAGAAAGGCCTTTCGGTCCAGGATGTTGAAGAACCCCGTGACCTCCAGTGTTTTCCCCAGGGTATCGGCAAACCAGGGTGACAGGCTCTCCTGGGCACTCGCACCGTTCATGTTTTTGAATGTCGTGATGGCGATGGGAAACTTCTGCGCCGAGGGTGAATCGATGTTGATGTAAACCTTGGCGTGACCGGGCGGCGCAGTCGCCAGCAACAAGACGAAAAGAAGCGCAAGAAAATATGGCATGCTTTTTCGTGATCTCTCGGTCATCCTGAGCACCTCCCGATTTCGCCTTCAACAATCCTTCATCGATGAAATCCCCCTTTTCCCTCTCTTCAAAGAGGGCTGTAAGGGGGATTTTCTGTCTGCTGTCTGCTGTCTGCTGTCTGCTGTCTGCTCTTCCCTATACCCTTTACCCAGGACCCTATCTTTTATAGTCGGCAGAGTGGAACCGTATCCCCAACTCCACACTCGAGTTCTGAATCCAAGCCGGCAGCGGCGGGAACGGATCCGATTTCCGGATGGCCCGATAAGCTGACTGGTCGAAATAGCTGTTCCCCGAGCGCTTCTCGAAGCTGATGCTGGTCACCTGGCCGCTGCGCAGAACCGTAACGTCGATGACAGCCTCGAGATTCTTGTCCGCCAGGATGCTCGGCGGCAGGGCCCAGTTCTGGCGGACCTTCGACCAGATCTGGGCATAATACTGGCTCATCAGTGAGGCCGTGTTTCCCTGGCCGGAGAAGGGCTGGCCGCCGGCCTCCTCGGACTCGGCCTTCCGGCGCATATCCTCTATGGCGCGGTTGAGCCGGGCTGCGTCCTGCGTCTTTGTCGGCGCGTCCTGTTTCAGAAGCGGAGTGGGGGTCTTCGTGACGATGCTCTTCTTGAGAACGATTGCGTTGTCGCGAACGCTTTCCTTGAGGGCCTCATTCATGATCTCCCGGGAGAGCGCCGCCGTTGCGCTCTTGCCGAGACTGGCCGGGGCATTCACCAGATCCACGGAATAGGCCGGCCCGAAGGTCCACGTTCGCGAGGGAAAGGCAGGGGAAAAGAAGAGCACGGAGAGGATTAAGGCATGGACCAGAATCGACAGCATGATGGCCGTGTTCAAGCGCGTCAGGCTGTCACTTCTCCATCTGAGGGTTTTCACCGTCATCTCGAATCCTTGGGCGGTTCGGTGATCATGCCCAACTTATCGATGCCCGCCTTCCGGACTTCGGACATGACCTGAACAACATACCCGTAAGGAACCTCTTTGTCGGCCCGCATGAAGAGCTCCCGGTCCACCCGGGTCTTGAAGATACTCTCGAGCTTCGTGCTGAGATCGGGAAGCGTCGTTTTGTATTCGTTGAGGAAGATCTCCTGTTTGCCGTTGATGGTCAACACGAGTTTCTCCTCACTGACATTGATGGTCTTGGCCTTTACGCGAGGCAGGTTCACGTCAATTCCCATCTGGAGCATGGGTGCCGTGACCATGAAGATGATGAGCAGCACGAGCACCACGTCGACCAGAGGGGTCACATTGATCTCTGCGAGGGGCTTGTGCTCCATGTTGTTGTTTCGTCTGAATCGGGCCATGGCTTACTTGCGCAGGTAATGCCTCTCGACGATATTGAGGAACTCGGAGGCGAAATTATCCATCTCCAGGGAGATGGTCCGGATGCGGTTCAAGTAGTAGTTATAGAATACCACCGCCGGGATGGCCGCAGCAAGGCCGAAGGCAGTGGCAATGAGGGCCTCGGAAATGCCCGGGGCCACAACGGCCAGGGTGGCCGACCCGCGGGCGCCGATGCCGCGGAAGGCGTTCATGATGCCCCAGACGGTGCCAAAGAGGCCGATAAAGGGGCAGGCGCTCCCCGTTGTGGCCAGAAACCCGAGCAGGTTCTCGAGCTTGGACGTTTCCGTGCCGCAGGCCCGGTTGAGGGCCCGCTCCACGTTGTCGAGGCCCTTCATCTCAAAGTTCGACACGCCCGTGGCATCCAGAATGTCCGGAGAGCCCCCCTTCGAGGTTTTGCTGATCTTGCCCAACTCGAGGTAGCCTGCCCGGAAGACTTCCGCAATCGTCGAGTTAGGGCATCTCTTCGACTCGGGCAGCACGTCCGAGAGCTTGCTGGAGCTCATGTAGGCATCCAGAAACAGGTTGTTGTCTTTTTCCGTTTTCTTGATGATACGGTATTTCATCAGGATGATGGCCCAGGACACAACGGAAAAGACAAGAAGCAGAAGCAGGACAAACTGCACCATCAGTCCCGCATCGACGACCATCTGGAGGAGATTTCCCCGGAATTCCCCTGCGAAATCGACGGCGGAAACTGCGAAGATTGTACCCATGACGACCTCCGAGACCAACCGGGTCCTTGCCCCAAATGCGAGGAGACGACGGAACGAAAAATCGTGTCCATCGCCTTCGTACTGCCCGGCAACAATATAAGTTGGCCTATCTGTAATGGATATCGCCCGTGATGTCAACACACTTTTGTGTCACACGAGCCGTGCGGGACGAGGTAACGGGATCAGGGAAGAATGGAGTTCTTGACTCCGAATGCCCTATCTGCTATAGATGCATAACGCCCTTTTAAGAGCAATCCGGAGAGATTGAAAAAGGTCGCTCTCATGGCTGTTCGTATGGTCTTCTTTTCGATGATGGAGGAAAACCTTCCCGGATGACGGGAAGGTTTTTTTTTGATGCCGGGCGGAGCCCGAAGCGCAAACGGAGTAGCAGAAAGGCATAGGGGAATGAAGAAGCGAAAGGTTGTCATGGATGCCGAGGGAATTGAGCGCTCACTGACCCGGGTCGCCTACCAGATCGTAGAGAAGAACAAGGGGGTTGAAGACCTGGTGCTCGTAGGGATTCAGAAAGGAGGAATCCTGCTGGCGGAGCGGCTGAGCCGGAAAATCTCCCAGATCGAGGGAGTCCCGATCCCCGTGGGGAAGCTCGACATCACGCTCTACCGGGACGACATCATGAAATCCGGAAAGCAGCGTGCGCTCGGCAAAACAGACATCCCCTTCTCGCTCAACGGCAAGAAGGTAGTCCTCGTCGATGACGTTCTCTTCACCGGTAGGACGATCCGGGCGGCCATGGATGCGCTGATGGACTTCGGCAGGCCCAGACTCATCGAGCTTGCCGTGCTCATCGATCGCGGCCACCGCGAGATTCCCATCCGGGCCGACTTCGTCGGGAAGAACCTTCCCTCGTCACAGTCGGAAGAAGTTCTCGTCAAGCTCTCGAAGCGAAAGACCTCGGACGGGGTCATCATCGAAGAAACTTTTTAGCGGCCCCAGGGACGAGATCCGAGGTACGAGAACCGAGGACAGGATTCTCGAACCTCGATCCTGAACCCCACCCGTTGATCGGGAGGCTCTCAACCATCTGAAAATGGGGTTTAACATGAAGCTGGCCAGAAAAGACCTCTTGGGCATCCAGGACCTGAGCGTCGAGGAGATCAACCTCATCCTCGACACGGCGGACTCCTTCATTGACATCTCCACGAGGGAGATCAAGAAGGTCCCCACGCTGCGCGGCGTGACCGTCGTCAACCTCTTCTATGAGCCCAGCACGAGGACGAGGACCTCCTTTGAAATCGCAGCCAAACGGTTAAGCGCCGACACGATTAACATTGCCACCTCCACGAGCAGTGTCGTCAAGGGCGAGACCTTTGTCGACACGGCCCGTAACCTCGAGGCCATGAATCCGGACATCATCGTGCTGCGCCACAGCGCCGCGGGATCGCCCCACATGCTCTCCAAGGTCGTCCGTCAGTCCGTCATCAACGCCGGCGACGGCGCGCACGAGCATCCCACGCAGGCGCTTCTGGACATGATGACCATGCGGGAAAAGAAAAAGCGCCTCGCCGGCCTCAAGGTGGCCATTGTCGGCGACATCGCCCACAGCCGGGTTGCCCGCTCGAACATTTACGGCCTCACCAAGATGGGCGCCAGGGTGAGCGTCGGCGGCCCCATCACCATGATGCCCCGCTACATCGAGCGCCTGGGCATCGATGTGCACTACAAGCTGGAGGATGCGATCCAGGACGCCGACATCATCATGATGCTGCGCATCCAGCTGGAGCGACAGGAGACGAACCTCTTTCCCTCGCTCAGGGAGTATGCCCGGTATTACTGCCTGAACCCCCGTAACATTGCCGCGGCGAAAGATAATGTTCTCATCATGCACCCGGGGCCCATGAATCGCGGCGTGGAGATCTCGCCGGAAATCGCCGACGGGCCCTACTCGGTCATTCTCGAACAGGTCACCAACGGCGTGGCCGTTCGAATGGCCCTTCTCTATCTCTTGTCGGGAGGGAAGCAATGACAGTGCTGCTCAAAGGCGGAAGGGTCATCGACCCGTCCCAGAAGATGGACGATGTTCTGGACGTTCTCGTCGAAAACGGAAAGGTGGCCGCCGTGGGCCGCAACCTCGGCGATGACGGCAAAGGAAAGAAGAAGGATCCGGGTCTCACGATTCTGGAACTCAAGGGCAAGCTCGTCGTTCCGGGACTGATCGACATCCACACTCACCTGCGAGAGCCGGGTTACGAGTACAAGGAAACGGTCGAGTCGGGATGCCAGGCGGCCGTGGCGGGCGGTTTCACCTCCATTGCGTGCATGCCCAACACCAACCCCATCAACGACAACCGTTCGGTGACGGAGTTCGTGATCAGGCAGGCCCAGAAGGCAAACCTCGCCAACGTTTATCCGATTGCCGCCATCAGCATGGGATCGGAAGGAAAAATCCTGACCGAGTTCGGCGATCTCCGGGAGGCTGGGGCCGCGGGTTTTTCCGACGACGGAAAACCCGTCATTCACGCCGGACTCATGAAGCGGGCCCTGGAGTACGCCTATTCCATCGAATTGCCCATCGTCTCGCACTGCGAGGAGCTGCAGCTCTCGAAGGGGGGACTCATGAACGAGGGGCTGGTCTCAACGGAACTCGGCATGACGGGAATCCCCACCATTTCCGAGGATATCCCAGTTATGAGGGACATCCTGATTGCCGAATACGTCGGCACGTCCATTCACATCTGCCACGTGAGTTCGACCGGCGCCGTACGGATCATCCGACAGGCCAAGGAGCGAGGCGTCAAGGTGACGGCCGAGACGGCGCCCCAGTACCTGCTGCTGACCGACGAGGCTCTCAAGGGCTTCGAGACCTCCTACAAGGTGAATCCGCCTTTGCGCAGCGCCGAAGACGTGGCTGCCGTCCGGGCGGGACTGCGCGACGGAACGATCGACGTCATCGCCAGCGACCACGCACCGCATTCCCCCATCGAAAAGGACGTGGAATTCGAGTATGCCGCAAGCGGCATGGTCGGGCTCGAGACATCGCTCGGTCTTTGCTGGAAGCTCGTCGAAGAGGGACTGCTTACCCCGTCGGAACTGATCGCCCGGATGACGGTGAATGCCGCCCGCGTACTGCGGATTCCCGGGGGAACGCTCAAGAAAGGAGCCCCTGCCGACGTGACCGTCATCGACCCGAAGAAAGCCTGGACGGTGGATGTCAAGAAATTCCGGTCTAAGAGCCGCAACTCGCCCTTCGACGGCTGGAAACTACCGGTGAAGGCAGTCCTCACCATGGTCGGCGGGGAGATCAAGTACAACGAACTGTAAAGGCAGGGTACAGGGTCAAGGGGCCAGGGTACAGGAAAGAGATCTTTTTCATTACCCTTTACCCTTTACCCTTTACCCTGAACCCTTCGATGACCTCAAAATCAAGTCATAAAGTAAGAGCCATCGTCCTTCGCTCTCTCGACTACGGCGAGTCTGACCGCATCTTGACCTTCCTCACTGACGATTTCGGCAAGCTCAAGGGCATCGCCAAGGGGGCAAGGCGAAGCCGCAGGCGCTTCGCCAATGCCCTGGAGCCCTTCTCGCTTTCTACCCTGCTGTTTTCCCGAAGGGATCGAAGCGGCCTCGCCTTCATCGAAGACTCCGACGTCATCAACCACTTTGCAGGCATCCGGGCCGACCTCGACCGAACTCTCGTTGCCGCTTACGTCGCCGAGCTCGCCGATCTCTTCTCCGTGGAAGGCAAAAAGAATCTGCCCCTCTTCGAGCTGTTGGCCGACTTTCTCGGTTTTATCGAGTGTGGGCAGATGACAGAGACTGCGGAGCGGTTCTTCGAGCTTCGACTTCTGAAATTGGCGGGATTCGAGCCCGTGCTGGACCGCTGCGTCACCTGCGGCGCCGCACTGGAGACAATCGACTCGCCCCGCTTCGACTGCCGGGAAGGGGGAATCCGCTGCGCGCGATGCGCTGTGACCGGCCCCGATTTCATCCCCATCTCCATCGGCACGCTCAAAACGCTTCTGCTGGGAAGGGACATCGACTTTGCCATGATGCCCCGCATCGGACTCTCGGGTCCCATGGCCCACGAGTGCCGGGAGGTCCTCGGCTGCTTCGTCCGCCACCTCACGGGCCGCGAACTGAAGTCCCTCTATGTCCTCGGGGAAATCCGGAAGCGTTACACATAACAGGGGCTTCCGGTATCAGGCTTCAGGCTTCCGGACTGCAAGAGAAACAGTCATTGGATAATTTGTTGATGAAGTAACTACGAACAGACTCAAGTTACCTAATTACTCAGTTACGAATTACTGATTGCAACACCCGAATCCCGACGCCTGAAGCCGGAATCCCTCTTTTCTATTGACACGACCCCCTCTTAGTGCTACTTGTCGCGCTTGACACATCCCTGAATTAACAAGCGTTTTGATCATCGAGACGTTTTTTGACTAACCGGTGGCTCTCAGAGCCGCGCGAGCGGGAGGTAACGGACGTGACCTTTCAGGAATTGGTTTTTGCCCTCGAAAAGTACTGGGCCGACCAGGGCTGCATCATCCAGCAGCCCTATGACCTCGAGGTCGGCGCCGGCACCTTCAACCCGGCAACGTTTCTCCGTTCCCTGGGCCCCGAGCCCTGGAATGTGGCCTACGTGGAGCCCTCCCGGCGTCCCACCGACGGCCGTTACGGGGAGAACCCGAACCGGCTCCAGCACTACTACCAGTACCAGGTAATCATGAAGCCCTCGCCCATGAACATCCAGGAGCTCTACCTGAATTCACTGAGAAGCTTCGGTATCAACCCCCTGGAGCACGACATCCGCTTTGTCGAAGATGACTGGGAATCGCCCACGGTGGGCGCCTGGGGCCTCGGGTGGGAGGTCTGGCTTGACGGGATGGAGATCACACAATTTACTTACTTCCAACAGGTCGGTGGCATCGACCTCAACCCCGTCTGCGCCGAGATCACCTATGGAATCGAGCGCATTGCCATGTATCTCCAGGGCATTGACAACGTCTACGAGCTCGAGTGGGCTCACGGGGTGAAGTACGGCGACGTGCACCACCGGGGCGAGGTGGAGTGGTCGCACTACAACTTCGAGGAAGCCAACATGGACATGCTCCGGAAGATCTTCGACATGTACGAAGCCGAGGGAATCCGGATGGCTGAAAAGGAGCGGGTGCTCCCCACCTACGATTGCTGCCTCAAGTGCTCCCACACGTTCAACCTGCTCGATGCCCGGGGGGCCATCAGCGTTGCCGAGCGCACGACCTACATCGGCCGTGTGCGAAACCTGGCAAGACTCAGCGCCGAGGGGTATCTCAAGCAGCGTGAGAAGATGGGCTTCCCGCTGATGGGAAAATTCAGAAAATAGGGACGAGGGACCAGGGTGCAGGGACGAATCCGGTTTCTTTTCCTCGTCACTCAGACACGTAGACACTCATTCACTGGAGTTTCAGATGGCTAAAGAGTTGTTTCTCGAGATTGGGACAGAGGAGATCCCCGCGGCCTTCCTGCCGAAGGCGATCGCGGACCTGGAGGAGATGATCCAAAAGGAGCTTGCCGCAAACCGCATCAAGCACGGGCCGGTGAAGGCCCTGGCTACCCCGCGGCGGCTCGCGCTTTGCGTTGCCCGCGTGGCTGAAAAACAGGAGGACCAGGTCATTGAAAAGCTCGGTCCTGCCAGGAAAGTCGCCTTTGACGAGCAGGGCAACCCGACCAAGGCCGCCCTCGGCTTTGCCAGGGGACAGGGCATCGACATCTCCGAAGTCGAAATCCTATCGACCGATAAGGGTGAGTACATCGGCGCCCGCAAAAAGCTCGAGGGCGAGGAGACTGCGAAGCTGTTACCCGCGATTCTCCCCAAATTCATTCTCTCGATCCCCTTCAAGAAATCGATGCGCTGGATGAACCTCGAGATCCGATTCGCCAGGCCCATCCACTGGATCGTGGCCCTGTACGGCGGCGAAATCGTTCCCTTCAAGATCGAGAACATCCCGTCGGGAAACACCTCGCGGGGCCACCGCTTCATGAGCCCCAAACCCTTCAAGGTGAAGGGCTTCAGGGACTATCTCACCAAGACAAGAAAGCGCTTCGTGCTCGTCGACCCCGAGGAGCGGCGCCGGATCCTCCTCGACGAGGCCCGGAAGGCCGCGGCAGCCGTGGGGGGCAGGATCCTCGAGAAGGAGGATCTTGTTCGGGAGGTCTCCTTCCTTGTCGAGTACCCCTCTGCGGTGCTCGGCAACTTCGAGAAGGACTACCTGAAGCTCCCCAAGGATATGCTTACCACGACGATGATCTCTCACCAGAAGTATTTCCCCGTCGTCGATGCAGATGGAAACCTCATGGCCCACTTCGTGACGATCAACAATACCGTGGCGAAAGATCCGTCGGTTGTCGCCCGCGGCAACGAGAAGGTCATCCGGGCGCGGCTGGCCGATGCGAAGTTCTTTTTCGAGGAAGACCAGAAGATTCCGCTTACGACCCACTTTGAGGAGTTGAGGAAGGTCGTCTTCCACTCGGCCCTCGGTACGTCCTACGACAAGGTCCTGCAGTTCCGGGAGCTGGCGGCGTGGATCACCGGAAAGGTCAACCCCGCCCTCAAGGATACTGTCGACCGAACGGCCCTGCTGGCCAAGGCAGACCTGGAGACGAAGATGGTCTACGAATTCCCCGAGCTGCAGGGCACAATGGGGCGCGAGTACGCATTCATCCAGGGGGAAAATCCCGTTGTGGCAAAGGCCATCTACGAGCACTACCTGCCCACTTCCGGTGGCGGCGATCTGCCTCAGACCGAGGAAGGCTCCATCGTGAGCATCGCCGACAAGACGGACACCATCGTGGGCTTCTTCGGAATCAACGTCATCCCCACGGGAACGGCCGACCCCTATGCACTGCGCCGGCAGGCCCTGGGCATCATCAACATTATCCTCAACAAGGGCTACCCCATCGAGCTGCCGGAGCTCATTGATCAGAGCATTGCCATCCTGTCAAAAAAGCTCAAGCGCACGCCCGAAGAGACGAAAAAAGACGTGCTGGAGTTCTTCAAGGGACGTTTCTCGAACCAGCTCGTCTCGCAGGGACGCCCCTACGATGTGGTGGAAGCCGTGCTCGCCACGGGCATCACGGACCTCGTACAGGCCATCAAAAAGATCGAGGCCATCGAGGCCACCAAGGGCGACCCGGACTTCGCGCCTCTGGCCGTGGCCTTCAAGCGCGTGAGCAACATCCTGAAGGACTTCAAGGATGGCTGCATCGACCCGGTACTCTTCGAAAACGATGCCGAGCAGGCCCTTTACAACGCCTATATCGAAATCCGTAAAAAGGCCGAGGCCCTCATCGAACTAGGCAATTACAAAGAGGCCCTGCTCGAGATGGTCCGCCTGAGAAAACCCGCAGACGCCTTCTTCGAGGCTGTCCTGGTCATGGCGAAAGACGAGAAGGTGAAGTTCAACCGCCTTTCGCTCCTCGAGGCTGTCGCCAGATTGTTCCACAGGGTGGCGGATTTCTCGAAGATCGTAACAGAAAAGTAGGGACAAGGGTTTAGGGTTTAGGGTGTAGGGACTAGACAAGAAAGAAAAAGGATCGAGGAAGCCGGTTCCTCGATCCTTTTTTATTATCGTCTCCCCTGCCTGGTCCCTACCCCCTGGTCTCCGGTCCCTGCTCTTGCGCTTCCCGGACATCATGGATGGTCAGGCGCACGAAGGAATTGACCTTTTCTGTTTCGATCAGGAACTGCAAGCGCTTGTCGCCGCTGATGAGGCCGATGTCCGCGAAAGCCGTCTTACGGCAGGGCTCGCCCGTCTCCAGGGTATGCGTGACGCATTGCCGGATCACGCAGCTTTTGCAGTGAACCGTCTGTCCGCACCCGCCCGGCTCTCTGGCGTGCCTGCATCCGATCACCTCACCGGCCAGCTCCCCACAGATCTCGAGCTGTTCTTTGCTCAGCATCTTCCGGGCGGCCGCATTGGCGGCAATCACCCGAGCGTTGTCCTGCACCACGAGAACGGGGGCCTGCAGTTCGTCGAGAAACTGCGACATGGGTTGACCGAGGTCCCGGACCATCAGGGGGAGGCATTGGTCGCAGACACCGTGCGAGACGGCATCAAGATGCGAGGGCTTTGTCTTCACCTGTCTCTTGCAGTAACAGCAAACCACGCGAATCATGATCCCGACACTTTTTCTGTGGCTGACCCGTTTCGTTCGAGGGTTCTTTCCACGCTGCCCGACATAACCAGAAAAGAAATGTTGAATGCGAATTAAGCACAAGAGGGGAAAAGATTCAACCGCGAAATGGCGGGAAAAAGAACTGAACATCCCGACCACCGTCACTTGCCGGTACTGCCGATTAGTGATGTCTTCTGCCCGAGTACTCGATGATTGAGATGATCACAGTGATGAGGAAGGCCTGGCTAACCAGCAGGATGCTGTCAATGGTTCTCGCGTGGCGCAGAGCCAATGCGCTGATCCCCAGGGTCGCACAGAGAACGTAGATGAAGAGGACCACTTTGCGCTTGTCCTGGAGCAGCTCGAAGAGCCGGTGATGCAGATGGTCCTTGCCGACGTAGTCGATCCATTCTCGAAACGTCCGGACCTTCCCGGTCATGATGCGCTCCACGGTAATATAGGTCATGTCGAAGATCAGGACCCAGAAGATGAGCACGGGCGCCGAGAAGGAAACGATCTCGTTTCCGGAGGCCGCCCACTCGCCCTTGATGGCGATGGAAGCCAGGATGAAGCCGATGAAGGTACTCCCCGTGTCACCCAGGAAAATGCCCGCCTCGCGTTTCATGCCGAAGTTGTAGGGCAAAAACCCCATGCAGCTCCCCAGCATGGCGATGGCCACCCATCCCATGGTGGGCTGTCCGATCTGGTAGGCCACGATGCCGAGAAACATGGAGATGATCGCCGCCACCCCCGCCGCCAGCCCGTCCATCCCGTCGATGAAATTCATGGAGTTGGTGATCCCCACGATCCACAGAACCGTGAGCATCGCATCGAGGCTGAATCCCCAGATCGTGTGGTTCGGGAAGAGATCGAGAATGATGCCGTGCCGGATCAGGAAGGCCACGACGACGAGCTGGACGAGAAGCTTCCAGCGCGCGGGGATGTCCCGCCAGTCATCGATCACGCTGACGATGGCCACGACGGTCCCCCCGGCAAGCAGTACGAGCATCTGCTGATCCAGAATCATGTTCGCAAAGAGAGCCGCGTTGAAGGCAAAGATGATGGAAAGCCCGCCGAGAAGTGGCGTCTTTTTGTCGTGAATTTTCCGGCCGCCGGGGATGTCGACGATATCGAGCCGAACGGCTACCCACATGATGAGCGGCGTGAGCGTCCCCGCAAGGCAACAGGACAACAGCAGGATATAGAGCCAGCGCTTCCCCAGCTCGAAAAAAAGCTGGCTGAAATGAGGGGTGATCAGCAGGCACGACGCGACCGTTGCCACGCACCAGAAGATCCGTCGCGGGAGAATCTGCCGGAAGGGTGTGGTAAACAGTTCCATTCTGTTGAAGCTCAGTTGCGCTTTCAGCATGCCTTGCCTGTGCAGTATTTCGGCAGCACCAAGCGGAGTGATTTCACGATCGATTCCACCTCGGCATCGGTGAGTGCCGGGTAGAGCGGGATCGATACGGCCCTGCGCCAGACATCATCCGTCACCGCGTAGCCCGAAAGCCCGAAATAACGGTGAATCGGCTTGAACACGGGACGTCGACACTCGATGCAGCGTTTGTTCATGTCCCGGATGAAGGGCTCGGCGTCCGAGTCCAGCAGCAGCACGTAGCGGTGCCAGACCGGTTCGCAGTCGGCAGGCACATAAGGAGTCGGCATTCCCAGTCTGTCGAGCAGCTCGTTGTACACGCCGGCAATCTCGCGCCTTCGGTTAATAAACGTCGCCAGCTTCTTCAGCTGGCTCAATCCCAGGGCCGCCTGCAGATCCGCCATCTTGTAATTGTAACGGATTCGGAAATCTTCCTGGTCGTTCATGGCACGCAGGTCGCGCACGGTGGCAAGGAGGGCCTCATCTTTGCCAAGCACCATGCCACCCTCGCCCGTAGCCATCATCTTCGTGGCATAGAAAGAGCAGACTGCCAGCTCCCCAAATCCTCCCGCCCGCTTCCCGCACAAGCGGCTCCCCAGGGCCACGGCCAAATCCTCCACGACGGCAACGCCGAGGGACCCCAGGGCCTTCATGTCCGCAGGCAATCCGAACATGTGGGGAACAATGATCGCCCGGGTTCTCTCCGACAGCCGCTTCTTCACATCTTCGGCTGAGATGTTGAACGTCACCGGGTCGATATCGGCAACGACCGGTGTCGCCCTTGTGAAGAGCACAGCATTCACCACGGCCTGGCAGACATAGCTTGGAATGACGACTTCGCTGTCGGGGCCGACCCCGAGGGCCAGGAGCGCCAGGTTCAACGCCGCGGTGCCGGAGTTGACGGCCACGGCCCCTTTCACGTCGATGAAGGAGCCCATGCGGTTCTCGAAGCGGGCCACTTCCACGTCCTGGGCGAGCTGGCCCGAAAGCAGGACCCTCCGGACCTCTCGGGCATCTTCTTCGTCGATGTAGGGCTTGGAATGGGATATCATCGTAATGGGCAACCCCTACATATTCACGAACAGCCGCAACGGAATAAACCCTTCGGCATACTGGACGCGTCCCTGGATGCCCCGGAAGACGGCCGTCGATTTCACCACATCCACGATCGTGAGCCCCTCGATGTTGGTCTTCATCACCTGCGACTGGTGGGCCAGCAGCGTGTCGATCTTCGTGTCCAGCGTGTCCTTGATGTCGACAAAGACGAGCGGGCTGAAGTTCACCGTCGTGGGGACTTCGTAGAAAAGGACGTTTTTCACGTAGCGGGTTGCCGATACCGTAGCCTTGCACAGCGTTCGATGATCCTGATGGGTATCGTTTCCGTAGTTGACGAAAATGAAATCCGGACAGATCTTTCGGATCAAGGATTCGATCTCGCTCACCATCCGGTTCATGTGCGGCGAAAGCTCGGTGTCGTCATAGCCGCCCCAGATCAGCTCTTTGGCCCGCAGCAGGACCGCCGATTGCTCCTGCTCCGTCCTCCGCACCGCTTCTTCCCCACCTCTTCCCCCGTGGGTCATAACGAGAAGATAGATATCATGATGGCAGCCTCCCTTTGCGTATTTCAGCAGGTTTCCGGCACAGCCGACCTCGATATCGTCGGGATGGGCACCGATGGCCAGTATCTTCACGATATTCCTCTCAGAATGGAAAGGCTTTCCTCTCCGTGATTGAAGATCAGATCGATGACGGACATATTGGACTCGAAAGCCCCGAAGAGCTGGTTGTACCGGGGATGCTGATAATCCTGGAAGATCGCTTCGACCCCGGCTTGCCGGTACTTTTCCATGTCCATGTAGCCGTGTCCGCCATTTCCCGCCAGGTACGTGCCGGCCCCGAAGTGCTTCGTCAGGGCAATCAACCGCTCATCGGGATCCTCGGGAAATAATCCCAGCTCGGAAGCCACGTGGATTGGCGTCTGGATGCCCAGGATCGCGGTCAGTCGTTTCACAACATGAATGTTGAGCTCTGAGAGGGTTTCCCACGAGCGGGAGAAGACTTCGTCGAAAAACCCTTCCAATCTCCCCCAGTGGGGCGCCTTGCGGTAATTCGTGACAAGGGCCTGATGCTGCCGGTGCTGCCAGCGTTCCTGGTTGTTGACACCCACCTCGCAGATGAGCTGCGGGAAACGGTACGTGACAGGCACGGTGAGCCATTGCGGCCCCCGGTCTGTTTTGATCCGGTTGCGGTTCTGCCACTCGTTTTTCCTGTACTGCACGGTGTCGAGCAGCACGAAAACATCGGCCCGGGCGATCTTGTCAAAATAACCAAGCCACGGCAGATACTGGGGCTGATGGATCGATACGATCATGGCTGCTTCGCGTCCGTTCCCGGAATGCTCATCCCCCCGTGGCCCGTCTCGATTCCAGATTCATCCGGTAGTCGACGAAGATGGGATTGGATACCAGAGTCCCGTATTTCTGCATATCCATCCGGTAGAATACGCGCTCGCCTGGCTTGAAATAATCATCCTCGTAATCAATCTTCATCGGTAGTGTGCCTTCGAAGACCTTCACGACATCGCCCGAGCGGATCAGCCGAACGGCCACGCGCTCTTTGCTTTCCGTGTCGGAGGAAATCCGGATCCGGATGACGGGGTTTCCCTTCAGCACAACCTGACCGCCCGAGATGGCACGGCTATCTCCGTCCTCGGACGAAACGGAAAACTCATCGAGGCGGGCGTATCGGGGATATTGACCCCGGTAGGCATAGACCCGGCCTGTTTTCAATGCTTCCAGGATGTCCTTCCGGGTCAGTTGATCGGCAAAGAAGCCCGTTTGAAAATTCCCGAGCGTTTCGCCTGCATCGCCTTCCTTGTGATAGTCGGCCGTCGCGATGCCCCAGACGGGATGGGGGCGGTAGCCCTTGCAGTAGTCCGAAAGCAGGCGGTCCCAGAGTTCCCCCGGTTCCGTGATCGTGCTGGTATCACCGTAAAGGGCGGCAAAGCCCGTATATCCTTTCGACTCATCGAGCGCCTGCGGGTAGGGTGCCGTGTGGACCTTGATGGGGCCCAGTTCCCGAATCCCGGAACGCGTCTCCGGATAGTTCCAGAAGGTGAGCCCGCCGCGAGCGTGCACATCGTCGATCAGCAGCTGCCAGGGGGCGATTCCCGGGTCGCCTTCATAGGGATCAAAGGGAGAGCTCCGGAAGGGGTTGCTGTTGGCTATGAACAGAAGACTGAAGACAACAATGGCAATGCCGGCTGCACGGAAGAGGCCCTTCCACCGTATCATCATGGCCCCCGCGAGGAGAGCTGCCAGGAATGCGCCGATGCCCGGCAGGGCCATATTGAGGAAGCGGGTGGTAACGCCGTTGTTGACAACCGGCAGGTTTTCATAATCCTCCGCGCGCTCCAGCCCGACGGTGAGAATGCGCCGCTCGTAGTTCCATGCCGTCAGGTCCCCGCCGGCGGGGCTGCCCGTCCAGTAGTAAAAGGGCGCCGATTCAGTGCCGGCGATGACAACCATATCGGGGTACTTTTCCCCTGCTTCGCGGATAGAATCCAGATACGAGGAGGCCCCCTTCAGATTGATGGAGTTTTTCTCTTCCCGCCTCTTCATGACGTTTCGCAACGGCGCAATCCCGTACTCCATGGCAAGCCGGTCGTGGTCGTTGACGATTACGACGGAAAACCCTCGTTCCCGGGCCATCTTCACGAGCGTGTCCACGTCGTAGTCCCCGTCGCTGTAGGTGGTCCGAAGATCGACGAGCCCTCTCACAGGTACTGCCGGGTCGGCAGCAAAGGCCGTCGTGGCCGCAATGACCATCGCAGCGAGGGAGAGGAGAGAAGAGAGTGATTTCTTGCTTGTTTTCTTCAGGTCCATTCGGCGCACCCCGATCATGGATTCTGCCTTTGTTCGTTTAGAGCAAAACCCTTGCCAGATTGATGCCTTAACGGATGAAAAAAGCGGGATTTTTCGACCTTTAGAAAGGTGGTCCGGGGGTCAGGGCTTGGCGGGACGGCAGGCCAGGACACCCCGATTGACCTTGCGGGACAGCAGGTCGGAATAGACGTCCTCGATCTTCCGGACCATGGCCCCGGATCCGTATTCTGCAACCGTTTCAAGGGCTTTCTTCGCCATGCGCCGGCCCCTCTCCGGATGTTGCATGAGGTAAACGATTCGGTCGGCAAGCGCCTCCGGGTCAGCGGGCGGGACGAGGAAGCCGCTCACACCGTCATCCATGAGATCGGTAATGCCTCCGATGCGGCTTGCGATAATGGGAATGCCCATGCTCATGGCTTCCACGATCGCCCGGCCCATTCCTTCGTTGAGCGACGGAAAGGCGCAGAGATCATAGGTGCTCATGATACGGCCCACATCGGACTGCCAGCCGGTAAAGCGCACGTGATTGGCTATCCCCCCCTCAGAGGCCTGTCTCCGGAGCTCCTCCAGCAGCTCGCCGGCGCCCAGGAACACGAAAACGGTATTTTTGTGGCGGGCAATCACCTTCCTTGCCGCTTCGATCAGGACGCAATGCCCCTTGATTGCCGTCAGCCGTCCCACGGAGCCGACGACAAAGGCTTCCTCAGGGATGCCAAGTTCCTTTCGGGTTTCGATCCCGTCAGGCCCGCGTGCGGAAAATCGGCCCAGGTCGATCCCGCTGTGGATCGTCGTGAATTTCTCCGCGGCGGCAATCCCGAAACGGATATGATCGATCCCCTCCTGCTTTGTCAGCATGACGAGCCGATCGGTCAGAAGGGCCGACAATCGCTCCAGCAGGACGAAGAGTCGGGTCTTTGCGGGGCCGAAGTACCCCCAGAAGACATGGCCATGGGGGGTGTGGACGATGAGCGGGACTCCCGCCAGCCATGCTGCCCATCGACCGAGGAGGCCCGCCTTGGATGTGTGTGTATGGACGATCTCGGGGCGCTCCCGGCGAAAGAGGCGCCACAGGGCTACAAATGCCATCACATCATAGAAGGGGCTCAAGCGCCTGAGAAGTTCCGGTAAAACCTCTATGCGGATCCCCCGCTCCCGAAGCCGGGAGAGGTTGCCCTCAACAGATACCCGTTCCTGGGGTCCCATCTCCGATTCGTGCGACAGCCCCATGACCAGCAATATCTCATAGGCTTCCTGATCGAGACCCGCCAGGGTGAGAAAGGTATTCTCTGCGGAGCCTCCTTTGTCGAAGCGCGTGATGACATGAACGAGACGGGTCTTTTTCATAGGCTGCCCATCATGTAGGTATCGTGCCAGACCTGGAATGCAATGAGATTCCAGAGCTGCCACGAGGCATCGGAGCGGCGGCTCCGGAAGGTTTCGACGACCTGGGAGACGGCGACGGGGTCGAAGATCCCCTGGCGGCGGATCCGTTCCGGTCCCAGGCAATCGTCGATCAGGCTACCCAGGTCGTTGCGCAACCAGGCACTCAGGGGCATCTCGAAGCCCCATTTCGCTCGCCGGATCACCGATGAGGGAAGCAGCTCCTTGAAGGTTTCCCGCAGGATATACTTCCCTTTCCCGTTCTTGAGCTTGCGGTCCCCGCAGATGGAGAACGCCAGCTCGCAAACGCCATGGTCCAAAAACGGCACCCGGACTTCAAGGGAATGGAGCATGCTCATCTGGTCAACCTTCTTCAGCATGTCGCCTGGCAACGACACTTTCACGTCCGTGTAGAGCATCCGGTTGACGGGATCGTCGGCGCGATCCCGGAGCCTCTCTCTCAGCATTGTTTCGCCAACATCAAAATCGACTCCCTCCCGGTTGGCCTTCATCAGTTGTTCCCTGAGGTCTTTCGCGAAGATCTCGTTCCAGAGAAGAAACCGTTTCTCGAAGGATGCCTCCGATCCGCGGAGGAACTTCTTGGCCCGGCGGATGTAGTCCGACGAAAGCGTCTCCCGGGAATCGCGCAAGGCTGAGATCAGGGGGGAGATCAAACCTCGCCGCAGGAATGAGGGAATCCTGTTGTACCGACCGTGCCAGTATTCGCCGGCGTAGAGCCGGTATCCGGCAAAAAGCTCATCTCCGCCGTCACCGGAGAGCGCCACCTTCACATCCCGTGCCGTCTGGCGGGAGACGATGAAGGTGGGGACGGCCGAGGAATCGGCGAAGGGCTCGTCCAGGGACGCTAGAACCGCAGGGATCGCCTCGCGCACGTCCCGCGAGCTCAGCACATATTCGTGATGTTCCGTGCCGTGAAGCTGCGCCACGGCGCGGGCATAAGCGGTTTCGTCGTAGAGAGGCATGTCCGCAAAACCGATGCTAAAGGTTTTGACAGGCCGCGTGGCATGCCTCGACATGAGGCCCACGATGATACTGGAGTCGATGCCGCCGCTAAGGAAGGCACCCACAGGCACATCAGCGATCATGTGGCTCCGGACGGCTGCATCCAGCGTCTCAAAGAGGGCTGTCTTTTGCTCCTCAAGAGACCTCTGCTGCCCATGCCCGGCTTGCGCCGGCTCAAGATTCCAATACTCGCCCCCGGTGACGTTCCCTTCGCAAAAACAGAGGTAGTGCCCCGGGAGGACCTTTCGGATGTTTCTGAATATGGTGCGTGGGGCCGGGATATAGTTGAAGGTCAGATAGAGCTCCAGAGCCTGCCAGTCGATCTGTCGCTCGGCAAATGCAGAGGCGAGGATGGCCCTGATCTCCGAGGCAAAGAGGATCGTCTTTTCATCGTGATAGTAGACGAGGGGCTTGATGCCGATCCGGTCACGGCACAGAAAGAGGGCACCGCGCTTCTCGTCCCAGATCGCGAATGCGAACATCCCGGCCAGACGTTTGGCAAGCCCGATTCCCTCTTCCTCGTACAGATGGATGATGACTTCGCTGTCGGTCGCGGAGCGGAACCGATGGCCGCGGCCCTCCAGCTCTCTGCGCAGTGCCGGGTAGTTGTAGATCTCCCCGTTGAAGACGAGCCAGATGGAGCCGTCCTCGTTGGAGAGCGGCTGACGGCCAGCATCCGTGAGATCGATGATGGAAAGCCGGCGATGGCCAAGCCCCACCGTCCTTTCGAAGCCGCGCCGGAAATAGAGGCCCGACTCGTCCGGTCCCCGGTGGGTCATGACGTTGGTCATGCGCCTCATGGCCGGTTCATCAAGCCGGGTCCCGTTTGTCGTTATCGCTCCGCAGATCCCGCACATATTCCATTTGTTCCTTGAGCCGCGATGAATCGGTCATGCGGATCGGGTACGCCCGTATCGATTTTATAACCCGTGCAGGTTAGAAGGTCCACCGTTGCCTCGTAGACGTCTTCGGGGTGGATGGATGCCAAGCAGGACATATTCTCGCAAACGGACTTTTCACAGGGACGGCAGGGAACCGCGCTGCTGAGGATACGAAATCGTTCAGCCTCTGTGAATGGTCCGAGCCGTTTCGGATCCTCAGGGCCGAAAATGGCAACAAGGCGAATTCCTAGGGCAGCCGCGATGTGCATGGGTCCACTGTCATTCGTGATCAGCAGATCCAGCTGACCGATCACATAAGTCAGTTCATCCAGGGTCAACCGACCGGATAAATTTTCCGGCTTGTTGCGCATCCTGCTCTCGATGCGGCTCGCGATGCTTTTATCCGAGGGGCCTCCCAGAAGGATGATCTTTGCATTGCGCTTCTCGATGAGCCAGTCTGCGACCTCGGCGTAGCGATCGGGATCCCAGCGGCGGTTTTGCCGATCGCCGCCCGGGTTCAAGCCGATGACGAGGCGCTTGGTCCTCCCATTTTCATCTACAAAGATACCCCTCCACGTCATTTCGCAGCTGTGTTCCCAGCATACCTCAATTCCCTTGCCATCATCGATACCTCCCGCAGACAGGGCGATCTCGAGCATGGCTAGGGCAACATGGCGGTTGCGGAATGTCGTTTCCGGGATTTTATGCGTAAGAAAAAAACCAAAGCTTTTGCTGTCATGGCCCGTCTTCAGAGGGGCCCGGAGGGCAAGAAAGAGGAGACCCATCTTCACGGCCCCGAATAACGAGTCTACGGCATAGAGGTTCAGAATCATGCGAAATCTGATCTTTCGGAGGATCATCATCAGACGCAGAATATCAATGATGTACCGCTTGTCCTTCTTGAACTGCCGGATCGGGAAGGCCCACACACGATCGATATATGGATAGTTCTTTGCCAGCGGCGCCGCATCGGAGCTGGTCAATAAATGAATCTCCGAGGAGGGATGACCGCATCGGATCGCCCGGATCGCTTTCGAGGCTAGAACCAGATCCCCGATACCGGCGATCAAAACGATGAGTACCTTTTCAGAAGGAGGACTCACAAAGAAATGATTCCTTTTTGCTACCTGAGCGGTTGCCTGGTGATTCTGTAACAAAATCAGCAAGAAACATACCAGCGGAGATACCTGACGAGACGGCAATAAAGCCCGGGCCCGGAGTGGAGGGCGCGACCGACATGGAAGATCCGACCCGGTGCCCCGTCGACGGAAACCCGCTTCAGTGAATTTCTGGCACAAGATTCGCAGTTTAGTCTATCCTCGAAGGGGAGCGCGAAATGCGGGAACCCCTGACAAAAGGAAAATCACCGTAAAGGAACTTTACATGGAATCCGCGAGCTGCGATCAGTGCGGCAACAAAGCGCAGTCCTCCTACCTGACCATGAAAGATCCTGCCTTTCCTGTGGCTGGCCCCTGCTCCATCGTGAAATGCACGTCCTGCGGGCTGATGTATACCCATCCGAGACCCACGGAAGATGATCTTCACCGATTGTACGCAAGCTACTATAAAGGCAATGGCATCCAACGCCTGTCTGGGGGATTGGCTCCCTTCATCCGGCGGCAGCCCGGTCTGCTATCCTTGTGGCATGCCCTGTGCGGCCAGTATTCGAGCACGGTCCTCCGCAAATTAAGCGGAAACGTTTTGGACATCGGCTGCGGGACAGGCGATCTTCTGGATCAGGTCCAAGCAAAAGGTTGCCGCGCTTACGGAGTGGAGCCGAATTCATCCGCTGCAGAAATGTGCCGCCGAAAAGGTCTCGAGGTACAAGCGGGCAGCTTCGAGCATCTCGAATTTCCCCCGGCCTTTTTCGACGCCGTGATCCTCTGGCACTCCCTCGAACACCTGTCATCCCCCCGTCATGCTCTGAAAAAGATCAAAAAGATCCTCAAGCCCGCCGGGCGGGTCTTCATTTGGTGCCCCAACGCGGACAGTTCTCCAGCAGTTCTCTTCCGCCATTTCTGGTCCGGTTGGCATCTTCCCTTTCACTTCTACCACTTCACCCCGAGTACAATAACAAGCCTCGCGGAAGTGACTGGATTCCGGGTTGCAAGATTGCGAGCGGTGACACCGGAATTCTTATTCGCCTATTCTCTCGAGACTTGGATGAAACAACAAAACGTTTCACGGTCATGGAGGACCGGCGTGATTCGATTGCTTCACGCAGCGGCCGTTCGGGCAATGCTCGGCTTGCTGTTCCGAATCCATGACCGCGCCTTCGAGGGAAAAGGCGAATTCCTTCAAGTCGAATTGATACCGGTGAGTCGATGATGACGGTTGCCGTGGTGATCGTGACCTACCACAACTCGGAGATGCTATCGTGTCTTCTCGAGGACCTGACTGCCCAGAGCAGACCGCCCGATTGCATCATCGTCGTCGATAATACGGGAAGCGAGGCGGCAGGAGCGAAAATCGCGGAGCGGTTTCCGACGATTGAGTACATCCGAATGCCTGAAAATGCAGGGAGTGCAGGTGGATACCACGAGGGCTTGAGGGTGGCTCTCGACCGATGTGATCTCATCTGGACCCTCGATGATGACGTGCGGCTGCGCAGGGACACCTTGGATGAGCTGCTGAAAGGTTTCGATGCGTTGCGAAAAGTGCATAAGCTCGGGGCCGTTCGATGCGTGGGGCCGAACCACAAATCCTTCACAAGACCCCTTCCCATCATTCCCTGGAGGGGAACGTTGTTCTGCCGCGAGGCGCTTCTGGACATTTCTCTGCCTCAGTCAGAGTACTTTCTGTACGGGGAGGATCTCGATTACTCCTTTCGCTTGGCTCATAAAGGCTACCGTTGCTTCTACATACCTTCCAGCGTCTGCTTCGATACCCGAAACAAGGGGAAGGCGGAATTCAAAATTTCGTCCCACACGATCAAAATGTACAGCTCACCTTTCCGCCTGTACTACGCGTTCAGAAATGAAACTGCCATCTATTTAAAATATAGGGCTCTTTTGCCTTTCTTGAGGACAATGCTCTATAGCTTCAAAGTTATTTTATTCAGCTTGATTTTCAGCGGTGACGGAAAGAAGGAGAAGGTTCAAGCCATTCTGAAAGGAATTGCAGATGGGCTGAGCGGGCGTCTCGGCAAGAATCCCCGCTACAACCCGATCGAAGAACAGAAAGAACCGAAATCCGTAAAAGCGCCCACTTGATCCGGAGCGCGTCGCATCGGCTTCCTCACTCGTCTATCGGTACGGCATAAAGGGTTATCTCCTTAGGATGGCCGAAGTGTGTTATCACGCTTTGGAGCAGTCGCCTGACCTTTGACAAAGGGCGCCAGTAGCGAACCAAGAATTGCCGGGGATCCTGGATGCCCGCCTTTTTCAACTTCGCCATCATGCCTGAGCTGCTCCGCTTTCCAATACGAAGAACACGAAACCCGGCCTTCCGGGCGATAGATGTTAGGGTGCCTTCGTCGAAATAGTAAAGATGACCTGGAACCGCA
>Ga0335071_10001514_pt1 | contig 25050 bp, 16 predicted proteins | sample Lox_Sample_15_FD_206724 | JGI IMG/M metagenome (GOLD analysis project Ga0335071, IMG submission 206724) | Soil microbial communities from Loxahatchee National Wildlife Refuge, Florida, United States - Lox_Sample_1.5 | ecosystem: Environmental > Terrestrial > Soil > Wetlands | place: USA...
ATCCTAAGGCTGCCGCCCAAATGGCAGGGGCGGGTCAAAGACCCGCCCCTGTGAACCGTTTGGTTCGGTCTAGTGCTCGATGATGAGCTTCTGCGTGGTGCTGAAGCCGTCGGTCGCGACCTTGACCAGGTACACGCCCGCGTCCAGCTTGCGCAGGTCGAGATTCGCGGTACCCGAACGACCGGCAGCCATCGTCTGTTCGAAGACCGTCCGGCCGGTCACGTCAAAGACCGACAACGTGGCCAGTCCGGCCTTCGGCAGGTTGTAGCGCACGGTCGCGAGTCCGCCCATGAGCGGATTCGGAGCTATCGCAAACGACGGGTTCGCGATGTCGAAGGTTCCGGCAGCGACGCCGTCACGGTTCGGCTCACGCGGAGCCGGCATGCCCCAGAACGGACGGAAGCGCCAGAACTCGTTCGTCCGGTTGCCCTTGAAGGCAAACATGCCCGTGTAGGGATAGTGGGTCAGAGCGCCGCCCGCCGAGACCCTTCTTCGGGAGCCGGTATTGCCGATTGTCGGAATCGAAGGCATCGCCTGCCAGGAATCGCCCTGCGTGTAGTAGCGCCAGAACTCGGTGGTGTTGCCGCCCTTGAGCGTGTAGATGGCACCATCTTCGGAAGTCGTAGCGCAGGAGCCGTCCTTGGCTTTCTTGGCACCTTCCGGTCCGGGAACCGGCATCGGGTGGATCTTGACGTTGGTGAGCCACGTATCGGCGTCGGTATTGAACTCGTACATCTCGTGGTACTGCGCCTTGAAGACGTAGAGCACGTGGTTGGTGGGGTCGGGATCAGGAACCATCCATGAACCCGCGTTGTATTTGAGGTGGTAGCCGGGTCCGGCCGGAGCGTTGAGCAACGTCGTCCAGCTGTCGTTAGCGGGGTTGAACTTGTAGAACTCGTTCCGGTAGCCTTTGAGCAGGTAGACGTAGCCGACATCCTTCTTCATGCCCCAGGCGAGCGCGGCGCCTTCGCGCACCTTCTTGCCTGATGACCCGTACGGCACGTTCGCCATCTGGATCCAGGTGTCGGTCGCGGCGACGTACTGATAGAACCCGACGGTGTTGTTGCCCTTGGTCAGGTAGAGCTTGCCGTTGCCGTCGGTGCAGAGAGCCGAACCCTTGTACGGCATCTTGCCCTCGGCGCCATACGGTTCCTCGGCCAGAGTGACCCAGGTCCCGGTCGCCACGTTGTATGAGTAGAAGTCGCCCGACTTGTTACCCTTCGACGCGTAGATCAGGTCGGTGCTCCCATCGTAGGTGAGACAGCCACCGTCCTTGATCGGCTTGCCGGAAGGTCCCTTCGGCAGAGGGGTCATTTCAGCCCACCCTGACGGCGCCGACGACGAGACGATGCCGGAACCATGCGCCGTATCGTTGACCGGATTGCGGTCGTAGTTGTGTATCGTGTAAGCAACGACCTTGTAAGGACCCACCGGGCTTGCGTCCCAGGCCTCGGTGAAGACGTGCGTGACGGTGTCCCCGGCTCCGAGTACGATGCCGGTCTCGGTTGTGTCGTAGTCGGTTGCCGTCCCGCTCGTGATGATACACCGGAGGCTGAACGTAGCCGGTGAGCGACCGTTGTTCTTCAACATGACGGTCGGATACACGGTCGTGTCCTGGGCGATGTGACCGTTCGGTTTCACCATCGCCGTCGCGCTCAGGTCAATGCTGACCACTGCACCCGTAGCGTGCGCGGTGTCGTTCGTCGAGTCGTCATCCATCGCATTCATCGTGTACGCGGTGACCGTGTAGTCGCCCAGCGGGTCAGCTTCCCAGGTCTTGGCGAACACCCGGGTAACCGAGTCGTGGGGAGCGAGATGGATACTGGTCTCGGTCGTATCGTAGGCGGTCGTCGCGCCGCTCTTGATGAGGCAACGGACGCTGAAGTTGGCGTCGGCGGTGCCGTAGTTCCTCAGTTTGAAGCTCGGCGCGATTACCGTGTCCTCGATGATGGTGTCCTTCGGCGACAGCAGGGCCGACACTCCGATGTCGAGGTGCTGGACATTGAACGACTTCTGTACGTAGTTGTTGGTCGAGTCGTAGTCACCGCCCTTCGTAACCCGGCACGCGCCCGTATAGTAGCCGTCGACGGTCGGATTCCATGACTTGAGGTAGGCCAGTGTCTCCGTTTGGCCCGCGGCAAGAGTAACGCTCTGAATCGTATCATAGACGAACGACTCAGGGCTGGCCGTCTTGAGGCCAGGAACCTTGCCGGTCTGGGAATTCGTGCCGGTAAGCCCGGTCGAGCCCCGGCCCGGAGTACCCGCGAGTGGAGCGCCCGAGCCGCTGTTGCGGGTCGTGCTCTGCCCTGAAGTGCTGCCGATTCCCTTGCTCGCGCCGTTTTGCGCGGTCGGGCCCTGACTCAGGCCCATGCCGACCGCTGCGCCGACACTGCCTTGCGCGACCAGACCTCGGCTCTGGGTCCTGCCAACCTGACTGCCGACGTTGGTTTGTGCGGCGAGGCCCTGGCTGGGCACGCTGCCCACCGGAGCGACAGCGCCGCTCGCGGGAGCAGAGTTCTGGCCTGCGGGCTGACCGGACGGAGCGTTGCTCAGCATGGAGGCTGAATCCAGATTGATGGTGAACTCAGCATTGAACGTAGCCGGCAACAGGCCGTTGTTGCGGAGGATGGCCTTCGGATTGAGCGGCCAGTTCCGCCAGAGCGTGCCGACCGGCGCGAGGATACCGTACACCCCGACGTCCACCGGCACGATGATGAAGTTCGACCTGGCCGTATCGTTCGACGCCACCGTATCACAAATCAGCTTGTGGTAGGACTTGGCACTGTAGTGCGAATCGGCGACGGTCGGAACAAATGCGGTGAAGTTGATGGTCGCCGAGTCGCCGGGGTTGGTCGTGCGCTGGGCCGAGTCGAGGTAGACCTGCGTGCCGTTCCGCGCGATGGCCATGTAGACGTAGTAGGTCGCCGAGCCCCTGCCGGCGACGTGCTTGAACGCCACGCTGGGCACGATGGTGTCGTAGTTGGCGTGAGTGCCGGTCGGCTGCAGTATCGACCGGGCCGCCATGTCAACCAGGACCTCGTCGGCTCCGATGTCCGGCGTGTTCTTCGTCCGCGAGTCGCCGTCGATGTCCGTCGTGAACGGAGCATAGGCCCGGCCGGCGTTGATGCACGGCGACATGACGCCGATGTGCGCGTCGGTCGCGCTGACATACTGCGGGTCAGCGTTGATGCTGTTCGTGTCCCTGAGTGACAGCGCCTGCCAGGCCGCCAGCGTCATCGCGCCAATCGGTGAATGGTAGATAACGCCGGATCCGCCGCCGTTCAAGAAGTAGTCGTTGTTGTTAGTCGTGGTTGGGTACGTGTCACCGGTCGCCGCCACGTAGTTGTACAGCGCATACGAATTGGCCTGGAAGATGTTGTCGTTGAGCTTCCAACTGAAGTCGTAGGAGGCGTAGACGCCGTATGAACTGGAGGCGCTACCGCGGAAGGTGTTGAACACGATCTGCGGGTTAGTCTGGTAGTACAGGTAGAGGCCGTAGCTGGTGTAGCCCCTGATCAGGTTGTTCGCCACGACGTTGTTCACGCCGTACGGCGACGTCGTGTAGCCGTACAGGTAGATGCCGTAGCTCGAGGTGGCGTTGATGGTATTGTTGAGAATCGAGTCGTAGCTGCCGTAGTTTGAGTAGATGCCCGAGCCGTTGTTGAAGATGTTATTCTTGATACGGAGAGTATCCTCGTAGTATGAGTAGACTCCGTAACTGGAGGTCGTGAAATTGTTGTTGGCAATGACGTTGCACCGGCTGTAAGGCGACGAAGTGTAGCCGTACGCATAGACGCCGTAGGAAGAACCGGTAGTGGTGTTGCTAAGTATCGAGTCGTAGCTGCCGTAGTACGTCATGATCGAGTAGGAGCCGCCGGTGAAGCTGTTGTTCTTGATGCGCATGCTGTCCTCGTAGTAGGTGTACATGCCGTAGCTGCCGCCCGAGAACGTGTTGTTGGCGACGATGTTGCAGTGGCTGTAGGGCGCGGAGGAGTAGCCATAAAGGTACAGGCCGTAACTGGAAGTCGCGGTAAGGGTATTGTTGGCTAGTGTATCATAGCTGCCGTAGTAGGACATGATCGGGTTCGGACCGTTGATGATGTTGCCCTTGATGCGCATGCTGTCCTGGTAGTAGGTGTAGATCCCGTAGCTGGTGAACGCGGATATGGTGTTGTAGGTGAGGAAGTTCCGCTTGGTGTAGGACCCGACCGTGGAGTAGCCGTAGATGTACATTCCGTACGTGCCGCCGGTGATGACGTTATAGGTGAGTGTGTCGTCATCCGAGTAGTAGCTGTAGATGCCGTAGTACGTGCCGGACGACGGGCCGATGATAGTGTCGTAGGAAATGGAGCACGTATCGCACCCATCATAGGGCGACACCGACGTAACGCCATACATGTAGATGCCGTAGGTCGTGGACCCGGTCATCCTGAACCCCGTGATGCGCACGCGTTTGTTGCGCAGCATGTAGAAGTTGTACGCGTCGCCCCCTGCGTCCAAAGTCGCGCTCTGGCCAGGATAGACCCGGAAGGTCAGCCAGTTCGTGCCGTTGGCGAGTCCATACAGGTTGACTGAACCGGTATACGTGCCGTTGTAGACGTCGAACTGAACGGCACCAGCGAAGCCCCGCACCGCGAGTGCGTAGACTGCCTGGGTTACGCTCGTGAAATCGCCGCCGCCTGCCTGCTTGATCGTATACACGCCGCTCATCGGGCCGCCCCAGTTGAACGTGTGCTCGTCGGCACCCATGTCATACTTGCCCGGCCCGGGAGCCGAATCACGCAACTCCTGGTCGATGTCGCGGGTGATACCGCTGATGTTGGTCGCCGAGTCGATGCAGGGCGAGCCGTCCTGCAGGTGCGGATTCACGACGCTACCGACCTTCGGGTCGCGGTTGATGCCGTTCGCTTCGTATCCGCCGGACCGCAGGGTTGCCCAGGTCTTGGCGCTGTTCACATACGCGATGTACGTGCCGCTCGGATACCAGTAGCAGTTATAGTTAAGGCAACTGGTCGGTGGCGTCGAACTGCCGTACAGGTACATCGCATAGTACGACGTCGTGGTGTTACCATTGTAGAAGATGTTGTTGCGGAATGTGGGCGCGGTCTGGTTGTAATAGTACTCGTAGACGTCGTAGTTGCAGCTCGGGCTGTAGATGGTGTTGTAGTAATACAGGTTACCCGAGTTGTAGTACGAGTAGATGCCGTACGACGTGAATCCAACGATGAAGTTGTTGATGAAGACGTTCGGTCCTGAGGGATAGGCCGCGGAGGCGTAGGTGTAAATGCCGTAGCTGGAGCCCGCGTAGAGCTGGCAGTCCACGACCGAATCATAGTTGCATGAATAATACAAGTAGATCGGGTTGACCCCGTTGAAGACGCAGCGCCGGAAGGTAATCGTGTCGTTGCCCTTGTAGGCCGCAGAACCGCTGGTCAGTGTCTGGCAATAGGCGCCGTAGCTCGTGTAGCCCGAGAATATCAGGTCAGTGAACTTGACCTTGCTCACCTGAGTCAGGTACGCGTCGTACGAGGTGGCGGCGTTTATCACCACCCGGTCGGTCACTCCGGACGCCGTGTGAGCCTTGATATTCAGGAAGTAGCTGCCGTTGTACAGGTCCACCAACCGGATCTGCTCATTGTACGTCCCGGCGTAGACCTCCAAGGTGATGTCCCCGGCGAAGCCTTTGCCCCAGATGTCATACATGGCATCGAAGAAGGTCTTGTAGTTGCCGGTGCCGTCCTTCTTGATGGTGTAGGTGCCGCTCATTCCCGTGGGCGGGCCGGTGTACTCGTCCGCGCCGATGTCCGGCCAGTTCGAGGTACGCGAGTCACCGTCAAAGTCGGTCGTGATGCCTGAAATCGTGTCGCCGGCATTGATGCACGGCGAACCCGCTTTCAGGTGCGGGTTCCACCCGCCGCCGCAGATCGGGTCGGCCGAAATGCTCAGCGAGTCGTACCCGGTCGCCTGCCAGGCGGCCAGGGTTGAGTAAGTCGTGCTATTGTAGTAGGCAACACTGGAGGAAGGGTAAAGGTCGTTCCTTCTGACTGTCATATGGTTCAGGTCCAGCGTGCAGCCGGTCGAGAAATAGTAGCAATAGCTGGTGGGCATCTTGAAGATGTTGCCCCTCATTTGCCAGCGCGTGCCGTAGTAGGCGTAGATGCCGTACGACGGGCTGCCGACGATCGTGTTGTCGTAGAGCTCCAGCGAGTCGTTGTAGTACGAATAGATGAAGTAGCTCGTAGGACCCCAGCAGAAGTTGTTCGAGGCGTGGTTATGCTTCGAAATCGGCGACGACGTGCCGTAGAAGTAGATGCCGACCGACGTGGAGCCGAAGGTGCAACCCACGACTGAGTCGTAGCTGGCGTAGTACATCATCGCGCCGTAGCTGCCGCTCATTATCTTGCAGCCCTGGAGCTTGGTGTTGCTGGAATAGTAGTCGTAGATGCCGTAGGACGAAGGACGCAGCGTCAGGTTCTTGATCTTGACGTTGTTGGTGTAGTAGATGTAGAAGCAGTAGGACACTGAGGTCCCGCCTACAATGACCTCGCCCTGACCGGGCGCCTTATCGAAGGTCACGCTGTAGGTGCTGTCACCCGCATAGTTCTGCAGGTAGCAGATACCCTCGTCGTAGGTGCCTGCAAACGCCAGGAAGGTGACGTTGCCGCTCAACCCTCCCTGTGTCTGCAAAGCGTTTCCCGCCGCGACGAACGATGGGAAGGTGTCAGCCATGGTGACACCCTTCTTGATATAGTATGTCCCGCTCATTGTCGCCACCGCCGTTCCCACGGTGAGCAGCAACAAAAGCAGGGCGAGCGATGACGTTCTTTTCGCCATCTATCCGCCTCCTTTGAATCGATCCGTTCCTTGCCTCGGCATCCGCGGCAACGGACCTGCGCCTCAGAGCCCCGCCCTGGAGCCCGTGTCTGTACCCTTGCTTGGCAGTGAGGAGTAACCCGTTGCCGGGTGCGCTGGCCGAATCTTACCCCCCACCCCTCCGATGTCAAGCACGGACATGAGCACTACGTGCCGGGTTCGGCGCGTCAATCCCGCGGCATAGCCGCGCGGTCAGTCGGAACACGCCGATTCCGGCCTATTGGCTGTCTTCCGACGACTGAGATGTCCTGAAAAGTCTGCCCGCGTTTCCGCGGGCAGAATGGAGAGATGCGACTGCTCGACCTATCTGGCCACGACGACCTTTCGATTGACTATGTTCCCGCGATCACTCAGCACGCAGAAGTAGATTCCCGGCGCCAGACGACTGACGTCGTTCGCGCCAGGCCTCAGGCTCAGCACCTTCCTGCCTGAAATATCCAACAGACTTGCGGGTTGCGGCTGGTGACCTGAAGCTTCCGGCAGGAACAGCACGCTACGGACCACCGATGGAACGTTCGCCGCCAACCGTGCCTCGCTTCCGGCTTCGGTTACGTCGAGCATCCCGCCATCAGTGGTCTTGATTATCGTCCCGTTGGTCCCGACGGCGTAGCCGGTCTGTTCGTCAACCGGGAAACAGATCGACCAGAGGAACTTGGACGTACCGGTGCTCTCCGCGAACCAACTCTCTCCCTGGTCGGTTGACTTGTAGACCGCGCCGGACGCACCGGCCACGTATCCAGCCAGAAGGGTCGGGAAGCTGACCGAGGCGAGGTAGTCACCCGTGCCGGTCGGCTTCGGAACCCAGGTACCTCCGCCATCGGTCGTCTTCATGATGAGGCCCGATGACCCCGCTACGAAACCGGTGAGCGGGTCGTCAGGGAAACAGAGACCGGAGAAATCGTTGTTGACACCGGAAGGCAGGACATCCCAGTTGTTTCCGCCGTCCGTCGTCCTGAGGAGCGTGCCGGCCCAACCGGCGGCAAACCCGGCCCCGGCATCTCTTGGGAAGTCGACTGTGGTTATGGGTTGGCCCGGGTTGACGGCAAGCTGAGTCCAACTGGCGCCTCCGTCCGTGGTCTTCAGAATTACCCCCTGGCCTGAGTCGCCGCCGGAGACATAGCCGGTGTCGGCGTCAATCGGGAAACAGATGGACCGAAGGTCAACAGTGACGCCTGAAGACTCGCCCACCCACGTTGCGCCTCCGTCCGTGGTCTTTGTTATCTTGCCGCCGGACGCCACGACGTAGCCGGTCATTGGGTCCATCGGGAACTGCACGGCCATCTGCTGACCCGGGTGCTGGCCATGCAGGCTATCCCATGTGACACCACCGTTGGTCGTCTTGAGAATGAGCCCGTTCATGCCGACCGCGTAGCCGGTGGTCACGTCTACCGGGAAGCAAACCGCGTCCAGTTGCGTCGCCGTGCCGGAGCTCAACGGAAACCAGACGGCTACGGCTGGCGCAGCCAGAAGGCAACTTGCGAGCATCAGAGCACAGACTCTCATCTCTTCCTCCTAATCTGTTGACAGCTGCATCGGCGGCCGTCCGTGGCTGGAGAACAGCGGCCCGGCGCTCTTCGCCGACATCCCTTGCCCAATCGCGGACAAACTCAGGATGGCTCGATCCGGACCAAAGTCGCCGACCCTTCAGACGGCGCCTTGCAGGATTATCGTCGCGCTTTGCAACTTGTCAATAGTGAACACGAGACCGGTTACAGATTCCGGATTGACGAATGCTGACTGGCCGGAGGCCGAAACCACAGGCGTCCGACTGGCCTGGTGCAGGCGCTCGATGTAGCGGCCGAAGGCTACTTCCATCTTCATGCGGTCTTTGGTCTTGATGAACTGCGGAACGTGGACTTCCATCCCGTTTTCAAGCGTGGCCGGCTTCGGTGCGGAGTCGACGTCGCCGTGCAGGGACGGACCGGTCGAGGCAACCGTTCCTCGGGACAGAGCAGCCGGGTAATGCTGGCAGTCAAGGCAAACACCAAGGCAAGACCCGAAGCACGAAACTCGGAGGACGATTGAAATCCGAATACCGAGAGCGTCCAGCCTCTGGTCATTCGGGCTTCGAGCTCCAATCGGAATTCGGGCTTGTGGCTTCGAGGTTGCCCTAACAGCAACGGGGCGCGGACAAGCCGCGCCCCGTAAGTCATGTGTATCGACCTAACGTATGACCGTCACCCGCGCAGTCGAGGTTTTGCCGGCCGACAGCCTCACGTAGTAGACCCCGGCCGGAACCTGTCTGCCGCTTCCGTCTTTGCCGTCCCAGTCCGATGTACAGACGCCGGCTTTGGACGAACCCGAGACCAAATTCCTCACCCGCCTGCCGGTAGCATCATACACAACGAGGCTGACTGGCCCGCCGCGCTCGATTGCGTAGTTGACCCTCGTGCCGTTCAGAACTGGGTTCGGCCCGACCTCTAACACTGAGGTGACGGACTTCGCTGCCGGCTCCTGAACGCCGGCAAGTCCGGTCACTACAACGCCGTGGAGTGGCCCGTAGTCGTTCCAACCCCAGGCGGCGTTGTGGCCGCGCACGCGGTAGTAGTAAGTCCCGACAGAATCGACGACCGCAGTGTAGAGCGTATCGGCGATGCTGTCAGTTACGACCGTGTCGTTCGCGAATGTAGGAACCGGCCAGACGTCGTCGACATAGACACCGGCGCGGGTCGTTGCGTCGTCGGTCATATAGCGGAACCGGACGTACACGGACTTGCCGGCCCACTGGTCGAGCGAGAAAGCCTTGTACAACCAACCGCTGGAGTTGCCCGTGAACCGGTCGTGGAGCTGAATCCACTCTTTGCCTTCGAGCGACACCTCGGCCACGGTCACGTCATAGTTGGTTTCGGTATTGTACCATATCCAGTATTTGAGCGAGTCGCCGGCCTGGACCGGGTACGGGTACTTGGTTTCACAGTAGTTGGAAATGTTGTTGCCGGTGCCAAGGTACATCGAGTGGGTACCACTGTGCTTCTGCGTCGTTGACTGGCTGGCGCCGTGCAGAGTCCAATTGCTGACGCCTGACTCCATGCTGTCCGTGACGACGGTCAGGCCGGTGAACTGTTCGAGTCCCCATTTGTCCGGGTGGTTCTGGTCCGGACGGGTCGGAGTCCAGTGAATCGGGATATAGCGGGAGCCCGTGGTATCCACGACCGTGAGTATCGGCCTCGGCACCATGCCCTCAAGCGCATTGATGATGGAGTCAGAGTGCTGGAACAGGTAATAGTCGCCGCGGAAAGATGCATTCTGGATGCTGTCCAGGTCCTGTACCGGCTGGTAGAAATCGGTACCCAGCTCGGTCGTAAACGACATGCACGGAAATCCACCGACGGTATGGCCCCAGCCGTAAAACCAGTCATCGGAACCGTCGTTCGTCGGGTACAGGTAGTTGGACTGCTCTGGAGTGTAGGTGCCGCCACCCAGCCTGCCCATGCGGCTGGCCATGCCCGTTGCGAGAGTCTTGAGGCAAGAACTGTCCGGCGCCACGGTCCCTGTGCCGAAGGGCCAGAGCACGTCCTCGCTGTACGTGTGAACGCTGACACACGCAACCACCGTGTGCTGTTTGAACCACTCTGTGACGGCCTTGATTTCGAGGCCCGATGCGCCGGAGGCGCCCATGAACACGAGGTCGCTCGGGTTATGCGTGCTCTGCGTCCCGTTGACCATCGAACCCCAATCATCCATGATGCTGCCCATGCACGTACCGTTGAAGTTGCGGTTCGGGTCCGTGCCGATTTGCCCGCCGAACGGCTGCCGGTCCTTGCGCCACATGTATCCGCTGTCGGGGCCATACGGGGATGAGTCGTGGTCGTACTTGTAGCCGTCGACATTGGTTATCATGAACACGTGGAGCTGGTGGTTGTCGATGAAGTGATGGAACCCGGTGTCACTAGCATAATAGTGGATCAGCGTATCGCAGAGATGTCGCACCGCTTCTACTCCGCCCCATTCACGGGAGTGGACGATGCCAAGCTCAAGACATTCCGGCTTGCCTTGGGCTGCGGTAGAGGCGATCTTGAGTCCATAGATCCAGTTGTTGTGATAGGTAGGGCCAATGGACTCAAACTGGCATATGCTTGAGTAGTTCGCAGCCCACGCGCGCATCATGGAGTCAAGCTGGGCCGTTGTGTGGTACGCGCCGGTCAGGATGGCCTCACGCTGCACGACGCCCATGTCGTCGTGAATCACAGTGACGGGCAGTCCGCAGGCCTCAACCGTGCCGAAGTCCGACCGGTCGAGCAGCAGGTCATAGGACTGTCCGGACTTGGCGCCGGCAATCTCAATTGACGTGCCCTTAAAGGTGATATGGGAACTGAGCTCCTGGAAGTTGCGCGCGCCGACGCGCACCAGGATCGGACCGGCGCTCGCCGAACCAAAGAGCAGGACAACTGAAAGCCACAGCGCGGTCGCAGAAGAGCGATTGACCATCATGCCTCCGAGACAAAGGTTATGCCAAAAGCAAAAGGATGGCTTCCAGTCGGAGCGCCGGGCACCGGCTGGACTCGAGCAGCCCGGACGCCGCTCGAATGCCACCAGTCAATTCTAGACTGTGTCGTTCGCCTGTCAAATCTGTCTCTGCGCCGGCCAATTCCTTGACTTGAGATGCCTTTGATTTATTATCCCCTCTCACCCGGACCGACGTCCGGCAACGACCTACGACAGGCTATGTGAGTTATTAACCCGGCCCCGCCGGTCTGGCGCGGCCGATATCAGGAGGAAGCCGATGATCAAGTTCAAACCCGGGAACCTCCGTGTTCCCAAGTTCCAGCGGCCGGTGTACGTGGTTGCGGGCGGCACCACCGACTACCGCAAACGTTACCCGGAATACAAGCTGGAAGAGCTCGCGATGATGGCCTTCAAGATGCTGCTTGAGGAAAACGACCTCAAGATGAGCCCACTCGATGTCAAGGGTCTCATCAACATGGCCTGCTACGGCGAGTTCGCGGACCACTTCCAGGACCAGCTGCTCTGTGAAGCCAAAATCCACGACTATCTTGGCCTCGACCCGCTGCCCAACATCGGCGTCAAGACCGGCGGCGCGACCGGCGGTTACACGACCCTCGCCGGCGCGAGCATGATAGCATCCGGCTACGCCGATTGCTGCCTGGTGATGGGCTGGGAGCGGATGGACGAAGTCGACACGAGGACCGGCAATTTCTACATCTCCACCGCCGCCTGCAAGGACTTCGAGACCCGCCTGGCCCGGATGTACGCCGCGTACTATGCGCCGATGGCCCGCCGCTTCTCACATGTATTTAACGTGAAGGAAGAAATCCGCGCCAAGATCGCGGTAAAGAACAGGCTGTACGCCTGCTCGTCGCCCTTTGCCCAGAATCCGGGCAAGCATACGGTCGAGGAAGTGCTCAACGGCAAGATGATCTGCGACCCCTTGCGCGTGCTTGAGTGCTGCGTGATGTCGGTCGGTGTCGCGAGTCTGCTGCTCTGCGACGAAGAAACCGCGTACAAGCTCTCCGACCACCCGATGCGCCTCCAGATCTGCGGCGGCACTCACACCCTGCGCGTGGCCGACCGCCGGAACATGGAAGTGCCCCTGCTGCCCAACGAGACGCCCGGCCAGTACGACTGGATGGAGAAGCAGTACCACGAACCCTACCCGGGATTCCAGAGCTTCCTCGCCTCGCGTTTCGCCTCCTACATGGCCTATCGCATGGCTGGTATCAACGAGCCGATGGAAGACCTCGACCTGGTCGAACTCCACGACGCGTTCACCATCTCCGACCTGCAGACGTACGGTGACATCGGCCTGCGTCCCTACGGCAAGGAAGAAGACTATATCACGTCGGGCGACGCCTACTACGGCGGACGTTGCCCGTCGAACCTGTCCGGCGGGCTGCTCGGCACCATGCACGCGGTCGGTGCAACCGGCATCTTCCAGGGCATGGAGTGCTTCTGGCAACTCCAAGGCAAGTACGACAAGTTCCACGGCGAGCCGAGGATGTGGAAGCGCTTCGGCAAGGAAAAGCTCAAGGACTGGAAGTCACTCCAGATTCCAAAGCGGCGACGCGCCCTCTGGATATCCCACGCCGGCGTCGGCTCGCACGTCACCTGTGGTATCCTCGAGAACCCTGAAGAAGTGAAAGGTTAGGAGGCGACAGTGAAGAAGATGAAGAAGGCTGTGAAGAAGACCTCCAAGATCATCAAGCCTGCTCCGAAATCCAAGGTCCCAGCTCGAAAGTCCAAGGCCACTCCCGACATCCGCCTGACCGGCGTGCCGATGGTCGTAGAGAAAACCGACCCGGCTATGGTCATTCAGTGGCCGCGCACTATCGTCCACCACCACACCTACGGCCTCCTCTCCCCATTCTTCGAGGGCCTGAAGAAGGGCGTGCTCCGCGGCGTACGTTGTCCGAACCCTCGCTGCGAAGCGAAGGGCATCTGGCTCCCGCCTCGTGCGGACTGCCCGGACTGCCACACCCGAATGAAGTGGGTTGACCTGAAGAACCCGGTTATCGGCGAAATCTTCACGTTCACCCACGTCGAGTATCCGGGCAATGGCATCGAGATCTCGTATCCCTACTACCAAATCGACGTCAGAATCCCGGGCTGCTGCACCGTGATGAAGGGCTACCTGGTCCGCGGTGAAGCCAAGATCGGGATGAAGGTCAAAGCCTGCTTCCGCACCAGGGCCTCGACCAACACCATCCTCGACCTCCACTGGGAACCGGCCGAGTAACCTGTACAGACTGAGTGAAGGGCGGCGCGCACGCCGCCCCTTCGCTTGACCAGTCAGAGCCACCGGATATCATCACCCCGCCAATCAACAGGAGCAAACAAATGAAGAAGAACAGCAAGTCCCCGACGATGGCAACGCTGCAGGTCGCACTGGCGCGGGCCGCGGAACTGCACATCAGACACATCGTCGTAGCCTCCACCGGCGGAGACACGGCGTTGGGGCTCGCGAAACAGCTGCCGAATGACGTCGAAGCCGTGTGCGTGACGCACCATGCCGGGTTCAGTGAATTCGGCAAGAACGAACTAGCTGATTCAGTCGAGAACAGGCTTGCCGAGCACGGCATCCCCGTTCTCAGGACGACACATCTCTTCGCCGGCGTCGAACGCGCCATCCGGCTGAAGGTTGGCGGTCTGGGCCCGGCCGAGACCATTGCCTTCACCTATCGCACGCTGGGCGAAGGCACCAAAGTCGGAGTCGAAATAGCTGTGATGGCGCTTGACGCCGGGCTCATCCCCTACGGCAAGGATGTGGTCGCGATTGCCGGAACCGGAAGCGGCGCCGACACGGCGCTCGTCATCCGCCCGGCCCATTCTCGGCAGTTCTTTGAGACGCGCGTGAAAGAGATCATCTGCAAGCCGACCGACTGGTAAGGAGCAGACCCCATGGACGAATGCGCCTTTTGTCAGATAATCGCAGGCAAAGCCCCGGCCCGCAAGGTCTATGAAGACGAACAGACGCTCGCTTTCCTCGACCTGCACCCTATTTCGCGTGGCCACACCCTCGTGATTCCGAAGAAGCACGTGGAATGGTTCACCGATATCGAACCCCAGGACGGCGTCGCCGGACCGTTCCTGAAGTCCTGCTACGTCGTTGCCCGTAAGCTCAAGCACGCATTCGACTGTGAATACGTGACGATGCTCATCCGGGGTACGCGGGTCCCACACCTGCACATGCTTCTCATCCCTTCCATCAAAGGCGAGGAGAACCTGCTCGACAAGACCTTGGCCATGCACCACTTCGCTCAGGTCCACATGAAGCCACCCTTCAGCGAAACCGAACTCGACGCCATCGCTGAGACCGTGCGAAATGCCGGTGTGTAGTCTTGGGCGGCTTGCACCCTCCGCCTATGGCGGGTAGCTGGGAGTCGAGGATGCATCATTCCTTTTCCCTTCCCGGTCGCTGGGGCGACCGTGAATTCGTGAAGGTCTGGGACAGCCAGCCCACCAACCCGCTCAAAGCCGAGCAATTGAGCATCATCGCGACCGTAATACGTGACAACTGGCGCAAGGGCAACCGCATCCTCGACCTCGGCTGCGGCACTGGCAAGACCGAAGCCGCAATTCTGGAGCAGCTTCCAGTTGCCCGTTTCACCTGCGTCGACCGCTCCGAGGCGATGCTCGACCTCGCCCGGGAGCGGTTGCGCACATTCGCAGACCAGCTCCGGTTCGTCACGGCCGACCTTGCCGGGCTGGGCAGTATCGAGCTGCCGGGCTCGCCGTTCCGCTTCATCGTGTCGGTGGACGTGATCCACGAACTCCCCGATGCCGCCAAGTCCCGGTTCCTGAAGGCCTGCCGCCGGAACCTGACGCGCGACGGGCTGCTCCTCATCCTCGACCGGATAGCGCTCGACCGGGCCAGGTTCAGCCGGCCGCTGCGCAGCGTGCTCGGCAGGCTGCAGCGCCTTCATGGTACGCACTCCGGCCAGCTCTCCGACCAGTTCGTGGATCCGCGCAGCCCCGACCATGAGCACCCGCTGGCGCTGGAGTCGTACTTCCGGCTGCTCCGTCGCGCCGGTCTTGCGCCGGCCCTGCTGCACCTTCACCTGCACAAGGCCGTCATCGCCGCCGCGCCCGCCGGGTAGACGTCCGCTCGTCCCCGCGCTCAGCATCCGGCTGGAACCCACCCAGCGCCCCGAGGTGCTGCCACGAAAGCACGCACCGTCCGTCAGCGGCCGCGGCGGACAAGTCCGATTCAAGCTCAAATGCTCCAACAAGGAGATATCGGCCCCAATCGGCATCCGAGCTTCAGTCGTCATTCGAGTTTCGTGTTTCGAGCTTCTTTGACCTGTGTCCATCTGCGTGCATCCGTGGTCGTTCCTCTTCGTGGCTCTTCTCCGCCACTCTGAACTCTGGATTCTGGACTCTGGATTCTCCCCGTCCGCCTCGTGGTTTGACTTGCCCACGAGCAGCGGTAGACTAAGCAACATGTGGATTCTAGTCATAAATCCCGGCGGCGGGTCCACGAAGGTGGCCGTTTTCAACGGCGCCAAGCCCCTGTTCTCCGAGACGGTTGAGCACGCGCCCAACCAGCTAGTGCGGTTCGGCCACGTTCTCGACCAGTACGAACTGCGCAAGTCCGCGGTTCTCTCGGTGCTGGACAGGCACGCATTCGACCGCGCCAAGCTGCAGACGATAGCGACCCGCGGCGGTCCGCTCCGGCCGTTGCCGGGCGGCGTCTATCGGATAACGCCCCACGTCGCCGCCGACATCCGCCACGGCCAGTACCAGACACTGCACCCGGCGCTGCTCGGCCCGCTCATCGGGCTTGAGCTGTCGCAGGAGCTGGGCATCCCCGCCTATTTTGTTGACCCCGAGTCGACCGACGAGTTCCGTGACATCGCCCGGATTTCCGGCTTCAGCGGCATCCCTCGCATAGCTCTCTCCCACGCCCTGAGCTGTCGCGCGGTGGCCGAGGCCGCGGCCAGGAAGCTCAAGAAACCCTACAAGAAGTGCCGGCTGGTGGTCGCCCACCTTGGCACGGGCATTACCGTTGCCGTTCACGTGGGAGGCAGACAAGTCGACGCGACCAATGCCAATGACGACGGCCCGTTCTCGCCGCAGCGTTCCGGCTCGCTGCCGCTGTCCGGCCTCGTCCACGCCTGCTACTCCGGGAACTACTCCGAGAAGGCGATTCTGAACCTGCTGACCCAGCGGGGCGGATTGATCTCCTACCTCGGAACGGACGACATCCGCAAAGTCGAGACAGCGATAACCGAGAACAACAAGTCGGCCGAGCTGGTATACCGGGCACTGGTCTATCAGGTGGCAAAGGAGATCGGCGCATACGTCGTCGCCTGCGAAGGCGGGCCGGACGCGGTCGTCCTGACCGGCGGGCTGACCCTGTCCGAGAAGTTCGTAGCCAACCTGAAGAAGTGGCTCGCGCCCCTCGATCTGAAGATAATCGTATTCCCCGGCGAAGAGGAAATGACGGCCATGGCCAATCGCCTCCTCGCGGTGTTGACCGGTAAGGAAAAGGAACGCAACTATGACAAGGAAACTGCTCTCCGGGGATGAAGCAATCGCCCGGGGAGCCTGGGAGGCAGGCTGCCACGTGGCCGCTGCCTACCCAGGCACACCTTCCACCGAGATCCTCGAATCCCTTTCAACCTACAAAGACGTCTACTGCGAATGGTCTACCAATGAAAAGGTAGCGCTGGAAGTCGCGCTCGGCGCCTCGATTGCGGGCGCGCGGTCGCTCGCCGCGATGAAGCACGTCGGCCTGAACGTCGCGGCCGATCCGCTCTTCTCGTCCGCCTACATCGGTGCGCGGGGCGGGTTTGTCATAGTGACCGCCGACGACCCCGGGCTCCACTCCTCGCAGAACGAACAGGACAACCGCTACTACGGCCTGATGGCCAAGATTCCCGTCCTCTGCCCGTCCGACTCGCAGGAGGCAAAGGACTTCACCCGTCGTGCGTTCGACATTTCCGAGCAGTTCGATATACCGGTCCTGTTGCGCATGACCACCCGCAGCGCCCATTCGTCGAGCGTCGTCGAGCTGGGCGAGCGCCTGCCCCGTCCGGTCAAAGGCTACGAAAAACAGATTACGAGAAACATGGTCCTGCCCGCATTCGCCAAGACGCGTCACGTCGACCTCGAACAGCGGCTGGACCGGGTCCGGGCATGGAACGAGGAATGCGACCTCAACCGGATGGAGCAGGGCTCGCGGCAGATGGGAATCGTCTGTGACGGGGTCTCCTACCAGTACGCCCGCGAGGTCTTCCCTGATGCGTCTTTCCTCAAACTCGGCATGGTCTGGCCATTCCCTCGCGAACTCGTCCGCCGCTTCGCCGCGACCGTAGACGAGCTCGTCGTCATCGAAGAGACGGACCCATTCATCGAGACCCAAATCCGCGCGCTCAACCCGTCATCCGTCACCGGTCTCCCGTCAAAGATAACCGGCAAAGACAAGCTACCCCGTACCGACGAACTCAGCCCCCGCGTCCTCCGCTCCTCCCTCGCGAAGGAAAGTGCGAACGCCGACGTGCAAACGCCGAATTCCGGAGCCGGACGTTCGGAGTTCGTCGCTCGGCGTCCGACGTTGCCCTCCCCGTCCTCCATTCCGCAGCATTCGTCATTCGACGCTCGGCGTTCGACATTGCCTGTGCAGGGTCTTCCCTCCCGCCCTCCCGCCCTCTGCCCGGGCTGCCCGCACACCGGCATCTTCTGGGGGCTGCAGAAGCAGAAACTAATCATTGGCGGCGACATCGGCTGCTACACCCTCGGCGGGCTGCCGCCGCACAGCGCCATGGACACCTGCATCGACATGGGCGCGTCCATCACCGTCGCCCACGGCTTCGACAAGGCGCTCGGCACCGCTGACCCGCGCCGGCGCGTCGCGTTCATCGGCGACTCCACCTTCTTCCACTCCGGCATCACCGGCCTTGTCAACACGGTCTACAACCAGTCGAACGTCATCACCATTATCAGCGACAACCGTACCACCGGCATGACCGGGCACCAGAACCACCCCGGAACCGGCGAAACCCTGATGGGCTCGTTCGGCCCCGTCATCAAACCCGAGGACGTAGCGAGAGCCTGCGGGGTCAAGAACGTGGTCGTCGTCGACCCTTACAAGGTCAAAGAAACCCGCAAAGTCGTACGCGAGTTGCTGGCCAAGAACGAACCCGCGGTCATTATCAACCGGAGAGCCTGCGCCCTGCACATCCGGCTCCACAACCCGCCGTTCGTAGTCGACACGGAAAAGTGCACCGGCTGCAAGACGTGCATCAGCCTCGGCTGCCCGGCGCTGTCCTTCAGCGAGGCGCGGGACATGACCGAAACGTCCGACGTTTCGGATCGTGTCCCAAGCCGACCCAGCCGTGGCAAGGCGTGCATTGAGGAAACCATCTGCGTCGGCTGCGGCATGTGCGCCGACGTCTGCCCGCAGGAAGCCATCAGCCAAAGTGCGAATGCCGAAGTGCAAACGCCAAAGTCCGAAGTTCGGCGTTCGGCGTTCGGAGATCGGAGTTCATCGTGAATCTCTTGGTCTGCGGCGTCGGCAGCCAGCGCTCCGTTTCGTGTCTTTCGTGCCTTCGTGGCTCAAATTCCTCGTTCTGCTCCGAACCCCATCAGTGTCCATCTGCGTTCATCTGTGGTTTCGCTCTGTCCGTTTCGTGTCTTTCGTGCTTTCGTGGCTTAGATCGGAGTCCCTCATGAACATTCTCGTCTGCGGTGTCGGCGGTCAGGGCGTGCTGCTCTTCTCCAACATCGTCTCGGAACTGGCATTGACCGCCGGGCTCGACGTCAAGAAGTCGGAAGTCCACGGCATGGCTCAGCGCGGCGGCTCGGTCACCAGCCACATCCGCTACGCGCCAAAGGTAGCGTCGCCGCTTATCGAAGAAGGAACCGCGGACATCATCGTGGCCTTCGAGATGATGGAAGCGCTCCGCTACATCCACTTCCTGCGCCCGGACGGAAAACTCATCTACGACTCGCACCGCATCGACCCACTCCCGGTCTCAACCGGCGTGGTCGAACGCCCGACCGATGAGAAACTCAACCAACTCCTGACCGAGAGCATGGAAAAAACGGGGACTGTCCACGGAAAACAGGGACTGTCCCGCGCTGAGTCCGTCGCAAGCGATCCGGGGGACTGTCCCTCGTTTTCCGCACGGTCAGTCTGCGTGCCGGCGTTCGCCGCCGCCCTCAAACTCGGCAACGCCCGTGTGCAGAACGTAGTGATGCTCGGGGCCATATCCACCTTCCTTGAGTTCCCGGAAGAGGCCTACCACCAGGCCATCACGAACCGCGTGAAGCCCAAGGTGGTCGACCTCAACCTCAAGGCCTTTGCCGAAGGCCGCGCGCTCTGCGGCCGCGCGTAGACTCGCGACCAACCGGCAATAGCACCCGACGAGAGTCGGGCAGTTCTGCTTCGCGCTCAGCACTCATCGCCCGTTTCAAAGCTCCCTCAAAAGCTCGCCGGAAAGCTCGTCTCAGAGTTCGCCGGAAAGTATCCTAGAATGCATACTCGAAAGCGCACTGCATAGCTTCTTCCATTGCTCATCTCAAAGCTCGCCTCATCGCTTCGTGCATTGCTCATTTCAGAGTTCAGCGCATCGCTTCTTTCATCGCTCGCGGCAAAGCTCAGTCGAAAGCTCGCGTCAAAGCTCGTCTGAGAACTCCGATCAAAGCTCATCTCAAGGCTCGTTTCATGGCTTAGTCGAAAGCTCCTCAAAGGGCATGCCCCCGGGCGACCCCTATATGCGGACTTTGCGCGACGCAACAGGGCTTAACGGACTGAGATTAATTGAGTTATGAGTAGTTTCGGAGAATCACTAGGACATCAGTTCTTTTGGGCCTTGCGCGACCCCGAAATCAGCCCGCCCGCGCGTCGGGAAGCTCATCGGAGGGCTCATGGCCGCGCCCGGGGTTCCGGCCAAACCGCGTTCCGGCCGTTTGCTCCGCTTATCCCCTCCCTTCCCGCTCGCCTTCCCGGCACACTCGAATCCTCGGGTCCTTGCCCTCTTACCCCCTCTCTCCTCACTCTTTCCTCCGCTTGACAGCTGGGAGATTCCGAGTAGCTTTCAGACATGGAGACTGAGTCTTTGCCAACCTCGATGAAGGCTCGAAGCAAGTCCGCGCCCGTCAACCAGTGATGGGCATGGAGCCAAGTACGTCACAAGATCACCCGCGACACATGGCATTCCTGCAGGAACTCAAAGCTGTTCTCACACATCAACCTCGCTGCCCCAACTGCAGGCACCCTTTGGAGCAGATGCCCACGCGGAAGAAGAAGTGTCCAACATGCGGTGAGTTCATGTACGTGAGGACCAGGCCGAGCGACCGCAAGAAGGTCGTAGTGACAAAGAACCAGGCGAACGCCATTGAGGAGCAGTGGGCGCACTACCATCAGGATCAGGCGATGGCCCGCCTAACAAGTCATCCCGACTACAGCGCGGCTGCGAGGAGGCTGCGCAGAACGCTGGGCCGCGAGCCCACGGCCGATGAAAGCAAGCTCGAGATAAGCCTTCGAGAAGCGGCTAGACACAGAAGGAAACATGATTGGGGCTTGTATCGCAACTCAGTACTGGACGCCGCGACCGCTCTCCAAACGCTGGGAAGAGCCGACGAGTCCCTGCGAAAACATCTCGAGGTCTGCTATCTGGACGTGAACGGCCCCCAAAACTGCGGAGGCATCCCCGAGAACTTGGGGGACGAGTACGCTCCTTTCGACCCCAACACGCCCGCTGCTGTGCCCGCACGAGGTGTTCTGCTGGCAGCAATCGACCTTGGGTGTAAACTATGCCAAGACCCGCTTGAACCCGACCTCGGGTGCGACATGGACAAACTCAGGGATATGTTCCTTTCTGTGGCAGCCGAGACTCAACGGGACCTGCGCCTTCCCGTTACCCCCGAAGTAGCCTGGGGCAACATAAACGCCGAACTCGCCCGCACCTGCGATACCTAGGCATGTACATAAGCGCCGCATTGCAGACACAACAGGAAGGAGGAACAGTATGAACAGACAGAACACGATTGTGTACCCACAACTCCCGACTTGGCCGAACATGAAACGCCTGGTCGTGGCGGCCGCTCTGGTCTTCGCAACCTTGGCCGCCGCTCAGGTCGATACTGCTTGGGTGAGAACGTACGACGGCCCGGCGCACCTCAACGACGTAGCCACCGCAGTTGGCGTGGACGATTCCGGGTACGTGTATGTCGCGGGTTGGACTGATGGGGCAAACTGGGATCAGGGCTGGCTCATTATCAAGTACTCACCCAACGGCGACACTGTGTGGACGCGCCGCCCCACTGATGCAACGGCCTACTACAACTCCCCCAAGGACTTGGTGGTTGATAACCGAGGCAATGTCTGCGTCACCGGGAGGTTCTCCCCGAATGGGGATTATGGCTTCCTGACCGTCGAGTACAGTCGCGGCGGTGCGTTGCGGTGGAGTGCTACCTATGACACATCCTCCAACGGCGACACCGCATGTGCGTCGGTGGTGGTGGATAGCTCCGGTTCGGTCTACGTCACAGGGTCAGGTTACAGGAATGACACAATGGACTACGTCACTCTAAAGTACGACACCGCCGGCGTCCAGAAGTGGGTCAGCAGATACGTTAGCCCTGATGGGAGTAGCGGATCCGGGGCGTTAGCGGTCTGCCCCGGAGGAACGGTAGTAGTTACCGGAGGGAGCACTGGAACTGCCGGCGTCAGCGACTGCCTTACCGTGAAGTACGATGCTACGACCGGCGACACCGTGTGGACCCGCAGGTATACTGGGTGGCCTTATGGAGCAGCAGCTTGCGGCGTAGGCGTCGCCGTTGACAGCTCAGGTAACATTTACGTCACCGGCACACGCGACAGTGTCAGCACGCCTTTCTTTATGACGCTTAAGTATGATGCGAATGGATCTCTAAAGTGGGCCAGATACTTCCAGCGGAATGGAAACGCCACCGGCATCGCCTTGGGCCCAAGCGGACTGGTGTATGTGACTGGCCGTGGCGGGTCGGGAAGTGATATTGGGTTCGTCACCGTCATGTATGACTCGTCCGGTGATGTAATGTGGTCCCAGGACTACTATCCGGGGTCAAACCAACTGTCTTTTGCAATGTCATCGGATTCTTCCGGAAATGTCTACATTACGGGCGGGGGCACCTTTCCAAACGGTTCCAACCCCATCTATACGGTAGCCTATGACTCTGAGGGAACGTGCAAATGGGTCGCCTCATACAGCAGTCCGTGGGGTCTGGGCAATTATTCCGACGGTCTCGCACTGGACAGGGACGGCAACGTCATCGTCGTAGGCGCCATTGAGACCGCGAGCACCGGCTGGGACTGGGTTACTGTGAAGTACATACAGACTACTGGCCTAACAGGAAGATCGCCATCCCTCGGGCACCCAGAGCGTCCGAGCGCCGCCACGGTCGTGCGCGCATCCATCCCCGTGACATGCTTAGGGAGCCGAGGCATTCTGATAGACGCCACTGGATGCACCGTCGCTAGTCTGGATCCGAAGCGACCGGGCCGCGTGGACTTGAGACCGGGCGTCTACTTTGCCATCTCCTCACAGTACACCTCGGTAAAGAAGTTAGTGGTGGTACGATAGACGTCTGATGCGCACCAAGCGCACGGTTGCCGACAGGTCTCCGCTAGCGGGTGGGCAGCGGCGGCGCAGGTCTGAGTCGTAGATGGAGAGACCGAAGAATTGGCAGCCCGGCGGCCTCTATGGCGCTTCGCTGCGCCACTCCGTCTGCCAAGCATGCGGCCTCGTAGTTGCGGACCCGGCACCCATGATCCGGGTTGGAAGTCCTTGCCCCGCGTGCAAATCACCGCGCCCCTCAGCGCTGCACTACCTTCCGCTCGCTGTATGCGGCCTGCTGGGCGCAATGGACGATGCGATACGCGCGGCAACAGCCGAGCCCGATTCGCAGACCCATGGACCCGACCATGCGGTTCTCGCTATCGCTGTGTTCATTTGCACCCTGGAGGAGCTACTCGTCGAGCAACTCCTCGATGAGCTACTGGAGAAGGAAGGCATCCGAGCCAAGGGCAACGTGGCCGTGGTGGGAGTTATGCGCTCGTTTGAAGATAGGAAGGAACTGATCAAGAGGTTGACGGGTAAATCGTGGCGCAATGCCCTTGGCGCAAGAGACCTGGTCGGCTATCTCGAGAGCGTGCGTAAGTTCAGGAACAAGCTTGTACACTCCGGTGAGCGCTGGGCGGTCCCTGACGACCTAATGCCAAATGTTGCGACCAACACCCTGCAGCTTCTGACATCGTTCGTGCGGGCGCACAACGAGCTTGTAGCTACGAAACCCCCTCCGACGCCCTGATGCCGAGTGCTCTCGGGCCTGCGATCAGCCGATCAAGGCCAAAACCGCGCCAGCGGAGAAACGATGCCACGCATACCCCTGGGTGACATCACTAAGTGGATCAGACTGCCCCCCAAGTATGTAGCTCCAATCGCCATTCTGGCTTCCGCGCTAGTACTGCTCCCTTCCACGGCGCTTTCCAAATTTGGAGTCTCCTCTTTCATGGACCGCTACAGAATGTGGATTGGTCTCGTCGCCCTGACTGGGACGGCTCTTCTTCTCTCCCATGCTGCAGTCTGGGCAGGACGCTTGATAGTAGGTCGCACACAGCGGGATCGGCTACTGAAAGCCGGGAAGGCGTACCTTCGCGGGCTGACCCTTGAGGAGAAGCTTATTCTGTCTCATTACTTGGCTCGCGGCACCAAGAGCGCCAAGCTTGTCGCCCAAGATGGCGTCGTTCTTGGGCTTGAGTCGGCCATGATCATCACGCGTGTATCGTCAGTCGGTGACATAGAAATGCACTTCGCGTACAACATCCAGCCGTGGGCATGGAGGGAACTAACCGAACATACTGACCTCCTTGAACCTGCACTTACGCTTGAGAGGAAGCATCTGGCAGAAGTAGCCGCACAGTTGCGGCGAGATGGCGACTACCCCTAGCAGCTTCAAGCGAGGGGAAAAGAGGGACACTTCTAATCCGATGCGCGTCAAGGGAGTGTGACTTCACGGCAGCTCAAGCTCGAGCCACAAGCCAAGTGATTTCCGATTCTGGGAGAAACGGGGACACATTACTTATCTCAATCCGAGGCGCGTCAAGGGAGTGTGACTTTGTGGCAGCAGCAAGCCTCAAGCCAAGAGACTTCCGATCTTAGACTGGCGATTGTAGATTGGAGCGGCTCCGCCGCGAGACTGAGGTTGAGGTCGAGGCTGAGATGGAGATTCGAAGCGGAACTGCGTCGCAGCTCAAGCAGAAGACGGCGGACGGCTGACAGCTTACGGCTGACCGCTTCAGGCCCGTCCCCAATCCCTGGCCCCTGATCGCCAGCCCAAGCCCAAGCTCAAGCACAAGCTGACAGATGGCAGCCGTTGCCCGTCAGCCAACCCCTAATCCCTAGCCCCTAACCCCTCACCCCAGTCCCCGGCCCCCAATCCCCGTTTCCCCGGCTGGACAAGCAGCCCAAGGGCCGCTGCCTTGGTGTGCTCCACCACTCCGACAACCCGCCCGAGAACGACTACATCAACATCGACGTCCGCGTCTTCGGGAAGACGCTTCTCCTGGGCTACATCCAGCTCCTGTAGTGGCTTCTCTCCCGCAGTCCTGGTGGCCTACCGGGATTCACCTTCGTAACCTTTCCTAAGGTAGCTTATGAGAGGCGGGGAAAGACAGCTTCCGACACTGAGCCGGCATTTGCTGCACGTTGTCAGGCGGGCACGGGCTCAGAT
>Ga0335071_10001515_pt1 | contig 25050 bp, 16 predicted proteins | sample Lox_Sample_15_FD_206724 | JGI IMG/M metagenome (GOLD analysis project Ga0335071, IMG submission 206724) | Soil microbial communities from Loxahatchee National Wildlife Refuge, Florida, United States - Lox_Sample_1.5 | ecosystem: Environmental > Terrestrial > Soil > Wetlands | place: USA...
TCGAAGGTCGGAATCCCGGCCGCCGAGAGCCCCCCGGCGCCACCGCGACGTTGGTCAGGCCCGTGGCGAAGACCTAGTAGTGCCCGCCGGCGCTGCAGTCCGGATGAAGCCGAGAGCCGCCAGAGCGACTTCGACGCCATACTGCCTCGTCATTGCAACCCCCTTCGGAAACGCTTCCCGTCGATTCGCTAAGATGTGCCGTCAAAGAGGGCGAAGTCTTCAGCGCGATTTCCGCGTCTTGTGGGGTTTCGCTAATCGATGAGGCTGGGCTTCGGCGAGTACGTTCTGGACCTGGGCACCCGGCAGGTGTTTCGGGCGGCCGAGGAGATATCGCTATCGCCCAAGGCGTTCCAGCTGCTCGAGCTGCTCGTGCAGCGCCGGCCGGACGCCGTTTCCAAGGAGGACATCCAGAGGGTCCTCTGGCCCGACACGTTCGTGGCCGAGACGAACCTCGCCAATCTCGTCAACGAGCTGCGAGCCGCCTTCGGCGACGACGCCCGCCAGTCCCGCGTCATTCGCACGGTCCATCGCTTCGGCTATGCCTTTCAGGCCGACGCGCGCACCCTCTCGCCCGCGGGGGCTCGAACGGAAACGAGACCGGCATGCTGCGTCGTCCTGGGCGAACGGGAGATCGCTCTGGGCGAGGGAGAGAACATGATCGGCCGCGATCCGGCCGCGGCCGTTCACCTCGACGACGTGTCCGTGTCGCGTTACCACGCTCGTATCGTGATCGACGGCGCCGCGGCGCGCATCGAGGATCTCGGAAGCAAGAACGGCACTTACGTGCGCGAGTCGCGGGTCACCGGAACGGTGCCGCTGCGCGATGGAGACGGCGTCCGGCTGGGAGCGGTGGCGTTGGTGTTCCACCGGTCCGAGGCCGGGCCCCCGACGAGGACGGCGACCCGCCAGTGAGCCATCGATGACGCTGTCATCTGGCACCCGCCTCGGTCCCTACGAGATCCTCTCGCCGCTCGGGTCGGGCGGGATGGGGCAGGTCTACCTCGCGAGGGACGACCGTCTCGCGCGGGAGGTCGCGCTGAAAGTTCTGCCCGAGGACGTCGCGAGCGACCCGGCGCGTCTCAAGCGCTTCGAGAACGAGGCACGCGCCGCATCCGCGCTCAATCATCCGAACATCGTCACGATCTACGACGTCGGAACCTCGGCCTCGATCGCCTGGATCGCGATGGAGAGGGTGGACGGGAAGACGCTGCGCGAGCTGATGGCTCGCGACCGCCTCCCGATCCGGAAACTGCTGCCGATCGCCGTTCAGATCGCCCAGGGGCTGGCGCGGGCGCACGAGGCCGGCATCGTCCATCGCGACTTGAAGCCCGAGAACGTGATGGCAACGAAAGAAGGGCTCGTGAAGATCCTGGACTTCGGCGTGGCGAAGCTGGCGCCCGGCGGTCCGGTGGATCCCGGGGGCTCGCAGGCGCCAATCCAAACGGCGACGTATCCGGGTACGGTCGTGGGGACGATCGCCTACATGTCTCCCGAGCAGGCCGCGGGTCAGGCCATCGACTTTCGATCGGACCAATTCTCGTTCGGCGCCGTGCTGTACGAGATGACGACGGGGACCCGGGCCTTTCAGGGAAATAGCGCGGTTGACACCCTGGCGGCCGTTCTGCGCGAGGATCCGCCGCCCATCGAAGCGCTGAGCCCCGAAGCGCCGGCACCCCTGCGCTGGATCATCGAGCGCTGCCTCTCAAAGGAACCCGGCCGCCGCTACGCGTCGACGCATGACCTCGCCCGCGACCTCGAGACGCTGAAGGATCATTCCTCCGAGGCCATCCGCGCCGCACCTGCAGCAGCCGTTGAGCCGCGGCGTCGGAGCGTTGCCGCGCTGCTCGTCGCCGCCGCGATCCTCGCCGGGCTGGCCGGAACCTACACGCTCGGAAGGCGCGCGAACGATCGTTCGCAACCCGAGTTCCAGCGCCTGACTTTTCGACGCGGGGTCGTCTCCTCGGCCCGCTTCGCTCCCGACGATCGAACGGTCGTCTACAGCGCTCAATGGAACTCGGATCCGACCCGCCTCTTCTCCACACGCACCGACGGCCGGGAGTCGACCCGCCTCGCGCTCCCGGACGCCGCGCTCGTCTCGATGTCCTCGCTCGGGGAGATGGCGCTCTCGCTCAATGGGACGCTGGCCCGCGCGCCGCTCGCGGGAGGAGCGCCGAGAGAGCTCTTCGAAGGAGTGACGGAGGCCGACTGGTCTCCCGACGGCAAGAGCCTCGCGATCGTGCGCCAGGTCGGAGACAAGGCGCGGCTGGAATATCCACCGGGAAAGCTTCTCGTCGAGTCGGACGGCCCGATTCGAACTCCTCGTGTGTCTCCCAACGGAACACGAATCGCGTTCTTCTCAGGCGGCGACGCGATCGTGTCGGTCGAGATGGTCGACCTCTCGGGCAGGCGCACCGCGCTGACGCCCGCCTGGAAAAGGGCCAACGGGCTCGCCTGGTCGGCAGACGGCAGCGAGGTCTGGTTCAGCGCCAACGAGAGTGGTTGGCGAACGCCTCTGTATGCCGTTACGCCTGGAGGGAAACGACGAGTGGTCCTGCAGCTGCCCTCCTGGATAGTGCTGCAGGACGTGGCCCGGGACGGTCGCGCTCTCATGTCGCTCTTCTCGATGCATTCGGAGATGCGGGTGCGGGTGGCGGGAGAATCGCGGGAGCGCGACCTGTCGTGGCACGAAGGATCGTTCGCGAAGGCGATGACTCCGGATGGAAAGACGCTTCTCTTCGACGAGGGCGCGGAGGGCAGCTTCCATGCCATCTACGTGCGTCCGACCGACGGATCCCCGGCGAAGCTGCTCGGCGAGGGCCGATCGATGGCGATTTCGCCGGACGGCCGCTGGGTGGCGGCGAACGCCAACGAGCGGGGATCTGACCTCCTCCTGTTGCCGACGGGAGCCGGGGAACCGAAGGTCCTCGACACCGGCGGCCGTCACTTCGACGAGGGCGTCTTCTTCCCCGACTCGCGGCGGCTCCTCCTCTGGGGAGACGCGCCCTGCGTGCTCGACATCGCGACCGGGAAGCGGACGGACATCGCCGACGATCGGTCGTCGTGCACGGCCGTGTCCCCGAACGGCAGGGAGGCGGCGTGCGTGAATGCGCAAGGCGAGGGCAGGATCTACGCCGTCGAGGGCGGCGCCTCCCGTCCGATCCCCGGCTTCGAGAAGGGAGAGGAGGTGCTCCAGTGGAGCGCCGACGGGCGAGCCCTCTTCGTGCGTCCGAACTCGAACATGCCCATGCGGGTCTCCCGGCTCGATCTGGCGACGGGAAAGAGGGAGCTCTGGCGGGAGTTCTCTTCGGAGGACCGGTTCAGTCCCACCAACGAGCTGAACTACTTCACGATGACGCCGGACGCCGGGTCGTACGCGTACTCGTACTTCAACGTGCCGACCGATCTGTATCTGGTGACGGGATTGAGATGATCTCGCGGCGCCGGCGCGGGCCCCTTCAGAAGAGGATCCGCACTCCCCCCCGGAACGTCCGGCTGGAGAGCACCTCGGCCACGGCGTTGAACTGCTCGGGGTCCGTGTCGAAGGCAGGAGACGCCTTCGCGTCGTAGAACCCGACGAGCCCGTCGCGCTGCAGCACCGTGTGGCTGTTGAGCAGATTGAAGCAGTCGAACTGCGGGATCACCGTGACGTGGGGCCCGATGCGAAACGCGCGGGAGAGCTGCAGGTCGACCTCGTAGACGTTGGGAGTTCGATACTGGGTGGCCTGGCCGATTTGGACATCCGGCCGGCTGCCGCTCGGATCGTTCGTGATGACCTCGACGTAGTACGGGATCGGGAAGCCCTGACGGCCGAAGACGTTCATACCGGCGGCGATTTCCCACGGAAGCAGGACCGTACCGCTCACGTTGAACTGCCACGTCGCGTTGATGCCGCTTTCCACGACGGGCCCGTTCGTGTTGGTGCCGGGCGTGATGTTGTTCGGGTCGACGATGGCTCCGGGGCCGATGTGCTGCTGCCAGTCGTTGTAGGCAAAGCTCACGCGGGCCATCCAACCGTGCGAAAACGGCTTGAGCAGCTGGAGCTCGACGCCGCTGTAGGTCTCGCTCGCATCGGGTCGGTTCTGGAGCTCGGATCCGACGGGAGGAGGGTCCGTCGTCAGGCCGTAGTAGGGCACGCTGAAATCCAGAACGAAACCGTTGGAGTTGGCCTCGGCTATCCCGGCTGCGTTCCCTAAGTACTGGTAGCTCGAGCGGGTCGTTCCGATGAGGGGGGAGAATTCGAGGTTGTGGGTGGATCGATGGGTGTACGCGAGGGATGCCGAGACCTTGGAGAAGATCTGCCCTTCGACGCCGACGATGAATTCGTCGGTGGTCGGGGGCTTCAAGCTTCGCGAGATCTGGTTCACCGGAACCGCCGAGCCAGGATCATCCGGATTGACGCTCTGGGGAAACTGAAAGTCGCCGACCTCGTTCGGCTCGACGCGGCCATTCCCGTTCGCGTCGTTCCAGCTGTAGTAGAGACCCGTGGAGCCCGGAAAGGCGTTGATCGTCGCGATCTCGTTGCTCAGCTGGTTCGAAAATCGGGCGTACGAAGCGCGTAGAAGGGTCGTGTGATCGCGTCCCACCGTGTAGGTCGCTCCCACGCGCGGTTGGACCATGCGCCATGTCACCGGGTATCCCGAATCGCCGCCGTATTGAACCGCGGGAAGGCGATCGGGAAAAACGGGATTGGCCGGTACGGACGACGGGAGGTTGCGGCCCTGCTGGTAGTCGAAGCGCACTCCCGCGTTGACGGTGAGGTTGCCGGCCCGGATCGTGTCGCCGAGGTAGGTGTCGTAGTAGTTGAAGAGGAGATGCTGGTTGCTCGCGCGCGTGATCGAGGCCAGGGGACCGTCGCTGTTCGCGTAGCCCACGAGCTCGTCGCCGGGCCAGACCGTCATCGAGTCGAGGGTCGCGTGCCGGTAGCCGAAGCCAAACTTGAGCTCATGCTGAAGCGTTGCCATATCGAAGAACGTCGAGGTGGTGGCGCCGACCTGGTGCTGCGGTAAACCGAAGCGATGAAAGTTGTAGCTGTTGCGCCAGACGCCGTTGACGTCCGAGTCGGCCTGCTCGGCGACGCCGCCCTGGGGCGTGTTGGTCAAACGCGTCTTCAGATAAGAGAAATAGGCGGACGCGAAGAGCGTCGGCGACAAGACCTGCGAATCCTCGACCTTCAACGACTGCGACGGGAACGTCTGGTCCCAGGTCGACGGCTGGGAACGGTCCGGGGCGGCGCCCCGCCCTTCGGCGTCTCGCTCGAAGGACGTGAACGACAGGGTGAGGGTATTGGAAGGGACGGCAGCCGCATTCAGCTTCGCATTCCAGTATTTCTGCGCTTCCTGGCTCCGGGTGGCCTCCCCGTCCGGCAGAATGAACGTCTGCCCCAGGAAAGAATTGCTCGCGCCCGCGGCCCAGAGCCACACGCGGTCCTTCCAGAGCGGTCCGCCGGCCTCGGCGCCGTAATCCCACTTGGCGCCGCCGGTGTACAGCACCCTCGCCGAGCCCAGGAGCTGGTTCGTGCCGCGCTTGGTCACGAGGTTCAGCGTCACGCCGGGCGTCGACAGCGACAGATCGGAGCCGCCCGTCGCCACCTCGATGCTGTCGAGAGAATCGAAGTCGAAGTAGAGCGGCGTCGCGCCGCCGATGGAGACGCCGACGCCGTCGAGGTTGTAGGTGTTCTGATCCGGATGCGTCCCCTTTCCGATGAAGGTCGGCTGCTGAGTGCTCTGCGCGCTGCCGACGTCCATGTTGCCGAGCAGAACGCCGGGCACCTGGCGCAGCATGCCCCAGGGATCTCGCGTCGTGGGGATGGCGTCCAGCTCCGAGCGGGAGAAGCTGGCGCCGGTCTCGGTCGTTCGGGTGTCGACCGCCGGCGACGGACCGCCGATGGTCACTGCCTCCTGGGCGCCGGCGACTGAAAGGGTCGCCGCGATGACGGCGTTCTTCCCGAGCGCGACGGCGACGTCGCGGCGAACGGTTTCGAAACCCGAACGCTCGAGCGTGACCGAGTAGGCCCCCGGGGAGAGATGGAGAAAGTGAAACTCGCCATTGGCGGCGGTGCTCATGATCTGCGCGGCGCCGGGTCCGTGGAGCGTGACGGTGACACCGGCCATCGGGCGCGCCTGCTCGTCGGACACTTGACCGAACAGATTCCCGGTCGGCGATGGAACCTGGCCGCCCGCGGCGGACACGACCGCGAGCGCCAGAAAAAACGCGAGGGACCTGGGCAGGGGGCTCAACTTTCGTCGCTACGGACTGGAGCGAGTCTGTGGAACGGCCGAGGGGAGAGTCAAGGGCTTTTGACCCGACTCCGCACGCCTGATCGAAAACCTGAGAATCGCGTAGGGAACGCTGAAGACTCCTTCGGGTCCTCGATCTAGCGTTGCCGGAAGAGCGATCCGAGAGGGTGGCTCGTCAGGAGGAACTCATGAAAGCGATTTCCCAGGTTCACCGTTCCGATTCCGCGGGGCGAAACATCGGGAGAAGGGAAGGCGCGAGACGTCCTGGAACACCGTCGGGCGCCGTTCTCGTCGCCGCCTGCCTTCTCACGTTAGCGGGTCTCGGTCGTCCCGCTCTTGCCCAGGTTCAGCAGCCCTGCGGAGTCAGCGCACTGTGCCTTGGCGAAGGACGCTACCAGCTCCTGGTCTTCTGGACTGATCCCGAATCGGGCAACCAGAACGTCGCTCATCCGGTCCTGCTGACGCCCGACAGCGGGTATTTCTGGTTTTTCGGTCCGACCAACATCGAGATCACGGCCAAGGCGGTCGACGGCTGCAGCATGAACGGCCATGAGTGGGTGTTCATCTCGGGCATGACGAACGTGTCGACGAGGATCGAGGTCATGGACGTCCAGACCGCGACGCACAAAACCTACACGAACGCTCAGGGGACCGCGTTTGCGCCGATCCAGGACACGGGGACGTTCTCCAGCTGCCCCGGCGCGTCGGGAGGTCCGATCGACGGAGAGTGGACGGGAACGTTCGACTCCGCGGATTTCGTCGACTGCGACTCCGGCACGCCCGCACAGGCGTCGCTGAGTCAGGACGGGGACTCCGTCACGGGAACCCTCAGCGCGTCCCCGAACTTCTGCGGCCCGAACCATGCTCGGCTTGCCGGGACGCTGCACGGAGACACGCTGACCGGCGTCGTCACCGGCGCTGACTACGGAGGAGGTGGCTACAGGGATGCGCACGTGTTCGGCACCCTGACCGGGACGAGTCTCGAGCTCGTCATCGTCAACGGCTTCGGACTCATTCCGGGAGGAACGCTGCACCTGCATCGCTAGAGAGCGAGAGGGGGGCCGGAATACCAATTACGGATCTCCGCGAGCCGTTTGGCGTCCCGGCCGCCCGCCTCGATATCGGTGCTCCTGGTGTCCACGCGGCGATCGTTCAGCTCGCCTTCTTCCCCTCGATCTTCTCGATCGCCCGGGTCGCCGCCCACGACGGCGTCAGGTCGATGATGCCGCCGACGTGCGCCATCTTCCTGGCCGCGATCTCGCGCAGAGCCGGGAGGGCGGCCGCCGCGGCGGGGCCGATCTTGCCGAGCGCGTTCGCCGACTCCCGCAGCACGTCGATGGTCTGCCCCGGCGCGCGGCAGGCCGCGACGAGAGCGGGCACCGCGGCGGCAGCCGACGGGCCGATCGCGCCGATCGCGATCGCGGCCTCCGCCCGGACGATCGGGTCCGTGTCGGTCAGGCGCGCGGTCAGGGCGGAGAGGGCCGGGAGTGCCGCGGGCCCGAGCTTCGCGAGCTCGAGGGCGCAGAGACCGCGCACGACCGGGTCGGGATCCGACAGGGCCGAGGCGAGCGCGGCGACACCCGCGGGGACGCGGGGCGCCTTCACGGAATCGGCCTTCTTCCAGCCGGCCGGTCCGGTCTGCGCGATGATGAGGTTGTCGACGCCGAGCATGTAGCCGGTCGACGCCGCGCTCTTGCCGAGGCAGACGTAGGTCACGGTGTGGCGCCCCTTGGTCAGGCGCGGGAAGCCGATCTGGTAGTCGAGGCCGACGTAGGTCTCGAGCGCGTAGCCGTCGAAGGAGAGCTGCGGCCGCACGTCCGCGCCGGGCTCGTGCTCGAGCACCGGGGCGACGGGCGTCTGGCCGTCGAGGAGCACCTTGTAGATGCCGTAGTCCGAGCCCTGCGCGACCTGGGTCGAGAGCTCGTAGTCGCCGGCCTCGGCGACGTCGAAGGGAATGGTCAGGCTCGAGCCCGGGCCGTCGGCCTGGAACACGACGACGTCCTTGGCCCAGAAGAGGTCTTTCACGACCTCGGCCTTGCCCTGCTCGGCCCTGATCCCGTCCATCGCGGACTCGACTTCGAACTGCACGGCGTTGCCCTGCGGCCACCGCGCCGAGCCGTAGGGGATCGGGGGCAGCCCCGTGGCGATGCCGTCCTGGTACCAGTAGGAGACCGACGACATCAGGTCGTTGCGCACGCCGTACGGCGACTTGATCGAGCCGTCCTGGTTGTACGTCCAGCCGAGGTGCTCGATGTCGAAATGGAGCGACTTCTGAAACGGGATCGGATCCCAGACGTGCCAGCGGTAGCCCGTCATGTGCGTGCCGAGGCCCGTGCCGTCGGCGACCGTGACGCCGGCGTACAGGCCGCTCGTGACGTGGAGGCCCCACGCGTCGGTGAAGTAGTCCTCCGAGCCCGTGCCCTTGAGCGACGGAGTCCGCTCGCCGTCGACGAAGAAGCGGTCGTCGCCTTCGCCGAACCAGCCGGCCTCCGGCTGGAGCACCGAGAGGACCGTGCCGACGTAGAAGCCGCGCCCCTTCACGTCGAGGAAGACGTACGGCCTGCCGTCGTCGGGGGCGGGCAGCTCCTGCCGGTAGCGCGCGTGGAAGTACGCGGTGTCGGGGGGCAGCGAGGCGACTTTCGCCCAGTCCACGTGAAAGTAGAGGTGATCCACGCGGCGGCGCCCCTCGTTGGTCAGCGTCACGCGGCAGGATTTCCGAAACGGCATCGGCCAGTAGCTGTTGCGCGCGCGGCCGTCGGAGCTCGCGCGGATCATCGACGACTCGACCTTGCGTTCGTAGCCGAAACCGACGCCGAAGAAGTCGCCGAGCGGCGCGTCCACGGAGGCCTCGGGGCTGCCGTCGTAGTAGACGCGCAGCCGGAGCAGCCGCGGCCACGCGTACTCGTTGGCGGCGATCGTGATCCAGAGGTGCGTGATCACGCCCGGGCCCTGCAGGTCGGCGAGCACCGCCTCTTCGCCCGGGATCATGTACCAGCGGTCGTTGTTCGAGTCGGGATCGGGGTCCGACGAGGAGGAGCGGCGCGCCGAGTAGTCCTTCAGCTTCGAAAACTCGAGCGGGTCCTGCCGGGCGGAGGCCGCGGCGGCGGCGAACCCGAGCGCGATGGCAAGCGCGGGGGCGAGGCGGCGAATTCTCATGGCGTGCTCCTTCGGTGCGTCAGCGGGCGAGGAGCGCTTCGACGCTCTCGCGAAAGACCTGCGTGTGGAAGTCGACGTCGGCCTCGGTCGTGTCGGGCGCGATCAGGGCCATGTTGTGGAACGGCGTCATCAGGATGCCGCGATTCAACGCCGCCAGGTGCATGTAGCGGTCGAGCGTCGGGTCGATCGAGGCGGCGGCCTCGGCGCCGTTCTTCGGCGGCGTCGCGCGGAACCAGTACTCGGCGCGGCAGCCCAGACGCGTGACGTGCCAGGGGAGGCGGTGCTCGGCGATCACGCTCTCGACCCCTTCGGCGAAACGCCCGGCGAGCGGGATCGTCCTGGCGTAGGCCGCCTCGGTCAGGACGTGCTCGAGCGTCGCCCGCATGGCGGCGAACGACAGGGCGTTGCCCGCGAGCGTCCCGCCGATCCCACCGGTGTCGGCGCCCTCGACCGTCGTCGCGGCGCGGACGCGCTCGGCGACTTCGGCCGAAAGCCCGTACGCCGCCGCCGGGATGCCGCCGGCAAGCGGCTTGCCGATCGTGAGGATGTCGGGGGAGAGGCCGTGCGCCCGCGTGTAGCCGCCCGGTCCCGCCGAGATCGTGTGGGTCTCGTCGAGGACGAGGAGCGCGCCCGCGCGCCGGGTCGCCTCGCGAAGCGCGGCGTGGAAGCCCGGCTCCGGGTGGACGATGCCGATGTTCGTCATCACCGGCTCGGCGAGCACGCACGCCACGTCGCCGGCGGCGAGCGCCCGCTCGAGCGCCGGGACGTCGTTGAACTCGACGACGCGCGTCGTCACCGCCGGGTCGACGGGCGGCCCGAGGTTGCCGTCGCGCGGTCCGACGACCGCGTTTCGCAGCGTCGCGAAGGTCTCGTCGACCGTGCCGTGGTAGCACCAGTTGAAGACGAGGATCCGCGGGCGCCTCGTGACGTGGCGGGCGAGGCGGATCACGAAGCGGTTCGCGTCCGTCGCCGTCAGCGTCGTCTGCCAGAAGGGAAGGCCGAAGCGGCGCGCCAGCTCTTCGCCGACCCACACGGCGTCCTCGGTCGGCAGCATGAAGGTCGCGCCCCGGCGCGCGCGTTCGGCCGTCGCGGCGACGGCGGCGGCCGGCGCGTGGCCGGTCATCGCGCCCGTGTCCCCGAGGCAGAAGTCGAGGTAGCGGTGGCCGTCCACGTCGGTGAAGTGCGCGCCGGACCCCTCGGCGACGAAGACGGGGAAGGCGCCCGCCCACCGGACCATCCAGTTCATCGGCACGCCGCCGAGAAGGCTCCTCTGCGCCCGCTCGAACAGCGCCCGCGAGCGCGGGTGCGCCTCGACGAACCGCGTCTCTTCCGCGGCGAGGCGCTCCTGGAGCCGGGCCCGGTCGATCGGCATGGGTGGCGCGGATCTTAATGCGGCTCGAACTTCCCGCCGAATCGGCCGTATTTACGCCGATGACCGATTTTCGGAGGAGGAGAGGTATGCGAGTTTCCCGCGTCGTGGTCGCCGGGCTTCTGGGATCTTCCCTGGCATTGGCCGGGGATGCTCCGCTGAAGGGCCCCGAAATGGCCGACATGAACCGCAGCGTCGAGGCCTGCACGGATTTCTACGAGTTCTCCAACGGCGCCTGGCGCGCCGTCAACCCGATCCCTCCGGAGCAACAGCGCTGGAGCCGCCGGTGGAAGGCCGGCGAAGAGGCCAAGGACCAGCTCAAGGGCATCCTCGAGGAGGCCGCGGCGGCGAAGAACGCGCCGAAGGGCTCGACCGAGCAGCTCATCGGGGACTTCTTCGGCGCGTGCATGGACGAGGCGGAAATCGACCGACTCGGCGTCAAGCCCATCGAGGGCTGGCGCGCCGACATCCGGGCGATGAAGACGGGGGCCGACCTCGATCGCATGATCACCCGGTTCCAGAGCTACGGCGTCTTCGTCCCGTTCGCGATTTTCGGCGGCTCCGACAACCACAACCCGAACGACGTCATCGCGCAGATCGTCGCCTCCGGCCTGGGGCTGCCGGACCGCGACTACTACGTCAAGACCGAGCCGCGCTTCGTCGAGGCCCGGGAGAAGTACCTCGCCCACGTCGCGAAGACCTTCGAGCTCGCCGGCGCGATGCCGGCCGACGCGAAGACGGCGGCGGCGACGGTGATGCGGATGGAAACCGACCTCGCCAGGGCGTCGCTCGACAACATCGCGCTGCGGGACCCCAAGGCGACGGACCACAAGATGACGATGGCGGAGCTCCAGAAGCTCACGCCGAAGTACGACTGGACGGCGGCGTTCCGCGCGCTCGACGTCAAACCGGGCGACGTCAACGTCGCCGAGCCGAAATTCCTCCGGGAAGTCGAGCGCCAGCTCGGCGCGGTCCCGATCGCGGACTGGAAGACGTACCTCGACTGGCAACTCCTCGACTTCGCGTCGCCCTCGCTGTCGAAGCCGTTCGTCGAGGAGAACTTCGCCTTCAACGGCGCTTACCTCGCGGGCCAGAAGGAGAACAAGCCGCGCTGGAAGCGGTGCGCGGAGCAGGCCGACCGGCTGCTCGGCGAGGCCCTCGGCCGGAAGTACGTCGAGAAGTATTTCCCGCCGGAGGCCAAGGCCCGGATGCAGGAGATGGTCCGGAACATCCTTCTCGCGATGAAGGAGACGATCGACGGCCTCGACTGGATGAGCGCCGAGACGAAGAAGAAGGCTCTCGAGAAGCTGTCGACCTTCAACCCGAAGATCGGCTATCCCGACAGGTGGAAGGACTACAGCCACGTCCCGATCTCGCGGGCGTCGTACTGGAACGACGTGCTCGCGGGCCGGAAGTTCGTGACCGACGACAATTTCGCGACGATCGGCAAGCCCGTCGACCGCGGCCGCTGGGGCATGACGCCGCCGACCTCGAACGCCTACTACAACCCGCTCTTGAACGAGATCGTCTTCCCGGCGGGGATTCTCCAGCCGCCGGCGTTTTCCCTGACGGCCAACGACGCCGTCAATTACGGGGCGATCGGCGTCGTCATCGGGCACGAGATCAGCCACGGCTTCGACGACCAGGGGGCGCAATACGACGCCACCGGGAGGCTCGAGAACTGGTGGTCGCCCACCGACCTGAAGCAGTTCCAGGAGAAGACCGCCTGCGTCGTGAAGCAGTTCGACGCGTACGAGGTCGAGCCGGGCATCCACGAGCAGGGCAAGCTCGTGGCGGGGGAGTCGATCGGCGACCTCGCGGGCGCGCGGATCGCCTACCGCGCCTTCCAGATCGCGCAGAAGGGCAAGCCGCCGCTGCCGACGATCGACGGCTACACGCCGGATCAGCAGTTCTTCATCGCGTGGGGCCAGTTCCGCGGCGACGCGACCCGCCCGGAGACGGCGCGGCTGATGGCGCAGGGCGATCCGCACCCGATCGGCAAGTTCCGCGTCATCGGGCCGCTGTCGAACCTGCCGGAGTTCGCGAAGGCGTTCGGCTGCAAGCCGGGTCAGCCGATGGTGCGGCCCGAGAACGAGCGCTGCGACGTCTGGTGACGCGGATCGGCTGACGGGCCTGCCGGAGGGGCGCGCCGGTTTGACGGGCGCGCCCTTTCCGGTATGATGCGCCGTTCCTTACGCGGGGTCGTAGTTCAGTTGGTTAGAACGCCGGCCTGTCACGCCGGAGGTCGCGGGTTCGAGTCCCGTCGGCCCCGCCACTCCGATGGGAGCACCGTACCGCGCGCAGCGGATCGGCCCTCGCCGGTCGACGCGCGTTCGTCCCTGTCCCCCGGTGATCGGCTCGTCACTCGGCGAGCGGCGGAGATGTTCCGGGTGTCGACGGACGCGGGGGCCGGGACCTGGAGGCGGCGCTCCGCGCGGATGGCAGGAAATGACCCCTCTCTGGCCTTTCTGCCGTCCCGTCCGGAGGCTAGGATCCCGCCATGGGGGCCAAGAGGCGCTCGAACCACGGGGAAAGGGATACGAAAACGATCGTGTTCCTCGCCGCTCCCCGAACCCAGATTCTGGATGTCGCCGGCCCCTTTCAGGTCTTCGTGAGGGCGGCGGAGATCTTCGTCCGCGACCATCCCGCGCGAAAGCAGCCCTACAGGACTCTCCTCGTCAGCACGACGGGCCGCCGGACCGTGTCGACGAACTGCGGGCTCGTCATCGGTGGAAGCGGCACCTTCCGTTCGCTTCGTGGCCCGATCGACACGCTCCTGGTCGCGGGCGGCTCGGGCGTGGAGGACGCTGCCCGGAGCCGGGAACTCCTGCTCTGGTTGCGCCGCGCGTCGCGCCGGGTGCGCCGGATCGGCTCGATTTGCACCGGCGCCTTCGTCCTGGCCTCGGCGGGGCTGCTCAAGGGAAAGCGGGCGGCGACTCACTGGAAGTGGGCTCCGGAACTGGCAAGGCGATTCAAAGACACGATCGTCGATCCGGAGCCGATCTTCGTCCGGGACGGAAACACGTACACCACCGCGGGTGTGACCGCGGGAATGGACCTCGCCCTGGCCCTCGTCGAAGAGGACCTGGGCTCGGCGATCGCTCTCTCGGTCGCCCGCGAACTGGTCCTCTACCTGCGTCGCGCGGGGGGCCAATCTCAGTTCAGCCCGGCGCTGGCTCTGCAGGCTTCGGATCGCAAGCAGATCGAAGACTTGCGTTCGTGGGTGGTCGACAACCCCGATCGAGACCTCCGGGTCGCCCGGCTCGCGTCCCGAGCCGGAATGAGTCCTCGCAACTTCGCGCGGGTGTTTCTGAGCGACACCGGCCTGACGCCGGCGCGGTTCGTGGAGCGGTCCCGTGTCGAAGCCGCCCGGCGAAGGCTGGAAGAATCCCGGGACAAGCTGGAGAAGATCGCGAGCGACTGCGGGCTCGGATCGGTCCAGGGCCTTCGCCGCTCGTTTCGACGCCTTCTGGGGGTTGCCCCATCCGAATATCGGAGCCGTTTCAGGGACCCGCAGCAGGGCCCGGCGGTCATTCGCCGCCGTGCCCCCGGCCGGGGCGCGCTTCATTCGTGACGTGCCCGTTTCCAGAAAGGAACGTGACCATGTTGGATCGAAGAGATCTTCTGACAAGGGCGACGATCGCAGGGCTTGCGTCCGGAGTGTCTTCGATCGGGGCTCTCGGCGGCTGTTCCCGGTCCACTCAACACCGATCTGAGCCGGCGGCCGCGACGGGCTCTCCGGCACTTCGCGATGCGCCGAAGCCCCTGCCCGTTCCCGCCGAAGGGGGGCTTCCCGCGGCCTTCGTTCTCGGCAAGGACGCGGAGGTCCTCGACTTCTGCGGCCCGCTGGAGGTGTTCGCCGGCGCGTACACGAAAGACGGAAAGGCACTCTTCGCGCCGTACATGGTGGCCGCCACGAAGGAGCCGGTCAAGGTCGGCGGGGGCATGAAGGTCCTGCCTGACTACACCTTCGAGACGGCGCCCGCACCCAGGGTCATCGTCATTCCGGCGATGGACGACAGCGCCGCTCCCCGGCAGATGTACGACTGGATTCGCACGGCGTCCCGGTCCACGGACGTCACCATGTCCGTGTGCAACGGGGCGTTCGTGCTCGCCAGGACCGGGTTGCTCTCCGGAAAACCGGCGACCGCGCACCATGGCGGCTATTTCCGCTTTGCCGGAATGTACCCCGATGTCCACCTCCGGCGCGGTGCGCGGTTCGTCGAGGACGGCAACATCGCCATGGCCGGCGGGATCTCTTCCGGCATCGATCTCGCCCTTCGCGTCGTCGAGCGCTACCTCGGCAAGGAGGCTGCTCTGGAACTCGCCGATGGCATGGAGTACCAGGGGAAGGGCTGGTTGAACCCCGATTCCAACGAGGCCTTTGCCACGATGCCCCGGTTCAACCAGGAACATCCTCTCTGCCCCCTCTGCCTGATGGACGCCGATCGCTCGATCACCGCGACCTACAAGGGGAAGACCTACTACTTCTGCTCCGCCGGCGAGAGGGAGTTCTTCGAAGCGCATACCGACGTCTTCGATCGCTTCCAGGCGGAGGATTCCAGGCGCGGGGGCGGTTCCTCCAGAGACTGAGATGGAATCAATCGAAGTCCTTCCGGCGGAGCCCTTCGGCGCGGTGTGGATCATTGCGTCCGGCGGACCGGAGCCACCGCCTGCAACAGGTCGCGCAGAACCTCCTCGACAATGCATTCGAGGCCGGAGACGGGGAGGTCTCGCTCTCGTTCGAGCGGCTCGGACCGATGCTGCGAATGGCGGTGCGCGATCGGGGTCGGGGAATGGATCCCGGCGAGCTCGCCAGGGCGGGCGAGCCGTTTTTCTCCACCAAGAGCCCGGGAGCGGGGCTCGGGCTGGGACTGTTCATCGCGAGGACGCTGGCAGAGCAGATGGGGGGAAGGCTGCAGGTCGAGTCTCGTCGGGGGGCGGGAACGACCGTGATCGTGGACGTCGCGTCGGCCGAGCCGACCGGGAGTGGGCGCCTTGCCTGACGTCGCGCTGGTTGCCCGCAGCCTCCTGATCGTCGAGGACGACCCCGTCTTTCGACGCCGCTTGAGTCGCGCTTTTCGCGACCGGGGCTTCGAGGTGGCCGAGGCGGCCAATGCCGCGGAAGCCGCGGAATCCGCGCGGCGCGAGCCGCCCGAGTATGCCCTCGTGGACTCCGGCTTTCGGGCGGTTCGGGGCTCGACGTCGTCCGCAAGCTCATGGAGCTCGAACCGAGGACCGTCGTGGTGGTGCTCACGGGATACGGAAGCATCGCGACGGCCCTCGAGGCCGTGCGCCTGGGCGCCGTGCACTACCTGACCAAGCCGGCCGACGTCGACGAGATCCTCGCGAGATTTGCCCGGGGCGACGGCGCTCGCGGCGCCGTGACGGCGTCTCCCACGGATTCGGTGCCCTCGCTCGCCCGGGTCGAGTGGGAGCACATTCAACGCGTCCTTGAGGACTGCGGCGGAAACGTCTCCCAGGCCGCTCGCGTTCTCGGCATCCACCGCCGCTCGCTCCAGCGCAAGCTCGGGAAGGCGCCGACTGCGCGCTAGGCAAATGAAGCAGGTCGGTGAGAAGTTGCGCAGTTATTTTGGATTCGGGCATTCGGGGTCTCGAGACCCTATGAGAGCATTCGGGCAACTCGTTTCACTGCAGGAGGACCAGATGCACCGGATTCCGACGAAGAGGTTCACGGCCCTGGTCGTCTCCCTCGGACCGGGCCTCGCCTTGGCCGGCAGCACCGCGCTGTTTCCGGCGCAAGGCACGTCCGCCCAGTCGAGCGTGCTGGAGGTCCATTCAAAGAACGCCCCGGCGGTCCAAGCGTTGCACAAGACCAAGAGGGCTGCCGCGGGGCCCTCCGCGCCGAAGAATGGAAGGATCGCGTCGAGGCCGAAGCGGACGCACGGCGCGGGCCAGACACCCATCAGCGGCACGACGACCGACGGCTCCGGACACGGGTGGCCTCTTTACGCCCGGATCGTCTTCACCTCCGGCGGCACCGAGCCGCTGACGGTCTTCAGCGATCCGGTGACGGGCCAGTACGAGGCGCTCTTGTTCTCCGGGAAGGAATACACGGCGACGGTGAGCCCGGTCCAGCCCCACTACGGGGCCGCGCGCGCGACGCTTTCGACCGATGGCACGCCGATCGTCCGGGACTTCACGCTCCATGCCGACACGACGTGCCAGTCGCCCGGCTATACGAGCCCCGCCGCGATCGTTCCGGTCCTCGCCGAAGGGTTCGACGCCGGCGTGCTTCCCGACGGCTGGTCGATCGTCAACGACAGCACCGACGGCGGCATGCCCTGGTTCATCTGGGAGGGCGCGGACCCGGCCGACCCTCCCGAGTTCGACGGCAACCGGACCGGCGGTTCCGGACCCTATGCCCTGGTCGACAGCAACCGCGACGGCTTCGTCACGGATGACACGAGCCTCGTGACGCCGCCGCTCGACCTGGGCGCGCTTCCGAACGCCGCGATCCAGTGGGCCAACGACTTCGTCGACCTCTACTCGATCGCCGACGTCGACGTCAGCACGGACGGCGGCGTGTCGTGGACCAACGTCTGGGAAGCGGCCGGCGCCAGTGTCTTCGGTCCCGGCAACCAGGTGGCGGACATGTCGTTCGCGGCCGGTCAGCCCAACGTCCAGGCCCGCTTCCACTATCAGACCTGGTGGGCCTGGTGGTGGCAGGTGGACGACGTGATCGTCGGCTCGGTGCCGTGCGAACCGTCGGCGGGCGGCCTCATCATTGGCAACGTCGTCGACGGCAACACCGGCGACAGCCTCGTCGGAGCCACCGTCTCGAACCTGACGCAGGCCACGTCGACCTCGACCGTCGACCCGGGCGACCCGGACCGCCCGTCCGGCTTCTATTCGATGTTCTCCCCGGCGGGCCCGCAGAGCCTCGAAGCCTCGAAGCTGGCCTACGCGAGCGACGGGCACCCGGCGACGGTCTTCACCAACGACGTGGTGCGTCGCGACTTCACCCTCCAGGCGGGCGAGACTTCGGCCTCGCCGACCGCTCTTTCCGCGGTGATCCCTCCGAACGGCATGTCGGTGCAGACGCTGACGATGTCCAATTCGGGTCAGCCCGCTGCGACGTTCAAGCTCTCCGAGGTCAACGCCCCGTTGCTCACGTCGACCACGTCCGGCTTCGCCTCGCGCGAGGACGTCCAGCGCGCGCTCTCGCGCCTGCCCAGGGATCCGGCGGAGCGGGCTGCCGCGATGGGTTCGACGCAGGGAACCGGCCTTCCGGCGGTTTCGAGCCTGGCTCCTTCCGGCGGCCCCACACTTGCGGCCGGCGAAGTGCTCGGCAGCTTCGCCCTCCAGCAAACCTACGGGTGGGGCGTCGGTTTCGACGGCGACTCGACCTCGACGTGGATCACCGACGTCGGACAGGCGGGCGGCGACGACAAGGCGCATCAGTACGACAAGGCCGGGAATTCGACGGGCCAGACGATCGACCTGTCCGGTGCCATATCGCTCTGGGCGGCCGACGGCGCCTGGAACGCCAATACCGGAATGATGTGGTACGTCGACGTCGTCGGCTTCGGCAGTTCCTGCATCTTCGAGGTCGACCCGGCGACGAAGTCCAGAACGGGCAACACGATCTGCCCCGATACGGGCACGTCGGAGCGCGGCCTCGCCTATGACCCGGTCAGCGATACGTACTACATCGGGTCGTGGCTCGACTCCACGATTTACCACTTCGACTCGGACGGCAACATCCTCGATTCCTCCATGGTCGGGCTCGGGGTTTCCGGGCTCGCGTATTACCCCGACGCCGGACACCTCTTCGTCCAGGTGAGCGGGGCCAGCACCGCGATCACCGTCCTCGACGCGAAGAACAACTACGCGGTCGTCGGCAGCTTCGAGGTCGGAGGCGGAGTGTTCGACGACCACGGCGGCGCCGGCATGGAGGCCGACTGCCTGGGCAACCTCTGGATGGTGAACCAGTTCACGCAGACTCTGTACGAGGTCGCCTCCGGCGACGGCGCGACATGCGCGGTGGACATCCCGTGGCTGACGCTCGATCCGGCGCAAGGGACGGTCGCCGGCGGCGCGGGCACGACGCCGGTCACGGCGACGTTCAACTCGACGGGCCTGCTCCCGGGCCTCCTTCGGGCGCAGGTCCAGGTTTGGACCAACACGCCGTATGCCGTCCCGGCGATCCCGGTGACCCTGACGGTCCTCTTCAACGACGTGCCGGAGGGCAGCTTCGCCTGGAACTACATCTACGGCGTGGCGGGCGCGGGCGTCATGATGGGCGGACCGCCCAACTGCGGGCCGACGGTCTACACCTTCTGCCCGAACGGCGTGGTGACCCGCGCCGACATGGCGGGCTACATCTTCCGGGCGATGCACGGACGCAACACGCCGCCGCCGGTCTACGACGACATCTTCGGCGACGTGACGCTCAACGACTACAACGCCTTCTACATCCAGGGCATCTCCGACGACGGCATCACGGCCGGCTGCGGCGGCGGGAACTACTGCCCGGATGCGCCGAACACCCGCGCCCAGATGTCGGTCTTCATCTGGAAGGGACAGCACGGCGACGCAATGCCTCCGGCCTGCACGGGCGTCTTCACCGACGTTCCCTGCCCGGGCGGGTTCGCGGTCGACTACATCGAGGGTCTCTACTACGAAGGCATCACGGCTGGCTGCGGCGGAGGAAATTTCTGCCCGAACGCCAACATTTCGAACGCTCAGATGGCGGTCTTCCTGGTCAAGGCCTTCGATATCCCTCACCTGCCGTAGGCGGCTCGAATTCGATGCGCATCGGGACTCGACCTGACGGGGTTCGAGATCGCCGGCCTCGACGGCGGCTCGAGCCGCGCGAAGCGATCGGCCCGGCAGCGGGGTCGCTCAGTGAGACGATCGGGAGGCGCGCCGGGGACGCCTACGGCAGCCCCGATTCGTTCGACGCCGGGAGCGCCAGCGAAAGGCCTCGGTGAGTTTCCATTCAGCTCCCGACAAGGGCGGAGATCAGCCCTGATATTTCCTGGCGGGACCCTCGCTCCCAGGTATTTCGCGGGACTGTTCCTGTGGGCCTGCGCCACCCTATTGCTCGAGCTGTCCCTGACGCGGATCCTGTCGGTCGCTCTCTGGTACCACTTCGGGTTCCTGGTCATCTCGACCGCACTGCTCGGGTTCGGCGTGGCGGGGACGACGCTTTCAATCTGGCCCTGGCTCCGGGATCGCGCCCCTCTCGGCCGCGCCCTGTCGACGCTCGCGGCCCTCTTCGCGGCTTCTGCGGTCGCCTCGTTCTGGCTCATGCAGCGCATTCCGTTCGATCCGTTTCGGGTCCTGGACGATCCGCGACAGATTCTGCTCGGGCCGCTCTACTACCTCGTGCTCGCGCTGCCGTTCGCGGCTGCCGGCCTCGGGCTCGCGCTCCTCTTCTCGCGCCTCTCCGGCCAGGCGACCCGGCTCTACGCGTTCGACCTGACCGGAGCCGGAACGGGCTGCCTGCTCCTGCTCGTCGTGCTGCCCGGCGTGGGCGGCTCCGGCGCGATCGCCGCGGTCTCCGCTCTCGGTTTCGCCGCGGCGACGATCTTCGCCGCCCGCGGGCGGGCGCGCTTCGTGATGGCCGTGCTCGCCGTCGCGGCCGTTCTCGTCGCGCCCTTTGCCGAGCGGCTCGTTCCGATACGCATCACCGCGTTGAAGCGACGTCCTGCCGTACGGCCCCTCGAGACCCACTGGAACACCGCCTCGCGCGTCGAGATTTTCGAGCTGCGCCCACCTGGGTCCGATCGAAGCGTTCGCCGGTTCGTCATCGACGGGGGAACGGCGGGCACGGGGATCCAGGATCTCCGGACCGGAGTCCGCCAGTATCTTCGCGCACACACGGACGACGGCGACTATCTCTCGGGCGTGGCGTACGCGGGCAAGGCCGCGCCGCGACTGCTCATCATCGGCAGCGGCGGCGGCAGCGAGGTGCTCGACGGGCTGCACTTCGGCGCGCGCGAGATCGTGGCCGTCGAGGTCAACCCGACGATCGTCGATGCCGTGAGCCGCCGCATGCGGGACTACTGGGGCGGCCTGTTCGAGCAGCCGGAGGTGCGGCTCGTCGAGGACGAGGGGCGCAGCTTCCTGCGCCGCTCGCACGACGTGTTCGACGCGATCATCTCCATCCACACGATCAGCAACGCGGCGGTGGCATCCGGAGCGATGTCGCTGACCGAGAACTTCGTGCTCACGCGCGAGGCGTTCGAGGACTACCTGGATCGCCTGGGACCGGATGGGATGATCCTCTTCTCGCGGCCGGAGCCGCACATGCCCCGCCTCGTCGCGACGGCGCGGGAGGCGCTGCGGGCCCGGGGAGTGGACGACGCGACCCGGCACCTCTATCTCTTCCGTTCCGTTCCGGATGCGGGCGAGAAGGAATGGCTGGGCGCCGAGCGCAAGGCCTTCGAGGCGGAGCTCATCGTCAAGAAATCGCCCCTCACGGACCAGGAGATCGCCGCGATCGAGGGGATCGCGAGGATCGGCCTTCCGCCCCGTACCGAGTTCGAATCGGCTCGCGAGACGCTCTACTCGCCGCGAGCACCGGAACGCTTCCCGACGTATCACCGCATCGCCAGCACTCCGGATCTGGGGGCGCTCTACCGCAGCGGGCGGCGTCAGCTCGCGCCGGCCACCGACGACCGGCCCTTCTTCAATCACCTGAGCCGTTGGAGCAGTCTCGACTTCGCGACCCTGCGGGGTATGACCTCGCCCCGCCGAGTCGGAGATTTCATGCTCGGGGATCGGCCGGTCGCCGAAGCGAGCCTGACTCTGCTCCTCGTGCAAGTGACGGTCGTCGCGGGCATCTTCATCCTCGCTCCGCTTCTCCGACGGGGCGGCGTCCGGGCCGTGTCCCGGGAGTGGCGGCCGCTACTCTTCTTCTCGGCCCTGGGCTTCGGCTTCATCACGATCGAGATGGCCCTGATCAGCCGGATCACGCTTTTCCTGGGCCAGCCGGCCTACACGATCGTCGTGGTTCTCGGTTGCCTTCTGGTCAGCAGCGGCATCGGATCGGCCCTGGCCGGCCGGCTGCGATCGCCATCCGCCCTGAGATGGCTCCTGGTCGTCTTGCTCGCCGCGGCGCTCGCGGCCTCGTTCGCCATGCCGCACGTCCTGCAGCGGGCTCTCGGTCTGCCCTTTGTTTCCCGCCTGGCGGTCGTCCTCGCCATGCTCGTGCCCCTCGGGGCGCTCATGGGGATGCCATTCCCTCTCGGCATTCGGGCGCTCGGACTCCGGGCCCCGGCACTGGTGCCGTGGGCGTGGGGGGTCAACGGGTTTTTCACGGTCATCGGAACGGTGACGAGCCTCATGATCGCGATGACATTCGGATTCACCCTGACGCTCGCGGTGGGGACGGCGTGCTACGCCCTGGCGTGGCTGGCGGCGGCCTCGAGGAGCCCGGCGCCAGCCTGAGCCGGCGCCTCGGCCGCGAGACACGCGCCGCGTCGGGCCCATTCCGTCGCCGCCGAGTGTCCCTCATGGGGTGAGTGGAAGGTGGTCAGCCAAGCGGTCGCGGCGAGGACGCAGCCGATGAGGACGATTTCCACCGTCACCGAGCGGCGGAGCGCGACGGCGGATGCGGCTTTCCCGGCCGAGAGCTTCGGCGCGAGCCGCAGCCGGTTGTAGGCCGCAACGGCCACGGCGGCGCCCGCCAGCGCCACCTTGACGAGCAGGACCCGGGCGTAGGGCGTCCACCAGTCCTCGCGCGTCGGATCGACCAGCACGAACGCCGCGACGATGCCGGCCCCCGCCATCGCCGCCACGACGGCCACGGCCTGACGGCTGAATCGCCGGACGAGCCCGGCCAGAGCCCCTCCGGTCTCAACGCTGCAAGCCGAGCGGATCAGGAATAGGCCTCCGAGCCACCACGCCGCGCCCGCCACGTGGGCTGCCGCGAGACATCCCGGCACGAGGCCGGCGGCGGCCGAGTGGCCGGTCATTCCAAACGACGAAAGGAGCAAGGCGGTTCCGATCAGTCGCAGCGGCCGGCGGGGATTCGTTCCACCCGCCGCGACGAAGAGCAGGGTTGCCCCGAGGATTTGCGCCCCGGCCGCCGCGCCGATGGACCCGGAGAGGACCGCCGCCAGCGACGACCTGTCGAAACCGATCCCCAGGCGCATCGCGAGCACGGCGAGACCCGCCGCCGAGGAGGACGCCGCGATGCCCGCGCCCCTCGCGATCCGCCGCGGCGCCTCCCGCTCCGCCGGGCCCAGGTCGCCGCGCAGGCTCGCCCAGGCGAGCGCCGTACCCGCCCCCGCGAGCGTTCCCGCGTAGAGGGAAAGCTTCGCGAGGCCGGCGAGAAGCTCGAGATTCAACGCGAGCCGTGGCCCGGCGACGGCGGCGCCTTCGCTTCGGCCCCCGGCTTGATGACGACGATGATCGAGCCGCCGATCGGATGGCCGTCCTTCGAGAGCGCCTTCCACCGGAGTTCGTTGCGCCCGTTCGCCAGCTTCGGCGCGCGGATCGTGAAGGAGGTCGCGCTGTCGGATGGAGAGAACTCGAGCCGGCGCTCTTCCTGTCCGGCGGACTCGACCACGACCGACGTCAGGCGCGCCGGCTCGTTGAATTCGATCAGGACCTCCTCGGGTGATGCGGCGAGCACCGACCCGCTCGCCGGCACCGTTTTCTTGAGGGTCGAGTGGGCGAGCGCCGGCGCCACGAAGCAGGCGAGCAGCGCGGCCGTGATTCCGATTCGTCGGTTCGTCAACGTACGCCTCCTGCGGGATTCCCCGCGTCTTCTTTCCACGGATCGGAGAAACCGGGATTCTCGAGGAAATCCTCGTCGGTCAGCGAGCGCAGGAAGGCGAGCAGGTCCGCCCGATCCTCCGGCGAGAGCGTGAAACCCGAGACGAACGAGCTCTTCAGCGGGTTGTCGCGACCCACGCCCGCGTGCGGGCCGGACGCGATCGTGCGTCCTCCGGCCGCGTAGTGGTCGAGAACCGCCTCGAGCGTCGGGATCGATCCGTCGTGCATGTAGGGCGCGGTGACCGCGACGTTGCGCAGGCTCGGCGCCTTGAAGCGGCCCATGTCCTCCGGCCGTCCGGTGTGCTCTTCGAGCCCCGTGTTGTCGGACGGATAGGAGCCCCTGCCATCGAGGTTGTAGAGGCCCGTGTTGTGGAAGGCGATCTCCCCGATCCGGTTGCGCGCGTGCATCATCGAGTCGTTGAGGTTGAAGTTGCCGTGGCAGTGGTGGCACTCGAGGCGCTCCCCGAAGAACAGGGCCTCGCCTCGAATCGCCGATTCGGAGATCGCGGCGACGTCGCCCTCGTAGCGGTACCGGTCGTACGGCGATCGAGCCGAGATCAGCGTGCGCTCGAAGGCCGCGAGGGCGCGTACGACGGTCTTGAGCGAGAGGGCCGTCGGAGATTCCGGGAACGCCTTCGCAAAGAGCGGCGGGTAGACCGGGTCGGCGCACAGGCGGGCGGCCAGCTCGTCGTCGAGCCCGGCCATTCCCAGCTCGATCGGCTCCGTGCCAACGAGGGGCACCAGCGCCTGTCGTTCGAGGGAGTGCAGGATGGGATTCGCCCACGTGAGCACCGGGGCATACGCGACGTTCGCCAGTGACATCGCGTTGCGGGGAGTCCTGTCTCCGAGGGCCCCGGGCGACACGGCCCGGCCGTCGGTGAAGGCGAGCTCCTGCCTGTGGCAAGAGGCGCACGAAAGCGTCCGATTCAGCGACAGCCGCTTGTCGTAGAAGAGGCGGCGGCCGAGCTCGACCTTCGCGGCCGTGGTCGGATTGTCGCGCGGCTCGAGCGGCCTGGGCATCCAGGCGGGGATGTCGAACGCGTAGGCGCTCGGAACGTATTCAGCCAGCGCCTCCGGCGACAGGGCGACCTTCTTCTCGCCCGAGTCGTGCTCGTCGGGCCCCGTCGCGCCCAGGCCGCGCGCGTGGAGCCCCCCGATGACCGCACCGGCCAGCGCGGTCACGGCGGCGAGCCGTCGGGTCCGGGTGGCCGTCACGAGCCGTGCTCGACGCGGACGAACGTCTGTCCCGCGGAAGGCTTGCCGCGGAAGGGCAGGCCGAAGCGGTCCATGATGGCGATGCAGTCGTCGTCCATGGGGAAGGACATGCAACCCGACGGGCTCTCGGGCATGTTCACCGTGACGTCCGTGCCGGCGAGAAGCGCCGCGAGATCCATGATGATCACGTCCTTGCCGGCGTCGAACGACTCGAAGCGGTAGACGGGACGGTTGGGATTGGCGCACGGCGCCTGGGGCGGGACGCGCGGTCCACTGGAGACGCATCCCGTGCTTCCGAGGTGGACGGAAAAGCCGCTGGCC
>Ga0335071_10001516_pt1 | contig 25047 bp, 21 predicted proteins | sample Lox_Sample_15_FD_206724 | JGI IMG/M metagenome (GOLD analysis project Ga0335071, IMG submission 206724) | Soil microbial communities from Loxahatchee National Wildlife Refuge, Florida, United States - Lox_Sample_1.5 | ecosystem: Environmental > Terrestrial > Soil > Wetlands | place: USA...
CACCGTGGCCAGCGTCCGCATGCCCGACTCCATCACCACCGTGGGCCGCGGCAGGATGCTCACGCCCGCCGCGATACCGATCGCCTGCTTGATGGTCTCCACGTTGTCGAACTCCATCACCACGTCTACCTTGACGCCGTGCTGCTTGAGAGCGCGGTCGATGGCCTTGCGCACGGCCAGATCGCGGTCGAAGGCCACGAACTTCTCTCCGGCCAGCTCCGCGGCCCCCACCTGCCTGCGCCGGGCGAGCCGGTGGCTCGGGTGCGTCACCAGCACCATCGGCTCCGAGCGCAGGGGCAGGACGTTGAGCGTCCGCGTCGGCGAGGGATAGGACAGCACGCCCACGTCGGCCTCGTCGTTGAGCACGGCCTCCACGACCTTGTGGGGGTGGAGACACTCGAGCAGGACCTTGGCCTGCGGGTAGGCCGACATGAACGGCTGCATGTGGCGACTCATGTCGTGGAGGCCCACCGAGTAGATGGCGGCCACCCGGACCGTTCCCTCCACCCGCTCCCTGGAGGCAACCAGGCTCGCTCGCGCGTTCTCGAAGCCCTCGAGCAGGTCGCGGCACGCCTCGAAGAAGGCTCGGCCGGCCTCCGTGGCCACCAGCGGCCGCCGCGAGCGGTCCAGGAGCGGAACGTCCAGCTCGGCCTCCAGCTGCTGCATCGCCTGGCTCGCCGCGGACTGGGTGATGCCGTGGCCGGAGGCGGCGCGTGAAAAGCTCCGGAGCCTCACGACATCGCAGAAGAGCTTCAGAGTGTCGAGGTTCATGCGTCGGAGCTTATCTCATAAGACTTGCTAATGCTATGTTTTTGCCTTTTTGTACTTGGCTAATGCTTGACCGTGGTGTAGTCTCACTCCTCACACCCAGGGTTGTACCAACAGTTCACAAGGACGTGGAGGCGGACGACAACATGACGATGGAGGCGGGGATGTCGAGGACGACGCCGGCCGGGATGCCCGAGCCAGAGGGCCTGTACGATCCCGCCCACGAGCACGACGCCTGCGGCGTCGGGTTCGTCGTCGACATGAAGGGGCGAAAGTCCCACGCCATCGTCAGCCAGGCCCTGCAGGTGCTGAAGAACCTCCTGCACCGCGGAGCGTGCGGCTGCGAGGTCAATACCGGCGACGGCGCCGGTATCCTGATCCAGATGCCGCATGCCTTCCTCGCCCGGGAGTGCGCGGCGCGCGGTATCACCCTGCCCGCCCCGCGGCACTACGGAGCCGGCCTCGTCTTCCTGCCCCGGGATCCGGCCCAGGCCGCACGGTGCCGCAGCATCCTCGAGGCCATCGCCGCCGAGGAAGGTCAGACGGTCCTCGGCTGGCGCCCGGTCCCCACGGACGACTCGCCCATCGGGCCGAGCGCGCGGGCCGTCGAGCCCGTCTTCGAGCACGTCTTCATCGCCCGCGCGCCGGGCATCTCCGACGCCCAGGCCTTCGAGCGCAAGCTCTACGTGATCCGCAAGCGCGTGGAGCACGCCCTGCGCAGCTCGGACCTGGCCGACCGCGGCTCCTTCTACCTGCCGAGCCTTTCGGCGAACACGCTCATCTACAAGGGCATGCTCTCGGCGGACCAGATCGAGACCATGTTCCCGGACATCGTCGATCCGCTCGTCGAGTCGGCGCTGGCCCTCGTGCACCAGCGGTTCTCCACGAACACGTTCCCGTCCTGGCCGCTGGCCCATCCGTACCGCTACATCGCCCACAACGGCGAGATCAACACGCTGCGCGGCAACATCAACTGGATGCACGCGCGCGAGGCGCTCTGCCGGTCGAGTCTCCTGGGCGACGACCTCAAGAAGATCCTGCCCATCGTGGTCGAGGGCGGGAGCGACTCCGCCACCTTCGACAACGTGCTCGAGCTGCTCGTCATGGCGGGGCGTCCCCTGCCCCTGGCCGTGCTCATGATGATCCCGGAGGCGTGGAGCGGGCACGAGTCCATGCCTGCCCTCCGCAAGGACTTCTACGAGTACCATGGGTGCCTCATGGAGCCGTGGGACGGCCCGGCCTCCATCGCGTTCACCGACGGCACGGTGATCGGCGCCGTCCTCGACCGGAACGGGCTGCGCCCCTCGCGCTACTACGTGACGAAGGACGACCTCGTGATCATGGCCTCCGAGGTCGGCGTGCTCGACATTCCCGCGGACCGCGTGCTCATCAAGGAGCGTCTCCACCCGGGGCGCATCTTCCTCGTCGACACCGCGCAGGGCCGCATCATCGACGACGGGGAGCTCAAGCATGCCTTCGCCACGCAGCACCCCTACGGCGAGTGGCTGGCCGCGCACCTGAAGCCGCTCGAGACGCTGCCCGAGCCACCGCACCTGCCCGAGCCCGATCACGGCACGGTGCTCGAGCGCCAGCAGGCCTTCGGCTACACGCACGAGGACCTCCGCATCCTCCTGGCGCCCATGGCCACGGGCGGCGAGGAGCCCATCGGCTCCATGGGCACCGACACGTCGCTGGCCGTGCTGTCGAACCGGTCGCGCCTGCTCTACGACTACTTCCAGCAGCTCTTCGCACAGGTCACGAATCCGCCGCTCGACGGCATCCGCGAGGAGCTGGTCACGCAGATCGCCACCACCATCGGGCCCGAAGGCAATCTCCTGGAGCCCGCGCCCGAGGCCTGCCGGCAGCTCAAGCTCAAGACGCCGCTCCTCGACAACGTCGAGCTCGCCCGCATCCGGCACATGGACCTGCCCGGGTTCAAGGCGACCACGGTGCCCATGCTCTTCAAGGTGACGGATGGGCCGAGTGCCCTGGCGGCCGCGATGGAGGAGCTCTGCCGGCAGGCGAGCGCGGCCGTGGACGCCGGCTGCTCCTATCTGATCCTGTCGGATCGCGGCGTCGATCGCGAGCACGCGCCCATCCCCGCCCTGCTCGCCACCGCCGGCGTGCATCACCATCTGATCCGGGAAGGCAAGCGCGTCAAGGTCGGCCTCGTCATCGAGACGGGCGAGCCGCGCGAAGTCCACCACATGGCCCTGCTCCTGGGCTACGGCGCGGGCGCCATCAACCCGTACCTGGCCTTCGAGACGCTCGACGACATGATCCGCCAGGGCATGCTGCCGACCCTCGACCACAAGGCCGCGGTGAAGAACTACATCAAGGCTCTCAACAAGGGCGTGCTCAAGGTCATCTCGAAGATGGGGATCTCGACCATCCAGTCGTACCGGGCGGCTCAGATCTTCGAGGCCATCGGTCTCGAGAAGGCCTTCGTCGACCGCTACTTCACGTGGACGGCCTCGCGCATCGGCGGCATCGGCATCGACGTGGTCGCCCAGGAGGTGCTGGATCGGCACCGCCACGCGTTCCCCGAGCGGCCCGTGGGCGAGCCCGAGCTCGACTGGGGCGGCGAGTACCAGTGGCGGCGCGACGGCGAGTACCACCTCTTCAACCCCGACACCGTCTTCAAGCTCCAGCACGCGACGCGCTCGAAGCGGTTCGAGATCTTCAAGGAGTACACGGATCTCGTCAACCGCCAGAGCGAGAACCTGGCGACCTTGCGCGGGCTCTTCACGCTCAGGCCGGCGGCCCAGCCCGTGCCCATCGAGGAGGTCGAGCCCGTCGAGGCCATCCTCAAGCGCTTCGCCACCGGCGCCATGTCGTACGGCTCCATCGGCCTCGAAGCGCACCAGACGCTCGCCATCGCCATGAACCGCCTGGGCGGGCGATCGAACACCGGAGAGGGCGGCGAGGATCCGGCCCGGTACGAGCGCGAGCCGAACGGCGACTGGCGGCGGAGCGCGGTCAAGCAGGTGGCCTCGGGGCGCTTCGGCGTCACCAGCGAGTACCTGATCAACGCGGACGAGCTGCAGATCAAGATGGCCCAGGGCGCCAAGCCCGGCGAGGGCGGCCAGCTCCCGGGCCACAAGGTCTACCCGTGGATCGCCAAGGTCCGGCACGCCACACCGGGCGTGGGGCTCATCTCCCCGCCCCCGCATCACGACATCTACTCGATCGAGGACCTGGCCCAGCTCATCCACGACCTGAAGAACTCGAACCCCCGGGCGCGGATCAGCGTGAAGCTCGTGGCCGAGGTGGGCGTGGGCACCGTGGCGGCCGGGGTGGCCAAGGCGCACTCGGATGTCGTGCTCATCTCGGGCCACGACGGCGGTACCGGCGCCTCGCCGCTCACCTCGATCAAGCACGGCGGTGTCCCGTGGGAGCTGGGCCTGGCCGAGACCCAGCAGGTGCTGGTCAAGAACAAGCTCCGCGACCGTATCATCGTCCAGACGGACGGGCAGCTGAAGACCGGGCGCGACGTGGTCATTGCCGCGCTCCTCGGGGCGGAGGAGTACGGGTTCTCCACCGCTCCGCTCGTGGTCATGGGCTGCATCATGATGCGCGTCTGCCATCTCAACACCTGCCCGGTGGGCATTGCCACCCAGGATCCGAAGCTCCGCCAGAAGTTCACGGGCAGGCCGGAGTTCGTGGAGACCTTCTTCCACTTCATCGCGGAGGAGATCCGCGAGCACATGGCGAGCCTGGGCTTCCGGACCATGGACGAGATGATCGGGCGCTCCGACATGCTCGACGTGCGCCCGGCCGTGGAGCACTGGAAGGCCCGCGGGCTCGACTACTCCGCCATCCTCCACCGCCCGCAGGTCGGGCCCGAGGTCGCCGTCCGCAAGGTGGTGGATCAGGACCACGGCCTCGAGAAGTCCCTGGACGCGACCACGCTCCTCCCGCTCTGCCGGCCCGCGCTCGAGCGGCGGGAGCAGGTGGACATTCGCCTGCCCATCCGGAACGTGAACCGCACGGTGGGCACGATCCTGGGCTCGGAGGTCACGCGCGCCTACGGCCGCGACGGCCTCCCCGACGACACCATCCGCGTGCACTTCATCGGCTCGGCGGGGCAGAGCTTTGGCGCCTTCGTGCCGCGAGGCATCTCGCTCACCCTCGAGGGCGACGCCAACGACTACGTCGGCAAGGGCCTCTCGGGCGGCAAGCTCGTGGCGTTCCCGCCGCGCGAGGCGACCTTCACCGCCGAGGACAACATCCTCGTCGGCAACGTGGTGCTCTATGGCGCCACCGGCGGCGAGGCCTACTTCCGGGGCGTGGCCGGCGAGCGGTTCGCGGTGCGGAACAGCGGTGCCCTCGCCGTGGTGGAGGGCATCGGCGATCATGGCTGCGAGTACATGACGGGCGGGCGGGTGGTCGTCATCGGCCGCACCGGCCGCAACTTCGCCGCGGGCATGTCGGGGGGCATCGCCTACGTCCTCGACGAGGCCGGCGACTTCCGGAGCCGCTGCAACACGGGCATGGTCGATCTGGAGCCGCTCGTGGACGTGGAGGACGTGGAGCTCGTCAAGGACCTGCTCTCCCGCCACATCCGCTACACGCAGAGCCCGGTGGCCGCGCACCTCCTCGTGAGCTGGGAGGCGACGCGCGAGCAGTTCGTGAAGATCATGCCGCGCGACTACAAGCGCGTGCTCCAGGCGATCAAGAAGGCCGAGGAGACCGGCATGTCGGTGGACGAGGCCGTGATGGCCTCGGCTCACGGCTAGGCGGACGCGTGGGCAAGATCACCGGCTTCCTCGAGATCAAGCGGGAGACGCCCCGGCGGCGGCCGGTCGGCGAGCGCGTCCACGACTGGCAGGAGGTCTACCTGCCCTTCGAGGGCGACAAGCTCCAGAAGCAGGGCGCCCGCTGCATGGACTGCGGCATCCCCTTCTGCCACCAGGGCTGCCCTCTCGGCAACCTGATCCCCGACTGGAACGATCTGGTCTACCGCGACCGCTGGCGGGAGGCGATCGACCGTCTCCACGCCACCAACAACTTCCCGGAGTTCACGGGCCGCCTGTGCCCGGCGCCGTGCGAAGGCTCGTGCGTCCTCGGCATCAACGATGACCCCGTCACCATCAAGCAGGTCGAGGTCGGCATCATCGAGCACGCCTTCGACGAGGGCTGGGTGACCGCGGCCCCGCCCGTGTCGCGCACGGGGAAGACGGTCGCCGTGGTCGGCTCCGGGCCCGCCGGGCTGGCCGCCGCCGAGCAGCTGAACCGCGCAGGGCACACCGTCACGGTGCTCGAGAAGGCCGACCGCCTCGGCGGCCTCCTGCGCTACGGCATCCCCGAGTTCAAGATGGAGAAGCGGTTCCTCGATCGGCGGCTCCATCTCATGGAAGCCGCGGGCATCACGTTCCGCACGGGCGTCCACGTGGGGGTGACGCTTCCCGCGGCGACGCTCACCTCGGAGTTCGACGCCGTCGTGCTGGCGGGCGGCGCGGAGTGGCCGCGCGACCTGCCGATTCCCGGGCGCGAGCTCTCCGGCATCCACTTCGCCATGGACTACCTGACGCTCCAGAACCACCGTTGCGAAGGGAATCTCGTGGCGGAGGCGGACTTCATCACGGCGAAGGACAAGCACGTCGTGATCATCGGCGGCGGCGACACCGGGGCGGACTGTCTCGGCACCGCGCACCGTCAGGGGGCACGTTCCGTCACCCAGTTCGAGATCCTCCCGAGGCCACCCGAGCACCGGGACCCCGCGAGCAATCCGTGGCCTCTGTGGCCCAACATCTTCCGGGTCTCGTCGGCGCACGAGGAAGGCGGCGTCCGCGAGTACTCCGTGAACACCACGCACTTCTCGGGAACGGGTGGCCAGGTCACGACGCTCCACGCCGTGCGCGTCGAGATGGTCACCGAGGGCGGGCGCATGACCTTCCGCCCCCTCCCGGGCACCGAGTATCAGATGGAGGCCGACCTGGTGCTCCTGGCCATGGGGTTCCTCGGGCCCCGGCGCGAGGGGCTGCTCACCGAGCTCGGCGTAAAGCTCACCGAGCGCGGCAACGTGTGGCGGGACGCGAACTGGATGACCAGCGTGCCGGGCGTGTTCGCCGCGGGCGACATGCAGCGCGGCCAGTCGCTGATCGTGTGGGCCATCGCCGAGGGCCGGAGCGCCGCGCGCGGCGTCGATCTCTACCTCATGGGGCGGAGCGAGCTCCCCGCTCCCCTTCGCTAGGGATGGTCCTCGACGCAGGCCAGCGCGGAGCGTTGATCCGCCGCTACGCGGAAGGCCCCGCCCGTCTCAAGGCCGCCCTCGCCGCCGTTCCCGCCGAGGCCATCCGCTGGCGCCCCAGGCCCGGCGAATGGTCGGCGCACGAGGTGATCGTGCACTGCGCCGACTCGGAGACGAACGCAGCCGCACGCATCCGCTACGTGGTCGCGGAGGCGGATCCCGTCGTCCTGGGCTACGACGAGGCGGAGTGGGCCCGGCGCTTCGACTACCACGCCCACCCGATCGAGCCCGCCCTCGCGCTCGTGGAGGCGGTGCGGGCGAACACCGCGGCGCTGCTCCGCCGCCTGCCCGCGGAGGCCTGGCAGAAGGTGGGCCGGCACACCGAGTCGGGCCGGTACGGCGCGGAGGACTGGCTCGCGATCTACGCCGAGCATCTGGAGGGCCATGCCCGCCAGATCGAGGCGAACGTGGCGGCGTGGCGGAGCCGCGCTAGCTGACCGGCTTCGCCCAGACGAACCAGCCGCCGAAGTCGGGCGTCATCTGGATCGCGCGGCCATCAGGTCCGCTGTAGTAGAGCAGCGTGCCGCTCGTGATGTGATCCAGCGTGAAGCGCACGCCGGCGCTCCCGTTCGCGGTGAGCGTGCCCCACTGCCAGTTCGCCCCCCACGTGGCCACGATGGAGCCGTCCGGGTTGACGGTGAGGAAGTAGAACTGGGGCGACCCCATGCCCACCGTGATCGTACCCTGCCACTTGCCGACGAGCGGCGTGACGCTGTTGAGGCGCTGAGGCGGTGCCCCCGAGGCACAGCCTGCCAGCACCGCCGTCAGCGCGATCGCGAGAACGGCCCGCCGGCTCATCGCGCGGGAGCCTGCCACACCACGTGCCCCACGAAGAAGGGGCCGAGGCTCGCCATGTACTCGGAAGTCTGCGCGGTCCGCCGCATGGTCTGCACGAGATGCGAGAGCGGCTGAAGCTCGCGGCCCACGAGCCCGATCAGGAAGTCGTTGTCGTGCTGGTCGAGTCCGTGGCAGGCGAGCCGGATGTCGTGGGCGAGATCGGCGTCGCCGTAGGCCCGCCCGATGGTGCCGTGCTCGCGCAGGACGGACCCCTGCTCCTGGGCGGAGAGCTTGGCGAAAGCGCCGGTGCGCCGCAGCGGATACCAGACGGCCCAGGGCCAGGCGGGATTGAGCACGGTGCGCCGAGGGCGGCGGAGGAGCCAGTCCTCCAGGTCCGTTTCGAAGCCGCTCGCGTAGCTCCGGCCGATCATGGTCAACGCCGGCTTGTGGCTCAGCGATCCGAACGGCTCGGCGGCGAGCACTTCCCGGACCCGCGTGGCCAGAAACACAGGATCCTCGGCGAACGTGAGCACGCCCACTCCCCTGGGATCGCCGAGGTCCGCGTAGAGCACCGCCTCGATCTGGCTCCGCTCGAGAGCGGCGGCGAGCGCCTTGGGCTCCGGGCAGCCCCCGTAGACCTGGAGCTGCATGAAGAGCCGGCGGCTCGAGGTCTGTCCGTTGGCGCCGCGCTCGGCGACCTCCACCCTGATCTCCGAAGGTCCCCCGTGAGCCGAGCCGCTCATCCCCTACCCTCCGCGGGTGTGCATCTCGAGGTGCGGCTTCGCTCGGAGCTCGGTGATCTGCACGAGGGGGCGGCGATCCTTGAGCTGGAGGCGCTCCTCGGCCCCGCGATCGCGGCGGCCTTCCCAGGCGGAGCGAATGAGGGCCGCCAGGTCCTCCTTTGTGGCGCCTTCCCTCAAGGGCTTTCTCAGGTCCATGCCGGCCGTGGCGTAGAGGCAGGAGAGCCACTGGCCGTCGGCGGTGAGCCGGCTCCGGTCGCAGGCGCTGCAGAACGGGGCCGTGGTCGACGAGATGATCCCGAACGTGAGGCCGTCGGGGAGCCGGAAGCGGTCGGCGGGGGCCGAGGACTCCTCCGCGATGGGCTCGATGCGGCCATAGCGCGCCCCCAGCGCGGCGAGGATCTCGTCCCGCGAGACGACGGCATCCATCGACCAGCGTGTCGCCCCGCCCACGTCCATGTACTCGATGAACCGGATCTCGGCCGAGACGCGGCGGGCAAACTCGAGCAGGTCGACGAGCTCGTCGTCGTTCACGCCGCGCATGACCACCGTGTCGAGCTTGAGTCCCGGCCAGTCCAGGCGCCCCACGGCCTCGATCCCCTCCAGCACCTGGGGGAACGACTCGCGACGGGTGAGCACCCGGAAGCGGTCCGGCCGGAGCGTGTCGAGGCTCACCGTCACGCGGTGGATGCCCGCGTCCCGCAGCGCCTGTGCCTCCTGGGCGAGCAGGATCCCGTTGGTCGTGATGGCGAGGTCGCGAATGCGGGGCTCGGCGGCGATCATCTTCACGAGGTGTCGGAGGTCCTTCCGGAGCAGCGGCTCGCCGCCCGTGAGCCGCACCTTGTCGACGCCCAGATCCGCGAAGACATCCACGAGGCGCACGGTCTCCTCGAAGGTGAGGATGTCGGCGCGCGGCAGCCAGGCGTACTCCTCCTCGGGCATGCAGTAGGCGCAGCGGAGGTTGCAGCGGTCGGTGACGGAGAGCCGCAGGTTGCGCAGGGGCCGCCGGAAGGCGTCGCGAATCACGGCAGCTCCACGTACACGCCGCCGTCCTCCAGCGTGACGGGAAAGCAGGCCACCCGGACCGCGGGATTGTTCACGTTGGCGCCCGTCCTCACGTCCCAGCGCCACGCGTGCCACGGGCAGAGCACCGCCGCGCCGTCCAGATCGCCCTCGCCGAGGGGGCCGCCGCGGTGAGGACAGGCGTTGTCGAGCGCGTAGAATGCCCCGCCCATGTTGAACAGGGCGAGCGCCTTGCCCTGCGCTTCCACCACGCGCCCTTCTCCGGCGGGCACGTCGGCGACGGCCGCGATGCGCACGCGGGCGCTCATGCCGGAACCGCTTCGCCCAGACCCGAGCGCTGCCACTCGCGCAGCAGGCCCGACTTCTTCACGCCCACGTCGAAGTGATCCCACGGCATGGTCTCGCCGGCCGCCCGCTCGCGCTCCGTGTAGAACGCCGGATCGCCCGGCCACTCTCTGAGGGCCCGCCGCCAGTCGCCGTCGAGTCGCGCGGCGATCTCGAGGAAGTCTGCCACGCGGCGGTCCCCGCGCGCGAGGAGCGCCTGCAGCCCCGCCTCGCGCGGGTTCTCGTGGACCACCCGCACCTGGATGCGGCGCGCCTGCGCCTTGATCACCTCGAGCTTCGCTTCCAGATCGCGCGGCTCGTCGAAGGCCGCCCACTGGAAGGGCGTCCAGGGCTTGGGGACGAAGGAGGACACGGACAGCGTGAGCTTCCCGAACGGGCGGCCGTCGGGGCCCGGCACGCGGAGCCGCTCCAGCATGCGGCGCGCGAGGTCGGCAATGGCCTCCACGTCCTCCATCGTCTCGGTGGGCTGGCCGATCATGAAGTAGCACTTGAGGTTCGGGATGCCGTATTTCCGGAGCAGGTCGCAGGCGGCGAAGATCTGCTCGTCGGTAATGACCTTGCGCACCACGCGCCGGAGCCGCTCCGTGCCGGCCTCGGGCGCCATGGTGAGCGTGCGGTGACCGCCGCGCTGGAGCGAGGCGACCAGGTCCTCGGTGAGGCTGTCCGCCCGAAGCGACGAGATCGATACTTCCACGCCGTACTCCTCGAGCATCTTCATCAGCTCGCCGATCCACGGGTAGTCGGACACGCAGGCCCCGACCAGCCCGACCCGCTTCGACTCCTTCGCGATCTCCGCGACCGACTCGCGCAGGGCGTCGAGGCTCCGGTGGCGCACGGGCCGGTACACCTGGCCCTCGAGGCAGAACCGGCAGCCCCGGCCGCAGCCCTTGCCGACCTCGAGGAGCGCCATGTGACCGTACTCGGCTCTGGGCGACTTCACCACGGAGCGCGTCTCGAACCGGTTGACGTCGCGCAAGCGTCGCTTGACGACGATCGGCCGGACCGCGGCCTCGGCCGGGAGCACCGACTGGACGCCACCATCAGGGGCATACCGGACCTCGTACGCGGCCGGCACGTACATGCCCTGGAGCGGCTTGAGGCGCTCGATGACCCGCTCGCGCAGCCCCTCGGCCCCTGCCGCACGGGTCTCCGCGTAGGCCGCCACGATCTCGCCCACGAGCTCCTCCCCTTCGCCCACGGCCACGGCATCCATGAAAGCGGCCATGGGCTCGGGATTGGAGAAGGCGCAGACGCCCCCCATCAGGATGAGCGGGTCGCCGGGGCCGCGGTCGGCCGCACGCACGGGAATGCCGGCCATCCGGAGGAGCCGGACCACGTTGATGTAGTCGCCCTCGTAGGTCACCGAGAAGCCGATGATGTCGAACGCCCGGAGCGGCCTGAGGGACTCCAGCGAGAAGGGCTCGGTGGAGGTGCGGGTGAACTCGTCGATGTCCTCGGGGTCCGGGAAGAACGCCCGCTCGCAGACGGCCTCGGGCAGGGCGTTCAGCCGCTCGTAGATGGTTTGAAACCCGAGGTTGGACATTCCGACCGCATACGTGTTCGGGTACGCGAGCGCGATGGACACGCGCCCGCCCCAGTCCTTGCGGACGGTCCCCTCCTCACCCGCGACCAGGGACTGCGCTTTCTTCTTGAGTTTCCATGACATGGGGTGAGTCTACCACGCAGGATCAGGAGGGCTGTGGGAGGTCTGGTTCGAGCGGGCTAAGCCCGCGCAATCTGCTTTTAGGGGGAGGTTCGGAAGGGGGGGCGAAGCCCCCCTCCGAGTCTCACACGCCCATGATCTGGACGTCGATGCTTCGCGGCCGCGGGCCGTCCAGCTCAGCGAAGAGAATCGACTGGAAGCGCCCGAGCGACAGCTCGCCCCCGCTGATGCCCACGGCAACGCTGCGCCCCAGAAGGGCGGCCCGCAGATGGGAGTGCGCGTTGCCGCGCTCGCAGTCGGAGAACCGGGGATCGTCGTGCCGGTAGCCGGCGTTCTCGGCTACCAGCGACTCGATCATGGCCTTGAGATCCTCGACGAGGGCGCCCTGGAACTCGTTGACGAAGAGCGCGCAGGTCGTGTGCAACGAGTTCACGAGGAGGATGCCCTCCTTGATGTCGGCACTCAGCATGACGTCACGAATCTGCTTCGTGATGTCGAGAATCTGGGTCCGGTGCTCGCTCAACATCGTGAACGTCTTGCGCGCGACCTTGAGGGTCTGCACCGTGATCTCCCCCGTCATCCCGGGCGCTCCGTCCCGCGTCGCCCGTGTTGAAGTTCACCGCACTGCTGGTGCCGAGGGAGGGAATCGAACCCCCACGGCCCGGCAGGGCCAGCGGATTTTAAGTCCGCTGCGTCTCCCAGTTCCGCCACCCCGGCGCCTGCGGCGCCCGCCCACCTGCAATGGAGGCGGCGAGCGGATTCGAACCGCTGAATAGAGGTTTTGCAGACCTCCGCCTTAGCCACTTGGCTACGCCGCCACATAAGTCGACAGGGGCCCGGGTCATCCCGAGCCCCCGCCTGTATTCAATGGAGCGGGAAACGGGATTCGAACCCGCGACCCCAACCTTGGCAAGGTTGTGCTCTACCACTGAGCTATTCCCGCAAATAATGCACCTGTCAAGTACCCGACGGAGTCTAACAAACGGGCTACGGGGTGTCAACTTACGTGGCATTGGGGGTCCCCTCCCGAAGGTACCGGGCGGCCTCCTCCGGAGGGGTCGGATTGATGAAGAACCCGGTTCCCCACTCGAAGCCGGCCACCTGGGTGAGCTTGGGGATCAGCTCCACGTGCCAGTGGAAGTGGTCCAGGGTCGGCGTCTTCAAGGGGGCCGAATGCAGACTCAAGTTCCAGGCAGGAGCACCCAGGACGCGGTCCATGCGCCGGAGGACTGCCTGCAGCAGGCGCGCCATCGCGCGGGGATCGACGCCGTCGGCGTCCTCGAAGCTCGAGCGATGCGCCTCGGGGAGTATCCACGTCTCGAAGGGGAAGCGCGGGGCATACGGGCAGAGGGCGACCATGCCGTCCTCGGCCAGGACGAGGCGGGCGCTCCGGCGCGTGCGCGTCCGCATCTCCTGCCGGATCACGTCACACCAGATACAGCGCTTCTTGATCCGGAAGTGCCGGAGGGCCCCCTCGAGCTCCTGCTCGACCATCATCGGCACGATGGGCGTCGCAATGAGCTGGGAGTGCGGATGCTCGAGCGACGCCCCCGCCGCCTCCCCATGGTTCTTGAAGACGCTCACGTACTCGAAGCGGGTGTCCTTCTGCAGATCGATCATGCGCTGGCGCCAGGCCTCGAGGACGGCGGAGATCTGCGCCTCGGGCAACGAGGCCATGGCCGCCGTGTGGTCCGGCGTCTCGATGATGACCTCGTGGGCACCGATGCCGTTCATGCGGTCGTAGACGCCGTCACCGGCGGGCTCGAGCTCCCCTTCGATCCGGAGCGCGGGAAACTTGTTGGGCACGACGCGCAGCTGCCATCCCGGACCGTTGGGCAGGCTTCCCGGCTCGCGGACGGCAAGGATCTCTTCGGGCGTGCGTGACTCCTGCCCCGGACAGAACACGCAGGGACCGATGCCTTGCGCCCGGACGGGCCGGGACGGAAAGTCCGAGGGGCGCCGCGAGCGCTCGGTGGAGATGATCACCCAGCGCCCCACCACGGGATCGCGTCTCAGCTCAGGCACGAGCCGCGTACTCCTCCTCGGGGCGCGGCTCCCGGGCGAGCAGCGACGCCAGCGCCTCCCGCACCGGCTTGCCCTCGAACAGCACGGCCGCGACCTCGTCGCACAGCGGCATGGTCACGCCCACGCGCGCGGCGAGCGCTCGCGCGGAGGCCACCGTGCGAACGCCCTCCGCGACCATGCGCGTTGCCCCCTCCGCCTGCGCGAGCGTCTGCCCCTGCGCCATCGAGAGGCCGAGGCGGTGGTTGCGGCTCTGCGTCCCCGTGCACGTGAGGACGAGATCGCCCAGTCCGGCGAGGCCGGCCAGCGTGGCGGCCTGTCCGCCCAGGGCCAGCGCAAGCCGCCCGATCTCCGCCAGGCCGCGCGTGATCAGCGCCGCGCGCGCGTTCTCGCCCAGGCCCAGGCCGTCGGAGAGACCGGTGGCGATGGCCATCACGTTCTTGAGCGCCCCGCCGATCTCGACGCCGACGAGATCGCGATTCGTGTACACGCGGAAGGCGGGGGCCGTCAGGCGCTCCTGGAGGCGGCGTGCCACCGCAGCGTCCGCCGACGCCACGACGAGGGCCGTCGGCTTGCCGAGCGCCACCTCACGGGCGAAGGAGGGCCCGGACAGCGCGGCCACCGGATGGCCGGGCACGAGCTCGGAGAGCAGCTGAGACATGCGGAGCATCGTACCGGGCTCGAGACCCTTGGTCGCCGAGACGAGCGCGGCGCCGCGCGGGACCCACCGCGCCATGGGCTCAAGGACGCCCCGGGCAAAGTGCGAGGGCACGGCCACGATGGCGAGCTCCGTGTCGCGGAGCGCCTCGAGCAAATCGGCGGTGGCCGTCACGGCGTCGGGCAGCCGGACGCCGGGAAGATAGCGCGGGTTCTCGCGCGTGCTCGTGATGGCGGCCGCGAGGGCAGCATCACGCGCCCAGAGCCGTACGACCTGGCCGCGCCGTCCGACCTCGAGCGCGAGCGCCGTGCCCCAGCTGCCCGCCCCGATCACGGCGACGGCGGAGGCGAGGGGGGTCATGCGGCGCGCGCCCGCTCCCCGAGCCGCGGCTCCTTCCCCGACAGGAGCCGCTTCACGTTGGCCAGGTGACGCCACACGATCAGCGCAGCCGTGCATGCCGCGGCCGCTGCATAGATCGCCGGATAGCCGAAGAGCCACACGCCGGCCACCAGGGTCACACACCCGGCGATCGACGCGAGCGAGACGTAGCGCAGGGCGACCACGAGGACGAGAAACGCGGCAGCCGCCGGTACAATCGCCCGCGGCGCCAGCGCCAGAAAGGCGCCCAGGGCCGTGGCCACGCCCTTGCCTCCCTTGAAGCGGAGGAAGACAGGCCAGCAGTTGCCGACGATGGCGACCACGGCGCCCGCGGCGCCCCACAAGGGCTCCGGTCCCAACACCTCGGCGACGCGCACGGCGAGGTACCCCTTGAGCACGTCGCCGACGAGCGTAGCGATGGCCGGCACGGGCCCCAGCGTCCGGAGCACGTTGGTGGCGCCGATGGTGCCGCTGCCCTTCGAGCGGATGTCGAGGCCGCCGGCGATGCGGCTGACGAGGAACCCCACGGGAATGGCGCCGATCAGGTAGACGAGGACGAGCCCCCACGCCCTCACGGCCAGCGTTCCAGGTCCTTGATGATCGCCCGCGGTCCCGCCTTGAGGAAGAACCGGTAGAAGTAGTCCGCGCCCGACAGCACGGTGAGACCCACCATGACCCAGAGCGCGGCCACCGAGACCAGATGGAACGACACGTACTCCGGCGGCACGCCCCGCTCGAGGATCAGGAGGGTGATGGCCACGTACTGGGACACCGTCTTGAGCTTGCCGAACGAGGACGCCGGGACGACCACGCCCATGGACAGGGCCACACCGCGCAGTCCGGTCACCGCCAGCTCCCGGCCGATCACGACCATGGCGACCCACGCGCGCACCTTGTCGACCTGCACGAGGGCGACGAGGGCCGCGGCCACGAGGAGCTTGTCGGCCAGGGGATCCAGCAGGGTGCCAAAGCGCGTGACCTGGTTGCGGCGCCGCGCCATGGTGCCGTCCAGCCAGTCCGTCAGGGAGGCGGCCACGAAGATCACCGCGGCGATCAGGACACGGACCCGGTCGGAGGAGATCGCGAAGACGATGATGAGCGGGACCAGGACGATCCGGAACAGCGTCAGCGCGATGGGGAGATTGAAAGGAAGGTTCATCGGCTCGCGTTCGGGCCCGGTGCAGAGCCCGACTGAGTATCGGCCGCGCCGGCGGTCCAAGTCAAGAAATCGCGGCCCCGCGTGACGACCCCGCCCGCGATCTCCGGCACCAGCGACACCGCGTCGATGCGGACGCAGGCGTCGAGGTCGGCCGCCCGGCCCTGCCGGTGCAGCTGCTGCGCCCATGCCGCGTCCCGCTTCAGCCGGTCGGGATCCGCGCCGTACACGAGGCCCAGACAGTGCGCGGCCTGGGCGGCATCGCTCAGGTGCGCAGCCGGCTCGGCCTGGAGGAGGCGGGCGACGAGGATGCCCGCGCACACCGAGTCCTCGAGCGAGAGCCGTCCCCGCTCTCCCGCGCAGAGCACGGTGACATCCCGGTCGTGCGCCGCGGCCCAGCGGGCCGATGCGCCGACGTTGGTGAGGGCGGCCACGGCGGCCGCCTCGGCCTCGGCGGCCTTCAGCATGGCGTTGGTGCCGTTCGTGGTGGTGAGCACGAGCGTGCGGCCTCCCACGCGCTCCGGCGTGCAGTCCAGCGGAGAGTTGCCGAGATCGAAGCCCGGGATGGGATCGCCGCCGCGCTCTCCGGCGAGGAGCACCGGCTCGGGCGCCATGGCGGCGGCCCTGTCACGCGCCGCGGCGGCATCCGCGACCGGGATGACGCGCGTACAGCCGGCGCCGAAGGCCGCCACCACCATGCTGGTCGCCCGGAAGACGTCGATGACCAGCGCCACGCGTCCTTTCAGGCTCAGCTCCGCAAACTCGCCGGGCATGAGCGCCACGTGGACCCGCATGGCCGGTCGGGACCTACCGCGGGCGGTCGCGGAGAGCGCGGATCTTCAGGCGGAGCGCGTTCAGGTTGATGAAGCCCTCGGCGTCCTTCTGGCGGTAGACGCGATCGGCCTCGAAGGTGGCGAAGTCGGTGCGGTACAGCGAGCGCGGCGACCGCCGGCCGGCCACCGTCACCGTGCCCTTGTAGAGCTTGAGGCGCACGGTGCCCGTGACGTCCCGCTGCACCTGGTCCACGAGGCCCTGCAGCGCCTCGCGCTCGGGGGCGAACCAGAAGCCGTAGTAGATCATCTCCGCGTAGCGAGGCACGAGGGAGTCTCGGAGGTGCAGGAGCTCGCGATCGAGGGTCAGGGACTCGAGAGCGCGGTGCGCCGCATGGAGGATGGTGCCGCCGGGCGTCTCGTAGACGCCCCGCGACTTCATGCCGACGTAGCGGTTCTCGACGAGATCCACGCGCCCGATCCCGTGCTCTCCGCCCACGCGGTTCAGCGCCTCGAGGAGCGCCACGGGGCCCAGGCGCCGGCCGTCCACGGCCACCGGGTTGCCCGCCTCGTACTCGATCTCGACGTAGACCGGCACGTCGGGCGCCGACTCCGGGGAGTTGGTGAGGAGGAACATCTTGGGCGGCGGCTCGGCCCACGGATCCTCGAGGATGCCGCCCTCGAAGGAGATGTGGAAGAGATTGCGATCCGTGGAGTACGGGCGGTCGGCCGTCACCGGCACGGGAATGTCGTGCTTCCGCGCGAACTCCATGAGGGACGCGCGCGAGTTGAGGTCCCACTCGCGCCACGGGGCGATGACCGTCAGCTCGGGAGCCAGCGCCGCGTAGGTCAGCTCGAAGCGGACCTGGTCGTTGCCCTTGCCCGTGGCGCCGTGGCTCACCGCGTCCGCGCCTTCGGCGAGCGCGATCTCGACCTGCGCCTTGGCGATGAGGGGCCGCGCGATCGAGGTGCCCATGAGGTACGAGCCCTCGTAGATCGCATTGGCGCGCAGCATCGGGAAGACGAAATCGCGCACGAACTCCTCGCGGAGGTCGCGGATGTGCACCGAGGAGGCGCCCGTGCGGAGCGCCTTGTCGCGCACCGGGATGAGCTCCTCCCCCTGCCCCAGGTCCGCGCAGTACGCGATGACGTCGCAGTGATACGTCTCGATGAGCCAGCGGAGGATGACGGAGGTGTCGAGGCCCCCGGAGTACGCCAGGACGACCTTCTTGGCGGAGACGCTCACAGACTCACCCCGAGGAGATCCATCACGATGCCTTTCTGGACGTGGAGCCGGTTCTCCGCCTGGTCGAAGACGATGCTCTGGGGCCCGTCGAGCACGGCGTCGGTGATCTCCTCGCCGCGATGCGCGGGGAGGCAGTGCATGACCAGCGCGCTCGGCGGGGCGAAGCGGAGCAGCGTGTCGTTGAGCTGATAGCGCTGGAAGGTCTCGAGCCGACGGTCGCGCTCGGCCTCCTGGCCCATGCTGATCCACACGTCCGTGTAGATCACCTGGGCGCCCTTGACGGCCTCGTTCGCCTCCGTGGTGAAGCTCGCCTGGCCGCCCAGGTCCCGGAAGATCCGCACCACCGCGGGATCGGGATCGTAGCCGGGGGGACAGGCTATGCGCATCCGGACGCCCGTGAGCGCGGCCAGGAGCATGAGCGAGTGGCACATGTTGTTGCCGTCGCCGACCCAGGCCATCTCGAGCCCGCGGAGGTCGATCCCCCGCTCCCACAGCGTGAAGAAGTCCGCCATGGCCTGGCAGGGATGCTCGTAGTCGCTGAGCGCGTTGATGACGGGCACGGTGGCGTGCCGGGCCAGCTCCACCAGGGTCTGGTGGGCGAAGACCCGCGCCGTGATGCCGTCGACCCAGCGCGAGAGGTTCCGCGCGACGTCGGGCACCGACTCGCGCTTGCCCATGCCGATCTCCTGCGCGGAGAGATAGACCGCGCCGCCGCCGAGCTGCACCATGCCCACCTCGAACGTCACCCGGGTCCGCAGCGAGGGCTTCTCGAAGATGAGCGCGAGGGTCCGGCCGCCCAGGGGCGCGATCCGCTCGCGCGTCTTCACGCGGGCCTTGAGCTCGGCCGTGAGCTTGAAGACCCGCTCGACGTCGTCCTTGCCGAGGTCCTGGATCGAGAGGAAGTGCATCATTGCTTGGCCGACTCGAGGGCTTTGTCGATGATGGCGCAGCCCTCGCCGATCTCCCTCTCGGTGACGATGAGGGCGGGCGCGAGCCGGAGCGCGTTGTCGCCGGCCGTGAGCGCGAGGAGGCCGCGATCCCGGCACGCGCTCACCAGATCGCCTACCGGCGGCACCATGTCCACGCCCACGAGGAGACCGCGCCCGCGCACCTCCTTGATCGCCTTCGGATACTTCGCGCGCAGGGTCTCGAGTCCCTCGCGCAGGACCTTGCCCATCCGCCCGGCCCGCTCGGCCAGCTTGTCCTCGAGCAGCGTGGCGAACACGGTGACGCCCACGGCGGTCGCGAGCGGATTGCCGCCGAACGTCGAGCCGTGGCTGCCCGGCGTGAAGGCGCTCGCCACGCTGTCCGTGGCCAGGGTGGCGCCGATGGGCACGCCGTTGGCCAGGGCCTTGGCCAGGGTCATGATGTCGGGCTTGATCCGGGAATGCTCGTAGGCCCACAGGGTGCCCGTGCGCCCCATGCCGGTCTGTATCTCGTCGAGGATCAGGAGGATCCCCGCCTCGTCGCAGAGCTTGCGCACCCCCGGCAGATAGCCGTCGTCGGGCACGATCACGCCGCCCTCGCCCTGGATCGGCTCCACGAGCACGGCAGCCGTCCGGCTGTCGATGGCGCGCTCGAGCACTTTCAGGTCGTTGTAGGCGACGTACTTGAACCCGCCCGGCAGCGGCTCGTAGCCGTGGTGGTACTTCTCCTGGGCGGTCGCGGTCACGGTGGCGAGGGTGCGGCCATGGAAGCCCCCGCGCATGCTGATGATGTCGCCCCGGTCGCTCGCCCCGTGCTCCTTGGCCCACTTGCGCGCGAGCTTGATGGCGGTCTCGTTGGCCTCGGCCCCGGAGTTCGAGAAGAAGACGCGATCGGCGAAGGAGTGCTCGCAGAGGAGCTGGGCGAGCTGCGCCTGCTGGGGGATGTGGAAGATGTTCGACACGTGGAGCAGCGTGGCCGCCTGCTCGCGCAGCGTGCCCACCACCTTGGGGTGGCTGTGGCCGAGCGCCGTGACCGAGATGCCGCCCGTGAAGTCGAGGTACTCCTTGCCGTCGGAGTCCCACACTCGCGAGCCCTCGCCCCGCACCAGGGCCACCGGCTGCCGCTTCGTGAACGCCATGAGGTGCTTGTCGCTGAGCTCGATCATCCGCTTGGTGTCCACCAGAAGGTCCCCCTCTGCGCTGTGGCTCCAGGCCCTACAGCACGATCTCCGTCCCGATGCCTTCCTTGGTCAGCACCTCGAGCAGGATGGCGTGCGGCAGCCGCCCGTCGATGATGTGCGCCTTCTGCGCGCCGCCCGACAGCGCCCGGATGGCCGACTCGACCTTGGGCAGCATGCCGCCGTCGATCACGTTGCCCTTGATCAGCCGCTCCGCCTCGCGCTTGGTCAGCGTCGAGAGATGCCGGCCATCCTCGCCCTTGATCCCCTGCACGTCGGTCAGGTGGATGAGCTTCTCCGCGAACAGGGCTGCCGCCACGTCGCCCGCCACGAGGTCCGCGTTGATGTTGTACGTCTCGCCGCCCGCGCCCACGCCGACGGGCGCGATGACCGGGATGAAGCCGCCTTCCTCGAGCACGCGGATGGGCTCGGGATTGACCGACTCGACCTCGCCGACCAGGCCGATGTCCACCATGGTGCCGTCGGCCTGGCGGTGCATGCGCTTGTGCGCGCGGATGAGGCTCCCGTCCTTGCCGGACAGGCCCACCGCGCGCCCGCCGTGGAGGTTGATGAGCCCCACGATCTCCTTGTTGATCTTGCCGACCAGCACCATCTCCACGATCTCGACCGTCTCGGCATCGGTGACGCGCATGCCCCCGACGAACTGCGGTTCCTTCCCCAGCCGCTTCATGAGGGCGCCGATCTGGGGACCGCCCCCGTGCACGATGACGGGCCGCATCCCCACCAGCTTCAGCAGCAGCACGTCCTTGGCGAACTGCTCCTTGAGGTCGGCCTGCTCCATGGCCGCGCCGCCGTACTTGATGACGAGCGTCTTGCCCTGGAAGGCGCGGATGTAGGGGAGCGCCTCGAGCAGAACCTCTGCCCGCTGGACCATCGCCTCCGTGTCGGTATCCACCCGGGGCTCCTGGTACCTATCAGAGGATGTAGCGGGAGAGGTCCTCGTCCTTGAGGACGGGGGCCAGGTGGGCGCGGACATAGTGGGCATCGATGGCGACGGTCTGCCCGCGCATGTCGGGCGCGCCGAACGACACCTCCTCGAGCAGCTTCTCCATCACCGTGTAGAGCCTCCGCGCCCCGATGTTCTCGGCCCTCTGATTCACGGTCGATGCGATGTCCGCCACCGCCTCCACCGCGTCCGGTCCGAACGTCAGCGTCACGCCCTCCGTCTTGAGGAGCTCCACATACTGGCGGATGAGGGCGTTCCGAGGTTCGGACAGGATGCGGATAAAATCCTCCCGCGTCAAGGGCTCCAGCTCGACCCGGATGGGGAACCGGCCCTGCAGCTCCGGGATGAGATCCGAGGGCTTGGAGACGTGAAAGGCCCCGGCCGCGATGAAGAGGATGTGGTCGGTGCGGACCATGCCGTACTTGGTGGTCACCGTCGACCCCTCGACGATGGGCAGGAGGTCGCGCTGCACTCCCTCGCGGGAGACATCGGGCCCGTGGGATCCCTCCCGGCCCGCCACCTTGTCGAGCTCGTCGAGGAAGATGATCCCCGAGTCCTCGACCCGCCGGATGGCCTGGCTCACCGCCTCGTCCACATCCACGAGCTTCTGGGCCTCCTCCTGGGCGAGGAGGCGGCGCGCTTCGCCGACCTTCACCCGGCGCCGCCGGGTCTTCCCGGGCATGAGGTTGGCCAGCATGTCCTTGATGTTGATGCCGACCTCTTCCATGCCCTGTCCGGAGAACACCTCGAACATGGGCCCGGCCTGGGCCTGCACGTCGATCTCGATCTGGCGCTCGTCCAGCTTGCCCGCCCTGAGCTGCGCTCGAAGCTTGTCCCGGGTGGCATCCCGAGAGGCATCCGGCGAGACCTCCTCGAGCGTGTCGCTGGAGAAGGTCTCTCCGGGGCGCCGCGGCAGGAGGAGGTCGAGTACGCGCTCCTCGGCGAGATGCTCGGCCCGCTCGCGCACGGCCGTCGCCATCTCGGCCTTGACCATGTTCACGGACAGCTCGGTGAGATCGCGGATCATGGACTCGACATCGCGGCCCACGTAGCCGACCTCGGTGTACTTCGAGGCCTCCACCTTCAGGAAGGGCGCCTGGGCAAGCTTGGCGAGGCGCCGCGCGATCTCGGTCTTTCCAACCCCGGTGGGCCCGATCATGATGATGTTCTTCGGCGCCACCTCGTCCCGCAGCTCCGGCGGGAGATTCTGTCGCCGCCAGCGGTTCCGGAGCGCGATGGCCACCGCCTTCTTGGCGAGGTGCTGGCCCACGATGTAGCGATCGAGCTCGGCGACGATCTCGGCGGGCGTGAGTCCGCTGGGGCTGTTGGGAGTGTCCAGGCTCGGAGTCATTTAACTTGCCTTAATGTGGAAGACTTCACGTTCCTGACGGGCTCCTTCGCGCCCTTTGGCGCTCATCCGACCTGCCTCACTCGCGGGCGCTCATCCGAGCGTTTCTACCGTGATGTGATCATTGGTATACACGCAGATGCCCGCCGCGATGCGGAGCGCCTGCTCGGCGATCTGCTCCGCGGAAAGGCTCGAGTGCGCGCAGAGCGCGCGCGCCGCCGCCAGCGCATAGGGCCCGCCGGAGCCGATCCCGATCAGGCCGTCGTCGGGCTCGATCACGTCGCCCGTGCCGGAGATGATGAACGACGCCTCGCTGTCGGCCACGGCCAGGAGGGCCTCCAGTCGGCGCAGCACCCGATCCATCCGCCAGTCCTTGGCCAGCTCCACCGCCGCCCGCGGCAGATGACCCCGGTGCTCCTCCAGCTTCGCCTCGAACTTCGCAAAGAGCGTGAAGGCATCGGCGGCGGCGCCTGCGAAACCCGCGAGCACGCGCCCCTGATAGACCTTGCGAACCTTGCGGGCCCCGGCCTTCACGATGGTCTGACCGATGGACACCTGACCGTCGCCGGCCAGGGCGACCCGGCCCTGGTGACGCACGCAGGCCACCGTCGTCGCGTGGAAACCCTCAGAAGTCATGCTGTCATGCCTGATGGCTAGTTGGCGCGTGGATGCGCCCGATCGTACACCTTCATCAGGTGCTCTGCGCTCACGTGCGTGTAGCGCTGGGTGGTGCTGAGGCGGCTGTGCCCCAGGAGCTCCTGGATGAGCCGGAGGTCAGCGCCCTCGCCGAGCATGTGGGTGGCAAAGGTGTGCCGCAGCGTGTGGGGGCTGACCCGCCGGTCGATGCCGGCGGCGCGCGCCCGTGCCTTCACGATGCGGTGGGCACCCCGCGTGGACAGCCGGCCTCCCCGAGGGTTTGTGAAGAGCGGCCCGCTCCCCTCGCCGCGCACGGTGAGCCATGTCTCGAGAGCCTGGAGGGCGACGTCGCCCACGGGCACGGCCCGCTCCTTGCCGCCCTTGCCCAGCACGCGGACGGATCCCTGACGCCGGTCGAGATCGTCCAGATCGAGGCCGCAGCACTCCGCCACTCGCAGGCCGGCCGCATAGAGCAGCTCGAGCAGCGCCCGGTCGCGAAGCCCAGCGTGCGAGCGCTCCATCTCGGCGTCGAGGAGATTCTTCGATTCGTCTTTGGGCAGAAAGGACGGCAGACGACGGGGCAACTTCGGGCTCCGGATCTGGCGCGCGGCGTTCAGCTCCACGACCCCGCGCCGCGCGAGGTACTTGAGACAGCTCCGCACGGTGGCCAGCTTGCGGGCGACCGAGGATCGCGCGAGCTTGCGCTCGTGCAGCGAGGCCAGCCAGGCGCGGATGGCGCGCGCGTCGGCATCGGCCAGGCCACCCAGCTTCTCGCGGGTCAGGAAGCGCTGGAAGTCCGCGAGGTCGGCGGCGTAGCTTCGCAGCGTGTGACGGGAGGCGCCGCGCTGATGATCGAGGTAGTGGAGGAACTCGGCCGCAGGGTCCTTCATGCCGACAGGCTCATGCGACCGAGGGAGCGACCTCTTCCCGGTATCCGCACTCGCCGCGCACGCACTGGCGGGTCCGCTTGCCGCCCTTGGCCACACGCTCTGTCACGAACGCTGCCCCACACTTCGGGCACGGCTCCGCGACCGGCCGCGCCCAGGCCACGAACTTGCAGTCCGGGTACCTGTTGCAGGCGTAGAACGTCTTCCCCCGCTTGCTGCGCCGCTCCACGAGCTGGCCGCCGCAACCGGGCTCGGGGCATGCGATGCCGAGCGTGACGGGCTTGGTGGTCTTGCACTCGGGATAGCCCGAGCACGCGATGAACTTCCCGAAGCGGCCGTGCTTGATGACCATGGGTTTGCTGCAGGTCGGGCACGCCTCGTCGGTCATCTCGTCGGCCGGCTTCTCGCGGCCGCCCAGGTCTTTCGTGTACTTGCAGTCGGGGTAGCCGGAGCACGCGAGGAACTTGCCGAAGCGGCCCCACTTCTCGAGCAACGGCTTGCCGCAGTCGGGGCAGTCCTCTCCCGTCTTCTCCCCCACCTTGTTGTCGGGAATGCCGCCCTTGCCCTTGGCCCGGCGGATGTCCTTGTCGAGCTGCTTGTTGAACTTGCCGACCAGATCGACCCAGTCCGTGTCTCCCTCCTCGACCTGGTCGAGCGACTCCTCGAGCTGGGCCGTGAAGTCGAGATCCATGATCTCCGGAAAGAACGGCACGAGCCGGTCCGTCACGAGCATGCCGAGCTCGGTGGGAAAGAGCGTGCCCTTTTCCCGCCGGACGTACTCACGGTCCTGGATGGTCGAGATGATCTGCGCGTACGTGGACGGGCGGCCGACCCCACGCTCCTCCAGCGTCTTCACCAGCGACGCCTCCGTGTAGCGCGGCGGCGGCTGGGTGAAGTGCTGCTTCGGGTCGAGCGCCATGAGCTTGAGGATCTCGCCCTCGGCGAGCGGCGGTACCACGGCCTCCTGCTCCTCGTCGGGCACCACGTCCGACTCCTCGCGCGACTCGACGTACACGGCGGTGAAGCCCGCGAACTTGAGCTTCGAGCCCTGAGCGCGGAAGAGACACGCGGCGGCCTCGATGTCTGCAGCTACCGTGTCGTAGACCGCCGGCACCATCTGACTGGCCAGGAAGCGCTCCCAGATCAGCCGGTAGAGCGCGAGCTGATCCTTGTTGAGGAACCGCGCGACCGCCTTGGGCTCGCGCGTCACGGAGCTCGGCCGGATCGCCTCGTGGGCCTCCTGCGCACCCTTCTTGGCCTTGTACGACGGTGGAGCATCGGGGAGATACTCCCGGCCGAGCCGCCC
>Ga0335071_10001519_pt1 | contig 25035 bp, 17 predicted proteins | sample Lox_Sample_15_FD_206724 | JGI IMG/M metagenome (GOLD analysis project Ga0335071, IMG submission 206724) | Soil microbial communities from Loxahatchee National Wildlife Refuge, Florida, United States - Lox_Sample_1.5 | ecosystem: Environmental > Terrestrial > Soil > Wetlands | place: USA...
GCCGCCGCTTCACCGACCTCGACTACCCCACCGCCGACAAGAAGAGCCGGGCCAACAAGGAGTTCATCCAGCAGCTCTTCCCGCCCTTCGACGTCTACGCCACCCTCTTCCCGCCCGCCGTCCAGCGCGTGCTGGGCAAGGTGGGGCCCGAGACCGAGCCGGTGCGACGGCTCTTGGAGCGGATCGGCTTCCGGTACGTGAACCGCATCGACCCCTTCGACGGCGGCCCGCACTACGAGGCGAAGCTCTCCGAGGTGTCCCTGGTGAGGGCCCACCGCAGGGCGCGGCTGGCGACCTCGCCGCTCCGGGGCGCGGGGGAGGAGTGGCTGGTGGGGCACGAGCGGCCGCGGGGGCGATGCCGGTTCCGGGCGGTCAAGACCGAGGTCCGCCTCGAGGGCGAGCGGGCGCTCCTCCCGCGCCGCGCCGCCGAGCTGCTGGGGGCCCACCCCGGGGATCGCCTGTTGCTCGTCCCCTTCGCCTAGAGCGCACAGCTCCTTTCCCTACCCCGGCACCTTGACCCGGGGCGGACTTGCGGCATCCTCGGTCCGTGCACCCCGCCGCCCTCGCCGCCGCCGCGCTCCTCGCCGCCGCGGCCGGCCAGGGCGAGGGGGCTCCGCGCGCGGTGGCGATGATCGGCCCGGCCGCGGTGCCGCTCCAGGCCGAGCTGGAGGTGCGGACCCCGTCCGGCTCCTCTCGCCAGGCGCTCCGGTGGGAGGAGGCCGCCGACGGCACCCTCCTCGCCCGCGCCGTGGGGGGCGAGTGGGAGGCGAAGGTGTCCCTCGCCCCGGCGCCGGGAGGGGCCCGCACCCTGACCGCCCAGGTCCGCTGGCTGGCCGCTGCCGAAGTGGAGCGGATCGCGCTCTCCCTCACCTGGCCGGGGGACCCCGAGGCGATCAACCGCTCCCTCCGCTTCGCGCCCTTCCGCGGCCCGCTCCGGGTGGAGCGGGGGACGCCGCTCCTCGTGGCCGCCGGGGAGCTGGTGCTCTCCGGGGGGCCCGGGCTTGCGGCGGCCGAGGTGGAGCGGGTGCCGGAGGGGGTGCGCACGACGCTCCTCCTCGACGACGCCGCGGCGCGCCCCTTCTCCACCTTCGAGACCTGCTACGAGAGGCTCCCCAGGCCGGCCCCAGGCCAGCACCTGGCCTGGGGCAGCTTCGACCCGCGCCGGCCCGTCGTGTTCGCCCCGCGCGCCCGGGGGGAGCTGGACCGGCTCGAGGCCGCGCTCTTCCCGCGCGCTCCCCGGACGCCCTTCCTCCCCGTCGTCGTCGAGCGCTGGCCGAGGGGCAGGCAGGCGGCGGTGGTGTTCACCGACCACGCCGACCGCACCGACCCCGAGGCGCTGCGGGCGGTGCTGTGGGGCGACTCGCGCCGGGGTTCCGGGCAGCCGGGCACCGGGTTCCTGGGGCGGGGGCTGGCCGTCACCCGGACCTTCTTCGTCCACGGGCGCGAGGGGAGCCTCGACGATCCGGACGCCTTTGCGCTGGCCGTCGAGCTCGCCGCCGCCGGCTCCGAGGTCGGCCTCCACTCCATCAGCGACGAGCGCGACAGCCGCGAGGCGGTGCGGGAGGGGCTCCGCGACGCGGCCGCCTTCGCCCCGGTCACCTGGATCGACCACGAGCCCTACACCAATTGCGAGGCGCTCTCCTCCCAGGGCTGGCGGACCGACGGGCCCTACGGCATCCGCGACCTGCTGGTGGAGGCCGGGTACCGGTGGATCTGGGCCGCCGGGGACGAGGGCGCGGGGACGCCGCGCATCTACGACGTCCTGGGCGGCGCCGCCGACGAGGCCCGCGCGGCCATCGCTCCCTTCCCCCTCGACCCGCGCCTGTGGATGTTCCGCTCCTCCATGTTCTACGCCTCGCCGGCGGCGCTCTCGGCGGCGCTGTCCGACGCCGAGCTGCTGGCGCTGGAGCGGGAGCGCGGCCTCTTCGTGGCCCACACCTACCTGGGGCCGTCGGCGCACACCACCCACTCGCCCGATCACCTGGCCCGCCTGGCCGTCCGCGCCGGCCCGGCCGGCCGCCTGGTCATCCACCCGGATCTCGACGCCGCCCTCTCCCGCCTCCAGGCCCACGTGCAGTCCGGCCGGCTCGCCTCGCTCACCTGGCGCGCCGCCGGCGACCGGCTCCGGGCGCTCTCCGAGGTGGCGGTGCGCTACCTCCCCGACGGCTCCGCCGAGGTCTCGAACCTGGGCGCCTCCGATCTCCCCGGACTCACCCTGGCCGTCCCGGCGCCGCCCGCCGTCGAGCTCACCGTCGACGGGGCCCCGCCCTCGGCGCGGGCGGACGAGGACGGAGACGTGCGCCTCTTCCTCGACCTCCCCGCCGGCGGCCGCGCCGTGCTCCGCGCCTACGACGGCCTCGCCCCGCTGCCCTTCCTCGCCTTCCCGTGAAGGAGCCCGCCTGATCCGCCCGCTCGCCCCCGCGGACCTCCCCGCCCTCGCCTCCGGCCTGGCCGAGCTCCCCCTGCTCGTCCGCTACGGCCGGTCGGCCGGCGCGCTGGAGACGGCCCTCTCCGCGGCGCTCGCCCGCGGGGAGCGGCTGCTCGTGGCCGAGGAGGAGGGCGCGCTGGCCGGGCTGGCCTGGTTCCTCACCTCGGGAACCCTGGCCCTGGGAGGCTACCTCCGGCTGCTGGCCGTGCTCGGCCCCTTCCAGCGGCGCGGCGTGGGCGCCGACCTCCTTGCCGCCTACGAGGCCGAGACCGCGCGGGCGAGCGCCCACGCCTTCCTCCTCGTCTCCGCCGGCAACCTGGCGGCGCAGCGCTTCTACCGGCGCCACGGCTACCGCCGCGTGGGCCGCCTGCCGGAGCTGGTCGTCCCCGGCGAGGACGAGGTCGTCTACTGGAAGCGGCTGCGGTAGCGCGGGCGCGCGGCCGGGTGGTCAACCCCTGCACCTGCACTTCCCCCGCGCCGCCGCTGCGGAGAGGGTGCACCTTGGACCCGAACGAGCCCTCCCTTCGGCACGGGCCAGCCCGGCGGGCCTGCTTGGGTACCCCACGATGCGGCAAGCCGCCGCATGTGGTCTGCTTACGCCCCTGGGGGTAGCTGAAGCCAGGCACCCGGGGAGGTCCCCTTGGCGGTCGACCGCATCGCCGATCTCGAGGCCAGGGTTTCCACCCTGAGTGATCTGGTCGCCCGCCTCGGCGACCGGCTCGCCGCGCTGGAGGGGGCCCGCAACCAGGCGGTGCCCACGGCGGCAGGCCAGCCCGCCGGCGATGCGGCGCAGGCGCCTGGCTCCGCCCTGCTCGCCGCGGCCCTTCCCCTCGGCGGCCGGACGCTGCTCGTCCTGGCCGGTGCGTTCGTGCTGCGCGCGCTCACCGACTGGGGCGTGACGCCGGGCTGGCCCGGCGTGGCGCTCGGGCTGACCTACGCCGCCGCCTTCGGCGCCCTCGCCTCCTTTGGCGCTGGTCCGGCGAGCGCCACGGCCCACGGGATCTCGGCGCTGCTCGTCGCCTGCCCCCTCCTCTTCGAGCTCGTGGCTCGCCTTCACCTGGCCGGGCCCGCGGTGGCGACCGCGGCGCTGGCCGCCGTGGCCACGGCGCTCCTCCTCGCTGCCTTCCGCCGCCGGCTCCATTTCCTCGCCTGGCTGGCCTTCGGCGGGAGCACCGCGACCGCGCTCGCGCTCATGTTCCAGTCGGAGCGAGCCGTGCCGGGCGCCATCTTCCTGGCCGTGCTCGGGGTGGAGACCGCCTGGCTGGGGTACGCGCGCGGCTGGCGCACGCTCCGGTGGATGGCCGCGGCCGCCGCCGATCTCTGCGCCCTGGGGGTGGCGGTGCGGTCCCTCTCCCCCTTCACCGCGGAGGGGCCGCGGGCGGCCATGGCCTGCCTGGCGGTGCTCCTGGCGCTCAGCCTCCTGAGCCTCGCCGCCCGGACACTCCTCCTCCGCGCCAGCGCCGGGCCCTTCGAGGTCGCCCAGACCGCGGGGGCGGTGGGCGCGGCGCTGGGAGGCGCCGCCCTCATCTCGGCCCACACCGCCACCCCCGCCACCCTCTTCGGGATGGTGGTGGCGGCCTGTGGCCTCGCTGCTTACGCCGCCGCCTTCACCCTTCGCGATCGCGAGCCGCCGCGGCCTACCAACTTCGCCTTCTTCGCCGGGGTGGGCGCGCTCCTCTCCCTGTCGGGCACCGCCCTGGCGCTCGGCCCGGAGGCCAGGGCCGCTGCCTGGGGCGCGCTGGCCGTCGCCGCCGCCGCGCTGGCGCGCCGGCCCGGGCGGCAAGGCCTCTCGGCGCACGCCGCCGCCTACGCCCTGGGGAGCGCCCTGGCCGGCGGGCTTCCCGCCCTCTGCGCGGCTTCGCTCCTCTCCGCGCCCGGGAGCGGCTGGCCCACCGTGCCGTGGACGGTGGCCCTGGCCCTGCTCTCCGCCGGCGCCAGCATCCTCGTGGCCGGCGGCGGCCTGCGGAGCGGGGCCTCGCTCGCCGCCCGCCCGGCGGGGCTTCTGCTCCTCCTCCTCGTCAGCGCCGGCGCGGCCAGCATCGCCGCCGCCCGGCTCGTTCCGCTGGTCCTCGCCACCCCGGGCGCGGCCGGGGCGGTGCGCACGGTCATCCTGGTGCTCGCCGCGGTGGCCCTCGCCTTCATCGGGCGGCGCGCAGCCTGGCGCGAGGCCTCCTGGCTCGCCTACGCCACGCTGGGCCTCACCGGCCTCAAGATCGTCCTCGAGGACCTCCCCGGCGGCCGGCCGGCGGCGCTGGTCGTCTCCTTCGGCGTCTACGGCGCCGCGCTGCTCCTCCTGCCCCGGCTCCGGGCGCGGGCGAGCCGCTCGCCTGCCCGTTGACTCCGGGCCGCGCCGTCGGCCCCGGCTCTCACCGCCCTCGGATTCTCCCGGCGGCGCGAGCAGGCCGGCCTGGCCGAGGTGCTGACCGGGACCGGGGGGACAGGCACCGCGGCGGCGCCGCCGGAGGACGGCCTCCCGGGCCGGCTCCTCCACTCGCTGGTGGGCCACACCGATCGGCCCACCGCGCCGGGGCGGTGGCGTCCCTGGCCGCGATCCTCCTCCTGGGCCAGCCGGCGGTAGCCCGAAATCGGCCACCCGGGTTCGCCGAGATCGCGGATGATGCCGCGATGCGCTCGCTCCCCTCGGTCGGCGGCCCCGCCCTCGCCCTCCACCATCCTGCGGGTGCGAGGTAGCCATGGAGCACGCCGCCCGCCGCCCCGCCCTGGCCCACTTCCTCGACGCCCAGCGCCTGGCCTTCGGGCCGCTCATGTTCCAGGCGGTGCGCGCGGCGCGGGACATGGGGGTGCTCGGCGCCCTCGACGCCGCCGGCCAGGCCGGGCTCTTGCCCGGAGAGGTGGCCGAGCGTGCCGGCGTGTCGCTCTACGCCGCGCGCGTCCTCCTCGAGGCCTGCCTCTCCGCCGGGGTGTGCGAGGTCGAGGGCTGGCGCTTCCGCCTGACGCGCGCGGGGCGCTTGGTGCTCCGCGACGAGATGACGCGGGTGAACATGGACTTCGTCCACCACGTCTGCTTCCGCGGCGCCTTCGAGCTGGAGCGCTCCCTGCGCGAGGGGCGCCCCGCCGGGCTCGCGACCCTCGGGCCCTGGAGCACGGTGTACGAGGGGCTCTCCCGGCTCGACCCGGAGGTCCAGCGAGCCTGGTTCGCCTTCGACCACTTCTACTCCGACGCGGTCTTCGCCGAGGCGCTCTCCGTCCTCCTCGCCCGCCGACCGACGCGCGTGCTCGACGTGGGCGGGAACACCGGTCGCTTCGCCACCGCCTGCGCCCGGCGGGACCCGGGGGTGGAGGTGACCATCCTCGACCACCCCGGACAGCTGGCCCTGGCCGCCCGCGAGGCCGAGGCCGCCGGAGTGGGACCGCGGGTGAAGGGCGCGCCCATCGAGCTGCTCGACCACCGCCTCCCCTTCCCCACCGGCTTCGACGTGGTCTGGATGAGCCAGCTCCTCGACTGCTTCCCCGAGCGCGACGTGGTCGGGCTCCTGCGCCGCGGCGGCGCTGCCCTGAAGCCGGGCGGGCGGCTCTACGTCAGCGAGCCCTGCTGGGATCGGCAGCCCAACGAGGTGGGCCGCTACTGCCTCCACGCCACCTCGCTCTACTTCACCGCCATCGCCAACGGGACGAGCCGCATGTACCACTCGGAGGACCTGGCCGGCTGCATCGCCGCAGCGGGCATGGTCCTGGAGGAGGACCGCCCGCTGGGCAGCACCCACACCTTGTTCGTCTGCCGCCCCGGCTGAGGCCGGTGGGCGCCGGCTCACATCCGCGGCCGCCAGGTGGGGGCCGGGGCAGGCGGGGAATCGGCAGCAGCGGCACCGCCAGGGTGCCCGGCCTGCCGGGGACCACCAGGTATGCCGGTGCCGTCGAGCGCGGGGCGGCCGGGCAGCTCGCCCCAGGGCTCGCCCCGGGACGCCCCGGATCCGCTCGCGGTTCGAAGGTGGGCTCCACCTGCCGGCTCCACACGACCCGAGGCCTCCCCCGGGCCCGCCGCGGCCGGAAATGCCAAGGCGCTGGCGGAACGGGCCAAGCCGACCGGACGGCGCCGCGCCATCCTCCACCATGAGCGAGGAGGACGGCATGAACGGCACGGCGGCTCCGCGGGGCGACTTCGACGTGGTGGTGATCGGCTCGGGCATCGGCGGGCTCACGGCGGCGGCGCTCCTCGCCCGCTGCGAGGGGCGGCGGGTGCTGGTGCTGGAGCGGCACTACCGCGCCGGCGGGTTCACGCACACCTTCTCCCGGCCCGGCGGCTTCAGCTGGGACGTGGGCGTCCACTACGTCGGCGCCGAGGTGACGCGGCCCGGCACCGGGCGCGACGTGCTCCGGGCGGCCACCGGCGGAGCCCTCGAGTGGAACCCGATGCCGGATCCCTTCGAGCGCCTGGTGTTCCCCGGCTTCGAGTTCGAGATGCGCGCCGGCCGCCAGAACCTCCAGGACGACCTCACCCGCGCCTTCCCCGCCGAGGCCGCCTCCGTCCGCGCCTGGCTGGCCGACATCGACCGGGCCTGCTCGCTCCTCCCGGTGATGGCCATGCGCGGAGCGCTCCCCCGCCCCGCCCGCTGGGCGATCGAGGCCGCGCTCTCCTCTCGCTTCCGGCTGGCGAGCCTCCGCACCGCCGACTACCTGGCCCGCCGCTTCGCCGACCCGCGGCTGCGGGCGGTGGTGGGCGCCCGGTGGGGAGACTACGGCCTCCCGCCCAGCCAGAGCGCCTTCCTGGTCCACGCGGTGGTGACCCACCACTACCTCGAGGGCGCGCTCTACCCGGTGGGCTCGGCGGCGCGCATCGCCCAGACCATGGGCCGGACCATCGCCGCGGCCGGCGGCGAGGTGCGGACGCGGGCAGAGGTGGATCGGATCCTCCTGCGGGGCGGGCGGGCGGTGGGGGTCCGGCTCCGGGGCGGGGAGGAGATCCCGGCGTCGGCGGTGATCTCCGACGCCGGCGCCCGCGCCACCTACCTCCAGCTCCTCCCCGAGGAGGCGCCCGTCCCCTTCCGCGCCGCGCTCCGCCAGGTGCCGCGTGGCACGGCCTTGGTGACCCTCTACCTGGGACTCTCGGCCTCGCCGGCCGCGCTGGGCGTGCGCGGCGAGAACCTCTGGATCCACTCCTCGCTGGACCAGGAGGCGCCCTGGGAATCGCGCGGCCGCCTCCTCGACGGCCAGGTCTCCCAGGCCTATGTCTCCTTCCCCTCGCTCAAGGACCCCGGGGCCCGGGCCCACACCGCCGAGATCATCGCCGTGGCCGACGCGGCCGACTTCGCCCGCTGGCAGGACACCCGCTGGATGCGCCGGGGCGAGGAGTACCTGGCGGTGAAGGAGCGCATCGCCGAGGCGCTGCTCGACCACGCCGAGCGGCGGCTGCCCGGGCTGCGCCGGCTGGTGGTCCACCGCGAGCTGAGCACCCCGCTCTCCGTCGCCCACTTCACCGGGCACGCCGGGGGGGAGTGCTACGGCCTGCCCTTCGCGCCCGGCGAGGCGCGCCGGCCCTGGCGCTCGGCACGCACGCCGGTGCCCGGCCTGTTCCTCGCCGGAGCCGACGCGCTCATGCTCGGGGTCCAGGGCGCGGCCGTGGGGGGCCTGGCGGCGGCGCTGGGCGTCGCCGGCCCCGGGCTCATGCGGCGGATGGCCCGGGCCGCCCAAAAGGCTGGCGCGGTGCCTGCCCCGCCCTCCGCCCGCGCCGCGGCTGCCTGAGCAGGCGGCCACGGCCTCCCGGCGCGGGCCGGAGGGCCGACGCGCGGATGGACGGGAGGTCTGCCCGCGGCGCAGCGGACCCCCAGGGCGGGGCCGGGACGACCTCCCCGTCGCTCGCTCGCCGCGAGGGTCCGCCGCCGGCCGGCGCCGCGCCCCGCGGTATCACTCCACCGTGACCTCCACCTCCCACTCCTGGAGCCTGGTGATGCTGTTCTTGCGGGTGCCCCCGACCAGCTCCGTGTAGTGGAAGGAGTCGGTACCCGGCTGGCTGCCCGCCTTGTAGAAGATGGCGATGCCGGGCAGGGTCTTGCCGACGCAAACCGAGTTGCCCGAGAGGCTGCCGGTGACTGCGTAGTCGCCCTTGCGGACGTCGACCGCTCCGCTCTGCGGCGGGCGGGTGACCTTGATCTCCGGAGGATCCTGGGACTGGCACTGCCTGGTCCAGTTCCAGTGGGCCCTCACCTGGATCTCCTCGCCGGCCTTCACCTTCACCTGCATGGTCGGGCGGACGATGGTGTTGGCGTCGGCCCCGGCCGCAGGCGCGGTGAGGAGAGCTCCCGCGAAGAGCGAGCAAAGCCCCACCCACGTCGTTGGTCTCATCATGGTCGGTGTTCCTTCGATGGCGCTCGTTGATGCTGGGCTTGTGGCCTCGGATCACTGCGAATGCGACCCCTCCTGCAGAGCGCAAGAACGAGCTCCTAGGGAGCTCACCATCGGGCGGGCCGCCCCACACGGGGCGCTCGGGGAACCCCCGCCGCCGGGCGCCGACGTCCGGCCCGAGCGCGCGCCCCTCGGGCCGAGGGGTTCAGCGAGGCGCCGCGCCGCGACGCTCCCCGAGCCATTCGGTGGGCGACAGCCCCTTCCAGCGGCGGAAGGCCCGGTTCCAGGCGGTCTGGTCGGAGAACCCCAGCCACAGGGCCACCTCCCCCAGCGGGACCCGCCCCTCGCCCAGGAGCCGCTCCGCCTCCGCCTCGCGGAAGGCCTCCAGCACCTCGCGGAAGCTCGTGCCCTCTGCCCGGAGCCGCCGGTGGAGCGTCCGTTCCGAGAGCCCCAGCGCCCCGGCCACGTCCCCGGCGGCGACGCTTCCCTCCGGGAGGAGCAGGCGGAGGCGGCTGCGCACCTGGAGTTTCAGCTCGCCGTCCGCGGCGCGGCCCAGGCCGGCGCGCTCGGCGAGCTCGGCGAGGGTCGCCTGCAGCCCGGGGTCGGCCGAAGGGAGGGCCGCGGCCCAGGTGGCGGGCGAGAGGCGGAGGGCGGCGGCGCCGCAGCCGAACTGGACCGGCCCGCCCAGGAGCGCCGCGTGGCGGGTGGGGCGCGCGGGCGTTGGGCGGGTGAGCCGGACCTCCTCCACCGTGAAGGGCTTGGCCAGGGTGCGGCTCCGGAAACGGCCCACGAACACGGCCAGCGTGAACTCGTCGGAGAGGGTGGGATCCTCGAGCGAGGCCCGGTTCACCAGGCGGACCTCGCAGGCCCCCTTCCCCGCCTCGAGCTCCAGGGACACGCCCATGGCCACGTAGCGGAAGTGCGCGGCCAGCGCGCCGAAGGCGGCGCCGACGCTGGGTGCGCTGCCGGCCAGGTAGTCGAGGGCGCCGAAGGCGCCGAAGGGGATGGCGAGCCCCACCTCGGTGACCAGCTCCTCCCGCGGCGCGCGACGGGCTGCCTCGGCCCACAGCCGGCCGAACGCCTCGGCCGGGAGGGTGGCGTCCACCGGGGCGATCGCCTCGGGCAGGATCTTCGCCGCGGCCCGGATGGCCTCGGCGTCGAGCCCCAGCGCGCGCAGGCCGGCCAGGATGGCTCGGGCGGTGGCCGCCGGCTGCGACGTCATTCCCCGCAGCATAGCGGCCGCTGCCAGCGCCACCAACCGGCACCGCCCGGGCCCTGCCCACTCACCGGGCCGCGAGGCACCCCACGAGCGCTCCTCCACCAGCCCATCGGCGCCAGCCACCAGCAGGTTGAGCGGCCCCGAACCTCGGCGCCGGCCTGGCTGCCAACCGTTTGCCCGGGAGGCGCGGAGCGGCTACCGTGCACCGCGAGCGTGGCTGGGCCGAGCCAGCAGCGCCCGGGCACGCCGCCTTGATCGCCATGGCCATGGAATCCCGATCGATCCAGGACGTCATCGTCGACCGGCTGGCCGCCTTCCTCGGACCACACACCGCCCGCGTGGCCCTCAAGACCTTCGCCGAGGCCTCCGGCGGCCGCAAGGCCGAGACGCTCACCCGCGCCGACGTCCCGGCGGTCCTGGCGGCCCTGCGCCCGATGCTGCGCACCCTGCTCGGACGGGAGCGGGCCGAGGGCCTGGTGCAGAAGCTGGCCCAGGAGCTCGAATGAACGCGGCTCCTCCGGTCTCCTCGGAACGAGGCTTCGCCCGGCTCCTGGGCCTAGCCCTCCTGGCGGCGCTGGTCCTCGCCGTCGCCGACGTCCTCATCTTCCTGCACGGCGCCGAGGCAGCCCGCCTCTGGCTGGAGTTCCTGGCCTACCTGGCCGCGGCCGCCGTGGCCTTCGGCGCGGCGCGGGCCTTCGAGCCCGGCGATCACCTTCGGCCGGCCTGGTACCTCCTGGCCGTGAACCTCTTCCTGGTCGGCTCGCTGGCGCTCTTCCCGGGCGAGCTCCTCGAGGGGCCCACCGCCGACGAGCGGGTCCGCTGGGCGGCCTCGCTGGTGACGGTGGTGGCCAACGGATGCGGGCTCTGGGGGATGGCGCGATTCGCCCTCACCTGGCGCCGGGCGGGCCTCCTCCTGCCGGGTAGCGCCTGGCGCCGGTACGGCGCCGAGGTAGTCCTGCTCGGGGCGGCGCTCCTTGCGCTGGGGCCGGACATCCTGGCCATGGCGCGGCTGGCCGTCGCCGGCGATGTGTGGTCGGCGGCGGCCCTCATCGCCGACCTGTGCGACCTCACCCTGCTCCTGCTCTTCTTGCCGGTGTTCCTGACCGCCTGGACCTTCGCCGGCGGCGCGCTGGCCTGGCCCTTCGGCTTCCTGGCCGCCTCCGACGTCGCCTGGATCGTCTTCGACGGCTTCCAGACCTACAAGGGGCTTCTCGGGCTCTCGCCGGCCGCGGCCAAGTTCGTAAGCGCCTTCCTCCACCGGCTCGCCGCCATGCTGGTCCTGGCCGGCGCCACCGCCCAGCGCATGGCCCTGCGCCGCGCGGAGGTCGGCCCGCAGGGGCCCGGCGGCGAGTGACGGCCCGGGAACCGGGGCCGAGGGGGCGCGCGGCCTACTCGCACCGCGCCCCGTGCCGCTCGCAGTCCTCGAAGTCGCAGCGGCAGCCGAGGCGCTGGCCGTCGGAGAACTCGGTGGTCCAGCCCTTGCGGGCGCAGTCGTCGAACTCGCAGCGGGTGGCGGCGGTGGCGCCCCCTGGGTAGGTGGCGGTGAAGCCGTGCCTCCAGCAGCCGCCGGGCTGGCAGCGGACCTCGACCACGGTGCCGTCGGCGTGCCGGGTGGTCCAGCCGTCGGAGAGGCACCGCGAGAACCGGCAGCGGGTCTCGCTCCGGCTGCCGTCGCCGAGGGTGGTGGTCCAGCCGTGCCCGGCGCAGTCGGAGAAGGTGCAGCGGGTCACCGCCGGGCCGTCGGGCGTGGGGCTCTCCCATCCGCTCCGCAGGCAGTCCGAGAAAGCGCAGCTCCCCGCCGCGGGGGTGATGGCCGAGTAGGTGCGGACCGGGCCGGAGCTGGGCTCGCCGCCGAGCCTGTCGGCGCCCTCGGTGAGGATCTTGCCGTGCACCTCGATGGCCGGCTCGCCCGCGGCGGGCTGCGCGGCATCCCCCCGGGGCGCGGCGGAAGCCAGGCGGTGCCGGCAGCCGCCGGCGACCGCCGCCGCGGCGAGGAGGGTGAGCCCGAGCCATCGACCGACGCGCACCCTGCCTCCCCTCACCCCGCCAGGAGCACCGTGCCCACGCTGCCGGGCTGGAGCACGGCCCGGGCGAGGTCGCCGGGCGCGAGCTTGCCCACGATGACCACCGACTTGGCCCCGCCCTCGAGGACCGCGAACGACTCCTCCAGCTTGGGGATCATCCCGCCGGACACGGTTCCGTCGGCCACCAGCCGCTCGAACTCGGCCCGGGTGATGCGCGGGATCCGGCTCCCCGGATCCTTCACCTGGCGCAGCACGCCGGGCGTCGAGGTGGCGAGCACCAGGGCGTCGGCGCGGAGGGCGCCGGCCAGCTGGCTGGCCACCGTGTCGCCGTTGATGTTCAGCACCTGGCCGCTGGCGTCGCAGCCCAGGCAGGCAAGCACCGGCACGTAGCGCCGCTCGAAGAGGTCGCCGAGGAGCGGCAGGTTGAAGCCGGTCACGTCGCCCACCAGGCCCAGGTCCACCGGATCGGCCCCGGCCCCCTGCATGGGCCGGGGCGGCCGCCGCCGTGCCTGCACCGCGTGGCCGCTGGCCCCGTGGAGCCCGACCGGCATCACCCCGCGGGCCAGCAGCCGCGCGCACAGGTCCACGTTGAGCTGGCCGGCCACCACGTACTTCATGACCTCGAGCGTCTCCGGGTCGGTGAAGCGCCGGCCGGCGATCTGGCGGGTCTCGATGCCCAGGCGCTTCTGCAGGGCGGTGGCCTGGGGCCCGCCGCCGTGCACGATGGCCACCCGGTGGAAGCCCTCCACCAGCTCCTTGAGGTCCAGGGCGATGGCGTCGAGCTCGGCGGAGTGCACCAGCTCCCCGCCCAGCTTCAGCACGATGGTCTTGGTCATGGCGGCCAGGGCCCGGGGTCGGCGAGCGAGGCCTTCTCGCTGAGCCCCAGCATGAGGTTCATGTTCTCGATGGCCTGGCCGGCCCCGCCCTTCACCAGGTTGTCCAGGGCGCCGAAGACCGTCACCGTCCGGCTCCCCGCCCGCGCCGGTCCGGCCGCCACGCCCACCTCGGCGTAGTTCGAGCCCGATACGGCCGCCACCTCGGGCAGGCGCCGCGCCGGGACGCGCACGAACGGCTCGCCGGCGTAGGCCTCGCGGTAGAGCGCCTTGAGGCGCTCCTCGGTCCACTCCTCCGGCAGCTCCAGGAAGGCGGTGGCGAAGATGCCGCGGCCGAGCGGCGCCGAGACGGGCACGAAGCGGAGCGCCAGGTCGCGGGCGCCGGCGGCGGTGAGCGCCTCGAGGATCTCCGGCACGTGCTGGTGCTCCAGCGGCTTGTAGGTGCGGAGGTTCCCGGCCCGCACCGGATGGTGCGTGCCCCCCGAGGGCGCGACGCCGGAGCCGGAGGAGCCGGTGATGCCCTGCACGTGCACCACCCCCTCGAGGAGCCCGGCCCTGGCCAGGGGCAGCAGCGCCAGCTCGATGGTGGTGGCGAAGCAGCCGGGCGAGGCCACGAAGCGCGCCTCCCGGATGGCGGCGCGGTTCAGCTCGGGGAGGCCGTAGACGAAGTCCCCGACCCGCTCCGGGCAGGGGTGGCGGTGCTTGTACCAGCGCTCGTAGGCGGCCACGTCCTTGAGCCGGAAGTCGCCGCTCATGTCCACGATCTTCACGCCGGGGATCCCGGCGATCTCCGGGACCTTCTCGGCGGCCACGGTGTGCGGGAGGCCGAGCAGCACCACGTCGACCCCGCGCGCGGCCTCGGCCGCCGACAGCTCCTCGAAGCGCAGGTCGCTCTGCCCCTCCAGCGCCGGGTCCGCCGCCGAGAGCGGCTCGCCCACGAAGTCCACCGAGGCCACCCGCAGGAGCTCCACCTCGGGATGGAGGAGGAGCCTGCGGATCATCTCCGCCCCGCCGTAGCCGGAGCCTCCCACCACCGCCGCCCGGTAGCGCTTGCCCGTCGCCATGCGACGCCCTTATACCGGGAGCGCGGGCAGGCGGCCAGCACCGGCGCCGGAGGCGGGGATGGCGGATTCGCGGACAGACGGCGCGCTCACCTGGCTCGCCGGCCAGCGCCCGGCCATGGAGTCGCTCCTGGAGCGGCTGGTGGCGCAGAACTCCTTCACCGCCAACCGGCACGGCGTCGAGGCCGTCGCCAACCTGGCCGCCGGCCAGCTCCGCTCGCTCTCCCTCGACGTCGAGGTCCGCGCCTCGAGCCGCTTCGGCCCCCATGTGCTCTTCGCCGGCCGGGCCAGCGGGGCGCCGGTCTTCCTTCTCGGTCACACCGACACCGTCTTTCCGCCCGGTACCTTCGAGGCCTTCCGGCGCGAGGGCGACCGGGCCTTCGGGCCGGGCGCCTTCGACATGAAGGGCGGCCTGGTGGTGCTCCTCTTCGGCCTGGCCGCCGCCAAGCGGGCCCAGCTCCTCGAGCGCCTGCCGCTGCGCGGGATCCTGGTGGCCGACGAGGAGGCGGGCTCCCCGGAGTCCCAGCCCATGACCCGCGAGCACGCGCTGGGATCCTCCTGCGCGCTCTGTTTCGAGTCGGGCCGGCCCGGCGACCTCATCATCACTCGGCGCAAGGGGGTGGGCTCGGTCGGGGTCCTGGCCCGCGGGGTGGCCGCACACGCCGGGAACGAGCCGGAGAGGGGGCGGAGCGCCATCTGGTCCCTGGCCCGCTTCATCGACCGCGCCCAGTCCCTGGCCGACGCTCCCCGCGGCCTCACCGTGAACGTGGGCGTGGTCTCGGGCGGCACCACCAAGAACACCGTGCCCGCCGCCGCCCGGTGCGAGGTCGACCTCCGCTTCGAGCGGCGCGAGGACGGCCAGCGGCTCCTGGAGGCCCTCGGGAGCATCGCCGCCGAGGCTGCCCTCCCCGGCACCTCGCTGGCGGTGGAGCGGGCCTCCTGGCGCGACCCGCTGGAGGAGACCTCCGCCTCGGCGGCGCTGGCCAGGGCCTACGGCGAGTGCCAGCGGGAGAGCGGCCTGGGCGCGGGCGAGGCGCCGCTGGCCGGCGGCGGCTCGGACGCCTGCACCCTGGGGGCGATGGGCATCCCCACCATCGACGGCCTCGGCCCCCGCGGCAAGAGCTTCCACACCCACCAGGAGGAGGTGGACCTGGCCTCGCTCGTGCCCAAGGCCGCCGCGCTCCTCCGCTTCCTGGCCCGGCGGGCGGGCGGGTAGCAGCCCGAGCCCGCACCCCGGCGCAGGCTCGGGCTCACGGGGTCGCGCTGCGCTCGGAGCGCGGGCCGTGCATCAGCTCCACCACCGCCTGGTAGAGGCGCCGGCGGGTTTCGTGCCGCTCCTGGGCGCGGGTGATGTAGCGGACCTGCAGCTCCACCCCGGCGGCGGTGGGGACCACGTTGATGCCGGGCACGGCCGAGAAGGTGCGCACCCGGTAGCGGCTGGCGGTCCGCCGCCACTCCTGCTCGGCCTGGGCGGTGTTCTGCTCCGTCTCCCGCTCCACCAGCCGCTGCAGGCCGTCGATGACCGGGTAGGGATCCTGGCCGAACGGCACCGTCACCCGCAGGTCGTCCCACATCCACTGCCCGGAGGTGGAGAAGTTGAAGAAGTGTCCCTCGATGGCGAAGCTGTTCACGAAGGAGACGCGCCGGCCGGTGGGGTGCCCGGCGTCCGCCCAGCTCCCCGTCTCCAGGAGCACGGTGTGGAAGAGGCCGATCTCCGCCACCGCGCCCCCCACACCCTCGATCTCCACCCAGTCGCCCACCCGGATGCCGTTGCGGCCCATGAGCACGAACCAGCCGAAGAAGGCGACGATGAAGTCCTTCAGGGCCACGGTCAGGCCGGCGCCGGCCAGGCCCAGGATGGTGGTGGCCTGGCCGGGCAGGCCGAAGGCGACGAGGAGGGCGGCCACGAGCCCCGCCACCTGGACGGCCAGCATGGCCATCATCCGCAGCGTCCCCTTCTTGGTCTGCTCCTCGCCGCTGGCATGGAAGAGCCGGTCGACGATCCCGCTGCCGATCAGCACCAGCGCCCCCAGGAGGAGGAGCACCAGCACGACTCGCAGTGCCTGGTGCAGCGCGGCGCGGACCTCCAGGTCGACGAGCCCGATCCAGTCGGCGTAGACCTCGGCCAGCTCCTTCTGGTCCTCCTGGCGCTTGCCCAGCGCGGTGAGGCGGCGGCGGTCCAGGGTGGCGCTCCGCACCGCGGCCAGCGCGGCTCGCTTGGCCGCCTCCTCGCTCCCGGCTGCCGCCCCGGGCGCGGAGGCCGCCCCTGCCTCCGCCTCCGAGTCCCTGAGCCGCGCCGTGACCCGCTCGATCCGCTGGGCGGTGCGCTGGGCGCGGTCCTGCGCCTCCTCCCGCGCCTCCGCAAGCTGGGCCCGCCGGGCCCGCGCTTCGGCATATGCGCCCAGCCGCGCCAGGAGGCTCCCTGCGGACGCCACCCCGGCCGGCGCGAGCGTGGGGGGCGGGGCCGGCACCTTCTGGCCTTCGTCGTAGGCGGCGCGCAGCCGCTGGATCCGGGCCTGGGGATCGCCGCCGGCCTGCGCCAGCCGCTCCTCCACCCCGTCCAGCTCGTCCTGGGACAGCTCGGCCTGCGCCCGGGCCAGCTCCCGCCGCTCCTCCAGCCGCTGCCGCTCGTCCCCCTTGGCCGCCGCCGCCTGGGCGGTGAGCTCCTCCACCCTCCGCGCCGCCTCCTCCTGTGCCGCCTGCGCCTTGGCCTTGCTCTCCGCGAGCGCCTTGACCTCGGGCGTGGGCTCGGGGGCCTCCTCGGCGATCCGGCGGATCGACTCCAGCAGGGCGAGGTCGACCACGTGGTCGGAGAGGCGTAGCGCCTGGCGGGCCAGCTCCTGCTCCTCGGGAGTCCGGGCCAGCGCCGCCATGCGCCGGGCGGTGAGCAGAGGCTGCATGTCGACCAGCCGGTCGCGTGGCCGCCGAACCTCGGGCGAGTCGGCGGCTCGGTCCCCTGGCTCCGCCGGGGCAGGGGTACGGGTCAGGTACAGGCCGGCCACCACGGCCGCGGCCAGCACCGCGAGCGCGATGGTGGGGAGTCGGGTTCGCAGGGACATGGCCATGAAGAGTACCCGCCGCCGCACCCGGTGGGCGTGCCGTCAGGCGCGGTCGAGCAGCGCCCGGGTCCAGCCCCAGAGGTGCTCCAGGGTGGGATGGACCCGGAAGAGGATGCCGCGCACCGCCGCCAGGCGACGCCCCTGGACCCGCGCGGCGATGCCCTCGAGGAGCCGCACCGCCTCGGCGCGCCGGCCGGCGCGGGAGAGGACCCGCGCCAGGATGGCGACGGCGTCGGCGTCGTGCGGATCGAACTGCAGGGCCAGGAGCAGCACCCGCTCGGCCACCGCGTACTGGCGGGCGAGGTAGAGACGCCAGCCGCCGGCGGTGAGCGCCGCCACCGCCTCGGCTCGCCGGCCGCGCTGGAGGTGGAGCCGGGCGATCTCCGGCCAGAGGGACTCCTCGTCGGGGAAGTGCTCCGCCGCCTGGATGAAGAGGGAGAGGGCGCGCTCGTGGAAGCCCGCCCTCGACTGGCCGTCGGCGGCGGTGCGGAAGCTCTTCAGCGCCTCCTCGCGATCGCCTGCGGCAGCCAGCAGCGGCGCGATCCGGGCGTGCACGGTGAGGTCCTCGGGATCGGCCTCGAGCACTCGCCGGTACCCGGCGATGGCCCGGCGGCGGCGGCCGCGCGCGCGGTTGAGGTCGGCCGCGGCGAGCTCCTCCGACCGGTTGAACGGCCGCCTCCTCCCGGGCCAGCTCATGCGCGCATGCTAGCGCGCGGCGCGGGGCAGGGTCACGGCGAGTGGGGTGCGCCTCGGACCTACTCCACCCCGGCCCGCCCCCAGCAGGCCAGGATGCGGCGCCCCGCCTCGGCCAGGCCAGCCGGGTCCGCGGCGTGGCGGGCCACCGTGAAGCGGGGGCCGCGCGCGGGGAGCTGCCCGAAGGCCGGATCGACCGGCACCCAGCCGAGCCGCGTCCCCACCTCCACCCAGGCGTGCCACACGAAACCCTGACCGTCATGGGCCACGCCCAGGGCGATCCGGGCCGGCCAGCCCGCGCGGCGAACCCGGGCGGCGTAGGCCTGGGCCTGCGCACGGCAGCTCGAGCCGTCCGGCCGGGGCTCGGGCAGGCCGGAGAGGTCTGCCCAGGGCGCGGGGCGATCCGGGGCCCGCCCGCAGAACCGCGATGGCTCCCGACCCTCCGGCGGCCCCGGCACCCGCACCTCGAGCGGGGGCGGCACGGCGGGCACGACGGCCGCGCCGTCGCGGAGGTAGCGGGCCCGCTGCCCGGGGAGCTCCAGCCGCTCCGGGAGCCCATCTTCACCCACGGTCCATTCCTCCGCCGCCCCCAGGACCAGACCCCGAAGCCGCCTCCCCTCCAGCCGGGCGCAGGCCTGGCCGCTCCGCCCGGTCTCCTCCTCCACCGCCTCCACGCAGCCGCCGCCGCGCGCGGAGAGGATCAGCTCCGCCGCCGAGAGCGGGACCGCGCCCGCGGGGCGCACTGTCGGCGTCGGAAGCCGTCGTCCGTCCACGGTCACCGCCGGCGCGCCGGCCAGCGCCCCGCCGCGGTCCACCGGGGCGACGACCCGGCGGGTGGTGAGCACCCCGCCCGACGCGGCCGGCAGCCGGAGGCGCGCCTCCCAGGTGACCGTGCAGCGCCCCGCGGGCGGCGCGGCGCAGGCCGCCCGGAGGTCGGCCACCCCCACCGCCTCCCCGGAGAGCTCCACCCGGTAGCGGGCCGCCCCCTCGGGCAGCTCCCCCGGGGCCGAGAGCGCCGCCGCGAGGAGGAGGACGAGGGCGCTCATCAGTAGTCCCGGGACCAGATGAGCCTGGCGTCGCCGGTGTTGGCGTTCCCCCACCAGGCCCCGAAGGTCCAGTGGGGGGTGATGGCGTACTCGAGCCGCACCTCGTCCTCGTTCTCGCCCAGCTGCTTGTTGGCGTCGAACTGGCGGGTGTAGCCCACGTAGATCCGCGTGCCGGGGATGTAGCCGCTGAACTTGGCTGCCGAGGTGTCCAGGCTCACGTCGCCGCCGGTGAAGGGGAGCTGGTCGCGTATGAAGGTGTTGAACACCGCGAAGCCCAGCTTCTGGGCGGCGGTCCGGCTGACGTCGGGCGAGGAGCCGCCCCGCGACCCGTTGGCCCCGGCGTCGCCCGGCCGCAGATCCAGCTGGCCGGTGGCGACGAGCAGGGCGATCTGCCCCTCGTCGAGCGGGGGCTGGCTCTTCAGGCTGATGTCCGGCTTGGTGAGCGGACCGGTCACGGTGACGGTGACGCTGTTCACGCTGGTGGTGGGGTTCTCCCAGACCGCCTCCACGTCGAGCATGGCCGCCATGGGCGGGCCGCCGGTGAACACCACCCGGCCCCGCCTCACCTCGAAACGGCGATCGGTGAGCGGCTCCACCGTGCCCCGCACCACCTCGACCGCCCCGCTCACGTAGTCGGCCGACCCCTGCCGCTCGTAGGTGGCGTCGGCCTTGAGCTCCAGGCGCACCCGCGGGCTCTCCCGCTGGACCAAGAGCTTCCCCGGCACCACCAGCCGCGCCGCCACCGTGAACGGCTTCTGCCCGGGGCGCGGCGGCGGGGGCGGTGCCGGAGTCCGGGGCGGGCGGGTGCCCACCACGATGTCCGGGCGCTGCTCCAGGGACTGCAGCTCGCGCGGCAGCCGGTCGGCCAGCCGGATGAGGCCGCCGGGCAGGTCCAGGCGCACGTCGAGCTTCCGGTCCTGGTAGCCGCCGCTCGCCTTCACCCCCACGGTCACGGTGGCGAGGTCCATCCCGCTCCTGGCCACGGTGAGCTGCCGCACGTCCAGCTGGCCGTCGAGCCGGGCGTGCCCGGTGGCGAGTCCCTGGAGCGCGGCGTGCGCCGAGAGGCTCCCCTCGCCGCGATGGGCCTCCAGGTTCCTGAGCTCGACCGCGTCCTCGGTCACCGCCGCGTCGAGGGCGATCCCGGTCCAGTCCCCGTACTCGATGAGGCCGAGGCGCCCCCCGGCCAGCTTCACCGTCCCCTCGGGCCGAAGGTCGGCCAGGGGGCCCGCCGCGGTCATGTCGGCGTCGAGCTTGCCGGCGGCGGCGCGGATGGTTCCGCTGGCCAGGGTCGGGAGGAAGGAGAGGTCCACGGCGGTGGCGCGCAGGCCGGCCCGCGCCGGGGCGGAGCGGAGCGCGCTCGGATCGAGCTTCGCCGTGACGGCGGTGTCCACCTCCAGGAAGGCGGAGAGCGCGCCGCCCGCGGGCGGGTCGAGGGACAGCTCGGCTCGGGCGCGCTCGCCCACGGCCCGGGCCTGGAGCCGGAGCTGGCCCACCGGGCGAGCCTGGAAGGTGACCGACCGGCCCGAGGCACTCAGCGTGAGGTCGGGGTGGTCGAGCGTCCCGGCCGCGTGCAGCGACGCCTCCAGCGTGCCGCCCAGGGGCACGCCGGAGCGGAGCGCGGCCCTTTCCAGATCCACCCCCGGCACCCGCACCTCGGCGGTGAGCCGGGCCGCGTACAGGCCTGCCCGCGTGAGGAGCCTCTCCAGGGGGGCCTGCATCGCCGCGGTGAGCGCCAAAAGCTCCTGCCCGTCGAGGTGCGCCCGCACCGCGGCCTCGACCTGGTCGTCCCCCAGGGTCGCCTGGAGCTCCGCGGCCAGCCCGCCGTAGCCGGCCACGGCCCCGCCCTCGACCTGGAGCGCCACCGTCCCGCGGGGTTCCTCCGGCCGCCCGTGGAGGTGCACCTCGCCGCTCACCCGGCCGGCCAGGTCGGCCGGGACGCCCAGCCGGCCGGCCAGCGCGGAGAGGTCCAGGCCCGGGAAGGTGGCGTCGGCGGAGATTCTCGCCTGGCGCAGGGCGCGCAGCGCGCCGGCCGGGTCGACGGCCAGGGCCTGCGCCTGCAACGGAGCCCGGCCCGAGAACCGCACCGCCGGCTTGCCCGAGAGGCGCACCTCCGCCGTGAGGTCGGCGTCCTCGGAGAGGTCGGCCGCGAGGTCGAGCCCCACGTCCCGGAGGTCGCGGTAGGCACCGTCCGCCACCGTCACCCGGCCGTGCAGCGCGGGCGCGCCGGCGCTGCCCTCGACCGTCACCGCGCCGGAGAGGCTCCCCTCGACGGGCTGATCCTCCCCCGCAAGCTCGAGCACGGCGGGGAGGGGGATCGCCTCGGCCCGCAGGAGGATGGCGACCTTCTCCTTGGGGCGGTCCTGGAGCGGCACGGGGAGGTCGGCCTCGACCTCCAGGCGCCCTCCGCGCGCTCGCGCCAGGGAGATCCTCCCGGCGGCGCGGCGACCCTCGCCGTCGAACCGGACCGTGCCGGTGAGGTCGAGGCCCTGCTCGCTCCGGAAGCCTCCCCCCTCCACCGCCACCTGCGCCTCGACCTGGGGGCGGGCGAGCGCCCCCCGGGCCCTGACGTCGGCGGTGATGTCTCCGGCGATGCCCTGGCCCGCCGGCAGGAGCCCGGCCGGCAGCGCCGCCAGGTCGAGCTTCACCACCTGGAGCGCGGCGTCGAGCGCCCGGCCGGAGGCGGAGCCGGACCGGGGTTGGAGGCCGCCCTGGAGGGCGATGCGCCGCGGGCCGGCGGCGAGCTCCAGCCGGTCGACCCTCGGGCCCTCGAAGGTGACCACCGCCGGGTCGGTGAGCGCGTAGCGGGTGCCGGGGTAGCCGAGCTCGAGCCGGTTGATCTTCACCCCCTTGTGGTCTGCCGGAAGGTCCCCGGCCCCTTCCACCATCACCGGCTCCTTGCCCAGCGAGGGGAAAAGCCCGGTGGCGGCGAGCGCCCATTCCGCCGCCCCCGGCTGGCCGCCGGTAGGCTCGAGCGACGCCCGGACGGTCAGGTCCTCTGCCACCGTCCGCTGGCCGGAGGCGGCGCGCTCGGCCCGGGCCTCGATCCGGACCTGGCCCGGCGAGAACGGCCCGCTCGCCTCCAGGTGGGCGGCGATCCCGGCCACCGAGGTGGCTCCGGCGGCGAGGAGCGGGGCCGAGATGTCCGCGGCCAGCACCGGCGCGACGGCGGCCCCGGAGAGGCCCGCCTGCACCCGGCCCCGGCCGGCGAGCCGCGGGAGCGGGCTCCCCAGGAGCGCGCCGGCGTTCTCCCCGAGGCGAGCGAGGTCCTGGACCTCGGCCACCAGGCGAGCGCTGGCGCTCCCGCCCTTCTGCCAGGAGCCCGAGCCGCTCACGTTCCCCCCCGGGGCGGTGAGCGAGAGGCTGGGCACCTCGAAGGTCCCGCGGTCGATGCGGACCTGGACCGCGGCCGGCCCCAGCTCGCCGGCGCGCAGCCGCGAGCGGTCGAGCGTCAGCGAGAGGGCCCCCCGCGCCTCGGCGAGGGAGCGGCCCGAGAGCCCCCCGCGCGCCGAGAGGGTCACGCTCCCCGGAGGTGCCATCGCCAGGAGCGTGAAGGGGTCGAGCGCCTCGGTGGCCAGGTCGAAGCCGAGCGCCCGAGGGCCGTCGGGCCGCACGGCCACGGCGGCGTCCCCGCCCCCCGCCCCCGGGGCGGCGGGCTCGAGGTGCACCGCCGCGGTGGCGACCCGCCCGGAGGCCTCGGCATAGGCGTGGAGGGCGAGGTCGGCGCCGGCCGGGACCCCCTTCACCAGGGCCTGGGCCTGGGCGCGCTCCAGCGTGGCGCGGGTGAGCGCGGCGCGTCCGGTGAGCTTGCCCAGGTCCGCGTCGGCGAGCCCGGTCAGCCCGGTGCCGGCGAGCTCGGCGCGGAGGAGCGGCACGCGGAGGTGATCGCCGTCGAGCAGGGCCCGCACCTCCAGGGAGAGGGGCCCCTCCACCGGCGCGTAGGCGGCGCCGTGGAGCGAGACCTCGGCGCGGACCCGGCGCGGTCCGGCCAGCGCTCGCGCGTCGAGGTCCAGGTCCTGCACCTCGATCCGGGTATCGCCGGCCGCGTCCCGCCACCACAGCGCCGCGTCCCTCAGTGCCAGCCGGCGCAGGCGGACGGTCCAGCCGCCCAGGTCCTCCCAGGTGGCCTTGTGCCCGGGGGTCGAGGAGGCGGGCCGTGCGGCCCGGGGATGCGCCGGGGCGAAGGCCCGGAGGAGCGACAGCCGCCCCTCGCCGTCCTCGTCGACGAGGACCGACGCCCCATCGATCTCGACGTCGAGCCCCACCGACTTGTTTCGCAGTCGGGTGAGGTCGGCCGAGACGACGAGGTGGTCGACCTGGAGCACCAGCTGGCCGTCGGGGTCGTAGGCCTCGAGGTCGTGGATGCCCACCGCGCCGCCGGGCTGCACCTCCACGCCCCCGAGCCTGAGCGAGCCGGCGAGCTCCGCGGAGGCGAGGCGCACCAGCGCCGAGGCCACCACCGGCCGGCCCACGGGCAGCGCCGCGAAGGCCGCCAGCCCCGAGAGCAGCAGGCCGGTGAGGGCCAGGGCCCCGAGGACCGCCCAGAGGAGCGCGGCCGCGGCGGCGCGGACGGCGCGCACTAGAACGCCTCCCCGACGCTGAGCTGCAGCGCCAAGCTGGGCTCGCGGTGCACGGGCAGCTCCGGGTTGGTGATCTGGTCCTCCCGGCGCGGCACCGTGTCGCTCCAGGGGATCCGGGATGCCAGATCGAGCCGGATTGGGCCGATGGGGGTCCGGTAACGGATGCCCAGGCCCGCCGCCCACTGGAGGCGCTGCGGGTCGAGCGCGTAGCGGTAGGCGCTCGGCAGCTTGGAGGCGTAGGAGACGTAACCGGCGTCGGTGAAGGCGGCGCCGAAGAGCTGGCCGCCCAGGGGAAAGCGCAGCTCGAGCGAGTACTCGGCCAGGCCGTTGCCGCCTACGGGGACCCAGGTGTTGGTGCAGTTGCCGGTCGAGTCGGTGACGCAGGCCATGGGCGAGAGCCGGTCGAGCCCGTACCCACGCATGGAGTTGGGTCCGCCCGACTCGAACAGCGCCACCGTGGGCGGGTTGGTCGACTCGCCGACCGGGACGAACGCGCCGAACTTGGCGCGACCGGCGAGGACGAAGCGCCCGCCGAGCGGCAGGTAGCCGCGCGCCTCGGGCAGGAAGCGCAGGAACCGGTAGCCGAACCCGCCCACGTGCCCCCCCTCCTGCACCGAGAAGGAGAGGTAGGCCCCCCGGTGCGTGTTGAGCGGGTCGTCGCGGAGGTCGAGCTCCACCTTCTGCTCCAGGTAGGAGAGCAGGCAGAGCGCGCGGCGCTGGTTGGCGGGCGTGCCCTGGTCGTTGGTCTGGCACGACACCAGGATCGGGTTCTGCTGGGTGGCATCGTTGGGCGTGAAGGTCGACTGGACGTAAAGCTCGTAGACCTCCAGGCTGTAGGAGGGGACGAAGGTCAGTCGCCGGGTGAGGCGCACCGGCAGCGCCAGGCGGAAGCGCTCCGCCCAGAAGTCGTAGCCCTGCTCCAGCCCGCGCTCGAGCTCGGGACGCATGGCCAGGTCGACCGCGTCGGTGAGGACCCCTGGCTGGGTGAGGTCGGCGCTGAGCTTGGCGATGAGGCCGGATCGGTTCTGGGCGAGGAGCCAGGCGTAGCCGGCGGTGAGCGAGAGGTCGAGCTTGCGCAGGTCGCCCAGGAAGTTCCGGTGCGTCCACCCCACGACCCCGGAGAGGTCCACCCGGCTCGAGGAGAGGACCCCGGCGCTGGGGCCGATCCGGACCGTCCGGAAGGGCGCCTCTCGGACCGACACCAGCACCGGGATGATCCCGCGCTGCTCGTCGGGCGTGCCGCGGTTCACCCGGACGCCGCCGAAGACGCCCAGCCCGTAGACGCGGGACTGGGCCAGGGCCAGCTTGTCCTCGGCGAACCACTCCCCCGGCTTGATCTCCTGGCCCGCCCGTCGCCGGACCCGCTCGCGCGGCACGCTCCCGGTGCCGGCCACGAGGATGGGGCCGAACCGGAAGCGCTGGCCGGGCCTCACCTCGTACCGCACCGTGGCGGCGTGCTCCTCGGGGAGGACGTGGGCCTCCTGGGTCACCTCGCCGAGCGCCCAGCCGTGGTTGTGCAGGGCAGCCTCGAGCTGGCCGCGGAGTGCGTCGTAGGCGGCCACCGTGAACACGTCGCCCACCTTCAGGGCGGGGTGGGCGACGGCGGCGCGCGCCTCGGGCACCTGGTCCAGCCCCTCGATCTCCACGCGGGTCACGCGAACCGGCGGCCCCTCCTCGACCCGCACCCACACGTCGACCTGCCCCTCGCCGACCGGCACCACCGCGTGCTCGGCCACCCGGGCGTCGTAGTAGCCGTGGTCCCGGTAGTAGGCCACCACCCGCTGCAGGTCCACCT